>Ga0209420_1001437_pt1 | contig 11274 bp, 13 predicted proteins | sample BlaSpr_A8_OM1_O1_FD_187972 | JGI IMG/M metagenome (GOLD analysis project Ga0209420, IMG submission 187972) | Forest soil microbial communities from Thunder Bay, Ontario, Canada - Black Spruce, Ontario site 2_A8_OM1_O1 (SPAdes) (version 2) | ecosystem: Environmental > Terrestrial > Soil > Boreal...
CAGGTAGCTTTGGGCCGGCGCGGCCGGGCCGATGAGCACGGCCTGGTCGGCCTCGCGGACGTAGGGCAGGTCCACATCGGCCTCGGAGTACACCGCGACCGTCCTGATCCCCATCCGGCGGGCGGTCCTTATCACCCGCCGAGCGATCTCCCCCCGGTTGGCCACCAGCACCCGCTCGATCTGCGTCGCCGCCATCAATGCCGGACCACGCCGAAGACGGCCGTCCCCGCCACCGGCGCCGAGTGCACCGCCGTCAGCGCGATGGCCAGCACGGTGCGCGTGTCCCGGGGGTCGATGATGCCGTCGTCCCACAGCCGCCCGGTGGCGTACTGGGCCGTGGACTCCTCCTCGATCTGGCTCTCGGTCGCCCGCCGCAACTCCTCGTCGGCCGCCTCGTCGAAGGGCCGGCCGGCCGCCTCCGCCGCGTTCTTGCGCACAATGGAGAGGACGCCGGCCAACTGCTTTGGTCCCATGACGGCGATGCGATGGTTGGGCCAGGTGAACACGAAGCGGGGGTCGTAGGCCCGACCGGCCATGGCGTAGTTCCCGGCGCCGTAGCTGGCGCCGACCATGAGCGTGAGGTGCGGCACCTTCGAGTTCGACACCGCGTTGATCAGCTTGGCGCCGTCCTTGATGATCCCGCCCTGCTCATAGCGCGTGCCCACCATGAAGCCGGTGATGTTCTGCACGAACAGGATCGGGGTGTCGGTACGGTTGCACAGCGCAATGAACTGCGCGCCCTTCTGGGCCTCCGGGGAGAAGAGGATCCCGTTGTTGGCGACCACGCCGATGGGGTAGCCGCCGAGCGAGGCCCATCCGCAGACGAGCTGGGGCCCGTAGTCCTCCTTGAACTCCTCGAAGCGCGAGCCGTCGAGGATGCGGGCCAGGATCTCGCGCACGTCGAAGGGCACCCGCACGTCGACCGACGCGATGCCCAGCAGCTCCTCGGCCGGGTAGGCGGGCTCCTCGGCCGCCCCGGCCGGATCGGGTCCGAGCCGGCGCCAGTGCAGGTGGGCCACGATGCCGCGGGCGATGCGGAGCGCGTCGGCCTCGTCGCGGGCCAGGTAGTCGCAGAGGCCCGACACGCGGGCGTGCATGCGGGCGCCTCCCAACTCCTCCTCGTCCGCATCCTCGCCGATGGCCATCTTGACCAGAGGCGGGCCACCGAGGAAGACGCGGGCACGGTCTTCCACCATGACCGTGTAGTCGCTCATGCCGGGCAGGTAGGCGCCGCCGGCGGTGGAGGAGCCGAACACGACGCAGATGGTCGGGATGCCCTGTGCCGAGAGCTGGGTCAGGCGGCGGAACTGCTCGCCCCCCGGCACGAACACGTCGGCCTGGCGCGGCAGATCCGCCCCTCCGGACTCGACCAGGATCACCACCGGGAGGCGGTTCTCCTCCGCCACGTCCATGGCGCGCAGCAGCTTGCGGATCGTGGTGGGGCTCGTGGTGCCGCCGCGCACGGTCGGGTCGTTGCCGATCACCAGGCACTGCGTGTGCGAGATCTCGGCCAGGGCGACGACGACGCCCCCGCCGACGGGGTCGGGCGTGTGCAGCCCGGCCAGCGGGCAGAGCTCGAGCACGGGCGTGCCGGGGTCGACCAGCGCCTCGAGGCGCTCGCGCACCATCATCTTGCCGCGGCCCCGGTGGCGCTCGACGTACTGCGGCCCGCCGCCCGCCAGCACCTGGTCGTGCAGGGCGCGCACCTCATCGGTGAGGGCGCGCATGGCCGCCGCGTTGGCGGCGAACTCGGGGGCCGTCTCGGTGATGCGGGTGCGCAGGAGCGTGCTCACGGCGTCGTGTCCCAGGACGGCTTGCGCTTCTCGAGGAAGGCGTCCATGCCCTCGGCCGCCTCGGCGCCGGCGAAGAGCTCGGCCGACACAGCCGCCGCCGACTCGAGCGCGTCGGCCCAGTCCCGGCCGGGCAGCGAGTGCAGCAACGACTTGGTGGCGCCGACCGCACCGGGCGCCGACTTGCGCACGGCCTCGAGTTGGGCGTCCACCCAGTCGTCCAGCGCGGCGACGTCGTCGAGCACCGCGGTCAGCAGCCCCGCCGCGCTCGCCTCCGCGGCCGTGAAGGCCTCCCCGGTGAGCACGGCGCGCGAGAGGAACCGGCGGTCGGCCACCCGCAGCGCCGGGACCAGGATCATGGCCGGGGCGACGCCGATGCGGACCTCGCTGAAGCCCAAGGTGGCGCCGGCCGGGGCCGCGGCCAGGTCGGCCGCAGCGATGAGACCGATGCCGCCCGCACGGGCGTGGCCGTTGACGCGGGCGACGACCGGGACCGGGCTCTCGACGATGCCGGTCAGGATCTCGGGCATGCGGGTGGGAGCACCGGACCCCCGCTCGGAGAGGTCGGCCCCCGAACAGAAGACCGTGCCGGCGCCGGTCAGCACCACCGCGCGCACCTCGGCGTCGGTGGTTGCGTCACGCAACGCCTGCGCCAGCTCGTCGAGCAACCGGGACGACAACGCGTTGCGGTTGGCGGGCGAATCCAGCGTGATGGTGCGGACGCCGTCGCTGTGCTGCACGCCGACCAACGCATCCGTCACGGATGCGGAGTGTAGGGGGCGGTACCCCGGAGAACGGCAAATTGGCGGTGGTAGCGTTCGACCGGTGATCGAGACCGACGAGCACCAGCTGTTCCGCAAGACGCTCCGGGACCTCTTCGAGCGCGAGATCGAGCCCCACGTCGACCAGTGGGAGGCGGCCCGAATCTTCCCGGCCCACGACCTCTTTCCCAAGCTGGCGGCCGTCGGGCTCTTCGGCCTCGAGTACGACGAGGCCTACGGCGGCATGGGTGCCGAGCACAGCTACACCCTGATCGCCGGGGAGGAGATGGGCCGCATCAGCTGCGGTGGCGTGCCGATGGCCATGGCGGTGCAGATGTCCATGTCCACGCCCGCGCTGGCGCGCTACGGCTCACCCGAGCTCAAGGAGCGGTATTTGGCCCCCGCCATCCGCGGCGAAGTGGTGACGTCGATCGCGGTCACCGAGCCGGACGCGGGCAGCGACGTCGCCGGCATCCGGACCCGCGCCGTCCGCGACGGTGACGAGTGGGTCATCAACGGGGCCAAGCTCTACATCACCAACGGGACGCAGGCCGACTGGCTCTGCCTGCTGGCGCGCACCTCCGACGAGCCGGGCTACCAGGGCATGTCGCTCATCGTGGTGCCGACGGCGCTCGAGGGTGTCGCCGTCTCGCGCAAGCTCGAGAAGTTGGGCATGTGGTCCAGCGACACGGCCGAGCTCTCCTTCACCGACGTGCGGGTCCCCGTGGCCAACACCATCGGCGAGGTCGGCCGCGGCTTCCAGCAGCAGATGGCCCAGTTCCAGGCCGAGCGGCTCATCACCTTCTACAAGCAGGTGGGCTCCATTGAGCTCGCGCTCGAGCGCACGAAGGCCTACCTGCGCGAGCGCCGGGCCTTCGGCGCCCCGTTGCTGGCCAACCAACACCTGCAGTTCGTTCTGGCCGAGCTCTCGGCCCGTCACGACGTCTTGCGGCACTACGCGCGCACGTGCGCCGACGCCGTGGTGCGCGGCGAGGACGCCACCCGCTACGCCACCATCGGCAAGCTGCTCGGCTCGCGGCTCCAACGCGAGGTGGCCGACGTGGCCGTGCAGTTCCACGGCGGGATCGGCTACATGGACGAGCACTGGACCTCGCGCTACTTCCGCGACACCCGGCTGGACTCCATCGGCGCCGGCGCCGACGAGGTGATGCTGCGCATCCTGGCCCGTATGGACGGGTACACGGCCGAATAGGACTCGGGAGGACGGGCGCGGCCCGCCGCTCGGCGTCAGGTGTGGCGGAACACGGCCTGCCCACCCCCACTCGCCATCAGCGAGCGCCGCTCGGACCAGATGCGCCCGGTCCACGAGAGCAGGCCGTCCCGCGCCACCGGCGAGTGGGCGTCGAGGAGGAGCCACCCGGACGAGCCGGAGGGATCCTGGAACGACGCGTAGAGGTCGAGGCTGGGCGCAATGAAGCCATGGTCGCGGTGCGCGTGGGGGCGGTGGCCGGCCGGCCAGCTGCCGACGTCGAGCACGACCACCAGGCGGGCGGCGTCGGCCCAGGGGTCGTCGACGGCGCTCGTCTCGCGGTAACGCACCCAGGTCCGCCACGTCGGTGGGAGCGGTCCCGGCGGCGGCCAGGTCTCGGTCCACTCCAGCTGCCGCTGCTCGAAGTTGTCCCAGAAGCGGTAGTCCGGGTGGCGGTCCTCGTTTCCGGACGGCGGCTCCTCGGTGCGGGCAGGCACGGCGAGGGGGTCGGCCACGTCGGGCGGGAGCACGTCCTGGTGTTCGAGGCCCGCCACCTCCCCCACCGACCACACCATGGCCTCGAGCACGGTGCGGCCCGCCTGGGTCATCTCCACTCGCTGGGCCAGCACGGTGCGCCCCGAGCGCAGCGGCGTCACGACGAGGTCGACGGGCTCGAAGGCCGCCACCGAGAGGTAGTGGCAGAAGAAGCTGGCCGGGCGGGCGAAGGGGCTCTCCGCCCCGGCTGCCCGCAGCGCGATGGCAGCCACGTACCCACCGCAAGGGCCCCAGATCTCCCAGTCCTGGTGCACCAGGGCCGTGTAGCGCCCGCCCTCTCCCTCGAGCGCCGGCGCGGTCTGGACGTCGACGTCACCCATGTGCGCCGAGCTCCCGCCACCGGTCGCGGGTCAGCTCCAGGACGTCGATCGCCTCGCCGTGCTGCTGGCCCGTGGTGCTGAGCCAGTGGGTGAAACCGAGCCTCTTCATCACGCGGCCGGACGGCGCGTTCTCGGGCTCGTAGATGCTGACGATGCGGTGGAGACCACCCTCGGTGAAGCCCCACCGCACCGCGGCCGCGCCCGCCTCGGTCGCCAGCCCGCGCCTGCGGTAGGGCGCCGCCAGGCGCCACCCCACCTCCACGGCGGGGAGGATCTCGGGCAGGAAGTGCGGCACGGCCAGGCCGGCCCACCCGATCAGTCCGCCGCTCTCTCGGTCGACCAGGGCCTCCACGCCGAAGCCGTCGCTGTCGTAGCGCTCGATGACCCGCGCCAGAAAGTCAACGGTCTGGTCCTCCGACATGGCGCTACGCAGCGGGTACCACCAGAACGAGGGGTCGGCGTGGATGGGCACCAGCGCATCGAGGTCGGCCCGGGTGAAGGGGCGGAGCACCAGCCGCGCGGTGGTGATGGTGGGGATGCCGGGACGGTCCATCCGTCAGCCGAGTGGGAGCCCCGGGGCGTCGGCCAGCGACGGGTCACGACCGGGCCGGGCCGACGGCGCGTAGAGCTGGGCGGGACGGAACGACCGCACGGCGCGGTCACCCGCCCGCCCGCCGACGACCTCGACCCACTGGTCGCCCGTCTCGTCGTTGGTGACGTGGGCCACGAACTGCCACGACGCGCCGCGCAGGCGGGTGCCGTCCACCTGGACCGGGTCGCCGGGCCGCAGGCCGGCCCAGCGCGTGCTGCGACGGAGGTCAGCCATGGCCGCGGGCGTCAGGGGACATGCGCCATTTCTACCGCCTCGGGAGCATGCCGCGTGCCTGTCTGAGCGCAGCCGTATCCTCGTGCCATGGCGCTCGAACTGCCGCGCACACTGACCCCATCCAAAGTCGCCGCCTTCACCAACTGCGCGCTCGCTTTCCGGTTCTCCCAGATTGAGCACCGGCCCGAGCCCCCGTCCCCGCCCGCCGTCAAGGGCACGCTCGTGCACGCCGCGCTGGAGGGCCTCTTCTGGCACCACCCGCCGGGCGCCCGCACGCGCCACGCCGCCGACGCCGAGCTGGACCGGGCCTGGGGCGAGTTGCAGAGCGACGAGGAGTTCGCACAGCTGCAGTTACCGCCTGACGAGGCGGCCGGGTTCCTGGCCGACGCCGGGGCGCTCGTCGACAACTACTTCTCCTTGGAGGACCCCAACGACGTGCGGACGGTCGCGGTCGAGCTCGGCGTGGAGACGGTCGTGGACGGCATGCGGCTGCGGGGCAAGATCGACCGGCTCGACGTGAACGACGACGGCAGCCTGGTGGTGGTCGACTACAAGACCGGCCGGGCGCCCTCCGAGCGCTACGAGCGCAGCAGCCTGGTCGGCGTCCAGACCTACGCCCTGCTGTGCGAGAGCGCGCTCGGCCGCCCGCCGGCCGAGGTGCGGCTGCTGCACCTGCGCGAGCCCGTCGCCATCTCCACGGCGGCGACGGCACAGACCATCCGGGGGCAGCGCCGGCGCACCGTGGCCGTGTGGTCGGCCATTGAGCGGGCCTGCGACACCGAGGACTTCCGGCCCCAGGTCGGGCCCCTGTGCAACTACTGCGCGTTCAAGTCGGCCTGCCCCGCGTTCGCCGCGGCGTGACGGTGACGACCATGGGCAGTATCGACGATGCGGTCGACGCCGCCTTCGAGCCGCTGCGGGGCAACGCCCGGGTCGACGCCGCCGCGGCCGCCGTCTCCAACCTGGCCGACTACGGGCTGATCTGGGTCCTCCTGGGCCTGATCAAGATGCGGCGGAAGGGCCCGGACCGCCGCCGCGCCGTCGTCGCCCTCGGTGCGGCCGGTTTCTCGTCGTTGCTCGTGAGCCGGGCGGCGAAGGCGTCCGTCGAGCGCCAGCGGCCGGGCGACCACCTCGACGCCTCGGTCCGCACTCCGACGAGCAGCAGCTTCCCGAGCGGCCACACCCTGGCCGCCTTCTGCACCGCCTACCTGCTGGCCGACACCGACGCCCAGACCATGGCCAACGTCGGGTTCGCCTCGGCGGTGGCGGCCAGCCGGGTGCACCTGCGGGCCCACCACCCGACCGATGTCATCGGCGGCGCCGCCATCGGCTCCGTGCTCGGGCTGGGCCTGCGGCCACTGGTTGACCTGGTCGCCCCGGGCACCCGGACACCGGGGCGCCGGCGCAGGCGGGTGCTAGGGAAGGGAATGGGCCGCGGCACCGTCGTGTTGAAGAAGCTGTGAAGCCCTTTTCCGTCAACTGGGACTATCGCTGTCCCTTCGCCCGCAACGCCCATGAGCACCTGGCGGCCGCCCTGGCCGACGGGGCCGACTGGGATGTCACGTTTCTCCCCTTCTCGTTGAGCCAGGTCCATGTGCCCGAGGGCGGGACCCCGGTGTGGGACGACCCGGACAAGGCGCCCGACCTGACGGCACTGGCCGCCGGTGTGGTGGTACGCGACCAGTACCCCGAGCTTTTCCTCCCCGCTCACGTCGCGCTGTTCGCGGCGAGACACGACGAGGGCCTCGACCTGCGCGAGGACGATGTCGTCGTCGGCGTGCTGGACGGGGTCGGCGTGCCCGGCACCGAGGTGCTGGCCGAGGTCCAGACCGGGGCGCCCTTCAAGGAGATCCGTGCTGCGCACGAACAGGCGGTCGGCGAATGGGAGGCCTTCGGCGTGCCCACCTTCGTGGTCGACGGTCAGGCCGTTTTCGTCCGCCTCATGAGCCGCCCCATGGGGGACGCCGCGCTGGCCCGACGCACCATTGAGGGCGTGATCGACCTCTTCGGCGCGCAGCCCGACCTGAACGAGTTCAAGTACACGAAGCTCTTCCGCTGAGCACAGGCGGCCGCGTCAGGCGCGCGCCAGCTCGCTCAGCAGGTTGAAACCCCGGGCCCGTTCGGCCTCGTCGCCGACGATGCCGGCCACGAAGTCGGTGGCCCCCGCCTCGGCCAACTTGCCGATGGACGCCACCACGCTCTCCTCGTCGCCGATGAACCCGATGTCGGCCGCCGCGTCGGCCCCCTCCTTGTCCAGCATGGCTCGATACGAGGGCAGATTCGGGTAGATGGAGAAGAGCGTGTTGACCCGCTCCTTGGCGGTCTCGACGTCGTTGGTCACCGCGACGGGCAGGGCCACCACCACCCGGGGCTCGGGCCGGCCCGCCGCCTCGGCGGCGGCGCGGATGCTCGGCGAGATGTGCGAGCCGATCGTCTTGGTCCCGGTCATCCAGGTGATGGTGCCGTCGGCCACGGTGCCGGTCAGCTTCAACATGGCCGGACCGAGCGCGGCCACCAGCACGGGCGGCGCGCTCACGCCGCGGATGTTGAGCGGGGCGAAGGCGTGCGTGGTCACCTGCTCGCCGGAGCTGTGCACGGCCTCCCCGTGCAGCAGCGGCATGAGCGAGGCGAGGTACTCGCGCATGTACGAGCCCGGCTTGGCGTAGCTCATGCCCCACATGCTCTCGACGACGACCTGGTGCGACAGCCCGATGCCGAGCAACAGCCGGTCGCCCGTCAGCGCCTGCACCGTCAGCGCCTGCTGGGCCAGCATCATCGGATGGCGCGCCTGCACGGGCACCACGCCCGTCCCCAGCTCGATCCCAGGTACCTCCGCCCCGACCGCCGCCAGCAGCGTCAAGGCGTCCAGACCGAAGATCTGGCTGGCGAAGGCGTGGGCGAAGCCGGCGTCGGCCAGGCGGCGCACCTGCCCCACGATGTCGGTGATGGGCCGGTCCGTCTCGATCATGCTCCCGATGCGCAGTGCCTCTGCCATGAGCCGCCGTCCTCCTCACGTAGTCTGCCGGTGTGCCCGCAGCTCCACTGTCTAGGCGAATCCGCGCGCGGAGGCGAGTGAGCTGAGCGCCCACGATGTCGGGTTCGTCGGGGCCGGCCAGCTGGCACGCATGGCCGGCGAAGCCGCCAGCGCGCTCGGCCTGTCCATGGCCGTGCTGGCCGAGCGCGTCGACGACGCCGCCTGCGCCGTGGCGGCCGAGGTTGTCGTGGGCGCGGCCTCCGACCGGGCGGCGTTGCGCGCGCTGGCCGAGCGTTGCGGCGTGGTGACGTTCGACCACGAGCAGGTCGACCTCGACCTGCTGCTCGAATTGGTGGCGGAGGGGACGGCGGTGCGGCCCGGACCGGCCACCCTGGAGTTCGCCGTCGACAAGGCGCACATGCGCACCGTGCTCGACGAGGCCGGCATCCCCGTCCCCGCCTACGCCGTGATCGAGCCGGGACCCGACGCCGCCGACGACGTGGCCAAGTTCGCCTCGGCCCACGGCTGGCCGGTCATGCTCAAGGCCGCCCGCGGCGGCTACGACGGCAAGGGCGTCTGGCCGGTGCAGGACCAGGCCGAGGCCGAGGCCGTGCTGTCCGACATCGCCGGGCGCATCGTGGTGGAGGAGCTGGTGCCGCTGGAGGCCGAGCTGGCCGTCCAGGTGGCCCGGCGCCCCTCGGGCGAGTCGGTCGCCTGGCCGGCGGTCGAGACCGCCCAGATCGGCGGGGTCTGCCGCGAGGTGCTGGTGCCGGGCCGGCTGCCCCGGGCCGTCGTCGAGGAGGCGGCTGCCCTGGGTCATCAGGTGGCCGACCTGGTCGGGGCCACGGGGGTGATGGCCATCGAGCTCTTCTGGACGGCCGGCCGGCTCCTGGTCAACGAGGTGGCGACCCGGCCGCACAATTCGGGGCACTGGACGATAGAGGGGTCGGTCACCTCCCAGTTCGAGAACCATCTGCGGGGCGTGCTGGACCTGCCTCTGGGGGCGACCGCCCTGGCGCACCCGTGCGTGGCCAGCGTCAACGTCTTCGGTGGTGACGCCGGCGAGGACCCCGCCGCTCTGCTGGCCGGTGGGCTGGCCGTGGGGGGCGCCCACGTGCATCTGTATGGCAAGGGGCCCAGACCAGGACGCAAACTGGGGCACGTGACGGTCTGTGGGCGGGATGCCGAGGACGTGCGGGCTAGTGCGTGGTCGGCCGCGCTCGCCCTGGGCACCCCGGTGCCCCGCCAGCTCGACCTGCCGGGCGGGGTGGCACGGTGATGGCGGCCTCCGCGCCCGTGGTGGCCGTGGTCATGGGCAGCTCCTCCGACCTCCCGGTCATGCAGGGAGCCGTCGAGATGCTCGAGCGCTTCGGGGTCCCGCACGAGGTGCGGGTTGTCTCGGCCCACCGCACCCCCCGTGACATGATCGCCTTCGGCCACGAGGCGGCGGGCCGCGGCCTGCGCGTGCTCATCGCGGGAGCCGGCGGCGCCGCCCACCTGCCCGGGATGTTGGCCTCGGTCACGCCCCTGCCGGTGATCGGCGTCCCGGTCGCTTTGTCCCAGCTCGACGGCCTGGACAGCCTCCTCTCGATCGTCCAGATGCCCAAGGGCGTGCCCGTGGCGACGATGGCGGTCAACGGGGCCCGCAACGCCGGGCTACTCGCCGTGCGCATCCTGGCCCTGGGCGACCCGGAGCTGGCTGCCAGAATGGAGGCTTTCCAGCAGGAGATTGCGGCGGACGCCCGCGCCCAGGACGCCGACGTAGCCCGAGGAGCGAGAAGTGATGGCTGAGCCGAACCTGGCGCAACGACTCGGTTATTCCGCCGACGCCAAGCTGGTCATCATCAACGCCGACGATCTGGGCTCGTGCCACTCGGCCAACGTGGGCGTGTTCGAGTGCCTGGCCACGGGGACGGTCACCAGCGCCACCCTCATGGTCCCGTGCCCCTGGGCGCGGGAGGCCAGCGGTCGCTACCGGGGCGAGGACGTCGGCGTGCACCTGACGCTCAACGCCGAGTACCCGCTCTACCGCTGGGGGCCGATCACCTACGCGCCCTCCCTGCTCGGCGGCGACGGCGGGTTCCCCCAGACCGTCGAGGACGTGTGGGACCACGCCGACCTGGACGAGGTCCGGCGCGAGTGCCGGGCCCAGATCGAGCGGGCCATTCTCTGGGGCTTCGACGTCAGCCACCTCGACTCCCACATGGGCACGCTGCAAATGCGGCCGGAGTTCTTCGACGTCTACCTCGACCTGGCGCTCGAGTTCCGGTTGCCCCTGCGCATGGTGAGCACGGGCCTGGAGCGCTTCATCGGCTTTCCGGCCCGCGCCCTGGCGGCCGAGGAGGGCGCCGTGTTCACGGACCACGTCCGCTACGGCGGGGGCGTCGGCTCGCGAGCCCTGTTCGAAGAGGACATCCCGACCTTGAAGCCCGGCGTCACGGAGTTGCTCCTGCACCCGGCCGTCGACAGCGCCGAGCTGCGCTCCCTGGCCAGCGACGACTGGGAGTCCCGGGTCGACGACCATCGCATGATCTGCGGTGAGGACGGCGTCCGCCGGTCGCTCGCCGAGGCGGGGGCGACCCTGATCGGGTACCGCGCCCTGCGCGAACTGGCCCGGTCCGGTGGCTGAGCCGGTGACCGCCACGGCGACGACGACGATCCAGGACGTCTCGATTCTGACGAGGCGACGTCAGAACGACGATCTGTTCGACCTCATGCTCTCGGCCGAGGGGATCGACATCCAGCGGCCGGGCCGGCCCATCCAGCACATGTCGTGGGACCGGGTCTCGGAGTGGGAGATCGAGGAGCGCAAGCACGACGTCTTGTTGACCCTGCGCG
>Ga0209420_1001438_pt1 | contig 11273 bp, 13 predicted proteins | sample BlaSpr_A8_OM1_O1_FD_187972 | JGI IMG/M metagenome (GOLD analysis project Ga0209420, IMG submission 187972) | Forest soil microbial communities from Thunder Bay, Ontario, Canada - Black Spruce, Ontario site 2_A8_OM1_O1 (SPAdes) (version 2) | ecosystem: Environmental > Terrestrial > Soil > Boreal...
GATGGAGTTGGCTGGGGAGCGGGCCTGGGAGCGCTACAGTCATAGTGCTGGCTATCTGGATTTGACACCCCAGCCAGGCTGGCACGGGAGGCCGACCGCCCGCCTCAAGGCCGGTAGGAACGCGCGACCAGCTCGCGCGGCGCCGGCTCAGCCGGTGGAAGGGAAGGCCACAATGATCAGCTCAGGGCGAATAGAGGAGCTGAAGGCGGAAGCTCGCTACCACCGCGAGCGCTTCCAGCTCTACCAGGCAAAGACACACGGCTCGCGCCTGACGAGCGGCACCCGCCTGCGCGAACTCGAGCGCAGGAACAAAGGGGCTGAGGCGCGCCTGCGTTCGGCAGAGCGGGAGAACAAGTCGGAGCAAAACCGCTGAGGGAGCGGCCTCGCGCGTCCGCCGCCAACCTGGCGGGCTGCGCCAGCCTCGACTCCTGGCATCCGTGCGTCCCGGTCAGGTCTTGCGAGCCCTGACGGCTGTCCCGTAGGCGCAGATCTCCGTCCAGGTGGACCCGAGCTCGGAGGTGTCGAAGCGGATGCGACGATCGCGTTCGCTGCTTTTCCCTCGGCCTCCGCCACCAACCGGTCGGTTACGTCCTGGCGGCCCGCGGCCAGCAGCTTGGTCATTCCCTTCAGCTCGCCACCCACAAGCGCCTTCAGCCCGGCGCCGATCTGCGAGCCGAGGTTGCGTGAGCGGACGGTCAGCCCGAACACCTCGCCGAGCACCTCCTCGATCTCATAGCCAGGCGGCGCGCGCTCGAAGTGCGCGAGGCCCTGCGTGAAGCCGAGGCCGAGCGCGGTCTGTGGATGCAGGACACGGACGCCAGCCCGGAGAGGCGCAGGCAGATGATCCTCCGTGCGGAGGCTGCGGTCGAAGCGGCACGCGCCGAGATGTACGAGCTACCGGACCTGAACGTCGGCGAGGACGTGCTGTGGCTCGACGGCAGGCCCATTGCTGGCGAGCGGTGGGACGAGTTGAGCCAGGAGCAGAAGCGCGCGCACCTGCGCCGCTACGTCGGCAAGGTCACGGTCACCAAGTCGACGCGCGGGCGCTGGCAGGCGATCAGCGAGCGCATCGAGGTCAGGTGGATCGACGGCTCGGAACCGGTGCTAGCAGACGACCTCGTTCCTGCCGCCTAGCGCCCCTCGTCCTTGGCGACCGACGTCCGTGTCGATAAGCACTTGACATCGACCGTGCGTATGCTAGCGCCCGCGTTTACGGGTCGGGTTCCGTTATCCGGCACATTATTGGGATGTCGGATTCCGGCCGCTGGGTGGATGCGACGAAAGGTTGCCCATGGCACGCCAGCGATGGCCGTACCGGTTCTTCGCGTTGATTCGCGATCTCCCGTGCGAAGGCGCTCGGATACCGCGAGAAAGACCTCATACCCGGCGTCCTCTGTTTGCTGTCGCGCTCGGGATCGCCGGCATCACTCTCGTGGTGGCACCGAGTCAGGCTCTTGCCATCCCCACGAAGCCTCACACTGCTCGGAGTTTCTACGTGGAAAATACCGAACCAAGCTACTGGTTCGTCGAGGGCCTCGACGCTGCAAGTGAAGGTGGATACGCGGTCTCAAACAGTATGGTCATCTTGGACTTTGGTGGGCAGCTCGGCAACGGAAAAGGGACCAAGCTAGAGGACGGAATCGATGTCACCAACGAAGAAATTGAAGTGATTGCGGAGGAATTTGCCGATGGCTACTACATCAATGAGTTCGCCTATACGACCCTTCATCTCGACATCGGCACCAACAACAGCGACTCAGTGAGTAAAGCCCGTGGGAAGGCTTGGGCCGAACTGGTCAAACACGTCGCAAGCTTCGTTTTGGAAGAACCAGATAAGGCGAAATACGTCTCTATCTACGGTGGCGACGACCTCGAGGACGGGTCGAAACTGGAAGGGTGGAGTTCGGGCAGCAATACGCTCGGCTGGGCGAAGGAATATAGCAAAACCACAGAATCTCCGTACGTTGATTATGGTAGTGCGGGCGCGTGTCCCGAAGCCACTTACGAAAAAACCACTAAAGGCGGCGCTTGTGACGAGCTAGAAGGGGCCGGAGGGTGGGATCAGCGGGTTGAGTACGAACTCGCCTGGGAGATCGAGCGCGCTCACGCAGCCCCCGACATCTACTACCCTCCGACGAAAGGCGACAACGCAGGACAATGGGCGGAGGTAGGGGCGTACGGTCGTTGGGAGTTCGGCGGCGGGATACAGTTCGAGGGTCCGCTCGACGAGAACGGGTACAAAGGAACCAACAAATCTGAAGAAGCGTGGGAACAGTTCGAGAAAGCCGTCAACGAAAACGGATTGAACGAATCCATGTCGTTCTCGCTCACGATCTAAGATCGAGGCGACATGGGACGCGAAGTAGAATGAGGTAGACGATGAGATTGCGAAACATCGCGAAATCAACACGAGTCCGGGTCAGCGCAGTGCTCTTGGCGCTGCTACTCGCGGCGGGCTTGACCGTCGCCTTGACCGTCTCCAGCGCCGCCCCGTCCGCCTTCCAGGAATGTATGGGCGCGTTCACGCAGAGCGAACGGGAAGGCGGCGAGCAGTGGCTCAAAGAAAAGATCGCCTCCCAAGAAAAAGAATGCCGGTACTTGGCGCACTTGAATGAAACCATCAGCCCGCAGCAGGACCGGGAAGATAAAGAAAGGGCCCGAGCAACGCTCAAACCTGGGGCACTGGCCACGGGAACATTGCCGCAACGCGTCACAGGCATCGAAAACGGCTCTGGGGGCGGACCGCCGGGTATGAGCGGGGTGTTCCTGGCAACAGGTCACTGGGTAGGCTTGGTCGGTGGTAAGTGGTACATCGTGTGGGCTGGCGCTAAGAGGGTTCCTCCCAGTGAAGAACCCGTGGAATCCGCGGTCGTTGTGTATCTTCAGCCGCAGAAGCTCGGCTCTGCCGAAACAAGCACCTTCGTGGGCACGTACGGCACCCCCGCCGGCGAACGGCAGCCTCTCACGATCGCGGCGGCCAACGAAGGCGTCTTGACATTGAAGACGAGCACAGAACAGACGCTGTCGTTTGATGTGGCGACTCAAACCTTCGGCTAGCTCGCGCGGTCGCACAGCGTGTCGCTGAGGCTCGCGAGACGGCCTTTCCGAGTTGCTGCCTGGGATAGCCCGTCCGACCTGTCGGACGCCACGAGGCAGGGGCTGATCGTCAATGCGCTGGCGATCGTGGTCGCCTTGAGATCGAGCGGGCGCTGTGGTCGTGCTCCGGTCAGAGCTTGCGGGCGATAATGGCCTTGAGGCGCGCGATGCTTCCCTCTAGCTCTGGCAGGCCATACGCCATGCCCTCCAAGACCGCAAGTTTGGCGTTCTGAAAGCCCGATGTATCAGCGGGTTTCGCCGCTTCAGTTCCAATTGAATAGAGCGTCGTGCGAAAAGTCGCCTGCTGCTCGTCAGTCAGTGTCGACCGTTCAAGCTCGACGCCGCAGTCAGCTATCGCCGTGACAAGCTCGCTTCGTCCGGACAGTCTTCGGCTTCGATGAAGGTGACGTCCGCGCTCATGCCGGCGATGACAGCCATGCACTCGGCTTCGCGGACCTCGACTTCGGCGCCGAGATATTCGCTGCCCGTGAGGCGCGGGGCGCATTCGAATTCGGTGTAGCTGGCCCACGCGCCGGATGCTTTGCCTTCCGCGGATACGGACGCATCGCAGTAGGTTTCGAGGCGCTTCATTGAGGCCACGAGTTTAGCGAGGGGCCGCGGACCTCACGGCCTGCAACGCGAGGTCGAGCGGCAGTCTTGACGGGGCATCAATTCGAGTTTGGTCCCTAGCCGGGGAGGTCGTTCATCGTCGAGATGATCATGCGACAACGCTACCAGCGGTTCAGGAAAGGCGCCCACCTGCCGACGAACTGGCTTGGAACTCACACGCAAGGAGCGCAAACGCCGATGCCAACAACCACCATGGAGAAGTGTCGCCTGGTCACCCGCAGCGACTTCGACGGGCTCGTGTGCGCAGCCCTGCTCAAAGAGCTCGGAATCCTCGATGAGATCAAGTTCGTGCACCCGAAGGACATGCAGGACGGGCTCGTCGAGCTGAGCGATCGCGACATCACGACCAACCTGCCCTATGTACCCGGCGTGCGCATGGCCTTCGACCATCACGAGAGCGAGACCCTGCGCTTGGCGGACGGCGCCGCCGACAACCACATCATCATCCCGGGCGCGCTTTCGGCCGCGCGCGTCGTCTATGACTACTTCGGCGGCGCCGAACGCTTCACCCAGGTCAGCGAGCCCCTCATGGATGCCGTCGACAAGGCCGACAGCGCGCTGTTCTCGGTCGATGAGATCAAGACGCCCACAGGCTGGATCCTGCTCAGCTTCCTGATGGACCCGCGGACCGGACTCGGTCGCTTTCGCGACTTTCGCATCTCCAACTACCAGTTGATGATGCAGCTGATCGACGCCTGCCTGGAAGGTAGCGTCGACGAGGTGCTGGAGATGCCCGACGTGGTCGAGCGAGTGACGCTGTATCGCGAGCACGCAGCCGCGGCGCAGGAGCAGCTTCTGGCGAGGTCGACCGTCCACGGCAACCTCGTGGTGCTCGACCTGCGCGAGGACGAGGTCATCCATCCGACCAACCGCTTCATGATCTATGCGCTGTTCCCCGATTGCAATCTCTCGATCCACGTGCTGTGGGGGCTCAAGCAGCAGAACACCGTGTTCGCCATGGGCAAGTCCATCGTCGATCGATCCAGCATGACTGACGTGGGCGCGCTGATGCTGTCCTACGGTGGTGGCGGACACGAGGCGGCGGGGACCTGCCAGGTGGCCAACAGCGATGCCGAGTCGGTGCTGGCCGAGCTGGTCGAGCGCGTGAACGCCGACTCCTGACGCCACCGGCGCCGCCACTTAACGCGTCGGCCGGGCCCGGATGAAGCACCGAGCCAAATGAGGCGCAGTTGTGCGAACATATGTTCGTATGGTCTCGGTCCGATCGCACACCCATATGGATCAGGGCCCAAGGCCTGGCTGGCTTGCAGACAAGCGTCAGTCGGTCAGTCAAGTGGCAGACGGAAGTCGGGCACTCAGGCGAGTGGCTGATGGACATATGTCGCTTTTCTCTCTGCTGGTGGCAACAGTGGGGCGATGAGCACGATGGACGCCTACAAGGCCGAGCTCGCAAGGTTTCTCCAAGGTTTCGGGGCCAACGTTCGTCGCGTGCGCCTTGCGAAAAAACCTCGCTGCTCCCAAGAACAGCTGTCCTATGCCACCGGGCTCCACCGCACCGAGATCGGCAAAATCGAGCAGGGGGCGGTGGAGCCGCGCCTGACGACGCTGCTAATCCTTGCCGACGGTCTCAGCGTGACCATCGACGAGCTCGTGGCCGACCTGTCGGTGCCCGTCGAGCGCAGGCCTTCGCCACACGCGGAGAGCTGGTCCCACAGCAGATGAGCCGCAAAGCCACGCCCGACCGGGTCTTGGCCGACATCCTGCGGTGCATGCGCAAGGAGCGAGGGATCACATGCGAAGCACTCGCGCTGCGCTCTGGGATCACGGTCAGCGCACTGTCGCGGATCGAGCTCGCGCGGACCACGCCGCGCTGGGATACGGTGCGCCTACTGGCCAGGGCGCTCGACGTGACCATGGTCGAGCTGAGCGCAGCGGTCGAAGGCAGCCATCCGGGGGACCTCCCAGCCGGCGCGTGCCGCATTAGACCTACCTGCCCAGCAGGTCGCGGCGCCTGAACGCGGCCAGTGCAGCGGCCGCGCCGGCCAGCCCGATCGCGACCATGATCGCCGCGGCGCCGGTGCGGAGCGACTGCCTGGGCACCAGGCCGACGAACCACAGGATGATGATGGTCGCCTCGATCGCCGCCATCGCCGACAGCAACGTCCCGCGAAGGCGATGGTGCGGGTGCGCCCGTCGCGGAACGCTCGCTTAGCCAGTGCGCGAGCGGGCCCGACAGTCGGGACGTTTGATCCAGCCACCGTGACCATCATGACCGCGATGAGTTTCGTGCAGTGAAGCGGTCTGAACGTGAGCAAGCGACTACCAGGAGGACGCGTATGGGGCATACAGTCATCACCGAGACGTTGCGCGAGGTTGCCGGACGGCATGTAGGCGACAAGCAGGTTCCTGGCCTGATGGCGCTCGTCGCACAGGGCGACGAGGTGCACGTCGAGGCGCTCGGGAGCCTTGGCGTGGGCGGCCGCCCGGTGACGCGCGACTCGCTGTTTCGCATCTCCTCGATGACCAAGCCGATCACCGCCGCGGCCACACTCGCGGTCATAGCCGAGGGCCTGGTGGGCCTCGACGAGCCCGTGGAGCGTTTGCTGCCGGAGCTCGCCCAGCGCAGGGTGCTGGCGCGCATGGACGCCCCGCTGGACGACACTGTCGCGGCGCAGCGCGCGATCACGACGCGCGACCTGCTGACCTTCACGTTCGGCTTCGGCATGGTCATGGACATGTTCATGTCGCCCGCGCCCTGGCCGATCGTGGAGGCCTCCGAAGAGCTGTGCCTGGCGACGATCGGCCCGCCCAACCCCGACGTCCAGCCCGAGCCCGACATCTGGATCGCCAATCTCGGCAAGCTGCCGCTGCTCGCCCAGGCGGGAGAGCGCTGGCTGTACAACACGGGCGCGTCGGTGCTGGGGGTCCTGCTCGCCCGCGCAACCGGCGAACCTTTTGCGCAGGTGTTGCGCACGCGTGTGTTCGAGCCGTTGGGCATGCGCGACACAGCCTTTTGGACTGCGCAGACCGATCGCCTGGCAACCGCCTATCGGCCCAGTCCCGACGGGCTGGTCGTGTGGGACGGGCCGCAGGGCTCGTGGAGCCGACCGCCGGCGTTCGGCGACGGCGGCGCCGGCCTGGTGTCGACGGTCGATGACATGCACGCATTCGCAGCGATGCTGCTCGGCGGCGGTGCGCTCGTGCTGTCGGGCGAGGCCGTTCGCGCGATGACCTCAGACCAGCTCACATGCGAGCAGAAGGCGCACGGCGGGCTCGGGCGCGACTTCTTCGCGAGCCGCTCGTGGGGCTTTTGTCAAGCGGTGCTCGACAGCGGCGCGTTTGGCTGGGACGGCGGCTTTGGGACCTCCTGGCTGGTCGACCGCACGCGCGAGCTGACCGTGATCGTCCTGACGCAACGCATGTTCGACACGCACGAGGCGCCGCCGGTGCACCGCGACATCCAGGTGGCCGCGTACGCCTCGCTCGCCTGAGCGCGACAGCGCACCGGCCTGTTCGTCGGCTACCTACCAGGTCGATTTCTTGGCGCCGGCGCAGCCCGTCTGGGTGAGCGTGCTCACGCACGTGCGCTTCATTTCGCCGGCGGTGTCGGTGATCGTGAATTCGTCGCCGTTGGTCGCCTTGGCGGTGAGCGTGTAGCCGGTGCTGGTGCCTTTCGCGCCGCTGATGAAAGCATCGCTGGTGCTTTTGGTCACGTCGATATCCGGTTCCTGCTGGTGCAGGGTGCTCGGCGTCAGCCCTGCATAGCTGCCGTTGTTGTCGGCCGCGAAGGCCGCAACCGCTGTCGCGGCACTGCCCGCCAGCGACTTCGCCTGCGCGCTCACGGCGTTTTCCTGCGGGCCCAGGAACATCGGAATCGCGATTGCCGCAAGGATCGACACAATCAGGCAGACGATCAGCAGTTCAATCAGCGTAAAGCCGCCCGCGTGTTGCCAGCGGGCGTCTCGTGGGAACAGCGCACGGCGCTGTGACTGGTCGCGTGTGGCGCAGTTGCTGTACGACGGATGCAGGGGCAAGATAGCCCTCCCTGGCGTCGTGGCGGCCGGGCTATCTCGCGGGAGACCCCTGACTTTGCGCCCCCGCCTCGCGACGGGTTTGCCTTTTCAGTTGGTTGATCGAGCGGGCAGTGTGCACGGCGAGGGCATGCGCTCGCAAGCGCCTGGCGCCAAACGCAAGGAAAACGGACGAATGTACGAGCAGTGCCATTCTTATCCGGGCGAACCCGCAAGATGGGTTGGCAGGCATACTGATGGGGCATGTGCCGGATCGTCGATGCGCGCTGCGCCGCCCCAGATGGCGCGATCGTGCGAGCGTACTAGCGAGGGCCGCGTGGGGGCCCTCGTCGACTACGAGCGCCACGGGCGCACATATGCGCGCCACCGTCGCGCAGACCCGCGCATCGCGCAGCGCATCCAAGCGGCGCTGGGCGACGCGCGCACCGTGCTCAACGTGGGCGCCGGCTGCGGATCGTATGAGCCCGACGACCGCTGGGTACTGGCCGTCGAGCCGAGCGCGACGATGCGCGCCCAGCGACCGGAGGGCTCCGCTCCGGCGATCGCCGCACGGGCCGAGGCGCTGCCCTTTGACGACAACGCGGTCGATGCGGCTATGGCCTGCGTGACGATCCATCACTGGGAATCTCCCGATGCCGGCCTGGCCGAGCTGCGCCGGGTTGCGCGTGGGCCGGTGGTTGTGTTCACGTTCGAGCTCGAGCACCTGCCTGCCTGGCAGCAGGAGCTCCTGCGCGAGGGTGTCGCGAGGGAGATGGCGCGCTTTCCCGCCATCGACCGCGTGGCGGCTGCGTTGGGCGGACGCACGCGTGTGGAGGCGATCCCCACGCCGGGCGACTGCACGGACGGGTTCTTCGAGGCCTTCTGGCGGCGCCCGGAGTTACTGCTCGACCCGCAGGTTCGCAGCGCCCAATCGATCTGGGCGCTGCTGGAGCCGGACATCGAGCAGCGCATCGTGCAGCGGCTGGCCGGCGCGCTGGACAGCGGTGCCTGGGACGCAGAGCACGGCCATCTGCGAGAGCGCGAAAGCTTCGACGGCGCGCTGCGGTTGGTGATCTCCGAGGCGCCCTGAGCACGATGCACGGGCGGGAGGGCGCCCAGCGCTTCGACACTTGCGCAAGTTTTGCCTGCTTGATTCAAGGCCACGTCTCGGTGGGGCCGACACGGTCGGATGGACCCAGGGCGCCCGGGCGCGCAAGACGAAGCGGACGGCGCTGCGCCGCTCCAATCGGCTCTGACCTTCGGCGGCGGCCAGGCGATGTCCTGGGGCAGTCAAGCGTCCGGCGTTGACGAGCGCGAATCCGGCGCTGGGCGCGGGCGTGCGGGCGTCGTGGCCCTCGGGGCGGCGGTCGTCGTCGCAGTCGTCATAGGCGCTGCGGTCGCGATCCATGGCGGGGGCGCCAGCTCCGCGAGCACCGCCGGTGCCGCGGCGCCCACGGGATCGTTGGCGCAGGCAGCGTACGTCACCACGCAGGCGCCGGGGTTCCAGTTCGACATGACCATGAGCGCGGGCGTAGGCGGCAACGACTTCACGATCGACGCAGAAGGCGCGTTTGACGAACGCCAGCTCGAAGGCGCCATGACACTGCAGATCGCCGGACAGTCGACGGAAGAGATCGTCAAGAGTCCATACATATATGTACAGCTGCCCAGCGGCGATGCCGCCCTGACCGGCGGCAAGCCCTGGTCCAGGGTTGATCTCGACACGTTCAGGCAGGCGCTCGGCGCCGGTGGGCCGCTGGGCCAGAACGCAGCGAGCCCGACGCAGATGCTCGACATGCTCACGGCAAGCGGGCAGGTCAGCACGGTCGGCAGCGAAGTCGTCCGCGGCGTTGCCACCACTCACTACCATGCGCTCGTCGACTTCAACCGCTACGCCGCGATGGTCTCGCCGAGTCAGCGCACGGGAATGGAGGATTATGCGCAGGAGCTGCAGCGCATAACAGGGAGCAGCTCGCTGCCGATCGACGTGTGGATCGACTCACATCAGCGCGTTCGGCGCTTCTCCACCGAAGTGGACGTCTGCACCCCCCAGGGAAGGCTCGACGAGACCGTGGCGATGGACCTCTACAACTATGGCCCCCAGCAGACCGTGACGGTGCCGGCGCCGTCGGAAGTGAGCGACGTTACCGGCACGCTCGCCTCCCAGGCGTCGGGGGCGATGGCACAGCTGAGCTGCTGAGTCAACTCGCCCAATGGGGGAGGATGCCTGCAGGTGTCCGACCTCGTCCCAGAGATCCACGGCAGCTGCGACCCGGGCTTCGCTGCGCTGCGTGACGCGTTCGCTGCCAACTTCGCCGAGCACGGCGAGGTCGGCGCGGCGGTGGCGGTGGCGGTCGAGGGCGCGCCCGTGGTCGACCTGTGGGCCGGATCGGCCGACCGTGCCCGCACGCGACCCTGGCAGCGCGACACGCTCGTCAACGTGTTCTCGGTCGGCAAGCCGATGGTGGCGCTGTGCCTGCTGATGCTCGTCGAGCGTGGGCAGGTCGGCCTCGACGATCTCGTTTTCAAGCATTGGCCGCAGTTCGCGGCTGCGGGCAAGGAGGAGGTGACGGTGCGCATGCTGCTCGGTCACCGCGCCGGCCTGCCGGGGATCCGGCACGCGCTGCCGCGCTCGGCGATGTATGACTGGCAACTGATGACCGCTGCGCTGGCCGGCGAAGAGCCGTGGTGGCGCCCGGGCGAGCAGCATGGTTATCACGTCAACACGTTCGGTTTCCTCGTGGGCGAGCTGGTGCGCCGGGCAAACGGGCAGAGCGTGGGGGAGTTCTTCAGGGACGCGGTCGCGGGACCGCTGGGGACGGACTTCCACTTCGGCATCGGCGCGCCCGAGGAAGGGCGGGTGGCCGAGTTCATCTTCCCCGAGGTACCTCCAGACGCAATCGACGCCCACGCCACTGCGCTGATTCGCAACGTCTACCTGAACCCGCCCGGGCTGTCGGGCTTTGGCACGGTCAACACACGCGAGTGGCGCGCCGCGCAGATGCCGTCGGCCAACGGTCACGCGACCGCCCGCGCGGTGGCCAGGATCTACAGCGCCCTCGCGGCCGGCGGCGCGGTCGACGGCGTGCGGATGCTTGCGCCCGACATGTTGGCGCTCGCCACGCAGGAGGTCTCAAACGGGCACGACGCGGTACTCGACAGACCGTCGCGCTTCGGCCTGGGCTTTCAGCTGACCCAGCCCGGTCGGCCGCTCGGGCCCAACGAGCACAGCTTCGGCCACTTCGGCGCCGGCGGGTCACTCGGCTTCGCTGATCCCGACGTTGGCCTGGCGTTCGCCTACCTGACCAGCCAGGGCGAGGGCCCCCGCTGGCAGAACCCGCGCAACCGCGGGCTGGTCGAGGCTCTGTACGCATCGTTGTAAGGTCATGGCCCCATGGCCCGCATTCCCACCCTCGATCCCGACGAGGCCGAGCCCCAGGTGCGCTCGGCGCTCGAGCGCCTTCCCCAGCTTGCGATCTTCGCCACCGTGGCCAACGCGCAGGGCTCATTCGTCAACTGGTTGCGCTTCGGCGGCGACTGCCTGGACGCGCGCTGGTTCGATCCGGTGCTGCGCGA
>Ga0209420_1001439_pt1 | contig 11271 bp, 12 predicted proteins | sample BlaSpr_A8_OM1_O1_FD_187972 | JGI IMG/M metagenome (GOLD analysis project Ga0209420, IMG submission 187972) | Forest soil microbial communities from Thunder Bay, Ontario, Canada - Black Spruce, Ontario site 2_A8_OM1_O1 (SPAdes) (version 2) | ecosystem: Environmental > Terrestrial > Soil > Boreal...
GTACTACATGAGCGAGGAGCAGCTGGCCCGCGAGCGGGCTCTGCAGCGCGAGGTACGCGTTGACACCGGCGCGGCAAGCGCGGCAACGGCAAGCTCCGGCGCTCTCGTCACCGCGGCATGGCTCGCGGTCGGGATTCCATTCTTGATCGGCCTGTACATCGCCCTGCAAAAGGCGGCAGCGCTGCTCTGATCGCCCGCCGAGGTGCTGTCGGCCTCGCGGCTGCTCGCGGATCCGGCAGGCGGCCACCGCCGCCTGCCAGCAGCACCTGCCCCGCGCGAACGGGGACTTCGCACGCGGTGCGCCGGTGCTTTTTGATCGGCGTACAGCCGCTGCGGCCGGCGGTTCTCGCGCCCCGATGCCCTGCACGGTGCCTATCCTGCTCCTGCTCCCGCTTCCGATGCCGGCGCGTTTAAACTCGCACCGCTACCTTGGATAAGGAACCCCGTGCAAGCAATCGCCAGCTCTGCCCTGCAGCCTCCCGCTGATTCACCGCCGATTGTGACGGTGGCTGGTCTGACCAAGACCTACGCCACGGGACTCAAGGCCCTGAAGCGGATCGATCTGACGATCCGTCGCGGCGAGATCTTTGCGCTGCTCGGCCCGAACGGCGCCGGCAAGACGACCCTGATCAGCATCATCTGCGGCATCGTTACCCCGAGCGAGGGCACGGTCAGCGCGGACGGCCACGACATCGTGCGCGACTATCGCGCCGCACGCAGCAAGATCGGCCTGGTGCCGCAGGAGCTGCACACCGATGCGTTCGAGAGCGTGTTAGCCACCGTGAAATTCAGCCGCGGCCTGTTCGGCAAGCCGCCAAATCCCGCCCATTGCGAGAAAGTGCTGCGCGCTTTGTCGCTGTGGGACAAGAAGGACGCCAAGATCATGACTCTCTCGGGCGGCATGAAGCGCCGCGTCATGATCGCCAAGGCGCTCTCGCACGAACCGCAGATCCTGTTCCTCGACGAGCCGACCGCCGGAGTCGACGTCGAACTGCGTCGCGACATGTGGCAGATGGTGCGCGGCCTGCGCGAGAGCGGCGTCACCATCATTCTCACCACCCACTACATCGAGGAAGCGGAGGAAATGGCCGACCGCATCGGCGTAATCAACAAGGGCGAGTTGATCGTGGTCGAGGACAAGGTCGTCCTGATGCATAAACTCGGCAAAAAGCAATTGACCCTGCAGCTGCGCACGCAGCTGTCACAGCTACCCGCGGAGCTTTCCGCCTATCCGCTCGAGCTCACCGACGATGGACACGTGCTGGTGTATACCTTCGACACCCAGTTGAAGGAAACCGGCATCGAGACGCTGCTCAGGCGTCTCACCGAGCTTGGCATCGACTTCAAGGACCTGCATTCCAGCGAGAGTTCGCTCGAAGACATCTTCGTCAACCTGGTCAGGGCCCGGCCATGAACGTGTACGCGATCCAGGCCATCTACCGCTTCGAGATGGCCCGCACGTTCCGCACCTTGACCCAGAGCATCGCCTCGCCGGTGCTGTCGACCTGCCTCTACTTCGTGGTGTTCGGCTCGGCCATCGGCGCGCGCATGGGCCAGGTCGACGGCGTCAGCTACGGCGCATTCATCATCCCCGGCCTCATCATGCTTTCGCTGCTCACCGAAAGCATTTCCAACGCCTCCTTCGGCATCTATCTGCCGAAATGGTCCGGCACCATTTTTGAGCTACTCTCTGCACCGGTATCGTATCTTGAAGTGCTGCTCGGCTACGTGGGCGCCGCCGCGACCAAGTCCGTGATTCTCGGCATTCTGATCCTGGTGACGGCACGGCTGTTCGTGCCCTACCACATCGCCCATCCGCTGTGGATGGCGAGCTTTCTGCTTTTGACGGCCGTCACCTTCAGCCTGCTCGGTTTCATCATCGGGCTGTGGGCCGACGACTTCCAGAAGCTGCAGGTCGTGCCCCTGATGGTGATCACGCCGCTCACCTTCCTCGGCGGCGCGTTCTACTCCATCGGGATGCTGCCGCCGATATGGCAGAAAATCACCCTGTTCAATCCGGTGGTCTACCTCATCAGCGGATTCCGCTGGAGCTTCTACGGCGTTTCAGACGTCGATGTCATCGTCAGCACTGCGGCGACGGTGGGATTTCTCGCGCTGTGCCTGGCGGTGGTCGCCTGGATATTCAAGACCGGATACAAGCTCAAGACCTAGAGCGCGCGGCGCCCGAGCGCTGGCAGCTGCGCCGTCAGTGTACCGACCATTGCTGGCTCGGCGCGCCGGTGCACGGGGCGATGATGAGTGGCGCGCGATCGGAAGGGTTGCCATCAGTAATGTCCAGGCACTTCCCGCCGATTCCGACGATCTGGCCGTTGGTGATATTCCAGTGCTGGCTCGGGCTGCCGTTGCAGGTGACGAAGATCACCCCGGCACCGTCGGTCGCAGCGCCGCCCTGCACGTCAAGGCAGGCACCGCCGACGCCGATGATCTGCCCGTTATTGATGCTCCACTGCTGGTTGGGCCTGCCGATGCACTGCAGGAGCCTGACTTGCGTTCCATCGATTTGATAACCGTGCCACGGTACGTTCACGCACTCATTGGTATTGCCGCTCACCAGCTGATTCGTATTCGCGCATCCCTGCAGGATCAATACGGCCAGTGCCGGCAGGTAAATCAATCTACTCATCGGAACGCTCCATAACAGCTGGGAATGCACCGGTCACTGCACCGTCCAAAGCTGGCCTGGATCGGCGCTGCAGGATGCCAGCACCACCGGCGTGCGGTCTGCCGTGAGGTCACCGCGCGCGGTCACGCACTTGCCGCCGACTCCGACGATCTGCCCCTTGGAGATCTGCCATTCCTGGCTCGCTCTCTGGTTGCACTGAACCACGATGATCTGTGCGCCATCGACCGGCGCACTTCCCATCACGTCCAGACAGCTGCCGCTGTTGACAATCAGCTGCCCGCTGGTGAGCGTCCATTGTTGGTTCGGGCTGCCGTGGCAATGGAAGAGAATGACGGGCGTACCATCATCCGTTTCGCCGCCGCGGACATCCATGCATTGCCCGCTGTTCACCGTCACCTGCGCCGCCACGCCCGGCGCAGCGCTGGCCAGCATTACACCTGCGGCAAGCAGTACATAAAGAGCCTTCACAGAAACCCCCCTCCCGCCCGACCGCGTTACGATGGCTGAATCTTCAGCGCCCACCGCAACCGTCAGTCCCACACCGCACTCGTAATCCGTCCGTCCTCGCCGACGACCACGGTCAGCCGGTTGGGATTTGAATCCGCACTGGCGATGCCGTCGCCGGGCTTGAGTACACGCGCCCCCGCCGGCAGCTGCTCCTCGCGAATGACCTCTCCCGCGTTCCTGCTGGCCGCCGCTGAAGCTCCTTTCGCCAAGAAAATCTTGCCCACGCACTTGGCGCAATCCTCACCGGCCGCTTTCCCCTCGGCGTAGCCGGGGAATTCCTTGACGCGCACCGATTCAGTGGCGCTGCGAACGTTCACGCCCTTGAAAGGATGGTTGCTTTCGATGGGAAAAATGGCTTCCACGACTTCGAAACCGGTGGCGTTGGACGCCTCGGCCGGCGCCCTGGCCACGAACACCAGCTCCAGTATTCCGTCAGGCGGCGTCCCGCGCGTGAGCGGCACCAGCTCCGCCTCCTCCCAGCCTCCGGTACTGGCAAGGCCCCGCACCCGCACGATGTCCAGGGTCGGTCCGTGCGTGCTCCGCAGCACCTCGACACTGGTGACGCGCAGCACCGGCGCCAGCGGCGCCGGCGCATCGGCTGCTTCCGGTTTAGCTGCATCGGCGGAACCTGAGCTGTTCTGGTAGTTCTGGGCGGAAGGCCCGGCGGCTTTTTGGGCCGACGATGATCCCGAGCTGCCCAGCAAGACCACGCTTGCGAGCGCCGCAGTGATGGCCATATGCGTCTTCATCGTCTTCTCCAGAAAGTCAGATTGCTTTGGCAGATAAATTGCTTGCGGCCCCACGCCGCAGCAGCCTCGATATCTCTGCAGGGTCATCGACCGCGACATCGTGCTTCAGCCGCTCGAAGGCATCCAGAATCAGGTCGGTCGGCACCATTTGCGTCAGGCTGCAGAACGAGGTCCGAGCGCTCGCAAAGCTGCCGTTTTCGGTCAGCTTGTTGATCGGCGCGCCGCCGCCGCACACCGAGAAATATTCGCAGCTTTGTCGGCACGCTTGCACTCCGGCTGCGACGTCCCCGGTCATGGCGAGCATGGCCGCGCTGCGCTGCATATCCTCAAGCGAGTCGCGGTTGACGTTGCCGATGATGAAATTCCCGTAACGCTCGTTCTTCATGCCCAAAAGCTCGGGCGAGAAGCTCGAGGCGTTCCCGTAGCAGTCGATGTTCAACATGCCGAAGGGTTCCACCTGCACATTCCTTAGCTCTTCAGTCTCGATCCGGAACACGCGCGGCAGCATCCCATCGATTTCCCGGATAAAGCGGATCCCCTCACCCTGACGCGACAGCTCCCAGAATCTTCGCAGGAAGGCGCGGAAGTGACTCTGCGGGTCGTCGCTCGCGAACAGGCCCGAGACATGCTCGCCCTCGGACTCCTCGACGTTGAAGCAGACGTCCTCGACGCCCTCGGTGAGGTAGAACGCAAGCATCTCCTCGGGCGCCTCCAGGCTTTTTTCCGACAGCACCGAGATGACATGAAACGGAACCTGCTCACGCCGCAGCATGCGGATTCCCGCGAGGGTGCGATCGAAGGTGCTTCGGCCGCTTCTGGATAGGCGATGTTCGTCGTTGAAGCGCCGCGGCCCGTCGATACTGACTCCGACTCCAACCTGCCATTTCTTGAACAGCTCACACCACTCGGTGCTGATCAGCATGCCGTTGGTCTGAATGGAGTGTCGCAGGCGCAGCGAGCGCGGACGCAACGACTCGACGAGCTCGAACGCGGATTTATAGAATGACACTGGTACGACCAGCGGCTCGCCGGCGTGCCAGATGATCGTCAGATCATCCGCGGCCCAGCCCGAGGCGAATACTTTCTCAAACAGCGAGCGCACGGTGCTCTCGGCCATGACGCTCGTGACGTTGCGGTCCGGCAGGTAGCAGTAGCTGCAATTGATGTTGCAGAACGGTGTCGGCTGTACAACGACTACACCGATCTGCGGTGCCTTGGCGTGTGGCGGCGGCATGGTTCGCTCGGGCCCGAGCAGGCTCGCGTTTTACCAGTTATGCCAGAAGTTGTGCCAGCCGTTGTGCCAGTTGGGCCAGCCGCCATTTCCCCAGCCGCCATTGTGCCAGCCGTTGCCCCAGCCGCCGTTGTGCCAGCCATTGCCCCAGCCGCCGTTGCCCCAGCCGGGGTGCCAGCGTCCCCACCCGCCGTTTCCCCACCAGGTCGGCGTCATCTTGGCGTCGCCCGCGGATTCGGGTTGTGCCGTACCCTCGGCGCTGGTGCTGGAGATCTCCGCAAGGCCGGCCCGGATCTCCCGCAGCCGGCCGGCGATGCCGTCCTGCGATGCCGAACCGGAGGCGGCGACGACGGGCTTGGCGGTCGCCTCGGCTGAGGTGAGCGCCAGCACAAACGAAGCTCCCAGGGCGCCGCCCTGCAGCACGAGAGTCAGGGCTCTCGAGATACGGTTGTTGGAGGACACGAGATCTCCCCGAGCGATTGTTCGTTTCTTGCGCGACTACGATCGCACCCCGCATGGGTTGCTCCACGGCGGGGAACCCTCTTTCTCAACAGCTCCTGCTAAGCAGCCCGCGGAGACAGATGAGCCGCAAACCCGACGCAATCGCAGATCGAGCTTGCTCCATCGTACCGGTGAGACCATCGGCGTCTTGGGCCAATTCTTCTAAAGCCTCGTTGGCGGACTATATCGCCACTCCCCTTTGCAGCCAATCCCTCGAAGGAGCGAGCGCACCCGATGGCATCGACCCTCAAGCCCAGGCGCGCACCGCCGCGCGCCGCCTCATTCATTAGTTCTTGAGGTAGCGGTCGTACCAGGCGAGGATCCTCTCGAACACGTCGACACTGTAAGACCCGCGCCGCGCAGTGTCTGCGCCCCGGCGCGGGCCCTCGCCTTCCCCCAGGACTCAGACCCCCGCAAGCATTCGGTCGGCGGGTTTGGCCAGCTGTTTTATTATGAAGCGCGGAGCGATCCGGCTCATCAGCGCAAGCGTGTTGCTCTGGCCGGGACGGATCTCCATCGTGTCCTGACTCAGCCCGGCGATGAGCCGCTTCACCAGGCTAGCCACGTCCATGCGGCTTGCCCCCTTCATGTCCTCCTCGTCGAAGTCCGCGGCGAACGAGGGGTTCTCCAGCGCCGGGGGCGTAAGCTCAAACACTTTGACGCTCGTGTTTTTCAGCTGCACGCGCAGCGATTGAGTGAAGGAATGCAGCCCGGCCTTCGCCGCACAATAGACCGGGGCAATGGGAAACGGCACAAAAGCCAGTGCCGAGGATACATTCACGATCGCGGCTGCCTGCTTGGTCTTCAGATGCGGCAGAAACTGCGCCACCATGCGGATCGGCCCCATCAGATCGATTTCGATCTCACGGGTCAGCTCGACGATGTTCTTGCCAGCCTCGTGCAGATTGATTTTGCGCATCACTCCGGCGTTGTTGACGATCACATTCAGATCCGGGAAGTCCCTGGTCAGCTGCGCGTGCAGAGCGGCGATCGCGCTTGAGTCGGCCGCGTCGCTTTGAATCGTGCTGACGGCCGGAAGCCTTTGCTTTGTTTCCTTCAGCTTGGCCGAGTCGCGCCCGGTGACGACGACCGTGTTTCCCAGCTCCAGGAGCCTTGCGGCGAGCTCCAGGCCAACGCCCGAAGTCCCACCGGTGATTAGAAAAGTGTTGCTGGACATCTTCATCGCGGTTCTCCGATGTTCGGCCAGGCATGCAGCGCAACAGAAACGTGTGACTTACGGGAGCGCGGATTTTCCTCCCAGGGTCCACGCGGATCATCCTCGGCTGCGGTCAAGGTTGCGACGACGCTCGAACGTCGACCCCCATCCGGCACGCTCATTTGGTGGGCTGTTCACCGTGCGGCACGGGAGCCTGCGCCGCCGCACCCGCCTGGGCGATGAGCGAAGCACAGTCGGCATCGCGCGCAAGCCCCGGATTGACGAAACCCAGCACGGCGGCAATGGGTGTGAGTATCACGCCGAGTGCGACGGCGGCGCCGCTTTGAGCCACGCCGCCGTGTCCGCCGAGGCGGGCTTGCGGATGCACGAGGGTGCCGTTGATCGAAATGGCCGAGTGCAACGCGAGCCCTGCCTTCTTCGGCTGGCCATGCAGCGCCAGATCGAGCGCCTCGGAATCCATCTGGATCGTGCCGGTGCCGGTGATCAGAACCTTGTCGGTGTCGATCACGAAGATGTGCGTCGTTACGAGGCCGTCATGCGCATCGAAGCTCGCCACGCCGCAGTGCATGGCCGTCTCCTTGCGGTCCTTGAACAGGGCACCCAGCGCGCCGTTCAACTCCAGGGCGGCCAGCTCCGCGATCGATGCGCGCATCGCGCCATGCGGAATGACCGCCGTGATCGTGCCGTTCGCCGTGGCAGCCAGCTCGTGCGGGGATTTCCCCTCCCCGCTCAGGCGGGCACGTCCGCTCAGCAGCCCGGTGAACGGCGGCTCGCCGCTTTTACCTTTGAACTGCTCGAGCGGCAGGTCGGTGACGCTCAGGTTCAGCTCGCCGCGGGGGACTTTGCGACTTGCGTCAAATCGGGCGGTGCCGGATAGCGTCCCCTCGCCCAGGGCAGCCTTCGACAACTCGATGGACAGCACCGCGTGATCGAGCGAGACGACCCCGCTCACCGCGCGTATTGACTCACGCCTGAGCTGCAGCTCGCGCACCCGAAACCTGACCAGGGCGTCCGTGCGCTCAATGCCGTCGAGGCGGAAGGGAGTCTGCGTAAAGCGCAGCCCAGGGTTTGCCGCAGGCTCGGGGGCGCGCCCAGACGCCTGCGCCCCAATATCGGCAAGGCGCAGCCGCTCGGAACTCAACTCGCCCTCAAGCCTGGGGCGCTCGCCCGAGTCATCGGTCGACAGGTTTGCCTTCACCGCACTCTCGCCGAAGCTTGCGAGCACATCGCTGAACACGAACCGCAGTCCCTGACGATCCAGCCTGCCGGACAGGCGGTACGCTCCGGTCTCGGGAAGCTTGATGCCGACCAGGAAATAGAGATCTTTCAGGTCCGGTCCGGCTGCCTCAAAACTGCCCTGCAATACCCGCAAATCGAAGGGCTGCGTGATCGCCCCGCGCAGCGACAGGCGGTCGCCGCCCGAGTGTTCCTCAAGCGCGAAATCATAGGGGTGATCGCGCCGCGCCGTCGCCAGAGGATCACCGGTGATGTCGAAAGAGACGGTCCGACCGTTGAGTTGCCCGGAACCGTCAACGCGCAGCTTCGGCGCTGCACCCCCGCCTGCATCGCCCGCCGATACGATGCCGGTGAATTGCAGATGGCGCCTCTCGTCATGGAACTCGACGTGCGCGTTGGACACGGAAAGGCTCCTGATGAGCGGCGGCCCCTTTCCGGGTCCGCCCGGATGTGCCCGCCAATTGGCCTGACCGGAAGCATCCCGCAGCAGATGCAGCGTCGCGCCCTGAAGCTCGAGACGACGAAGTCCCAGCGGATGAAGTGAGGCCTGCCACTCAAGACCCACACTAACGGCGGCGAACTGCGCGGTCACGCCCGCCGGCATCCAGGGTGGATTGTCGATCGACACCTGAGTTGCCGTTATGCTCGGATGAAGCGAGAGAAAGTGCTCTTGAAACGCCCCGTCGACCCGGATCACATGACCGGTGCGCGCCGCGAGGGCATGCAAGAGAACGCCTTTGAGGTGGCGCTGTGCGATGGCCAGCCCGGCGGCCAACAGCAACAGCACGGCCGCCACTACCAAAAGCGACCGGCGCAGCCCCCGGTGCCTTGGAGCAAGCGGTAGTGGTGTGTCCATCACGTCTCGCGCCGTGCGGGCACAGCAAGCTTGGGCGTTACCGGCGAATGCGTCCGCAACGTCCACGCCTGCGCCATGTCTCGGCTGCGAATGCGACTTCGCCTGACTGACTGACGCGCTGCAGTGGGGGCAGGATCACCCGCAGTGGCGTTTGTCACGCACCCGGGACCTTGCGCGCAAGAAGGCATGCCATAGTGGCTTCCAAGAAAACAGCCGAAGGCGCAGGGCCAAAACCCGTGGTCATGGTGATTGAACCGGAAGTCCTGGTCCGCATGACGATCGCGGACGTCCTGCGCGAATGTGGTTACGAAGTGATCGAGGGGATCGTAGCAGAAGATGTCTTCACGGTTCTGTCCGCCGGAAGGACGCTCGATGTCGTCTTTTCAGAAGTTAAGTTGGCGGGCGACTGCGACGGTTTCGCTTTGGCACAACGTCTGCGGCGCACGCACCCGCAGATCGACGTTGTTTTGACGTCAGGAGTCGCTGCCACGGCTGAAAAGTCCAAGGAACTCTGCGAGGATGGCCCGATGAAGAAGCCGTACCGATCACAGGACGTGGTGGCACGAATCAACCTGCTGCTCGAGCGGCGCCGTGAATCAAAGCGGCGCAGCTGACGGATGATCGCCTAAGGCAGCGGGGAACCAGGCTTGGACAGGCAGACCTCACCACAGCACCAGCCCGGGCAGGCCGGCCCCGTGCTGCTGCTCGTCGAGGACAGTTTCGCGACTCGCTGGATGGCGGCCGCCTACCTGCGCGAAGCGGGCTACCAGGTCCTTGAGGCTGAAAGCGCCGCAGAAGCGATTGGCGTGCTCTCCTCGGGCATCCATATCGATCTGGTGTTCTCGGATGTCTGGATGCCGGGCGAGATCAACGGACACGAATTCGCGGGGTGGATGGCAAAACACCATCCGGCCGTGCCGGTACTGCTGACCTCAGGCGAACCCCGCGAAGCCAACACCATCGCCGCTGGAAAGGGCCGGCGCTTCGTCACCAAACCTTACGATCTGAGCGAGGTCGTCCAGCACCTCCAGGCGATGCTGTAGCGCTTTGCGTCAGTGCGCCACGCGCTAGCGGCGGCCGCGCAGATCCGACAAAACGTTCCCCAGGCGATGGATCTCGCCTACGGTGTTGTAATGCACCAGCGAAACACGCGCCACCCCGGTTTCCTTTGCCAGCCCCAGGCGCGCCATCAGGCGCGGGGCGTACATGTGGCCATCGCGGATGGCGATCCCTGCCCGTGCCGCAGCCTCCGTTACCAGCTGTGGCAGCACGCCCGGCAGGTTGAAGCAGAACGTCGGGACCCGCTCGGCGACACGCGAGTCCTCATCGATGCCGTAGATCAGCGCTCCACTGCCCTTCAGCACGCGTGACAGCTCCAGTGAAAGACTCTGCTCATAGTCGCGAATCGAGCCCATGGCGATGCGGGTATCTTCGTGTACCGAGGCGACCTCCGGCGCGCCGCGTTTGCCAGCGAGCGTGCGGCCAAGCTGCGCAAGGTAGTGGACCGCCGCCTCCATGCCGGCCACCGTCTCGAAGGAGAAGGTGCCGGCCTCGATCTTTCCGGGCGGCTCATCGGGAATGAAGTCCTCGCGGAACGTCGGCAGCGCCTGCAGCAGCTCGTAACGCCCCCACATGAAGCCCATATGGGGCGCGAAGATCTTGTACCCGGAGCACACCAGGTAATCGCAGTCGAAGGCCTGCACGTCGATCGCCGCGTGCGGCGCGTAGTGCACGCCGTCGAGAAATATCTCGGCCCCCGCGGCATGAGCAAGATCGGCGGCCGCCCGTACATCGGTAATTGACCCAAGCGCGTTGGACGTGAGCGTGCATGCCACGACCCTGGTGCGCGAGGACAGCAATGCCTGCAGATCCTGCGCATGCAGACAGCCGTCTTGCCGCATCTTCCACCAGCGAAACTTGGCACCCATCTTCTCGAGCGCCAGCCAGGTGGCGATATTGGCCTCGTGGTCCAGATCGGTGACGATGATCTCGTTGCGAACGCCCAGCGTCTGGGCGATTGCCAGGCTGATCAGCCGGATGAAGGAAGTCGCATTCAGACCGAAGGCGATCTCTTGCGCGCGCTTTGCATTGACGAAAGCGGCAACCGCGGTGCGCGCGCGCGCGATCATCGCATCTACGGCGAGGCTTTGCGGGTAGCGGCCGCCGCGCTGCACGTTGTGATCGAGCAGCTGCAGGTTGACGGCGTCGAGCACGCCTTGCGGAATCTGCGCCCCGGCGGCATTGTCGAAGAACACGAATGAGCCGGCGCGCTTGAGCGCCGGAAACTGCCCACGCAGCGATTCTGCCGGGAAGGCGGTGCCGGTGGCTGTCGTATGCCCTGCAAGCCGTGCGTTCATGTTCGCGCTCCGC
>Ga0209420_1001440_pt1 | contig 11267 bp, 6 predicted proteins | sample BlaSpr_A8_OM1_O1_FD_187972 | JGI IMG/M metagenome (GOLD analysis project Ga0209420, IMG submission 187972) | Forest soil microbial communities from Thunder Bay, Ontario, Canada - Black Spruce, Ontario site 2_A8_OM1_O1 (SPAdes) (version 2) | ecosystem: Environmental > Terrestrial > Soil > Boreal...
ATCCGAGGAGGCATAGTTGGCTCGAGGGGTGAGCGGATTGTTCCCGGTGAAAAACAGGCCCAAGCCGCTCTGCTCGTCAAGCGAGTGAGACCAGGTGTAAGACGAGGTGAATTGCAGGCCGTTGGACAAGCGCTTGTGGACCTGGAGCTGCAAAGCATTGAAGTTCGAGGTGCCCTCTGTCTTATACGACACCGAGTTCATGTCGTAGCCGGGATAGGCTACGCGAATCGGCGCGTTGCCCGCGAATTCGTTGGTCGAGATCGGCTCGTTATCCAGGAACAGCGGACTGGTACCCCCGTAGGAAGTGGTCTGCCCGTTCACCACATTCGTCGACGTGGCGACGAGTGGTTGGTTGAAGGGAACGGGCAGCACCAAATGGGTACCGTGATTGCCGACGTAACCGACCTCGACCATCCAGCTGTTGGAGGGCTGAAATTGAAGGTCGAGGGTCCAGTTCTGCGTGTAAGGCAGTTTGTTATTGATATCGTAACCGCCAAACAGGAAAGGGCCATAAAGATTGCCCGACGGCCAGCATCCCGGAAAACCGCAAGCAGTCTGCTGGAGGTTCGGCAGGTAGGATTGGAAGGCTGCTCCCGTGGCTGGCGGCGGCGGCGGCAAAGTCGTGCCGAACGGCTGAGAGAGCGTCGCGCCCTTGGCGACGGAGATTGGTTGGACGAACGGAGGCGCGAGCGTGACGCCGAATGGGCCGTTAAATCCGGACCCCGCGCTCGGCGACAAGTAGCTGAATATTTCGCCGCGGTCGTAGTAGATACCGTACCCTGCGCGCACGGTGAGCTTAGACAACGGAGCCCACGCGATGCCGATGCGGGGCGCGAAACCCCACTGGTGATTTTTCATCAGCGAATCGCTGACTCCTGGCGTGGCGCCGGTTTTGTTATTCCCAGCGATTACCAGACCAGAGCCGGTAATTACGTCGGTGTTCGGGTCGCAAGCGAGCCCGGCGTTCTCGGTCAAAGCCGGGTCTGCCGGAGCTCCACCGACGGTGCATTGCACGTAACTGTATTTAGAAGGGTCAAAACCAGTAAGCTTGCCGTATTTTTCCGAGAGCGGCGCGTCGATATCCCAACGCAACCCGGCGGTTACCGTGAAGTCTTTCCTCATCTTAAAGTTGTCGTTAATGTAGGTGCCGACCGTATCGGAGCGATAGTAACGGTTCGCCGAACCAACGAACTCATCGCCGCCGTGCAAGGTGCCTTTTACAAAGTTCTCGAAGGTCGTGAAATCAAGGGTATCGGTATTCGTGTTGTTATTGAGGACATTGAGCTGGATGTGGTCCCACGTCGTCCCGACACTCAGGATGTGCTTTCCTTTTACCCAACTCGCGGAGGTTCCGTATTCCCATTGATTCTGGAACATGCCACCATCGCCAAAGCTGGTGCTGGGACCAAACTCCAAACCAGCACTGACCGTCGGATCCGAGGTGGAGATGTCGAACTGAGGAAAAGTCGCCGCGCCAGGCAGGCTAATGCCCAGCGAACTTGGGGTAAAGGCTTTTGTTGTGTTGGCATAAGCTCGCAGGCGGGTGAAACCCACATGCTGTTCCCATGTAAGGTTGGGGGAAAGCACGACGGAGTTCGACAGGGAAAACACCTGGCTGCCGGCGGAAAGCTGCTGTGCAAATCCCAGCAGCGAACCGACCGCGCCAAAAGGATTGGTGGTGGGATTGCTCTGAACGTAATATCTCCCGGACAAGCGATCCTTGGAGCTCACAACATAATCGATGCTGGCGATCCCCTGGTTTACGGTGGCTTGCGTATTGGGGCCTTGCACGATGGCATCGTAGCCTAGTGCGACGGCCTGCGTCGGATTGTACTGCGCGCTGGGTACCAGATACTGCCCGTTGGGAAGTTTGGCATTCAGTATTTCCGCGGCAGCATTATTGATCTGGCTCGAGGTAATGGTGCTGCCGTAGGTCGCCTGAATCATGTTAATGATGCCCTGGGTACTGCGGTCATCGGTCAACCCCAGAGGTACGGTCACATCTTTGGTGGAAGCCTGCGCATCGGCAATGCGCACTCCCTGATAGGACCCAAAGAAGAACAACTTATCCTTGATAATCGGGCCGCCGATGGTTCCCCCAAAAGCGTTCCGATTCAGGAAAGGGCGAGGCAGATAAGGCTGATTGGTGACGGGATTGATGCCGGCAGCATTGTAGAAGTACGGGGTGGCGTTCATATCGCTGTTCTGCCACTGTTCCCATAGTGATCCATGCAGCGCGTTCGTACCAGACTTAGTCAGTACGCTGATGTGCGCGCCGCTGTTGTTGCCCTGGGTGGCGTCGTACTGCGAGGAGTTGACGGCGATCTCCTGAATGGCATCCGGGGGCGGAGTGGGAAGAGCCTGGCCAATCGCCCCATACACCGATGTGCTGGTTTGGATGGTACCCCCCGCACCGAAATTCTCACCGGTGTTGAGCACGAAGCGGTTCTCGCCTACCTGGCTGGTGGAATTGCCGTTAAAGATGTTGTTTGTGCTGACCCCGTTCAAGGAAAAGCTGTTGCTGGTGTCCCGGTTTCCGTTCGCGAAGATGGCCTGATTGCCCAGGCCCGTGTTGGCGCCCCCTCCACCGAGGAAATCCGCATGAACCCCAGGGCTAAGAATTGCCAGTTGCGTGAAGCTGCCCGTGCCCAGTGGGGTCGTTTCGATGGTTTGAGTATCGACGACATAGCCGATCGTGGTGTCCACCTGGTTCATCAAGGGCACGGCGTTCACCTCCACCGTGGCGCTGATCGAGCCCACCACCAGAATCGTATCCACTGTCGTCGTACGGTTGCCGAATACCAGGATTCTCGTGTGGGTTTCCGTTTTGAAGCCGTCCTTCGTGACCGTGACGCGATAGGTTCCGCCGGGAAGATCCGGAATCACGAAAGAGCCGTTGCTCTTGGTCTTAGCAACAACTTCGAGGTTGGTCGCGATATTGACCGCTTTCACCGTGGCGTCGGACACGACAGCTCCCGACGGATCAGTCACCGTGCCGGTGACGGCGCCCAATGTTTGCTGGCCGAAGGCAACCGGCGACAGAGCGCAACAAACAAATGCGAGGATAATCGGCAGAAGATAGGTGGAGAATTGCGATCGAACGGAAGAAAACAGGCGTTCAGAGGTCATGCGCAGACCCCTCCTTTTATTTTAGAACGCCCCTTATAGCAAAGCGGGTCCCCAATCTTCAAGGGAGGCTTGGTTAATTTTTCGCTAAAATCTATTTTCAGGTTTGGCGAATCGATTTTTAAGATATTCCGCATCCGGCGCGGACTTTGGCGCGATTCGTCCTTGACCAAGGGAACGAGCGGATCGAGAGTTGCCATCGCGTAAGAACATCGGAGCGGGAAGGGCATGGAGAACGACAACCGTGGCAAAGGGGCAGTCCGCGCTGGCTTGTGCGTCGATTGCCGCTTCATGCGGCTGATGCGGTCTGACCGCGGGTCCACCTTCTTGCTGTGTGAACTTTCCGCAACCAACAAGGCCTTTCCGAAGTATCCGCGCTTGCCTGTGTTGCAGTGCGCCGGTTACGAACAATTGCGCGCGAACAGCGATCGTCCGGCCGACTCGTCTGCCTGAGGCAGTGGACTATCTGATGCCCAGTTCCTTCGCCAGCGCCTTCCACTTGCTGTCCACAAGTGCCTTGGTCTTTGCATCCATCACAATTTCGTCCGGCCAGGGCCGCGTGAACCCTTCGCTCGCCCATTTCCGCGTGGCGTCGATGCCCATCTTCGATCCATAATTCGGCAGCCGCGAGGCATGATCGAGCGAATCCACTGGCCCGAGCGTGAACTGAATGTCGCGTTCGGGATCGATGTGATTCAGCACCTTCAGCACCACGTCGCCGAGATCCTGCACGTCCACGTCTTCATCCACCACCACGATGCACTTGGTAAACATCGCCTGGCCCAGCGACCAAATCGCGTTCATGACCTTCCGTGCCTGTCCGGGATAAGACTTCCGGATCGACACGATCATCAAGTTGTGAAACACGCCCTCGATCGGCAGGTTGATGTCGACCAGTTCCGGAATAGTGAGTTTCATTGCCGGCAAAAAAATGCGCTCGACCGCCTTGCCCATGTACGCGTCTTCCTGCGGGGGCTTGCCGACGATGGTGGTCGCATAGATGGGATCTTTGCGGTGCGTGATGCAGGTGAGGTGGAAGACGGGATAAAGATCTTCGAGCGAGTAGAAGCCGGTGTGATCGCCGAACGGACCCTCGCTGCGAAGTTCGTCGAGGTTTACGTAACCTTCGAGTACGATTTCACTTGACGCCGGCACTTCAAGATCGACGGTTTCACATTTCACCAGATCCACCGGCGCTCCCCGGAGAAAGCCGGCGATCAGGTATTCTTCGATCTCGGGCGGCGCGGGAACGATCGCAGAAAATGTCACCGCCGGTTCGGTGCCGATCGCGACCGCAACTTCCATCTTCCCCGACGGCTTGTCGCCTTCCGCCAAAACACTGCCTCCGGAGCTGCGCGCCATAATGTCCACTGCAGCCGATGTTCCATGCACCGCCGCCCGCATGCGCTCACGGGCATGCTCCGCCGCAACCTTCTGACGCTGCCAGTGCATCCCCGTCGAGCGCTCGTCATACACCTGCATCCTGTACATGCCGAGATTGCGCTTTCCAGAGCGCGGATCGCGCGTGGTAACGCAGGGCAGCGTAATGAAACGTCCCGCATCCTGGGGCCAGCATTGCAGGACGGGAAAATCGTGGAGCGAGAGATTGTCGCGCTGGATCACTTCCTTGCAGGGTCCGGTTGGCAGCGTGCGGGGGAAGAACTTTCCCGCCTCCGTCAGCAGAGGCAGCATCTTCAGCTTGTCCAGAAAACCCTGCGGAGACTTCACATCCATAAACATGCGCATGCGGGCCGCGACCTCATCAAAAGATTTGACGCCCAGCGCGAGCTTCATCCGCGCCTCAGACCCAAACTGGTTGATGAGCAGTTGCGAACCGGAATGTCCCTTGAGATTTTGAAACAGAAGCGCGGGCCCTCCCTGAGCGCCGTTATCATCGCGACTCTTAGAAACCCTGTCGGTGATTTCCGCGATTTCAAGAATGGGGTCGGCTTCGGTCTGAATGCGCTTCAGTTGGCCGGCGCGCTCGAGCGCCGCGATCCACTGCCGCAGATCGTCGAAGGGCAAAGGCTTCCTCTCTGTGTCGGAATTATAAGGGATGAAGAATATCGCGGATCGACGATTGACGATCAGCGGCCGAGCGCGCGCCTGGCGCCACGAAAGCCCGTCTCGTGGTTCGACCTTCATCCCGCCAACTGAACCACCGTCTGCGCGACTTGTTTCCAGGCGTGGCTGCGCGGATCGATTACGTCAAAGTGTCCCGCGCCGGAAATCTCCAATCGCTGTGCGTCTTCTTTTTCTTTGCCGGCCCGCGCTTGTTTCGCGCGAACATAAGCGCGGCTGAAAGCGGCCGGAACGATATCGTCGCTCGCTCCATGAATCAGCCACTGGCGGGCTTGCGAAATCGAAAGCACGCTCGGATCGGCTTCGCGGTAGTGGTCGGGAACCTCGCCGAGCGTTCCCCCGAGGAACTCGACGACGGCATCGTTGCTGAGGTGAAGTTGATACCCACGTTCGAGATCAACCACTCCAGCGAGTGAAACCGCGCGCGTGACCCTGGGCTCGTGAGCCGCCAGGCACAACGCGAGCTGCCCTCCCGACGAATGCCCCATCACCACAATCCGCTTCGTGTCAAAACGATGCGCATCTGCGTGTTGCACAAGAAAATGATAGGCAGAACGAATATCCGCGAACGTCCCAGGCCATCCTCCGCCTTCGTTCCCCACGCGCCGATACTCCAGATTGGCCGTAGCCAGTCCTTGGGCGGTGAGCGCCGCGCACAAATGCCCCGCGTGTTCGAGGTCGTATTTGGCCCGCCAGAACCCCCCGTGGATGTTGATGACAAGCGGATACGCCGCCTTCCTTTCTTCCTTGCAGGACGGCAGACGCAGATCAAGAAACTGATTCGCCTCCGAGCCATAAGTAAGTCGCGCATCGGCGGGCGGCGGCGGCAAAGTGAGGATGTCGTCAGACATGACGAGAATTCATTCTAAGCATGATCCCTCCACGAATTCAGGAGGATGCGAGCACGGCGCCGCGGAAATCGTGGGCCTTCTGGCTACTCGTAGCGCAGCGCCTCAATCGGATCCAGACTAGCCGCCCGCAGCGCCGGAACCATTCCACTGATCACGCCTACCACCGCCAGGATCGACGTAGCCACCACCAGAATCATGGGCGACACAATCAGCCGGATGTCCGCTGCCTCCGCATGTTTGGCCAGCGCGCTATAAAAAGTGATGCGTCCGGCCAGGATCGACACCGCATAAGAGAGGATAATTCCGAAGACTCCACCCACCGCCGTGATCACCATGGCTTCCGCGAGGAACTGAAAAAGAATGTCGTGACGCCGCGCCCCCAATGCCTTCTCCACGCCAATCTCGCGCGTGCGCTGCGTCACCGATACCAGCATGATGTTCATCAGGCCCACCCCGCCGATGCCCAGCGTCACCGTTCCGATGAAGGCCAGGAGAACCTTCAGCGCCATGGTGATGATGCCGAACTGCGAGAGCTGTTTCTGAGCGTCGAAGACGAACAGGGCGCGCTGATCATCGGGCTTGAAGTTGTGCGCCGTCGCGAGCGTTTCGCGAATTGTCTTGTCTAACTTGGTGTGGTCCAGACCTGCCGAGTCGAGCCATATCCCGTCGAGATAGTGGTTGTCCTTGAGGACATCCATTGAACTGTATGGGATATAGACCACGCGGTTGTTATCGTTGTCGCCCTCCTGCATGCGAGGCGCTCCCACTCCGATTACTTCGAACGTCACGCCATCGATGCGAATGGACTCGCCGATCGCGGGCATGCCGGAGAAAAGTTTGTCGCGCGCCTCCGAGGCGATGACCGCATAGAGGCCGTGCTGCATGTTGTCGGCGTCGTCGAGAAATCGTCCTTCGGAGATGTCGAGATTCCAGATTGCCTGGATCGAGGGGTCGAGCCCCATCACGGGAAAGGTAAAGGACCGATTTTCGTTCTGCACCGTGGAATCCTTTTGCAACATGCGGACAACATGACGGCAGAGCGGAATGTTGTTGCGCAGCAGTTCAACGTCTTCATTCGTGAAGCGAACCTGAACGCCCGCCTTGTTGCCTCCCGCCTCCTGTGAGGTACGCCCGGGAAACACTCCCACGGCAGTGGCGCCGAAACTTTCAAAGATAGTTTCAATGGCCTTGCCGAAACCGTTGCCGTAGGAGAGAAGCAGGACGACGGTGGCGATACCCCAGGCCATTCCCGCCATGGTGAGCAGAGTGCGGCGCAGGTCGTGGCGCATGGCCGAGTACGCTTGCTGGAAGAGATCGCGGTGCATGGTTATTCCTTGCGGAGGGCCTCCACGGGTTCGAGCATCGCCGCGCGCCGCGCGGGATACAGGCCTGCGGCGACGCCGGCGACGCCGAGAGAAATCACCGCCAGAGCAGCCGTGGAAGCGACCAGCTTGGGCGGGTCGAAACCCTGGCCAAGATCAAGTCCGGAAAGCAGGGCCATCAGTCCCGCCGCCCCGCCGATGCCGATGCCTCCACTCAACAGCGTCAGAAACGCTCCCTCCACAAAAAACTGGAACATGATGCTGGCGTTGGTGGCGCCCACCGCTTTGCGCAAGCCGATTTCGCGAGTACGGTCGGCAACGGCGACGAGCATGATGTTAATGATTCCGATTGCTCCCAGAGCGAGCGTGACCAGTCCCACGCTCCCCAGAAACAGATTCATCGCGTCAAAAATCTTTCCAATCTGGTCGATCGTCTTGATGGTATCCCATTCATCGAATGCGTCCGGATTATGGGGGTCGAAGCCATGATTGCGGGCAATAATTTTGTGCACTTCCAGCTGCGCTTCCTCGTGCAGGGCGCGCGACTTGGGCTGATAGTTGATGAAAGAGATCACATCGGTGGCAATCCCGGTATTCAGAGGACGGAAGTAGTCCTGCATGGCATGGAAGGGAACGAAGCTGCGCAGGTTCAGATTCATGTTGTCGCCGTGGCCGATTTTTTGCAGCGTGCCAACCACGGTGAAGCGAACGCCGTTGAGCAGAATCGTTGCCCCGACGGCCGGACGTCCTGGAAACAATGTGCGCCGGACTTCGTCGCCGATGACGATCACCGTGCGTTTCTGCGCATCGTCCATGTCGTTCAGCCAGCGGCCCTCGTTGATGGGAAGGTTGCGAACCTGGTTGATGTTGGCGGGCACGCCCATGATTTGGCCGCTGGCCTGGAAAAAGTCACTCACCGCTCGAATATCGTTGCGGGAGATGACGGGAGCCGCGACCCCTACGCTGGGGCATTCGCGGACGATGTCTTCGTAGTCGTGGTAGGTCAGATAATACTGGCGCAGTGCCGTGAAGCTGCCTTGCATGACGGGGGCGCGGCCTGACCAGATGAACATCACGTTTTCACCCAGGGAATCGAACTGCTTGCGGTTGCCGGAACGGAAGCCTTCTCCCAGGCCGACCAGCAGCAGCAGGGAACCGACACCCCAGGCAATGCCGAACATGGTGAGGAAAGAGCGCAGCTTGTGCGCCCAGAGGGCGCGGAAGGTTTGCCCGACAATGTCGAAGATGAGGCGCACGCTTGTAGAACATTATACGAGGGCGGAGATGCGATCGTTCCGGAGTTCCGCAGACCCCGGACCGCAGACCTGAGCCTTCTTTCGACGGCTCCAGCCCACAAAACCATCCGGCTGAGGTCCGCGGTCCGAGTCCGATGCCCGATTTTCGATTTTCGTTTCGAATCGTGCGCGAGTTGGTTATTCTCTAGCGGGATGACGACGCTTGCCTTAACCGAACTGCTGGGAGCCACAGTCTACGACCTGTCCGGCGCACCCAGCGGACGTGTGCACGAGGTAACGCTCGCCCCGCAGGAGGACCGTTCCCGGATTTCCTCTCTCATCGTGAAAACCAAGTCCGGCAATCGCGTTTTGCCTTTTTCTGCGGTTTCGGCCATCGATGGCGGGGTTCGCGCGACCACGGCGGCGGGAGCGTGGCCGGCAGTCAATGGCATGGAGGGCCTGTTCTTGCTGGAACGCGACCTGCTTGACCAGCAGGTCATCGACGTCAATGGACGAAAGGTGGTGCGCGTCAACGATGTCGACCTACAGGTGGACTCCGGCAAGATCAAGGAGAAGGATGCTGATCGGACGCATCCCGTCCTGCGAGTGCTTTCGGTCGACGTTGGAGCACGCGGCGCCGTGCGGCGCCTATTGCGCGGTGTGGCGCCCAAACCAGCTTTGCAGGCGCTGCTGGGCAGAATCCCTCCGCGCAGCATTCCGTGGAATTTCATCGATGTAATCGAGACCGATCCGGCGCGGCGCGTGAAGCTGAAGACCTCCTATGAAGGCCTATCCAAGCTGCACCCAGCCGACATTGCCGACATCGTGGAAGATCTGGCGCCGGACGAGCGCCAGGCGGTGTTTCAGACGCTGGACGAAGGCACGGCGGCGGAAGCCCTTGAGGAGGTCACTCCCAAAGTCCAGAAATCCATCGTTGAGTCCCTGGATTCGGGGCGGGCGGCGGACATTGTGGAGGAGATGGACCCCGACGCAGCCGCCGACCTGCTGGCCGATTTGCCCGAAGATCGTACCGAACAGATTCTGGTTCAGATGGAACCGGGAGCGCAGCAGGACGTCGTTGAATTGCTGGAACATCGGGAAGAGACGGCCGCAGGCCGCATGACCACGGAGTTTCTCGCGCTCCCGGTGTCGGCGACGGTGCAGAATGCAATCGATTCGCTGCGCGAATTTGAGGGCGGAGTTGAGGTCGTAAGCACGATCTACCTGGTGGATTCGCACGGAACGCTGGCTGGCGCGGTGCCCCTGGCTCGACTCGTGCTGGCGGAACCGTCGACGCCCATGCTATCGCTGACCCAGGAGCCGCTGGTGCATGCCCAGGAGGGGGTCGAGGAAAACGTAGTGGCGGAACTGTTCGATAAGTACAATCTCCAAACTCTGCCGGTGGTCGATCAGCACAGCAAGCTGAAAGGCGTCATTACCTCGGACGACGTGATCAGCATGCTGCGGGCCAAGCTGTAAGCCAGTTCTCCACTCGCTCCCCGAAAATTCTCGTCCAGACTTTTGTTTTTTTTTGACCCCGAAACACTTTTCCTTTGATCAGATTCACTACCTGCATTTATCCTGTGGCGTCGCAGCCGGAATCCGTTCCATCCATATGATGTTTGCCAAGAGTGGGCATGAAGTTTCTGAGACGCTCGAAAACCCGGCTGCTGTTGTTCCTCGCCGTCGTTGGACCGGGGTTCATTACAGCGAACGTCGACAATGATGCCGGCGGCATCCTGACCTACTCGCAGGCCGGGGCCCAATTCGGACATCTTCTGTTGTGGACCATGATCCCGGTCACCCTGGCACTGATCGTGATCCAGGAGATGTGTGCCCGCATGGGTGCCGTCACCGGCAAGGGGCTGAGCGATCTTATCCGCGAGGAATTCGGGTTCCGCATCACCTTCTTCATGATGATCGGCATTCTGATCATCAATTTCGGCAACGTGGTGACGGAATTCATCGGCATCGCCACCAGTCTGGAATTGTTTGGCATGTCGAGGTACGCCACCGTGCCGGTGTGCGCAGTCATTGTCTGGCTGATCGTGGTGAAGGGCCAATACAAAAGCGTGGAAAAGGTCTTCCTGGCCGCGTCGTTTTTCTACGTGACCTACATTTTCGCGGGCGTGTTGGCTCATCCTCGGTGGAAGGACGCGACCATCGCGACCTTCAGGCCGCCCGCCCTCGCCGCCTTCCATGATGAGGCGTATCTTTTTATGGTGATCGGAGTGGTGGGCACGACCATCGCTCCCTGGATGCAGTTCTATCTGCAGTCTTCGATTGTGGAAAAAGGCGTCACCAAACGCGGCTTCAAAGCTTCCCGGCTGGATGTAATCACGGGATGCGTTTTTACCGACATCGTAGCCTGGTTCATTATCGTGGCCTGCGCTGCCACGCTTTATGTTCACGGCTTTCGCGACATCAAGTACGCCGCCGACGCGGCCCAGGCGCTCAAACCACTGGCGGGCGATTACGCCTACATTCTGTTTGCCGTGGGATTATTTAACGCCTCGCTGTTTGCCGCCTCGATTTTGCCGCTGTCGACGGCTTACACCGTGTGTGAAGGACTGGGTTTCGAATCGGGGGTAGGCAGAAAATTCGGCGAAGCCCCGGTATTTTATTGGCTCTATACCTTGCTGATTGTGGCC
>Ga0209420_1001441_pt1 | contig 11267 bp, 8 predicted proteins | sample BlaSpr_A8_OM1_O1_FD_187972 | JGI IMG/M metagenome (GOLD analysis project Ga0209420, IMG submission 187972) | Forest soil microbial communities from Thunder Bay, Ontario, Canada - Black Spruce, Ontario site 2_A8_OM1_O1 (SPAdes) (version 2) | ecosystem: Environmental > Terrestrial > Soil > Boreal...
GACGTCCGAAGCGATCACCGGCAAGCCAAATCGATAAGCCAAGAATACAAGTCCGCTCTCGAAAATACTTCTATATGGCAGAACCAGAACGTCCGCCGCCTTGAAATACACCTCGGTCTCATCGTCGGGGATGAACTCGAGCCGGCACAGAATGCGATCGGCACTATCACTATCTGCCATCGTCCGCCGGATATCGTCCATATAGCTCTCGAATCCTTTCATCGGCTCACCCGCAATAATTAATCGGCAATTCGCGTCGCGCCCCACCAGACGAAGAAACGCCTCAACCAAGTATTCTAGACCCTTGTACGGAACGATCCGCCCGAAGAAAAGAATCGTCCGCTCGCCAGGCCGAATCCCCAGTCGGAGCTTCGCCTCGGTTGCGGTGAGTTCCGTGTCGGGAACGGCAATGTTTGTGCCGAAGGGGATTACTACAACAGGCTTCGGCGAAACACCGAATGCCTGAACCAGCTCACTCTTCATCTTCTCGGTGTGAACAAAGATTTGGTCCGCCATGCGGTATTGGATCCCCAAGGTTAGTCGATTCAGGGCGGAATCGCATGAATCTCGCTTGGCCTTGTTTACATTGTGCGCGGTAAGGACAATCTTCTTGCCGAGTAACTTGAAATAGAGAGTGAGAAGCGTTCGGTCGAAGTATTCGGCCTTACTGTTCCACAAGATGTGAACGATTATCGGCGAGCGGAAGGTGACATACGCAATCAGCCGCGCATAATTGGCGGTCAACTGAAACAGCTTTGCCAGAAAGCTAGTGTGTGGGCGCAGGCCCCCGCAATCAACGAATGTGATCCGGTCTGATGTATGGAAGTCGACATTATCGATTCGATCGTTGCCGACCACGTGTACGTGTATGCCGCACCGGCTAAGCGTGGTGGCCAATCCAAATGCGTAAGAAGGGTCTTGTCCGCCGGTCAGCAGCGCGACTTCCGCGGCCGCCGCCCCATCTCCCTCGCAGCGCTTGGGTCCGGACAGTCTCGCTTTTCCTGTTGCAGTTTCAAGCATTTAGTGAAAACCCAGAGCGCTAACACCAAATCACCGGCCCACTACTAAGGCGTCGTTGTTGCGGGTTCAATAGCCGAACATAAAGTGCGAATGCACATTGCGTCGCACCTAGACGGATTCGACGAACAGCCTGTGCGCCAACTCCAACGCCAATAGCCTGTGGATCTCAGTCGTATAGTTGCGGTCTCCTCGCAAATGGCCGTTCACAACCCGCTCGACTCCGGCCCGATTGAGGTAGCACCGGGCCAGCGACCGCTTGTCTAGAAGCATCTGGCGCACGTACTCGTGCAGGTGATCTCTATACCAAACGCGGAAATGGAATGGCTTGTGACGACCGAGCCAGATACGCTCTAAGTGAAGGTGGGCAAACAGATGGTCGATTCGCGCCATCCACTGGGGCATGCCCATGTCATACGCATATTCTGCTTTAAAGAGGAACTCGAGGAACCAGTGCGCGAATATGCTATTGAGGCCGCGAATGCCCCGATCTGTTCGCAGTTTCGCCAGAGCAGGATTGCCGTCGCGGATGAGCTGAAACCTTGCATTCTCATTCGCAGCAACCGTGGCCGAACTAGGAGCGCGGTATACCATTTTGAGGAGATCGTTATCGAGATACGGCGAGCGAATCCCCACCTGAGTCTGTTCCAGACCAAGCACACCAAAGTGATGCCAGGGCGATTGCCGAAACGCCACAAACGATACTGGGTGGCCCTTGCGAGCTGTGTCGTAAGTTTCTTTCGCCGCGTAAATCTGGTCGCGCAGCGGTTCAAAAACCCCCGCAACTGGTTCGGTTGCCTTGAACATCACCGCCTGCAGGAGAATCTCGCTGCCATAAGTTCCCACCATGCGCACGGGCGCGATCTCTCGAACTCTTTCGTTCACGTAGAGGTCAGGAGAACGACTGAGATCCACGCATGCGTCGGTCAAGAAAATCGATCGCTCCGCGTAATGCGCAAACCGCGACAGAAACTCCGGGCCCGCCGTAATCACCTGGTGAGACTGCTTACAAATTTTCGCGACGCTGCGCGCAAGTTTGAGGTCCTCATGGTCGCGATACATGCTGCCAAACGTGTAGCACGGCAGCGAGTTTGGCTCCGCATTGTGCCACGCCATAATGATGCGCGTGTCCAAGCCGCCCGTCAGTGACACTCCAATCCGCTCGTGCCCATTGAAATAACGGGGAAGATTGCCCACAAAAGCTGCTCGTAAGTGGCGGTAGTACTCTTCGGGTTTGAGCGCTTCCTGCTGCTCCCACTCTTTCGGCTCAAAGTAGAAACTCCTTGCCTCGAGCGCACCATCGCGAAAGACCCAAGCCGAACCTGGCGGCAGAATGTTAATGCCAGTAAACAGCGTCCGATTCTCAAGCACACACCCACAAGCAACGAATTCTCCAATTCCGCGCGGATCCGTGCCTCGAAGTTCCGGTCGAACCTTCAGAATCGCCTTTGCTTCCGCGGCAAAATAGAACGCGTCCTTAGACTCGTGATAGTACAGCCGCTGCAGTCCGTAGCGGTCGTTGAACAGCGTCGCCTTACCTTGCTGGCGATCTGCGACCAACCCGTGAAATCGCCCATTCAATTCCTTCGGGAAATCCGCCTCGTCTTCGTAACGATGAACTAAGTATGAGGATTCCTCATTCGAGAACTGGTGTCCGCGTTGCCGAAGCGCTTTCTTCAAATCAGGCTCCGGAAATTCCTCGCCCGAGAAGAAAAGTGTAATCTCACCATCTTCGTTGCGAACCGGCATGTCATCGCTAAAGGATCCGCGTCTGGCTACCCAGCCGACGTAGATGCCACGTTCCGCATCGCTCCATGTGCCGCAGGTGTAAAACGGCTCATGGCGCAGACACTTCACCATTGCGAGCAACTGCTGCTCGGCGGCCGCTCTGGGAAGTTTTGTAATAAGACCGACGATTCCGGGCATGCGATCTACTAAACCGACTCCGCTTTCAGGTGAACTCTATGCTGATACCAACGGTTCCGCAGTTCGCGCAGCTTCGCCGCCACCGGTTCTGGCAGACGCTCAGCGAAGCGCCGATGAAAGCCCAGACGAAACGCCAGAGCACCCCATTGAGTGAGTGGAACGTAATAACGGGGTAGATCTACTCGCTGAAACCCATTGTTTTTCTTGAAGTCACTTAAGCTGCTCTTTACCTTCTTCCCGTACCCGAAGTTCGCATACACGAGGCGGCTTATGCCGCGATCTGCGCAGGAGTGCACCGCCTGCGCGATCAAAGCGTTCGTCGGGGCCTTGTCCCTGTGCTGGATCATGCCAAGAATATGCATTACGCCTGCCTGTGATCGAGTTTCGTCAATTGTCAGTTTCACGAAACCAATCAACTGGTCGTCGAGAAAAGCCCCGATAAAGATGCTACTTTCTAGGAAGGTCGCACTCATCTTCGATACAGTCTCGACGTTCTTGCCATAATGAGGGAACGCCCTCCCCTGGCGAACGGGGCATTCGTTGTAGATCTCCCAGATCCCGCGTACCAGGTTGCCATCAAAGGACACCTCGCGGATCACCACACCTTTCTTTTCGCCGCGCCGAACCATGTTCCGGGTCTTGGCATCGACCTGACGCGTCCACCAGTGATCAAACGTGGATATCGGCAGGACCGCCAGGTTGTCCCATTCAAAAGGATAAGAATACTGTGGCGAAGTCTCTGGCAGTTTTTGCAGAAAGGTAAAAAGATCTGCTCGCGTATTCGAAATACGCAAGGCTGCGATTGCTGATTCCGGGTCCGTCAAGAACTTGTAACCATCCCCGTCAACGTGCGCAATCCGGCAAAGCCGTCCTCGCACTAACAAGTCCTTGCCTTCGAGGCTGAGTTCCGTTATTTCTGTGGTCATCTGTTGGAGTGATCCGAATAGATTGGGAAGTCAGTGTCCGCTTACTGAACGAATTCGCGAGGACCGGAGCGCAGTGGCTCCGTCGCCGTTCTCAGCATTGCCTTGGTGTAGAAAGGCCGAAACGCCGTTATACGACCTGCTCGGATGCGGCCATTCGCGTGAAGCTAAGAACTTCCTCAACCACACGGGTCTGCTGCTCGGGGGTTAGCTGCGGGTGCATTGGCAGCGATACGATTTCTGCGGCAATTCTCTCCGCGACTGGCAGGTCTCCTCCCCGGTAGTTCAACGATGCGTAGGCCTTCTGTAGGTGTAGTGGAATTGGATAGTGAATGCCAGTGCCAATGCCGTGCTCTTTCAGATGGGCCATCAAGCTATCACGATTGCCGGTCCGAACCACGTAGAGGTGATATACCGCTCGCGACCAGGAGGGCTCGTGGGGCACAATCACGTCATTATCCGCGCCGGCAAGCAGCAGGTTATAGCTCTCCGCCCGCTCCTGGCGTAGTTCGTTCCACTTCGCCAGATGAGGGAGCTTCGCGTGCAACAAGCCCGCCTGGATGGCATCCAGCCGTCCGTTGTAGCCCTCCACCTCGTGGTAGTACTTCTTCGCCTGGCCGTGATCGCGTAGCATCTTGATTTTGCCGGCAAGACCGGCATCGTTCGTTGTGACTGCTCCCGCTTCGCCACAGGCTCCTAGGTTCTTGCCGGGGTAGAAGCTGAAGGCAGCGGCACGCCCCATGGAGCCTGCCTTCATCCAGCGATTATGCTTCTTTGAAAAATACTCAGCGCCGTGGGCCTGGCAGGCGTCTTCGACCACGATCAGACCGTAGCGGTCGGCGAGCTCCAGAATCGGATCCATGTCGGCACTCTGGCCGTAGAGATGGACCGGAACCACCGCAGTCACCGGGCGACCGCTACGGCAGCTGATCAGCCGGCCCATTGGATCCGCCGTGCAATGATTCTCAAGACGCTCCCGCAGCTTGGCCGGATCCATGTTATAGGTACGTTCGTCGATGTCGACGAACTCTGGGAGAGCCCCAGCTTGGGAAATCGCCTCTGTAGTGGCGATGAAAGTGTGGGGCACGGTCAAGACTACGTCCCCGGAACGCACACCGCACGCCATCAACGCAAAGCGCAGCGCATCGGTCCCACTGCAAACTGCAATCGAGTGGTCCGTGTTGCAGAATGCGGCAAAGGTTCGCTCAAAATCTTCCACCATGGGGCCGCCGATGAATTCTGCGGTTCGCAACGCCTTCTGGAAGACAGTCGTCAGCTCTGCCTCGAGTTCAGCATGCGGAGTAATGAGATCAAGAAAAGGAACGCTGGACAAAGCTTTCATTGTCGCGTGACCTCCAAGGTCGGCTCGATTGACCGCAAGAGTTTTGCTGGGTTTCCAACTACAATCGTGTTTGGGGAAACGTCTTTGGTGACAACGCTGCCGGCTCCGACAATCGCATTTTCACCGATCCGGATATTGCAGAGAATCGTGGCGCCGGATCCGATCGACGCTCCTTTTTCGACTACGGTCTTCTCGACCTTCCAGTCGGCCTCGGTTTGCAGGTCCCCGCCGGCAGTTGTAGAGCGCGGATAGCTGTCGTTGATGAAGGTTACGTTGTGACCGATGAAAACATTGTCCTCGATCGTCACGCCTTCACAGATGAAGGTATGGCTCGAGATCTTGCAGCGCCTCCCAACTTTAGCGTTCTTTTGGATTTCGACAAAGGCGCCGATCTTGGTTTCATCGCCCACTTCGCATCCGTAGAGATTGATGAACTTGGACAACTTGACATCTTGGCCAAGCTTTACATCTACCCCAATATATGCATACGGGTTCATAAAGAAAATGGTCCTTCTACCCTTCGCTTGCTGATTCTTGAACCTGTCGGAGGGAAACGGGAGCTGTCCTTCTCTCAATCCCCTTGAGGATGGACCGCTCCCGTTCTATTTATTGACCGCACTTTTGGCGCGACAGCAGATCAATGAACTGGCTCTGGTTTTATGCCTCAATTGCCGTCTCAGGTCTTGCTGAGACGACACTAGCCAGTTTCGGGTTGACTACGCCTTGAGCGGGGAGAGGTAAATCAACTGACCTCTGAGTTTCAGCGACGCGCTTGTTGCTTCCAGCATCTTCACCACCCGGAGTCCCGCGTTGCCGTCGTTGAATGGAGTCTTATCGGTCATGATGCAATCGACAAAATAGGCCAATTCACGGGTCAGCGCTTCGACCTGTTCGATCTGCGGCGCCCACATGTCACCCGAGCGATAATTCACCAGTAAGTTATACAAACCCTCACGGCTGGTGACTTGCACGCCCTTGTCATAAACCTTGATTTTCTCGTCTGCTTCAAGATCATTCCACACTAGCATTTTCTTTTCGCCACCGATCAGTGTTGTCCGAACCTTCACTGGCGACAGCCAATTGACATTGATATGGGCGATGACGTTATCGGGGAAATATAGGGTGATGAACGCCACATCTTCGTGTCCGTTGAGATGCGTTTGGCCCGTCGCGGAAACGGCTTCGGGAGTCTTCTGAAAGAGATGGTCGATGATGGACAGATCATGGGGAGCAAGATCCCAGACAACATTGATATCATGCTGGAACAGACCCAAATTTACGCGAGTCGAATCGTAGTAATAGAGCTCTCCCAGCGCGCCGTCTTCTAGAAGTTGCTTGATTTTTTGGACGGCACCCGTGAACAGAAAGGTGTGGTCGACCATAATCTTCAGGTTCTTTCGCGCCGCCAACTCAATAAGTTCCTCGGCTTGAGCGGAGTTACTGGTGAAAGGCTTTTCCACGAAGACGTGTTTGCCATTCTCCAGCGCTGCTTTGGCCAGGGCGTAATGCGTCCAGACCGGCGTCACCACGGCAATGGCGTCGATCTCTGGAGAGGACATCAATACCCCTGAATCGTCTGTTACGAGCACATCAGGATATGCCTTCTCCACTTTCCGGCGTGCCGCAGCGCTTTTGTCGCACACCGCAACGACTTTAGTTTCATCCAGACGCTCGAGGTTTCGGACTACGTTCGGACCCCAATATCCATATCCAACAACACCAAACTTGATCAGTGCTGGACTCCTTTGCTCTTGGATCGCATTTTCTGCGGACGGTTTAGCGATTGCAATCATTGTTTTTTCACCGGAGACGAATAAAGTAGGGAGGGCCAAAGAGAGTCTTTTAGTGCGCACCATTGCCCAGAACAACTGCCCCTGGCGTGCGCCAGAGAATTTTTACGTCTATCCACGGCGACCACGTGCGCGCGTAATGCAAGTCCAGGCGAACCATGTCATCGAATTTCACTCGGCTGCGCCCGCTTATCTGCCAAAGTCCGGTGATCCCGGGCTTTGCCTCAAGCAAACGCCGGCGATGCCAGATGTCGTAGGCCTCAACCTCGTACGGAACCGGAGGACGTGGCCCGACTAATGACATTTCACCCTTCAGAACGTTGATGAACTGAGGCAGTTCATCCAAGCTGGTTTTGCGCAAGAAGGCTCCGATTTTGGTAATTCTGGGATCTCGGGTCAGCTTGTAAACGCCGTCTCCATTTTCGGCCGCCGGCTGTTTGTCTGCTTTCCCAGCGATCAGTTTTTGAACGTACTCTTTGTGGATGGCGGCGTCATTGTTCACCTGCATGGATCTGAATTTCAGGAACACAAATGACTTACCATGTCGGCCGATCCGCCTTTGCCGGAAGAAAATCGGCCCCTTCGAAGTTGCCTTGACGGCGAAAGCAATCGCCATGAAAGCTGGCAAGAAAAAGACCAACGCCAGTGCGCTTCCCACAACATCCATCATCCGCTTCGATACGCGGAATAGTTTCCGGGCATCCTCCCGCTGGGACAGATCCGGGTACAAGGTTGGATTGCTGGAACCCGAATGATCTTCATGATCCCAATGTTCGGGAAAAACATGAAATGAGATTCTCACCCGGTTGAATTGTTCGAGAGCAAGATTGTTGCGCAAAATATCAGTAACCCGCGCGATGATCGTGCCGGGAATGGAACTGCTATCCTCGACGGCGATCTCGGTGAACATGACTCCGACTACGCAGTTCTCCTCATACCAACCTGTGACGTCAGTGTCCCGAGTGGAAGCCGATAGTACGGATGAAATCCTCCCTAAGATCTTCCCGCTTTTGTCCGATGTACGGTCCCCCATCTCCAGCAGCAACAGCACGAATGGTTTTCGGGAACGTTCGCTTCTCTTTCTTTCTAGCGCAATCATCCGTCGAAAGGCTTCCGAATTTAAGACAACGCGTTCTGCGCTGGATGAGAGTTCAGAGAGCGCGCTCAAAGCTACACCTTTACCGCCATTGCGTCGTGCCTGCACGATTTCCTCCGCTGATTTGCTTGCTTGGGATAGGGCCCAGAGGCTGAATGACTGCTAGGGAGTTACGGGGGAGTCGGAGCAAAAACTGCTTGAGCGGGCGTTGAAGTCTGCTATTCCTTGGGGGGGCTGGCAGCAGACGAACTGTACCTTTGATAATAGTCGGCATGGGCTGCGTTGGCGCTACTGTTTACCAATGCGCCCAGCAGCTTCGATTTTTCGATGGCCTCAAGGCCGCGCTTCAGTTGCTGTTTTTCGGTCGTATCTTTTCGCGTGACCAGCAGAATTCCGTCTGCCAGGCGGGACCATAGGCTGGTGTCCGCCAGTGGCAGTACGGGCGGAGAATCGATGACGATCCAGTCAAACCATGATTCCAGTTTCTCCATCAACAGAGATAGTTTTCCTGACTGCATCAACTCCAGAGGATTTTGCGGCGTGGCGCCAGCGGGCAGCACCCAGAGTCCGAGACTTTCCAATTTGTAGATGTTGATACTTTCCGTTTGTCCACCCAGCCATTCGCAAAGCCCCGGGAGCTTACCGATCCCGAATTGGTTCGCAATATTCGGCCGGCGAAGATCGCCTTCCAGCAGCAGCGTTTTTTGGTTTTTTCTGCGCGCCAGTGTGCAAGCAAGGTTCGTGGAAATCGTGCTCTTGCCTTCCTGCGGGATGGTGCTGGTAATCAGGATCCTTTTCAGAGGGCGACTCTGTCGAAGCTGGCGCAAGCGGACGGCAAGAAAACGGAATTTTTCTGCGCCCAAACTTTCTTCCTCTGCCACGGAGACCAGACGGCTCTCTTTCCGGATTGAGACCGCCAGCTCTGGGCAGCGCCCTATTTCCGCCGATGCCGGAGCCGGAGGGTTGGCATCGAACGCCTCCAGCCGGGGCTGTTGTTCAACATTTAGACCCGACTCGCGCATCTTCTGTTCGGCGGAGCGCAGCAGTTCTGTGGCCAGTGCCAGCCCCGCACCTTCGTTTCCGGCGTTTTCCGCCTCGGCCCTCTGTAATGCGTCAAATATATTGCTCATTATTCGGCAACCCTTAAGCGCACGCGCGTGCTTCCGTTTTCATCCCGCTTTTGCTCAGCCTGCAGATGAGCATAGAGTTGCAGCAACGTCTGGGCTGCTTTCCGTGCGTCCAGTTCGTCGGACCTGCTTCCCTCCAGCGCGGGAGTTTGAATTCCAAGACGGAAGTCGGTCGCGATATTGTCGATGATTTCCGGGCTCACACTTCGCATCTGTCTTGCATAGCCCGCGATCAGCGCATTTTCGCAAATCGTATTGATCAATCTCGGAAGTCCTTGGGAGTGCTGATACACGGCTGCGACGGTTTCCGGGGGAAACAAGGCCGAGGGATAGGGGCAACCGGCAAGCTGAAGCCGTCGTTCCATATAGCCTTTCGTCTCCTCTGAATTCAACGGCAGAAGATGAGAACGCAACGCAATTCTCTGCTTCAATTGGCGCAAGCTCACGGAGTCCAGTTTTTCGTCCAGTTCGGGCTGTCCCACCAGCAGAATCTGCAGCAACTTCTCCTGGGGAGTTTCCAGATTGCTCAGGAGCCGGATCTCCTCCAGAATTTCCGCGGAAAGGTGATGCGCCTCGTCTACCACCAGGGCGGTCGTCAGATTTCTCTGGCTGCGTCCGATGACGTAATGGGCGATCTGCAGCAGCAATTCACCCTTGTTCTTGCTGGTGGCTGGAAGTCCCAGATCGCTAGCAAAGTACTGCAAGAATTCCACGGGGGAAAGACGCCCGTTGAAAATGTAGGCGTAGGCAACATCTTTGCTCTGCTTGAACAGTTGCAACACATAATGCAGCAGAACAGTTTTGCCCGTCCCCACCTCTCCCGTAAGAACCACGAACCCTTTATGCTTCCGCACGCCGTAATAAAGCGCCGCCAAAGCTTCGTTATGCCTGTCGGTAGGAAACAGAAACGACGGATCCGGCGTGATGTCAAACGGATTGCGCTTCAGGCTGTAAAAAGATTTATACATGGAGAATTCACTAGCCGCGCAAGTAACTAAATACGGTCCCGGCCAAAATCGTAACAGATACCACTGCCGCTGTCGCCCATCCTATCCATAGGGACCGGCGCGCCCGTCGCTCGTCCGCGGGAGCTGCGATCGCTGGAATTTCCGAGATCACTGCAACCGGCAGAAGTTTCCGCAACTCTTTCTCGTCGTGGATCCGGTCGTCTATCATTTCCAGGCCGCCGGCTACAACCGCGCCCAGGGCCAATCCGATTGCCAGCCCAATGCCGCAAAACTTCAGCCGATTGGGATACTCCGGCTTCCCCGGCAAGCTCGGGGGATCGATGATGCGGAAGCGCTCACCCTGTTGCAGCAATTCCATGCTGGTGGCCATAGCGGACTCATTCTTCTTCTTCAGAAGATCATCGTAGTTTGCTTTGGACTGTTCGTAGCCGCGCGTCAGGTCGGACAGTTGCTGTTCGCGTATTGGTTCCTGATTGAGGCGCGCCTGATAATCGACAACTTTTGTTTTTAAGTCTGCGACCGCTCGCTCTCGGTTGGCAATCTCCACGCGGTTGGACTGCATCTGCCCTTGCAGCTGAGCCATCGGCGAGGAAGGATCGCTCATAGCGGATGGGTCCGGAGTTGTGGCCGCTTCCTGTGCAGGTTCGGAGCTTCTCGCCTGCAGATCCGCGATGATGCGGTCTCGCGTCTTTTCGGTTTCCGCAATCTGCTGCTTCAGCTTACGAACGTCGGGATGACGGTCCGTGTAATGCGAACTGAGATCTGCCAGCTGCGCCCTGAGCTTCTGCAACTCCTCGTCAATCGCAGGTAAGCCTGGGGTCGCAACGCCACCCGAGGTCTTCGGCGCGCCTTGCAATGAGCGGTACTGCGTCACCAAGGTTTCAAGGTACACCCGCTGTTGCTTGGCGGTATTCAGCGCGTCCTCTTCGGTTTGCAGCTGGGACTGCAAGCCGGCCAGGATCTGCAGATTGCTTCCGACCTGCGCCGGTAGTTCGCCGGGATGTTGCGCCTTGAATTGACGAATCTTGTCTTCCTGATCTGACAAAGTCTTCCGCGCCGTCTCGATCTGACTCTCGAG
>Ga0209420_1001443_pt1 | contig 11259 bp, 7 predicted proteins | sample BlaSpr_A8_OM1_O1_FD_187972 | JGI IMG/M metagenome (GOLD analysis project Ga0209420, IMG submission 187972) | Forest soil microbial communities from Thunder Bay, Ontario, Canada - Black Spruce, Ontario site 2_A8_OM1_O1 (SPAdes) (version 2) | ecosystem: Environmental > Terrestrial > Soil > Boreal...
GTTCTTTCCCTTGGTCTCGGCCTGCAATTTCTCGAAAAATTGCGTCATGGCTCGTGGGTCGTACCCGGTGTCATACAGTACCTGCGTGCCCATCACGTCCGCTTGGGTTTCGTCCCCGCGCGAATACCGCAGCAGCAGCCCGCCTGCGCCCAATGCCACACCTTCTGTCAGTAGATCTCCGCCCGTACTCCCGCCGAACAGCCCGCCGAAGATCCCCGCTGCCCCCTGCGCGAGTTGCGTCTTCGACGCCTGGGCTGTGCCATGTCGCAACGCCACGTGCGAAAGTTCGTGCGCCATTACCGCAGCGAGTTGCGCTTCGTTGTCCGCCACTTCGATGGCGCCCCGGTTCACGAAGACATATCCGCCCGGCAACGCAAACGCGTTGATCGACTTATCGTTTACGCAGTGAAATTCCCAGGGGTACTGCAAGCCGCGCGTGGGCAATTTTGACACCAGCCGAAAACCAAGCTTCGTAAGGTAGGCATCCACCTTTGGGTCATTGCACAGCGGCAGCCGCTTTTCCATCAGGAGCGCGTTCTGTTTCCCAAGCTGGACGTCGGTCTGGGGCGAATACATATTCCAAGGCGGCTTCAGCTGAGTTCGCTGCGCCAACAGTGGGGGCGTACCCAGAACAAGACAGACTGCGCAAATCAGGACGAAACGTGGGACATAGCAGGAGCCGGACATGATGCCATCCTCAAACTCACTTTACACCGGCACATTCGCAAAAGAAAAAAAGCCCGGGTGAAAATCCACCCGGGCGGAATCAGAGAGAGAAGTAAACGACGTATCGAGCTAGACTATCGAGCCAAGCGGGGCGTGGCTTCCGGCGCAGGTGTCGCTGTCGGGGCTTCCACGGTTTTTCCATTGCGCGCTGGCGCTGGCCGCGGCGGCGCTATCGCAGGCTCCAGCCGACGGACCGGCATCGCCAGATTTTCGCCTTCGCGAATGAAGGTCAAACGGTCCTGGCTTTTGTCCCAGTCGATGCAGACCAGGTCGCCGAGGTGAACTTGTTCGGTCGCTAGAAGGTTGGCCAACGGATACACAACGTGCCGCTCGATCGAGCGCTTCAGGTGCCGAGCGCCGTAGCGTTGGTCGGTGCCTTCCTGCAAAAGAAACTCTTTGCCCGGTGTGGTTACGCGAAACAGGAACTGGCCCTTGGCCGTCTCCAGCACGCGCTGCTGCACCTGGCCCAGTTCGATTTCCAGAACTTCTTCCAGTTGCTCACGCCTCAGGGGATGGAATACCACGACCTTGTCCAACCGGTTCATGAACTCCGGGGAAAATTTACGGCGCGCCGCTTCGACGGCAGTCCGCTGGACCTTGTCGTCCAAGCCGACAGCCGACTTATCCTTGGGCTGCACGAAGCCCATGCCGCCGTTGATCAATTCCGCGATTTCGCCGCCGCCCAGGTTCGAGGTCAGGAAAATCACGGTCTGCGACAGATCCACGCGGCGATTGTCGCCCAAGGTCAACGTAGCCTTGTCCAACATACCCAACAGCAATTGCCAGAGCGCGTCGGAGGCCTTTTCGATCTCGTCGAACAGCAAAAAGGAAAGTTTCAATTTGTCGGTATGGCTCTTGGCCAGCTCTTCCTGGGTGATCAGCGGATGAGTCTCCCGGTGTCCCAAGTAGCCTGGGGGTGAACCGATCAACTTCGCAATTTCGTGAGAGTGCTGAAATTCCGCGCAATCCACTTTGATGATGGCACGGGGATCGCCAAACAGGATCTCTGCCGCAGCCTCGACGATCCGCGTCTTGCCCGAACCAGTCGGTCCGAGAAACAACAAATTCCCCACCGGGCGGCCCGGTGAATTTAGCCCGGCGCAGAACACCTGATACATGTCCACCAGCGCCTGCACACCTTCTTCCTGGCCTACGATCTTCGCGCGCAGCGAGCCGTGGAAGTCCCGTGTTTCGGTGCTACGAATGGTGGGATCCAACTGTTGTCGAACGGCGGCTCTCATGTTTGCTCTCCCCGAATCCGCGTGTCTCAGAAACCCGCGAGGCTGGGTTAGTGCATGGGAAGTGCCATTCTTTTCCATAACTTGACAGGTCACCGAAGCGCCATAAACTCAATAACATGCGTGAGTTGCAGTTCTGGAAACAGTCTCAACCGGTGAGACACTGTTCCATCCAGGCGCAAAGTGAGAGATGCGAAACAGTTTGTGTCAGTCCGCAAACGACAAAAAGCGGCGACTCGCGCCACAACGATACGCAGGGCTAAAGCGTTACTTTAGATAATCCTTACGCAGGCTCATCCTGCCGCCAGGACCACGACGCCGGGTCGCTCGCTCGGAGGTACGGCGACGCCGTCGCGAAACGCCACCACGCGGCCCGAGTTTGCGGCGACTCGCTCACCCGGCACCAGAATCCCCACTAGATTGAGCGGATCGGCCGCCGATACGCTGACCGTCTCGCCGTTCACCGGCACGTTTCGCTGCGCTCGAAGCGATTCCAGCGCCACGGGCAGGGCGAATTGTTCCCCTAAGAAGCCGCTAACGAATCTGCCGCCCCGCACCTCGCCTCTATCTTCCAGGCGTCTCAGTGTGATCAGCAGCTCGCGCCACTTCGGCAGGATTGTTTCGCGGCTCAAGACCTCGCGAAAAACGAACCCATAGCGCCGCAACAGCATCCGGCATGTGGCTTCCAGCGCGCGGGCTCGGTCCACAGGCTCTCCAACATAAAGCAGCGACCATCTTCCGGCACTGTGTCGTGGCCGCATGCTCCGCCCATTTCCGTGCCCGGAACGCCGTTTCGGGTCGATCAGAGCCCGCAAGTTGTCGAAGCCATCCGCGGTCAGCAAGCCGCCCGCGACGAGTTCCCAGAGCGCTGTCTCGACCTCAGCCTTTAGTTTTCCGGTGCCGCGCACGATATCCGTGAAAAACGATGCCCCCCGCTGCCGCAAAAACTGCATCACCGCCTTGGCGTCCGGGCTGAGCCCTCGCGTCTCCTCATCGCCGGCTTCCCGATGCGGGATCATCCAATCCGCATCCTCGCGCACGAAAAATGTGATCGGCGCGACGCTGGTCGGAACCACTCGCCGACGCTCCGGCGATACCGTTTCCAGTGTCGCCGGATGCGGCGATACCCTGCCCCAACCCACCGCCCCCGTAAGGCAAAGCTGATCCAGCACCTTCGGGTCATAATCCGCTATGCGTCGCGATAGAATCTGCCGCTCCCAGGAGTTCGCCGGCGCCTCAAAGCCCTGCATCTGCTGCAAAATCTCCAATGTTCCCCGCTCGCCGAGGACCTGACTACTGGGCCCGACATGCTGCCATCGCAGCAGCCAGCGCATGAATTGCGCCGCGGTGACCGACTCGACTTGTTTCCGCAGCGTGCCCAGCGTCAAACGGTGAATCCTCGCGAGCAGCCTTCGGTCGCACCATTCCGTTTCGCCCGAACTCGCATCGGTGAACTGTCCGCGCAGCACCGCGCCGCTGGCCTCCAGCCGCAGCATCGCCTTCTCCGCGTCCGTGGTACCCAGCCCGAGCACGCCCCCCAACTCCGTGACCGTCACCGGTCCGGAATGGAGCATCCAGCCGGTGGCCAAATCCAGCACCACTTCTTCCCGCGATTTCGGCGCCGATTCCAGGTCTGGCAGATGCGTTTCAAATCGCGCGTCAGAAAAAATCTGTTCGAATGCCTTCACCCGTTCGGCCGCCACCCAATACGTTCTGTCCCCAACCCACGCTCGTCCAGCGCGCCGCTCGCCCGCGAGCAGTTCGAAATACTCGTTCCAAGCTGGGACCGACTCCTGCAGTTTCCTTCCGACCCTGGTGCCCGGCCAAATTCCATGGGTTGGCAGCGCAACCAAACCTAACAGCGCGTCGTGCAACTCTTCCGCGTCCCGAACGTCCGGCCAGGCGTCCGCGCAAACTTCCGCAATCGCCGCCGGGTCGAGCCTGCCAACTTCCGACAACACCGCTTCGGGTAGCACTCGCCGCATCTCCACCGCGCGTGCCCGCCGTTCTTCGAGCGGCGCATCATCCAGATAAGCGTATGGGTTCGCATTCAGTATTTCGTGCGAAAACTGCGACGGAACCGGGGTGTCCACCGCCAGGCACTGAATCCGTCCCTCGCGGATGTCCAGCAGCACCCTCTCAAGGCCTTCTATGTCCAGCGCTTCGGTAAGGACGTCCTTCATCACCTCATCGATCAAAGGATGCTTTGGGATTTTGATCTCGCCTACGATATTTTCCGGGCAAGCTGAAGCTTCCGGGAAAACCGCCGCCAGCAAGTCGTCCGCACGCATGCGTTGGATTGGCGGCGCCACTTTCTTCCCGCCTTGAAAGCGCAGCAACGCCAGCGCCCGGCCCGCGTCCCAGCGCCAACGCGCGGTAAAGAGGGGCGAATCCAGCACCGCTTGCTCCAAAACTTCGCGCACCGAGTTCGGGTGCAAAAAGTGAAAAACGTCGCCCAGCGGAAAACTGTGCTGCTCGGCCAACGAGATGTTCAACCCGTTGTCGGTTGCCGCCGCCTGCAGCTCGAAATTGAACGACCGGCAAAACCGCTTCCGCAGCGCCAATCCCCAAGCCTTGTTGATCCGACCGCCGAACGGCGCGTGAATGACAAGCTGCATCCCGCCGCCCTCATCGAAGAATCGCTCCGCTACAACCGTCTGCTGGGTAGGCACCGACCGCAGTACCGCGCGCCCAGCCACTATGTATTCCACGATCTGTTCCGCGCCGGGATCGTCGAGGCCGCACTCCGCCTTTAACCAGTGCAACGCAGCGGCGACCTTCGACGAATTCTCCCGGTTCGCACCCACCACCACGCCTTCGACGAGACTGCTGACCGCCCGCCGCAAGTTCGCCACTTCTTCCGACAATTCCGCCGTACGCGCCGGCGCCTCACCCAGCCAGAACGGCACGCTGGGCGCCGCCCCTTGTGCGTCCTCCACCAGCACGCTGCCGGAGTTTTGCACCCGCCGCACACGCCAAGAAGTATTTCCCAGCAGAAAAACATCACCAGCCAGGCTCTCCACCGCGAAATCCTCGTGGATTGTGCCGACCACAGTGCCTTCGGGCTGCGCAATCACGGTGTACAACGCATTGTCGGGAATCGCTCCACCGCTGGTGATCGCCGCCAGACGCGCACCTCGCCGAGGCCGCAAAATCCCATTCACGCGATCGCGATGCAGGTGCGCCCCATAACGCCCGCGCCGCGCCGCGATGCCTTCGGACAGCATCTCCACAATCCTGTCGAACTCCGCTCGCGGCAATTCCCGATAGGGATACGCCTTGCGAATCGTGTCAAACAATTCCTGTTCGTTCCAATCCTCGGCGGCGCACATGGCCACAATCTGTTGCGCGAGAATGTCCATCGGCGCATCCGGAATCGCCAGCCGATCCAGTTCGCCGTTCCGGATCGCCCGCACCAGCGCGGCGCATTCCACCAATTCGTCGCGCGTCGTCGCGAAAATCCGGCCTTTCGGAATTGCGCCACGCCAGTGTCCGGCGCGTCCAATACGCTGCAGCCCAACAGAGATGGATCGCGTTGAACCGATCTGGCACACCAGATCCACGCTGCCTATATCAATTCCCAATTCCAGCGAAGCCGTCGCCACCAGCGCGCGAATTTCTCCCTCTTTGAGCTTTTTTTCCGCCGCCAATCGCAATTTGCGCGACAAGCTCCCGTGGTGCGCCGCCACTTTATCGGCTCCTAGGCGCTCCCCCAAGTGGTGCGCCACGCGCTCAGCCAAGCGCCGCGTGTTCACGAAAATCAGCGTCGACCGATGCTCTTGTGCCAGCACGGTGATGCGATCGTAGATCTCCCCCCACATTTCGTTCGACGCTACGGCCCCAAGCTCGCCGCCCGGCACTTCCACCGCCACATCCAGTTCGCGCCGGTGTCCGACATTCACCACGATCGGGCCCGGGCGGCTCCCTCCGGTCAAAAACTTCGCCACCAGCTCAATCGGCTTCTGTGTCGCCGACAATCCAATGCGCGCCAAGGGCTTTTCGGTCAAATGCTCCAAGCGCTCGAGGGACAACGCCAGGTGCGCACCTCGTTTGTCGTCAGCAATCGCATGGATCTCGTCGACAATCACGGTCTCGACGGTCTTCAACACCTCGCGGCTTTTCGCCGCAGTCAACAGGATGTACAACGACTCCGGCGTACTCACCAAAATATGCGGCGGTCGTACCAACATCGCCCGCCGCTCGTGCGCCAGAGTGTCGCCAGTCCGCACCGCGGTGCGGATTTCCGGCATCAACATGCCGCGCTCTCCTGCAAGCTGCAGGATTTCGCCCAGCGGAACTTCTAGATTTTTCTGAATGTCGTTGCCGAGGGCCTTCAAAGGCGAGACGTACAAAACTTCAGTGCGGTCCTGCAGCTCTCCTCGAAGCGCTTTTCGCACCAGAGCATCAATGCAAACCAGAAACGCGGCCAACGTTTTTCCAGAACCGGTGGGCGCAGAGATCAACGTCGCCTTGCCGGCCAGAATCGCCGGCCACCCCTGCTCCTGGGGTTCGGTGGGCGTGCCGAAGCGCGCCACAAACCAATCTCGAATAAGCGGATGCGCCCATTCGAGCCCGAAAAACCGGCGTTGTAGCTCGGTGTCCATCGGCGATCCTAATTATAAGCGTTTCGAAAAAGATCTGCTTTCGGTAGGAACCTTCAGCCGTCCTCTTCAACAGAGCAGCGGTTAGATGAAACCCAGGCTCAGCCCGTCCAAGAGATCAAACCGTGGAGCCGGGGTTTCTCTTGGTGTTTGTTTCCAAGCCAGGAGCCAAACTCATCTTTCTGGTCAGAGTATCTACTGAAGATTAGGAACTGGACCGTTCCGGCTTCTTGCGCGCCTGCGGCGCAGCGGCAGGTGCCGACGCCGGCAACGCAGCCCGAGACTTCTTCGCCTCCGCTACAGCTTCGGTGGGAGCGTCCGCGCTCCGGCCGTCCTTGATCTCTGCGGCCGCGGCCTTCGTGTCGTTCGGATCAGGTTCGGTCTGGACCAGCGCGCCTTCTCCCTCACGCACGAACGTAAGCCGCTTGTGCTCGCCGTCCCAATCGATGCGCACCAGGTCGCCCAGGTGCAGTTGCTCGGTTGCCAGCAAATTCGCCAGCGGATAGACAACGTGCCGCTCGATGGCCCTTTTCAGGTGCCGCGCCCCGTACCGCTGGTCGGTGCCTTCTTGCAACAGAAAATCACGCCCCGGCGCTGTCACGCGAAACAGAAATTGCCCCTTCGCGGTCTCCAGCACGCGCCGCTGCACTTGGCCAAGTTCGATGTCGAGAACTTCTTCCAATTGCTCGCGCTTCAACGGATGAAAAACCACCAACTTGTCCAACCGGTTCATGAATTCCGGCGAGAACTTCCTGCGTGCCGCTTCTACCGCCGTCCGCTCGACCTTTTGCTCCAACCCGACGACGGACTTGTCCTTCGGCTGTACAAATCCCATTCCGCCGTTCATCAACTCGGTAATTTCACCGCTGCCGAGATTCGAGGTCAAGAAAATCACCGTCTGCGACAGATCCACGCGGCGGTTGTCTCCCAAAGTCAGCGTCGCTTTATCCAACATGCCCAGCAGCAATTGCCAGAGCGCGTCGGAGGCTTTCTCAATCTCGTCAAACAGCAAAAAGGAAAGCTTCAACCTATCCGTGTGGCTCTTGGCCAATTCCTCTTGGGTGATCAACGGGTGAGTCTCCCGGTGTCCCAAATACCCCGGGGGCGAGCCGATCAGTTTCGCTATTTCATGCGAGTGCTGAAATTCCGCGCAATCCACCTTGATCAGCGCGCGCGCATCCCCAAACAAAATTTCCGCGGCCGCTTCCACGATTCGCGTCTTTCCCGAACCGGTCGGCCCGAGGAACAGCAAATTGCCCACGGGTCGCCCAGGCGAGTTCAACCCGGCGCAAAACACCTGATACAACTCCACCAGCGCCTGCACGCCCTCCTCTTGCCCCACGATCTTGGCTTTCAGCGCGGTTTGAAACTCCAGCGTATCCGTGCTGCGCTGATCTGGGTCCAGTGGAAGGATGTAGTCTTTCATGGCCGCCTCCTAACGTCCCGCGTGTGCGAGGACGCAGTACTAAATCGCCCGCGTCGATGGTCGAACTGCGACAACTTGACCTGAAGCGTGGACTGCAGGAGCCGCAACTGCAGCAGCAACTCGCCGGCCACGCCGGACGATTCAGAAATTCGGAGAACGGGCGGAAACAGGTCCGCCAACTCTAAGTTCAAATCGCGCAAATCTCCTACCAGCTTCTGTACGATCGGGGAATTGGCATCGGCAAGATCCACTTCCCGGCCGTTCACTTGCTCCCGCAGGGCCCGCCAGTTCAATTCCACAAACGGGTGCTTCTTGGAAACTTCGCGCACCACTCGCTCGGTGATCTGCGCGCGTTCCCCAAGGCGAGCGAGGTGAATCTGCTTTACCTTCTCGCCTCGCCGCACGTTGTGCACGAGGTAGAACTTCTTCCCTTTGCGTCGCACAAACGCCATGACATTTGCCTCGTACGTCCGACCAATGTCCGTAGTGTACCGCGCTTCCACTACAGACTTCAACGAGAAATTCACGAAACCGCAACAAATGTTTCCAATCCGTTATAGCAACAAAATACATCCACCTCGTTCCAACGCTTCATTTCTTTTTTCGTTCCGTTCCATTTGCCTTGCGCATCATCGATTCTTCCGATGCGATTCTTCCCTGCATTGTTCTCTGTTTTGTTAGATGCCGCAGCGGCCAACTGCGCTTCTGCGATTCCCCATGTGTCTTTTGCGTTGGTCTCGGCAATGTAATTTCTTCGTTTTGACCCAAGGCGTTTCATCGGCTCGCGCCCTGCTTTTCATTAAACCCGCGCGCGGCTGTTTTGTCTTGTTGCTACTCGCCCGTGCCATTACTATGTCGCGCGGCGTCTGCCCGAGGTGGCCGACGCCAACCATTGAAGTTTGAGGGCATTGCAATGTCGACTTGGGATCCGGTTTATGGCCTGGTGAAACAAATTCCGCGCGGGCGGGTTTTATACTATGGGGCCGTCGCTAGAATTCTGCGCCTACCAGGCGGCGCGCGCAGCGCAGGCCGAGCCATGGCCGCCACGCCGTCCGGAAAAGGCATTCCTTGGCATCGCGTTGTCGGCGCAGGCGGCAAACTCCTCATCCGCGAACCATACGCTTCGCTTCAGAAAAAGCTCCTCGAAAGCGAAGGCGTTGAGGTCATCGAATCCCGCGTGAACCTCAAGCGCCATCTCTGGACCCCTCCCCACAAGGCCAAAAGGTCTGCGAAAGAAAAAGCACCTCGCAAACGTACTCTCAAATGAGTGGGCGACGAATCTTCTATCCGCCCTGTTTTTACCCTGAGCGTCGAAGGGTCAAAGGGTGTGGCTCGGACGAACCAGAGCCGACATCCAAACGCCGAAACGACATCGCCTTCACAAGATGAATTCCCTTATCTGCTGTATGCTATACGTTCGCCAAAAAACTGGATCGAATAGCAGCACACTCAACCGCAACGCAAACTCATGGCTGAACCCGTCATCCAAGTAGAAAATCTCGTCAAGCGCTACGGCAACGTCGAAGCCGTTCGCGGGGTGAGTTTCGCCGTGGAAGAAGGCGAAGTCTTCGGCCTGCTTGGGCCAAACGGTGCCGGCAAAACCACCACGGTAGAAATTCTCGAAGGCTTGCGCACGCTCGACAGCGGCCGCGTCTCGGTTTGCGGCTTGGATCCACAGCGCGATTCCGAGCAGCTCAAAAATGAAATCGGCGCAGCGCTACAATCTACTTCCCTGCCCGACAAGTTGAAGGTCTTTGAAGCTCTCAAACTCTTCGCCGGTTTTTACACCCGCCGTCGCGACCCCGAAGAACTCCTCAAACGTTTCGGCTTGACCGAAAAGCGCGACACCTTCTACAGCAAGTTGTCCGGAGGTCAGAAGCAACGACTCGCCTTGGCCATGGCGCTGGTTAACAACCCGCGCGTTCTGTTTTTCGACGAGCCCACCGCGGGCCTCGACCCCCAGGTTCGCCGCGAAATCTACGACATTGTCAACGAACTGCGGAACGAAAAAAAAACCATCGTGATGACCACGCACTATATCGAAGAAGCCGAGCATCTCTGCGACCGTGTCGCCATCGTCGACCACGGCAAAGTCATCGCGCTCGGCACGCCCCACGAACTCAAAGCAAGCTCAGCTGACAAGACCCGTATCGAAGTGCGTCTCGCCCGCCCCGAGTCCGAAGCCGTCCTGACCAAGCTCGATGGCGTCTCCGATTGCCGCAACCTCAACGGCGGTTACGCCCTCCATTGCCAGCGGCCGCCGCAAGCCATCGTGGCCCTCGTTAAATACCTGGAAGCCCAGGGCAACGAGCTAGTCAGCCTGGAAATCGCCACGCCCTCTCTCGAGGATGTCTTCATCGAACTGACCGGAAGGAGACTCCGCGATTGAAGCACTTTCTTACCCTCACGGCTATGCGCATCCGGCTCACCCTGCGTAACAAAACCTTCTTGTTCTTCGGCTTGATCATGCCCTTCGGCTTTTTCTTCCTCTTCGCCGGCGTCTTCGCCAAGGGCGATCCTTCCGCAGTGCGCTTTTTTCTAGGTCCCGTAATTTCCCTGGCCGTAATGGGCGCTTTCTGGGGACTAAGCGTGGCTCTCGTGACCTTTCGTGAACAAGGGATTTTGCGGCGTTTCCACGTGACCCCGGTGACCTCCGCTGACATGCTCGCCTCCAGCATCGTCGCCAACTACTTTCTTATTCTTCCCACCATCGGCATTGAACTGCTCCTTTCCAAATTCATCTTTCACGTGTCCGGTTTTGGAAACCTGTTTTCTCTGTTCATCCTCGTCACCGTGGGCGTGATTTCCTTCGGGTCTATGGGTCTGGTGATCGCCAGCGTCACCAATACCATGCAGGAGACTCAGGTCCTCAATCAGCTGATCTGGTTTGCTCTGATTTTTCTTTCCGGCGCCACCGTTCCCCTGTCGGATCTTCCCAAGTCAGCGCAAGCTTTCGGTGTCTTTCTCCCTGCCACGTACCTGGTCTGGGGGCTGCAGGACGCGATCTACTTGTCCGCGCCGGTCTGGCATCTCTGGAAAGAAACGCTTTCCCTGTTCAGCTGGGCGATCCTCACTTTCTTTGTGGCCGCACAGTTGTTTCGTTGGGAACCCGAATCCAAAATCCAACGCAAAGCGAAAATCTGGGCCGCCGCCACCGCTCTTCCCTTCCTGTTGTTAGGAATCTGGGAGAATCGCAGCGGAACGATTCTCCTGCAATCGAAAGCAGCCCTACACTCGGTCAACAACCCCGCCAAAACCAGCCCTCCGT
>Ga0209420_1001444_pt1 | contig 11257 bp, 17 predicted proteins | sample BlaSpr_A8_OM1_O1_FD_187972 | JGI IMG/M metagenome (GOLD analysis project Ga0209420, IMG submission 187972) | Forest soil microbial communities from Thunder Bay, Ontario, Canada - Black Spruce, Ontario site 2_A8_OM1_O1 (SPAdes) (version 2) | ecosystem: Environmental > Terrestrial > Soil > Boreal...
CGCGTAGTAATGTGGTCAGGTGCCGGCTGCCCGGATGAGATACGGCGCCGCCCTTGTCCTTCAGGTGGTCGACGTTCAGCTCGCTCAAGTAGTTGCTGATGACCGTGATCGTGCCCTGGAAGTGATACTCGTGACGCAGCCAGTAAACGAATTCCCGGCAGTGTCCCGGCGAAGGTTCGAGCTGGGAAGCGCCGTGCTTGCAAAATCCCTGGACTATGACGACCCGCAGATTGCTGAGGTCCGGGATTTTCCGCTCAGCTTCACCGGTGTACTGGGCAAAGAGAACCGTCAGGTCGGGGGGGGTAGTTTGTCCGTATATCTTTTGTGGCTTCGGTCTGCGAAGTAGTCGATGACTAGTATTCCGACAGTGTCGTCGGGGGATACAGAAAAGAGCATGGCTCCTCCTCGTCGTTGCGCCATGGCATGGGGTGTGACACTGAATTTAGTATACCATTTAATGGCTTATTTGTATATATAGGCAGGCGGGAGGACTTTTTATTCGACCAGCAGACGTTGAGGGCGGACGGTTAATTTGAGCTCGCGGCTGTTTCGAATAATACTCAGCTGCGTGTCGTGGTTAATGAGCTCGCCGGTCATGAGCGCCTGAATATCGGCAGCGCCGGCAATGTTGTGCGATCCAATTTTGGTCACAAGGTCGCCGTTTCTCACGCCGGCGCGGTCGGCCGGGCTGCCGTTCATGACGTCCATGACGATGGCGGCCCGCGAGCGACCGAGGCGAGCGCGTACCGGCGGCGGCAGTTCAAGGCTGGCGGAAGCGATGCCGAGATAGGCGCGCTCAAAGCGGCCGTCGTGCTTGAGCGCCTCGATGATGCGCTGCGTGGAATCGTTGATCGGTACGGCGAGCCCGAGGCCCATGCCGGCAACGGCCGTGTTGATGCCAACGAGCCTGGCCTGACTGTCCACCAGCGCGCCGCCGGAATTGCCGGGATTGAGCGCGGCATCGGTTTGGATGACGTTTTCGATCATGCGCCCTCTGGCACCGGCAGCCGGCAGCGACCGGCCCAGGCCGCTCACGATCCCGGCCGTAACCGAGCCTTGAAACCCGAGCGGACTGCCAATGGCGATGACGAGCTGGCCGATCTGCAAATCGGCCGCATTGCCGACTTTAATGGGTGCGGCCGGCTCGCCGGTGTGGATAACGGCGATGTCGGAGAGAACGTCACGGCCGATGGTGGCGAATCGGGACGTGCGGCCGTCGGTGAAAGTAAGTTGGCCGGTGCGACCGCGGCTGAGCACGTGAGCGGCGGTTACAAAATAGCCTTCTTCAGATATGGCAACAGCCGAGCCCGAGCCTGCGCTGCCGAGCGGAGTTTCCGAGTCCACGGCCACGTGTACCACCGAGGCGCTCACGGCCCGCACGGTACTCGTGACGGCTTGCGAGTAGGTATCAAGCAATTGTTCGCTGGAATTCATAGAGGTACCCCCTTTCGCCCATGTTAGCACTCGCTGGGTTGGAGTGCCAGTGGATCGTGCGCATGGTATGAGCAACAGTGACCGACGCCCGATTGTTTAAGACGCCATGATAGCTATACAATGCCGCCATGGCTCAAATACCTAAAAGTCAGATCGCGGAGTTTCGCGCGTCCACTCCGAGTGTAATGAAATTGCGGCTTGAGGAGTTGGAAGTAACGCAGTATTTTGGCGTAATTTTTTCGGAGCGGGCAATTCCCAGCATGACCAAGCAGGACATGACGGGCTTTTTGAGCTTTCGGCAGAATAAGCGCTGGCGCGAGATTAGCCGGGAGGATGTAACGGCCGACATGCCGAAGCTGAGGACGGCGATGGCCTGCCTGGTGGATGAGTCGCGGCCGATCGCTGCACGGCTCAATAAGCTTGAGCCCGGGCGCGGGGAACTGGCGGTGCCGCATCTGGGTAAGGCAAAACTCACCCCGATCTTGCTCGTAAGTCATCCCAGGCAATACGGGGTGTGGAACGATTATTCAGAACGAGCGCTGCGCGGCATGGGCGTGTTTCCGGAATTTGGGGGCGATTGGCACCTGGGCGAGCAATACGCGGCCGTCGACGAGGTGCTCGTCGGGCTGGCGGCCGAATACGTCGTGAGCCTGTGGTGGCTGGATGTTATTCTGGAGCGGATCGCGCGGCTGGTGCGATAATCTCGTATTAGCCGGTAGCTTCAACGATCTCAAGTTCTGTCATATGAGCCTGGCCCATAAGGTCCTTTATCTGCGACCGGATAGCGTCGCGGAAGGTTTGCTCGTCGGGCGCAAAATCGCGATGATGCTTGAGGGCATGGGCTGTCGCCATATCGACCATCATGTCTTCCTGACCGGCGTCGGCGGTAATCCGAAAATTGCAATCCTGGTTGAAATCTGAACACCCGACTGTTTTTGCTGCCATCAAATCACCTCGCTATCGATCAATCCCTATCAATCCCTGTTGATCAAGTATACTCTTAAATCTTACGACGTGCCTGTTCTTGTGGTGGCCGGTGCTTGATTGGAACAAGCGCCAAAGAATCGCAGTGGCAACCGGCTGTATCATTACCCCAGTAATAAGCAGGAGGATTTTATGAACCGTATTTCCATTGGCGGACTTATCTACATGATCATTGGGCTGTACATTGCCAACGTTAACGGCTATTTTGCAACGGTTGGAACAGTTGCCGGCCTGCTTTCAGCCGTTTTGGCCGTGCTGCTGTGGCCGCTCGTGTTTTTGGGTGCGAATCTGCATTTGGCGCTGTAGTTCTATTATTGTTCGGCCGTATGGTAGAATTACCAGATCGTGGAGTCTTATCGGACAAAAGCTAGCCCCCAGCGGGACGAGCGGCTAAGAGATTCGCAAGAAGGCCTCTTCGGTCACAAAATAACAATCACCTCTCATTTTGCCGTCGTCTCCATTCGGCGGATCCATACTCAACAAGTCGCTCGTACTTGAGATTAATCACTACCCAATATACTATCAGTGGTCCACTGGCGAGCCACATTATAATCGGCATTATCACGAGCCCGGACATAAACCCATTAGCATTCACCATCCTGTTGAATGCGTTATTAAGAGAAGCATCAAGCCCGAGAGCGGCCCAAATTACACCAATTAAAATTCCGTCAGAAACAACCAGCAAAAGAAGAAGGTTCCATTGTGATGGGAAGAAGAATACCGGCTTGGGGCTCTTAACCTTTAAATCCTTTGCCTTCACAACCGCAGCCGATCCGATGACAACTACTATGTAGAGCAACCCGCCCAAGACTATGCCGAAACCAGCGCTATTTACGCCTTGCCCACTAGTTATCAGCCGGAAGATTTCGCCAGCGAGTAGGATTAAGGCAAGGACTATGAGAGAGCCCTTTGCCCACCACAAATTCTTGAAATATGGCTTCATACAATAATTATACCGCTAGTCAAGACTCCGTAATGGTTCAATAGCTTTGCACCAAGGTTGTGCTTAAACTGTTGCCATGTCATATACCTCAAATCCCAATCTGGAGCGAATGCGAATGCAGGCGGTAAAGCTTGTAGAGCAGGGGTGGACCACCCGGGCTGTGGCTCGTCACTTTGGCTATTCTCATTCGTCTGTGGTGCGCTGGGTGCAGCGCGTCACAGACGACCATCTGCACGGCAACGGCGGCGTTCCGACTCGCTCCTCGCGACCCAAATCTCATCCGAGAGCCCTTGCCCCGTCCATTGTCCAAGCCATTATTGTTGAGCGCATGAAGTCCGGTCGTTGCGCTGAGGTGGTCTACGAAGACCTCAAGGAGCGAGGTATCCAGGTTAGCCTGTCGAGCGTAAAGCGCACGCTAGCCCGCCACGAGTTGCTCAAAAAGAAGTCTAAGTGGGCACGGGTACGAGAAACGCTACCACGACCTGAAATAACCGCTCCTGGAAGCCTTGTCCAGATGGATACGGTCCACTTTGTAGACTGGAGCAACGGTGAGAGATTCTACATTTACACGATTATTGACCTGTATTCTCGGTGGGCGTACGCCGAAGTGCATGACAAACTCAGTCAGGCTCTCAGTCTCAAAGTCGCCCTGCGGGCTCAAGTCAAAGCTGACTTTTCTTTCGCCATGATGCAGACCGACAATGGGCCTGAATTCCAGAAATATTTCCACGACATGCTGGCAAGCCGACAAATTGCATTGCGCCACAGCCGAGTCCGGCAAAGCAACGACAATGCTCATGTGGAGCGGTTTAACCGTACCTTACAAGATGAATGTGTGAGTTCGTATCCGCTGCGAAGAAACGTGACACAAGAACGCCTAGATGAATACTTGGATTATTACAATAACGGCCGGCGACACACGGGAATTCGAATGAAAAAGCCGGCCGAGCTGGTGCAAAGGTATTGAACGCTAAACGACCTGCCTTCTCTTAGCACTTTCAGATTAATGACTGTCTTGGGCTCACTTTCGGCGGCTTGCTCCACTTTCTCGTTAACGATAATGTCGTAAGCCTTCCCGAACTCGAACGTCCGATGGTGGTGCTTCCCGTTTTCTAAAAATACGCTTTCTACATCAACATTTTAAAAATGTTTGAGGTACAGAAAACGCCCAAAACCTTTGCCACCAGTTTGTTGCTTCAGTGGGCTATAGATTGTGTCAAACGAATCTCGGTGACGGCTGTTAAAGCCAACTCCATTGTCCATTATTTCAACTGAACTTACCTTAGGAGTTGACCCATCGAGGGGCATCTGATTATCACGAATTAGCTTGACCGTAATCCGACCATCTTTGCGTTTGGATTCGTCGATAGCGTCTATAGAGTTTGTGATTGCCTCAATCACCGGCATATAAGCGCTGGTCCGCTTCTTGACCATGTTGCTCACCATGCCTGCGATGTACGTTTGGCTCATCTTCTCCCTATTTCTTGATTAGATTTCAGAATCCGGCTACGCAACAATGTATCCTATTATTACCCATAATGCCTTTGTTCAACATTCCGAACAAATGCCGAATAGGAAGGGTTCTTTTACTTGTTTAGTATATGGCTCCTACCTCTCCCTTGTCTTCTCATCGTAAGGGCAGCACGTGATGCGTCAAAGTCGTTCCAGCCAGGTATGGCGGGGCTCCAACTGGCGCGCCTGATGCGCTGCCGTTGCCCTTGAGCCTGGGCGAGAGGTCGACTCGGCCGGAGAGGAATGGGCTGGAGGAAAACTGCTGACGCGGCCGTAGGTTTGATGAATTACGTTAGCGTCAAGAACGGCGGCTAGCCGCCTGTTTTGAGCTTCGCCGGTTTTTATGCCGTTGCGTTGATTTTTTGATAATTTCTGCGGCAGGTCCCGCGTCCACGGCACTTGGGCCATGGACGCGGGACCTTGTGGGTGAGTTGAGGTTACTGCCCGGCCCCAGGCTGACTGCTTCGGCGCTTGGGGCGCCTTCTCCCCGGATCGGTGCTGCCAGCCCCCACGGGAGCCGGCCTGGCAGGTGCCACGTCCGCTGCTACAGTGCCGGCAGGTTCAGCGGGTGCCGTGGGTGTTGGCGCAGCCTGCGCGGGAGCATCCGCCTGGGGTGGGGTGCGCCTGCCTCCAGGGCGGCCGGAACCGGTTGCACCGGGTGTGGCAGGCCGTGGTTTAGCCGGCTGGCCGGCCTCAGTGCCCGGTTTCGGCCGCATGTCTTTTGCAGACGGGCCGACCGGGATATCGTCTGATCCCGGTGTTGGTTCGTTAGGCATACAGGTGTCCTTTGCTTCAGGCAAGGCCTAGCAGCCGTGCCACTCGGGGGTGGAGGATATTTGGCGATGAACGCAAGGCTTCCTCTCTTTGCCTAAGCTGTTTCAGATGCTGTTCGACTCGTGCACCTTCGCGAAGACAGCACTGTCTGGAATCGTGCCAGATGGACTGACCGTCGTTGAAGCAGGCGAGCTCAGCTCCGATGCGGAGTTCCTCGGCATCATAGAAGCACCTCATGTTATTGAGGGCGTTTATGCCGATGCCGACGTTAGCCGGCTGAATCTCAAAGGCTGCGTGCGGCATACTGTTGGCGAGGCGGTCCATGTCGCACTCAACGTGCGTGTACCAATCTCCCACCAGCCAATGCAGGAACCTTCCGACGATGTACTCTGCGCGCTTCGGGTCGGCATCCATTTCGGCACGCAACTGAGCGGCAGGCTTCCCGGATGATTCGGAACGGAGCCCTCGTTCTTCCAGCTGTACTACGGTCGACTTCCAAACATCCACGCTCAGGAACTCGAGCGGGCCACCTTTTTGGGCAGCACGCCTGATAGATTCGGCCGCCCGCGTCAGCGTCGTTGCGTTGAACGGCTGTTGGTGCAGCCGCGTCAGCAGCCGGCTGATGTGGCTTGAGAGTGCCGCCCACTCTGACGTCCAGATTGCCAGCGGTGCCGTGACGACCGTGCTTCGCACGGGCACAACCACACCGGCGTCTGAATTTCTCAGGGTATTCACCGCCCGGTCGATTACCGGGGCATCGTGATCCAGGACGGCTATGGTCTCGAAGTAGACATCCCAGAGCGCCCAGCTGCCGTCTGATAGCTGCAGGATGAGGGCGGGATGAAACGACAACGCTGCTATTTCATCGCGCGCCTCTTTGGTTTCCTCAAGTTCTCTGCGCATCGTCAGCAAGCGGCTTTGCTTGGCGTACTCGGGAATGTAGCGTTCCAGGAACTGAACAATCTCAGTCCGGAACTGCGCATCCAGGGCATAGACCATGTAGAGGTTGGATTGCAGCACCATAACCAGGTAGTGCGGGGCCCCGGCTTTGACCGCAAAGCTTGCCAGCATTTCCACCATGCCCAGGCAGCTCGGCCTGATCGGACCGGTGCGCCAGGGGCCAAATTGCTTTGGCAAGACGTCGTGGTAGGTCTGCGGCCGGTCATGCTCTCGCTTGCGGTGCCGGTAATCATACCAGGTATACGAGCGCATCCGTTTCCCCAGCGACCTCAGTTTCATAAGCTGGAGGTCGGCAGAATAATGCTGCCAGTGGTTCGCATATGTTTTCGCGTCCCGCAGCAAGCAGTCGCCGGCCGATGCGATGAGATGGTCACCGAGGCACTCGATGTGCGCCGCGGTCACCGGGTTGTCATGGGCGGCGTACCTGGCACAGACAGCTGCAAATTCCCGACTTGCTTCAACGTCTGCCATCGAGGCGCCGCATCCGAGCTGGTACGTTAGATCGATGAGCCGCGTCAGGTCGGCGCTCATTGGTGTCACCTCGATTCAGATGTAAAGGGGCCATGCCATTATTAACTAACTTAGCCAAATCGTAAATATATTTAGTTCCGCCTTCGGGAATAAACTCTCCCCTGTCTTCCTACCGTAAGGCCAGCGCCTTGCCCGTCAAGCTCGTTCATCCGGTGGGGTGCTCCAGCTTGACGGGTCCCAAGCGTTGGCCCTTGCACCCTAGCCAGGGCGAGAGAACAGCTCGTCCGTAAGAGACGAGGAGTGTGTGGTATGAAGGCAGAACAAGCATCAAGAATCGCGGAGCTAAACGATGAGTTTCGCAGAAAGGGGTTTGCAGTGACCGTGACAGTTGGCGTCCAGGCGCTACCGGATTTGGCGGGGTTGCTTGAGGCGGTCCGGGAGTACAACGAGTTCTTTGACGCCAATGATCCGTACGGAGAGCACGATTTCGGGACGATTACCTGGCAGGGTAAAAAGACGTTTTGGAAGATTGATTACTACGACGATAAGTTGGAAGGATGGAGCGATCCCGCGTTGGCAGAGTGCAACCGAGTGTTGACGCTGATGCTAGCAGCCGAATACTAGAAAGAGGCCCGGGCTCACGTGAGTCTCGGGCTATCTTTTTGTGTCGAGTGCAGCCACGACCTCTCCCTTAGAAGTGACCCGCAAGAGAGGGTTGTTGTCGAGTTCGTCATCGATGAACTTGATGATCTTCTTCTGCAGTGAGGGCTTCTCGATTACAAAGATTGTCTTGGGTACGGACGTGCGAGTTGCAGCCAGCCAGTCGCCATCATCGGCATATTCGTCGAATTGGTTGATGCGGGCAATCGCAGCCCTGAGCGGTTTGGTGAAGAAGCGTAGCCGTTCGCCGAAGTGAGTGCTGAGGTCGCAGTAGATTTCGAAAAGGCCGAGACAGTGCTGAATGAAGCGATCTGAACGGTCATGATCGTGAGCCAGCCGGAGTTGGAGCGCAGCCGAACGAGGATCGTCAGGCAGGTCGGTGAGAGCGGCCACGCCTTTTGGCTTTAGGAAATAGACGGCGAATTGTCCCGGCAAGCGAAAACCAGCTTCATCTCTGCGAGCGATATAGCCCTGGTCGAGCAGAATTTGGAGTCTTTGATGGGCTTTTCGTTGCGAGATATTGAGTGTTTGGGCAATGAGGTTAGTAGTGGCAAAGCGAAAGCGATAGAAGAGTTTAAGAATGGCTAGCTGCTTGGGGTTGAGCGGTCTGCGGTATGACGGTGTGATTGGCATGGTAAGTACAGAGTATACGTAAGTAAAGGTAAGAAAACAAAATGGCGCTATTCTTCAGATTAGCGCTAAGAGATAGCGGTGATTGCGAGTACCCGCTATCTATTCGCTCCAGGTGCCGTTGCTTGGCTCACGTTCCCGAACGTGATTCGTCGTTTGACGTGGATGCAGCGTTCCAGATATGGGCTGACAGTAAGAACATCGCAGCCGCAAATGGAAGCATGAACAATATTACAATGGGTCCGCCGGAGGATTGAAATTCGGCTGTTTGCAAGCTGATGAAGAACAAGGCCGCGAGCCACCGGGGTACGCTCCGGCTGCGCCAGAGCGCAAGTCCCATCAGGAATGGAGCCGTCCATTCGGCCACGAGATATGTGTAGGTGAAGCCGAGGCCGAATCCAGAGTTGAAGGAAGTAACCAGGAATTGTGATGCTGCGGTTTTGGTCATATGTGCCGATGCGGCTGCCGCAAGGTTGGGAAATACGAGCACATTCGTTATGGCTCCGCAGAAAGCACCAATCCCCCCGATGAGTGCGGCAACGGTGGCAAGCTTTGCACCGCGGCGGTTAACCAAGGTTGCAATCGCCATGTAGGAGATGATCAGCCCGCCCAGTCCAGCGATTGCAAATGCACCTGCTGCATAGAGCGGGCCAGGATGTTTGGCCGCGATATTTAACAACCTGAGTGCATCGGATGAGGTCTGTATCACCTGATCCGTACCTTTAGGGGCTGTTGCCTCGGCGGCTATATACAATATGGCGCTCATAGGCAGAAAGAGGGCCAACAGGCGCTGACGCGACCGGGCAGTCGCATTAGCGGGTTGTTCCGGGTTTGAAGATGGCTTCATCGGCTGCCGCGTCACAGTGAGGCAACCGCCTTAGGGTCGAAGCCTTTGACCACCAGCCAGACGCTCAACGCAAATTCAAACAGCGCGACCGGAAGAGCTGTTAGCCCGGCCAGGGGAGAATGCTGCCCAATGAGGCCAAATAGCACGATGATGTAGCCGATGAGCAGTATGGGCGCCCCAATGAGTCCGATCAGGGAAAGGCTTCTCGGCACCAGACGCGACCGGTATAACAAGAAACCCAATAGCAGGTCGTTTACTGCCGGCATGAAGCTTTGTCCGAGAAGAAAAATGCGGTCATACAGAGCGACGAGCGCATGGCCGGCGGCCAAGGCATCCGTCCCGGCTCCGGCTTGGCGCAGGGTCACGACCGACAAAAGGAAGGCGACACCGACGAAAATAGTGCCGGCTTCGAGAATCCGGGAAGCGACGAGGCCCAATGCCAGCCCTTCGTTTTGCTTCTTAAGTACGGGAAACAGTACGACGGCGGTGCCGATACCGGCGAGGGCGACAATAATCTCCAGAAGACCGCCGGTGATGGCTGCGGTGTCCGGGCCGGTACCGAGGATGTAATTCGGACTCTTTACCTGGCTGTAAAGTGCTAGGGTTGGAATTGAGACAAACGTGAGCAGATAGAGTATACCCGCCGCTAACGAAACGCTTCTTTGGGAGGACGGTGTTGTTCTAGGCGTAGTGCCGCCCTCCACTACTGCTGCCTTAGCGTTTGACATGGCCAACTAACACCCAGAACTCGCTATTGATTGTCCACTTTGGGTTGCCCTAGACGCTGGCATGGCCGAATCTCAATTCATCTTAGTTTCATTGCTTCTTAAGTGAAGTGTAGTCCTAATGAACCGTAGATAGATGGCGTGTAATTCACAAATCTTCACTTTTATGGCCGGGATATATTCAAGATCGTTCGGCTCCTACTAATCCAGGCGCCAGCCCTTTATGTTTGTGTTTAACGCCAGTATAACAGCAATGGATAGGGGTGCGATTGCATTGCGAAAATTCGAACATTTATTGCTCAGCTATGATTATGTGTCTTTGAGAATAAACGGTTTTGGTACTATCAGATAATGACTTCTACAGTTGGCGGCAAAGTGAGACTATATGTCTGTGCTCAGGATGAAATGGTTGAGGCGCCGATAGCGATTCGGCGCCTCAATTTTCTTCTTATTTCCTGTGTTTCCCGCGTGCCGATCGGCGCGTTCATGGCTCATATTTCCAGTGAATTATGAGCTGGGGCGTAGCGTTCTCTTTACATTGTCCGCGTGGTCACGCGACCTTTCGAAAATAGGATATGTGGGTTTTCTGAATTTGCTAAAATGACCCCATGCAATACCCGGGCTCGCCTGAATTCAGATAATAGGCAAGGTCGTCGGACTGCTGTGGATAGTTGGAGTAGTTGAGGAATCCTCCCCAGTGGACATTTGACCAGACGTAACCCTGGCCGCAGTAGCTTTGCTGGAGAGTGAAAAGTGTGCCCCATCCTGCTCCTGCCCCGGTGTTGGGGTTACCGCACGGGTCGTCCATTCCCGCACGGGCATCGCTAGACGAGTTCCCGATATCTCCGACGCACGATCCGGTCGGGAGGTACTCGATCTCGCGGTAGCCAACCCCGCCCTTATCCACAACTTGTATCGTGAAGTCTTCGTTGGATGTGCCAGGAGTCTCGGTTTGAACTTCAGGGCCGCCACCCCATGCATTCAAACACGGGAATAGCGGTGTCCCCGCGCTGCCTTCGGCACAGAACTCGGTTTGCGACTGTGCGAGTGCCGTAGATGGGATCGTTGTGAGCCCCAGGCCGAGCATGGCACAGCATGAAACAATTATAGGCGAGGGCAGGCGATAAGCTTTCTTGAATAGCTGACTTATTCCGGCGCCCAATAAATTACTTGCTCTTTTCATATCTCCTCCTCTTATAGCGGGCTTAATTGGCTGGAGGTTACCATCCCTTGCCAGGTAGTTGCTTCGGCCATAATTACAAAAAATGGCTTGGCGTGTATATATTTTCACTTACTGGATGCATTACCGGTTGACCC
>Ga0209420_1001445_pt1 | contig 11256 bp, 8 predicted proteins | sample BlaSpr_A8_OM1_O1_FD_187972 | JGI IMG/M metagenome (GOLD analysis project Ga0209420, IMG submission 187972) | Forest soil microbial communities from Thunder Bay, Ontario, Canada - Black Spruce, Ontario site 2_A8_OM1_O1 (SPAdes) (version 2) | ecosystem: Environmental > Terrestrial > Soil > Boreal...
GAGCCGCTGGGGACGTCCCCGTCCCGCGTCATGGCCGACAGGATGCACCCGAAGCGCCCAACACGCAACTAACGCAGGGTGGCGCGGCGTTAGACCAGGGACCGTTCGGCCAAAAGAGAAAACAGCCGAGCCGCCAGCGGCGCGAGAGCGGCGCGGGATCCGGTACCGGCCGATGCGCGCTAGGTTGTGCCCGTCCCTACTTTTAGCTGGTCGCGGCCGCTGCCGGCGGCGGCCAGCGGGGAGGATACCGATGACCGAGACAATCTCACCTGCTGATACTCAAGCCGCCGAGTCCCCGCGCATACCGCGGCCGCACACCGATGCTGCCGCGCTCCGGGCCATCGACGAGGCCACCAAGCACCTCCACGAGCGAGCGGTGAAGATCAGGGCGTGCCCTGAGCTGCACATCCCGAAGCTGGTCCTGTCCGAGCACGTGCGCGGCACCAGCATCCTGGACAAGATCGCCGACGGCGTGAACCGGTTCTGCGGCTCCATGTACGTGTTCATCTTCATCACCGTCGGCATCGTGGTCTGGCTGTTCCTGGGTAACATCGTCGGATTCGACAAGACGCCGTGGCCGCTGCTGCTCGTCATCCTCAACCTGCCGCAGCTGTCCATCATGATCTCGCTGCAGGTGAGCGCGAACCGCTCCCAGGCCGCCAGTGACCGCCGGGCCATCGCCGACCACGAGACCCTGATCGCCCTGCACGAGATGGCCAAGCAGCAGCTGGACATCCTGAACGGCCAGGACCAGGTGCTGGCCATCCTGAACAACTTCGCCAGCAAAGACATGCCGGGACGGCAGGCCCACATCCAGGACTGCGTGGACCAGATCCTGGCCAAGGTCGACTCCGGCGCCCCGGGCCAGCCGGCCTGAGGTGGACCGCTCCAGGCTGGAGGCGTTCAGCGACGGCGTCTTCGCCGTCGCGATCACCCTGCTGGCGCTCAATCTCACCCTGGTCGGGCCTGGACACGGCATATCACTGAGCCACCAGCTCGGGTCGCACTGGCCAGCGTTCGTGGCCTACCTGATCAGCTTCTTCACCATCGGCATCATCTGGGTCAACCACCACGCGCTGATCAAGTCGGTCACGGCCGTGGACCGGATGCTGCTGTACCTCAACCTCGTCATGCTGCTGTTCGTAGTGCTGATCCCGTTCAGCACGGCCACGGCGGCGGAGTACCTGTCCAGCAACGACTGGGACTCGCGGGTCGCGATGGCGCTGTACGCGGGGGTGTTCCTCGGCATGTCGATCGGCTTCGGCGGCATCTTCGAGTGGACGCTGCACGGCGAGCGCGTCAGCCAGCCGGTGCCGCCCGAGCTGCGCTGGTCCGCGCGAATCAGGTTCGTCGGCGGCGCGGGAGTCTACGCGGCCTGCATCGTCATCGCCCTGTTCAACGCCTACGTGGCGTTCGTGCTGATGGGCCTGGTCGCCGTGTACTACATGTCCGAGCACCCCGCCTCCCCCAGCTCGCCGGCCGGCCCGGACTCCCCCGACGACGGGACGGCGATCGGCTGAGGCCCGATATATAGTTGCCATTAAGCAAGTGTCTCGTTGTAGACTGGGTTAACGTGCGGCGAAGCGTTGATACAGAGCACCTGAACGGTGCAGCGAACGGTTCCGGTACGGACGAGGGGCGGCCCGACCGGTACCGGTGGATTGCCCTGTCCAACACCACGCTGAGCATGACCATGGCGACGATCGACGCGTCGATCGTGATCGTCGCCATGCCGGCCATCTTCCGCGGCATCCACCTGAACCCGCTCACTCCAGGCAACGTGACCTACCTGCTGTGGATGATCCTCGGTTACCTGCTCGTGCAGTCGGTGCTCGTGGTCACGCTGGGCCGGCTCGGCGACATGTTCGGCCGGGTGAAGATCTACAACCTGGGCTTCGTGGTATTCACGCTGGCCTCCATCGCGCTGTCGCTCGACCCGCTGATCGGCCCGGCCGGGGCCATGTGGCTGATCGGCTGGCGGTTCGTGCAGGCCTTCGGCGGGGCGATGCTGATGGCGAACTCGGCCGCGATCTTGACCGACGCCTTCCCGGCCAACAAGCGCGGCATGGCGCTGGGCGTCAACCAGATCGCCGGCATCTCCGGGCAGTTCGTCGGGCTGCTGCTCGGCGGCCTGCTGGCCGCGGTGAACTGGCGGCTGATCTTCTGGGTGAACGTGCCGATCGGGCTGTTCGGCACGGTGTGGGCCTACAAGAGCCTGCGCGAGATCGCCACCACCAGGCGTGCGAAGATCGACTGGGTCGGGAACATCATGTTCGCGGTGGGCCTGGGCGCGCTGCTGATCGCCATCACCAACGGCATCCGGCCCTACGGCGGGCACTCGACCGGGTGGACCAACCCGTGGATCATCAGCGGGCTGGTCGGCGGCACCGTCATGCTGATCGTGTTCTGCGTCTTCGAGACCAAGATCGCCGAACCGATGTTCCAGATGGGCCTGTTCAAGATCAGGGCCTTTGCGGCCGGCAACCTGGCCAGCCTGCTCGGCTCCATCGCCCGCGGCGGCCTGCAGTTCATGCTGGTCATCTGGCTGGCGGGCATCTGGCTGCCGCTGCACGGCTACGACTTCACGGTCACCCCGCTGTGGGCCGGGATCTACATGCTGCCGCTGACCGCGGGCTTCCTGATCGCCGGCCCGATCTCCGGCACGCTGTCGGACCGGTACGGCCCGCGGCCGTTCGCCACCGCGGGCCTGCTGCTCGCCGCGTTCTGCTTCACCGGCCTGATGCTGCTGCCCGTGGACTTCTCCTACTGGGTGTTCGCGCTGCTGATCTTCGGCAACGGGATCGGCTCGGGCCTGTTCGCCTCCCCCAACACCTCGGCCATCATGAGCGCGGTGCCCGCCAGCCAGCGGGGCTCGGCGTCCGGCATGCGTTCCACCTTCCAGAACTCCGGCATGTCCCTGTCCATCGGGATCTTCTTCTCGCTGATGATCGCCGGGCTGGCCTCCACCCTGCCCAAGACGCTGAGCAGCGGGCTGACCGCGCAGGGCGTCCCGGCCTCGATCGCCACGCAGGTCAGCCATCTGCCGCCGGTCAGTACGATGTTCGCCGCGCTGCTCGGCTACAACCCGGTGCAGAACCTGCTGGCCCCGTCGGGTGTGCTGTCCCGGCTGCCCGCCCACAACGTCGCGGTCCTTACCGGCCGGCAGTTCTTCCCGCACCTGATCGAGGCGCCGTTCCACCACGGTCTGATCATCGTGTTCACCGCCGCGGCGATCATGGCGCTCGCCGGAGCGTTGGTGTCGCTGCTGCGCGGCAAGCAGTTCTACTTCGACGAGGGGCACCCGCTCACGGCCGGTCCCGCGGTCACGGTCCCGCCCGTAGCCGGTCCCGCGGCCAAGACCATCGGGCCGAACGGAACGGCCCACAGCTCAGCCAACGGCGACTCCGCTCCGGCGGTCGGCCCGCTGCCCGGCGACTCGCCCGCCGAACACGCTCACCTGCCCCGCGGCGCGGGCGGGTAGAATATCCGCTGTGCCACGCTACGAGTACCGGTGCCGCTCCTGCGGCGACACCTTCGAGCTGAACCGCACGATGGCCGAGTCATCGGCACCGTGTGCCTGCCCGCAGGGCCATGACGACACGGTGAAGCTGCTGTCCACGGTGGCCGTCGCCGGCCTGGCCTCCGGCCGGGACCGGGCCGCGGGCCCGTCGGGCGGCGGCTGCTGCGGCGGCGCGTGCGGCTGCGGTTAGCCGCCGGTTAGCGGATCATCCGGTCACGGTGGGGTCATGGCCGCGGCCTTAGGCTCAGCCGGGTCGTACCAGGCAGCCGTGCGGGCCGCCGTCCTGGCCGCCCACTTGCCGTTGGTGACCAGGGCCAGGATCATGATCGCTGCGCCGCAGCCGGCCAGCAGCAGCCAGTCGGCGTGACTGGCCGGCACGAACCGGGCCCGGAGCGGGCCGTGCAGGTTGGCGGCCAGGATCGAGCCGGTCACCGCCACGCCGAGCGAGGTGCCGACCTGACGGCTGGTCGAGGCTATCCCCGAGGCGACGCCGGCCTGGGAGAAGGGCATGCCCGACACCGCCGCCTGGGTAATCGGCGCGTTGACCATGCCGGACCCGAGGCCGAACACGCTGAACGCGATGATGATCTGCGTCGTGGACCAGGACGTGGTGATCCCGGACAGCAGCAGGCCTGCGGCCGCGATCGCGGCGCCCGCCACCAGCGTCGGCAGCCGACCGCCCCAGCGGGCCAGCATCCGGCTGGACGCCACCGCGCCGACCGCCATCACCGCTGCCATCGGCACCATGTGCAGCCCGGCGTACAGCGCGGACATGCCCCGGACGTCCTGCAGGTAAAGCGTGGCCAGGAACAGGAATCCGCCCAGGGCGGCGAACGCGCCGATCGCCGTCAGCACCGCTCCCGCGAACGGAGCGCTGCGAAAGAACCTCGGATCGAGCACCGGCTCGGTACGGCGCGCCTCGTAGCCTACGAAGACGGCCAGGGCCACCGCGGCGGCGGCGAACAACGCCAGGCTCTCCGGTGAATGCCAGCCGTCCGTGGGATCCTCGATGATCGCGTAGGTCAGCGAGCCGAGCATGACGATAATGAGCCCCTGCCCGGCCGGATCGGGCCGGCGCGCCCGCGGCGCCCGGGACTCCGGCACGAACCGCGCGGTCAGCGCGATGGCGGCCAGGCCGACCGGGATGTTGACCCAGAACACGCCCCGCCAGCCCACGGACTGGACCAGGAGGCCCCCGAGCACGGGGCCGAGCGCTACGGACAGCGCGAACGTGCCGCCCCAGGCGCCGAGCGCCCGGGCGCGTTCGGCCCGGTCGGTGAAGGTGTTGGTGATGATCGACATCGCGACCGGGTTCAGCATGGACCCGCCGATCGCCTGCACCATCCGGAACGCGACCAGCCAGCCCAGCCCGGGGGCCAGGCTGCACAGCCCGGAGCCGACCGTGAAGGTGGCCAGGCCGACCTGGAATGTGCGGCGGCGGCCCACCCGGTCGGCGGTCGCGCCGGACAGCATGAGCAGGCTGGCCAGAACCAGGGTGTAACCGTCGATGGTCCACTGCAGCCCGGCCACCGAGGCGTGCAGTTCACGCCCGATGGACGGCAGCGCGACGTTGACGATCGTGCTGTCCAGCCCCACGATGAACAGGCTGAAGCAGCAGATGACGAGCACGAGCATCCGTCGGCCGTGGCTGAGCTCTGGCAGCGGTCTCTCCCCGGAGCGTAATTGCGGGTCTACAACTAAGTATTTCCGCCGCTGGCGGGGCGCAAGGGGCGGGTCCCTGAGAGATTGGTCACCGCCGCTGGCCGGGCGATGAGGGTCAGCCCAGCCGGGCCGCGGTGGCTTTGGCCCAGCTCGTGGTGCACAGCAGGCCGAGCAGCAGCACCATGTACCCGCAGCAGGTCAGGAGCCACCAGCCCGCGTGGCTGGCCTGGATGAACCCCGCCCGCATCGACCCGCGGATGCTGGCTGCCAGGACCGAGCCCACGATGGCCACGCCCAGGGACTGGCCGAGCTGGCGGCTGGAGGAGTTCATGCCCGAGGCCATGCCGGCCTGGGTCTTCGGCACCCCGGACATGACCCCGTTGGTGATCGGTGAGCTGACCATGCCGGCCCCGACGCCGAACAGGCCGTAGGTGACGATCAGGTACGCGTGCTCGGTGGAGCCGGTCAGCCGGGACAGGGCCGCGCTGCTCAGGGTGAGAGCCGCGCCCGCGATGACCAGGGGGATCCGCGGGCCGCGCTTGGCCACCATGCGCCCGGCCATGGGCGCGCACAGGGCCATCACCACCGGCATGGGCAGGATGGTCAGGCCCGCCTGGAGCGCGGACAGGCCCCGCACGTCCTGCAGGTACAGGGTGGACAGGAACAAGAACCCGGCCATCGCGGCGATCGCGCAGACCGCGGTGAGGTTGGCGCCCGCGAACGGCACGCTGCGGAAGAACCGGAACTCGACCATCGGCTCCTCGCGGTGCGGCTCGTAGGCCAGCAGCACCGCCAGCGCGGCCACGGCCAGCGCGAAGAAGCCGAAGATCTCCGGCGAGCGCCAGCCGTAGGCGGGGCCCTCGATGATCGCGTAGGCCAGCGCGCCGAGCATGACGATGATGAGGAACTGCCCCACCGGGTCGGCGCGGCGGGATCGCGATGCCCTGGAGTCGGGCACGAACAGCGCGGTCAGCGAGATGGCGGCCAGCCCGACCGGGATGTTGGCCCAGAAGATGCCGCGCCAGCCGACCGCACCGACCAGCACGCCGCCCAGCACCGGCCCCAGCGCCATGGACAGGCCGAACACGCCGTCCCACACGCCGATGGCCCGGGCGCGTTCGGCCCGGCCGGTGAAGGTGTTGGTGATGATGCCCAGGGCGGCCGGGTTGAGCATGGAGCCGCCGACCCCCTGCAGGATGCGGAAGCCGACCAGAGCGCCCAGGCTGGGGGCCAGGCTGCACAGCCAGGAGCCGAGCGTGAACAGCGACAGGCCGACCTGGAAGATCGTCCGGCGGCCGATCCGGTCGGCGAGCGCGCCGGAGAACATGAGCAGGGCGGCCAGCGTGATGGTGTAGGCGGCCACCGTCCACTGCAGGCCGGAGACGCCGGCGTGCAGGTCGCGGCCGATGGACGGCAGGCCCACGTTCACGATCGTGTTGTCCAGGCCGACCATGAACAGGCTGATGCAGCACACGGCGAGCATGAGGGTGCGCCGGCCAGGCACCACGGGACCGGCTACCGCGGGCCTGGGTACCGCGGGCCTGGGTACCGCGGGACCGGGTACCGCGGGACGGAGGCTTGGCACGGGCGCTGGAGTTCGCATGGGTAGCCGTACAGGCACGTTGTGTGACGTGGCTTGGGTGCGTGGTACCGGTGCCTGCATCGCGCGAACCCCTATGTCACGTCCGGCCCGCGGCCGGCGAGGCCGACCAGGTGATCGGGAGCTTGTCGATTCCGTAGATGCCCTCGACCCCGTCCAGCTGCGGCGGCCCGTCCAGGGCCAGGCCGGGCGTCCGCGGCGCGAGGAAGGCCAGCGCCTCCTCTAGTTCCGCCCGGGCTAGGTTGGCGCCCAGGCAGTAGTGCGTTCCCGCGCCGAAGGTGAGCAGCCGGGTGTCGCGGGCGGCGGTGATGTCGAAGTCCTCCCCGGCCTCGCCTTCCCGGTTGGCGCGCTCGGCGCAGACCGCCACGATCGTGCCGGGCGGGAAGACCACGCCGCGGTGCTCGACCTGGTCCAGGCAGATCCGCGCTGTGAACGGCGTGACCGGCTCGAAGCGCAGCACCTCCTCGACGGCCCGCGGGACCAGGCCCGGGTCGGCGGCCAGCATCGCCCACTGGCCGGGGCGCGCGGCAAACAGCCTGATGGCGTGGGCGAGCTGGGCGGAGGTGGTGTCGATGCCGCCGGCCAGGAGGTTCGCCACGAGCTGCACGCACTCCGCGGCGGACAGCCGGTCTCCCTGGTCACGCGCGGCCAGCAGGTCGCTGATCAGGTCCTCGCCCGGCCCGGAGCGGCGGCCCTCGAGCAGCGCGGTGACGTAATCCTGGACCTCGGTCACGGCCCGCTCGATGTCGTCGCGGTTGCTGCCCAGGGCCCGGATGTCGAACTGCCGCTGCACCCAGCCGGACCACTCCTGCAGCCGCCCGGCGTCCTGACGCGGCGCGCCCAGGACGGTGGCGATGGTCAGCGACGGGTACGGCCTGGCCACCGCGGCCACGAAGTCACAGCCGCCCGACGCGGCGACCGGGCGCCAGAGCTGGTCCAGGAAGCCGCGCATGACCTGGCGCCACTGATCCGCCTTCCGGGGCGTGAGCGCCGGGCCCACCAGGGCCCGCAGCCGCCGGTGCTGCTCGCCGGTGAGGTTGAGGATATTGGCGTCGATGTGCTCCGCGAGCGGCCCGTCGCTGATGCCGAAGAACTCCGCGATCTGGCGGCCGGGGAACGCGGTCGCCCTCGACCTGAGGAAGTACTCACCGGAGTCGCGGTCGAGCACAATGTAGGCGAGCGGCGACTTGGCTAGCCAGCCTTGCCGACGGATTTCGGCCAGCTGCTGGTGGTAGCGGTCAGCCGAGAAGTCCGGTGCGGCATAATCGAAGACGGGCAGGTCAAGTTCGGACACAATGGTCATAACACATATGACGGTACACCGACGCATTCAGTAGTCAAGCGGCTACGTTCAGCATTTCAAAGTCCGTTCTGTCCTCACGGAGTGAGTCAGCAGTCTAGATTTGCTTGCTAAGCAGTCCGTTATGCGAGGTATCAACGTGCCGAGGGGGGAACCATGAGCCGCAGGCTTCTGCAGCTGGTTATCCCGGTGACGCCGGAACGAAGGATGTTCCGGATTCATGACCCGGCCGTGGACCCCGATGCCCCCGGCGGCCCGCTGGCCCCGGTCGGCGCGCTGATCAGCACGAACCGTGAGCAGCTGTGGGTCGGCAGCCTCCAGGAGGACATCGACGTCCGGGTGGTGCTCGAGGAGTGGGACGGCGCCCCGCCGCCCTGCGGCGACGCCTGGGATGAGGAAGCCAAGGGCAGCATCTACCTGCGCGGGCAGCTGAGCATCAGCATGGGCCTGGCGGGCACCGCGGTACACGGGCTACGACTAGCCGGCGGGGTGGGCGATTACTCGGTCCGGGTCTACGCCGGCAACCGCGACGTGGTGACCCGCCGGTACGCCGCGCTGTTCGACCATCACCGCAATCCGCTCAGCGACGAGTTCCAGCAGGAGAAGCGGACCCTGGAGGGCCTGGAACGCTATCTGGTCCAGCTGTGGCGGGAATCCTTAGCCGAGCCCGGCTAGGGGCCGGCCAGCGGTGACTCCGACGCGCTGGTGTGCTTGACCGGGGGCGCCTGGGTCTTACCTGAGACGGTGCCAGACGCGCTTGGGGTGGACTGGCCGGTGCCGCTCACGCGCGTGGTCGGGCGGATGCTGCTGGTCGCGCTGATGCTGGCCTGCTGCCGGGTCCCGGGCAGGTGCGTACCGGTGGCCGTAATCGCGGTAGTGCCTGGCACCCCGCTGGCCGGCGCGAGGTTGTTCTTGGCCATGTGCGCGCGGAACGGGATCATCGCGTAGACCATGAGAGAGACCATCGCGACCAGCAGGACGGTGAACAGCGAGCCGATGATGCGCGCCCGGGGCGAGCGCAGGACGGTGGCCGGACCCGGCCGCCGGAACGTCGTCAGGCACGTCGCCAGGCCGGGATCATCAGCCGACAGCCGCCGCTCGATTTCCGCGAGCATGCGCTGCTCGTCCATCGACAACGCCATACCGGCACCCCCTACGCCTCGCGCCTGGTGAGTACCCTCTCACTATCTCTCAGGAGCGGGCCTTTATCCAATTGTTCCAGCTTCGTACTTGGGTTGTTTTTAAGTTCGCCAGATCCGCTACTGACCGCTCATGGCCGGATTCGCTGCGCGCATCCTACGCCACGATCACTCTAAATATTCGTGACGAACGAAGCCATGTCAAGCTTGCTCTGATCGAAAAACCGTTCTATCGTGGCGAACATGCGCTGGGACAATCTGCGGCTGGACGACGAGCTGGCCGCCGGTGCGGAGGCCGCCGGCGGCGACACCCTGTTCCCGCCGGCCCGCCGGGACGTGGCGGTGCCGCTCATCGAGCGCGGCGCGGTGGCCCGCACCTTCGACACCCCCGGCTTCCGCGGCATGACCTTCTTCGAGGTCCAGGCCAAGTCCGTGGTCAACCGCGTGCCCGAGTCGTCCCGGATGTCCTTCCGCTGGACCATCAACCCCTACCGGGGCTGCCAGCATGCCTGCACGTACTGCGCCACGGGCGAGACGCCCATTCTCATGGCGGACGGCCGGGCGAAGCCGCTGGCTGAGGTTCGGCCGGGCGATGACATTTACGGGACGGTGAAGCAGGGCTTCTACCGCCGGTACGCGATCACGACGGTGCTGGCCCACTGGTCCACGGTCAAGCCCGCCTACCGCGTCGTTCTGGAAGACGGCACCGAGATCGTGACCAGCGGCGATCATCGCTTCCTGACCGAACGCGGGTGGAAGCACGTGACCGGCGCCGAGAGCGGCCCGCTGCAGCGGCCGTTCCTGACCGTCAATAATAAGCTGATGGGGGTCGGCGGCTTCGCCGAGCCGCCCAAGGACACCGCCGCCTACCGGTGCGGCTACCTCTGCGGCATGATCCGCGGCGACGGAACGATCGGGCACTATCCCAACGGATCGCGGGGCTTCGTCCACCAGTTCCGTCTTGCCCTAGCCGATCCCGAAGGGCTGGCCAGAACCGCTAACTATCTCGCTGACGTGGGCATAGGCTGCCAGGAGTTCACCTTCGCTGAGGAGTCGGCCACACGCCGCCGCATCGCGGCCATCCGTTCGGGAGGTCGCGATCGAGTCCGCACGATCGAGCGGCTGATCGGGTGGCCGCGGGAACCAACTTCGGATTGGCGCAAGGGCTTCCTGGCCGGCATCTTCGACGCCGAGGGCAGCTACAGCCAAGGGATCTTGCGGGCCTGCAACACCGATCCACAGATCATTGACTGGACTATCTCCTCGCTGGAGTCGCTCGGATTCGATATCGCTCAAGAGCGGACCGAGCGGCCCAACGGACTCGTCTACATCCGGTTGCGTGGCGGTCTCAGGGAGGCGCTGCGGTTCTTCCACACCGTCGATCCCGCGATCAGCCGGAAGCGGTCGATCGAGGGTGTGGCGATCAAGAGCGACGCCAAGCTGCGGGTGGCAGCGATCGAGCCGCTCGGGCTGGACGTGCCCATGTACGACATCACGACGGGTACCGGCGACTTCATCGCCAACGGCGTGGTAAGCCACAACTGCTTCGCCAGGAACACGCACACCTACCTCGACCTCGACGCGGGCGCTGACTTCAACACCAAGGTGGTGGTCAAGGTGAACGCGCCCGAGCTGGTCCGCAGGAAACTGGCCTCGCCTGGCTGGCCGGGCGAGCACATCGCCATGGGCACCAACGTGGACTGCTACCAGCGAGCCGAGGGACGCTACCAGCTCATGCCGGGCATCATCGGCGCGCTCAGGGACGCCGCCAACCCGTTCTCGATCCTGACCAAGGGCACGCTGATCCTGCGCGATATCGAGCTGCTGGCCGAGGCGGCTGAGGTCACCGACGTAGGCCTGAACGTCTCGGTGGGGTTTGTCGACAAGGAGCTATGGCGATCTGTCGAGCCGGGCACGCCCGCTCCGGGACGGCGACTCGAGGCCTGCGCGGCCCTGAACGAGCGCGGGCTGCGCTGCGGCGTGCTGATGGGACCGGTTATCCCGTTCCTTTCCGACTCCCCCGCGCAGCTCGACG
>Ga0209420_1001446_pt1 | contig 11254 bp, 14 predicted proteins | sample BlaSpr_A8_OM1_O1_FD_187972 | JGI IMG/M metagenome (GOLD analysis project Ga0209420, IMG submission 187972) | Forest soil microbial communities from Thunder Bay, Ontario, Canada - Black Spruce, Ontario site 2_A8_OM1_O1 (SPAdes) (version 2) | ecosystem: Environmental > Terrestrial > Soil > Boreal...
CCCCACTTCATAGATCATCTTTTTGAGGTTGTAGCCCATGGGTAGTTCATAGACGCCGGGCTTGGCGATGTTGCCGCTCAAACAAAACAGCCGCGTGCCGCCATTTTTCGGTGTCCCTAGCTTCGCGTACCAGTCCCCGCCACCAAGAATAATGTGCGGCACATTGGCCAGCGTCTCCGCATTGTTGATGACCGTCGGTCCGCCCCAGAGTCCAACAACGGCGGGAAAAGGAGGTCGAATGCGTGGGATACCGCGCTTGCCTTCGAGCGATTCCATCAGCGCCGACTCTTCACCGACTTCGTAGGCTCCTGCGCCGCCGTGCCAGTAAATGTCCAAATCTCGCCCGCTGCCAAAAATATTCTTGCCAATAAATCCTCTGGCGTAGGCATCGCCGATCGCCTTCTGCATGATGACCGAAAGATACCGGTACTCGCCGCGAATATAGATGTAGCCGCTGCGCGCGCCCACGGCCAAGGCGCCGATCATTACCCCCTCGATCACCGCATGCGGATCCTGTTCAAAGATCAGCCGGTCTTTGCAAGTCCCCGGCTCGCTCTCGTCTCCATTGCACAAGACGTACTTAGGCTTAGCCGACTGCTTGGGCACGAACGACCACTTCATCCCCGTGGAAAACCCTGCCCCGCCGCGCCCTCGCAGCCCGGAATTCTTGACCTCATTGGTAATGGCGTCCGGTTCCATGGCCAGCGCCTTCTGCACGGCCTTGTAGCCGTCGAGTTCGAGATAACGGTCGAGGTTGGCCGCACCCAGGCCAAAGCGCCGGGAAACAACCTTTACCTCGTCGGGATGGGAGACCAAGTCAGCCATGGGGAATTGGCGAATGTTCGCAATTTTGTAATTGCGTAATTGAAAATCCTGCGCCCGGGGTGATGCAACTCGGGTTTTCCGTTTCCCAATTACACAGTTACTCGATTGGGCTCATTGCGTCGCCTTCTTCTTGCACTCGTCCAGAATCCGGTCCATCTTTTCTGTGGTCAGGTTCTCGTGAAAATCGTAATTCACTTGCGCCGCCGGGGCCCAGCTGCAGGCGCCGATGCACTCCACTTCTTCCAGCGTGAACAGGCCGTCGGGCGTGGTCTGTTTGTGTCCGACGCCTAACCTCTTGGCACAATGCTCTAAGAGTTCTTCTCCGCCGCGCACCATGCAGCTGATGTTGGTGCACACCTGCACGTTGAACTTGCCGCGCGGCCTGGTGGTCAGCATGGAGTAGTAGCTAATTACGTTGCGCACTTCGAGTTCCGTCAAGTCGAGGCGAGCAGCGATTTCCACCACCACCGCGTCCGACAGAAATCCAACCTCGTCCTGGGCGTAAAGCAGCGTCGGCACCAGGGCACTGCGCTTGGTCGGATAGTGCGGCACCATCTCCGCAAAGCGTTGTTCGAATTCTTCCGAAAATCGCATACCATTTGGGAATTGAGAAAGTTGGTGGTCGGGAAACTAAAGAGCTTCCCGTGCCTTCAGTTTCCCAATTCCAAAAATTACACAATCCCGCAATTCCTACCGGTCAATTTCTCCCAGCACGATATCAATCGAGCCAATCGCGGCCACCACATCGGCTAGCAAACGCCCTTCGCACATCTTGGGCAGCGTCTGCAGATTGGCCAGGCACGCCGCCCGCATATGCACGCGGTATGGTTTCGCCGTTCCGTCGCTGACGATGTAATAGCCCATCTCCCCACGCGGCGACTCCACCGCCTGATAAACTTCGCCCGCCGGCACCGCGAATCCCTCGGTGATGATCTTGAAGTGGTAAATGAGCGCTTCCATCTGCGTCTTCATTTTTTCCCGATCGGGCAGGACCACCCCGGGAGCGTCGGCCTTGATGGGACCTTCCGGCATGCCATCCAGCGCCTGCCTCACGATCGCGGTTGATTCGCGCAGTTCCTGCACCCGGCATAGATAACGCGCGAAGACGTCGCCTTCCTGGGATACCGGAACTTTGAACTGAAACTTTTCATAGCTCGAGTACGGCATATCGCGCCGCAGATCCAGATCGACGCCGCTGCCCCGCAGAGTCGGTCCACTCGCGCCCAATGCGATGGCATCTTCCGCCGTCATCCTGGCCACGCCCTTGGTGCGCATCGCCCAAATGGGATTCCCGGTCAGCAGATTCTCGTACTCGTCCACCTTCGACGGAAAGTAGCCGGCGAATTCGCGCACCCGGTCGAAAAATCCAAGCGGAGGCTCCAGCGCAATTCCGCCAACGCGAAAATAGGATGTCATCATGCGCTGCCCGCTGGCCATCTCGAAGATCTTCAGAATTTCTTCGCGTTCGCGGAAGCAATATAAGAAGACCGTGAGCGCGCCGATATCCATGGCGTGCGTGCCCAGCCACACCAGATGCGAATTAATGCGCGTCAGTTCGTTGAGCAGCACGCGCAGCCACTGCGCCTTGGGCGGAATCTCCAGCCCCAACAGTTTCTCCACGGCCAGCACATAGCAGAGATTGTTGGTCATGGGGCACAGATAGTCGATGCGATCGGTCAGCGGCACAACCTGCTGGTAGAACTTGGCTTCGCAGGTCTTTTCAATCCCAGTGTGCAGAAACCCAATGTCGGGCATCATGCGCACCACGGTCTCGCCGTCAATCTCCAGCAGCACGCGCAGCACTCCGTGGGTCGAGGGATGTTGCGGGCCCATGTTCAGGATCATGGTGCGATCCTGCCCAGGCTCGAGCACGGGAGTGGGGTTCAGGTGGGCCATCGTTATCTCAATCTCAATGTCTCAATCTCAGCGGTAGCCCTCCACCGGATAATCTTTGCGCAGCGGATGGCCTTCCCAATCCTCGGGCATCAGGAGGCGGCGTAGGTAAGGATGTCCCGTGAAACGAACCCCGAACAGATCGAACACTTCGCGCTCAAAATAATTTGCGCCCGGCCAAACCGAGGTCAGCGACTCGACCGCGGGGCTGGCGCTGTCCAAACGAACTTTCAGTCGTACGCGCTCTTTCTCCGGAATCGAAAGCAGGTGATAAATTACTTCAAACCTGGGTTCCGCTGGATGCCAGTCCACACAGGTAACGTCGGAAAGAAAATTGAAGGGGCAGGCAGGATCCTCCTTCAAGACCACGCAGGCCTCGCGAATGTGGTCTCGATCCACATAAATTGTCATCTCCTCGCGATCGAATTTCACGCCCGTCACCGCCTTGGCGTTCCATCCCACCAGGCGCGCCACCGCGGGATGATTCCTCAGTTTCTCCAGATCGGTAATGGCCGGAGCGAGCGGCATCAGAAGTTTCCCCTTTTGGCCGAGGTCTCGCCCCAGTCGAGAACGCCCTTCTTCCACACATAGAAGAAGCCGACCAGAAAAATGCCGAGATAAACCAGCATCTCCCACAGGCCGAAGCGCTTCAAATCGCGCAAGATAACCGCCCAGGGATAGATGAAAACCGCCTCAACATCGAACAGAATGAACAACATGGCGACCAGGTAGAACTTTACCGAGAAGCGCTGCCGGGAGTCGCCCACCGGGGTCATACCGCATTCGTAAGGAGAGAGTTTGGCGCGGGTCGGTTTGCGCTGCCCGATCAGCCACGAAAGCAGCACAATCGCGGTCGCAATCCCGCCAGCCATAAGAATATGGATCAAAAATGGCAGGTAGCGTGCGAAGTAATTGTCGGGCATACGATGAGATATATATAATTCGCGCCAAGCTTTACTTAAACGTTCTAGATTATGGGCTTACACTCAAGAGTGTCAAGCGAGCGCCCGGCATTTCGTGGAAATGGAAAGGAATTATTTGGTAATTGCGGAATCCGGTAATTGGACGATGGAAAAACCTCGTATTCTGTCCCAGCTGCAGTGAGGGCAATTCCTCAATTACCAAATTACACAGTTACGGAATAACACAATCTTTATGATTTTCGGCTTCAACACCGACGTGAAGCACGGCGACACCATCTATCACGTGCAGAGCGAAGCGCGTGAAAGCGAACTCCTGCTCCAGTCCCAGGTCTTCGTGCGCGGCCGCTGCATTGGCAAGAAGGCTACTTCTTACGCGAGTAAAGCGGCCGAGTCCCAACTCGGAGACGCGCAAAAAGAACAACAACTCCGCGAGCAGCACCGCCTCGTGCTGGACGCGATCCGCGAAGGCAAACTGGACAATGTTCTCGATCATCCCGAAGCCGAGGCCGTGGCGGCTATCAAAGAATTGGACGTGCAGTGGCTGAACTCCGCTTCGATTCACGCCCACGGCAACTTGACCATGCAGCTGCGCGTCATCGAGGGGGGCGTGGCGGCGCCGGGGGCGCGCCTCACCTTTCGCTTTACCCGTCCCGGTCAGGCGTCACTCTACACCCAAGCTGTGGCCGATTCCACCGGCGCGGCCGAAATCAAGCTTGAAGTCGAGGAAGCAGCGCTGGCTGACTCGTCTTTACTCGTGCAAGCCAACTACCAAGGGCGGACGGCGACGCGAAAGTTTGCCCTGCAGCGCGCGGAGTAGAGTTTTGTGTCCAATCCTCCTCTGCATCCTGAAAGTTCGCTGGTCGCCTCCGAGCGGGACCAATGCAGGCGAATTTCGCCAGAGATTCTCGAGATGTCTCTGTTGCCCGGGCAGAAGGATTCACGGAACACACGTCCCGATGACACCATCCTGGACGGGCACCACCGCATCAAGATTTTGCAGTCCCGGGGTGTGAATGGGGATGCGCTACCGCGGGAAAACCAAGAACTTGAGCTGGGGGCTCAGTCGAACCTCACTCAGGCGCGTGGGCTGCTTTTCATCTCGCTCCCAACCGAGGACCGTGGCGTGCCGCCCTCTGGGGACGACGCGTCCTTCTCGGTCGCGAAAATAGAGGAAATGCTGCGCCAGGGAAAAAACGTGGCCCTTCATTGTCGACCGGGCATCGGACGTTTGGGCATGATCGCCGCTGCCGGGCTCGTCCAGGACGGCAGCGTGCCAGACGATTCCATGAAACCGATCAGCGACGCGCGCGGTCTGCCCGTGCCCGAAACTCCGGAACCGCGTGATGGGGTGAGGAAATTCTCCCCGCGGGAAGCCCCGTCCCCTCCTCGGGCAACAAGGATTTCTGGGAAATGAAGCTTCAGATCAATGGCGACGAGCGCGATTTCAGCGACGTTCCCGCGTCGCTTACCTTGGCGGCGCTGGTGGCGAAACTCGGCATGAAGCCCGATCGCGTGGCCGTGGAATTGAATCGTGACATCGTCCCGCGGGACCGCTGGGCCGCAACTCTGCTCAAGGAGGGAGATCGCCTGGAAGTCGTGCACTTCGTGGGCGGCGGTGCGGCGTTGAATCCCCGGCAGGAACTCTCTTAGTCACCCTTTTTCCACCGAATCTCTGCTTGACCCGCGCCGCGCCTCGCCTACAATGTCTGAAACATTTCGCTCGAATATTGTTTCAAACATAATCGAGGAATTATGCTGGACCGTTTTACGTCGCAACAGGTGATGGCTTTAACCGGGATCACGCCCCGCCAACTGCAGTGGTGGGATGAGCGTGGCGTAGTAAAGCCGGAACGGGACGGGCATCGCCGGCTGTACTCGATGAATCATCTGACCGAAGTAGCGGTGATCTGCGAACTCCGCCGCAAAGGGTTTTCGCTGCAAGGGGTAAGAAAGGTCATGCGATTCCTGGAGCGCGAATTGGGGAAGGGATTGGCCGAGACTGTGAGCCGCAACTCCGACTATCACCTGCTGACCGACGGAACGCATCTTTATCTGGAGACTTCGGCGCGGCAGATCGTCGACATTCTGAAGAATTCGGAGCAGCCGATTTTGGCGGTCTGCCTGAGCGACGCGGTGCGGCAGGTACGCGCCGGGGTGCTTTCCGGAAAGGCGAATACTTCAGTAACCTCGCCTGATTACCGCAGGCGTGCTAAAAAAGTTTCGTAGGTGAGCCTTGGGAAAACAGCATGAACCAGAACCAGGGACACAAGCCAGGGATACGAGGAGGAACACATGGTCGCTGAACTGGACCTTCTGAGTGAGTGGATTCCGGAACAGATGCAGCCAGGTACTGTCTTCGTGCTGGAAAATGCCGGCGAGGTTGGCGAGAAGGAAGATCCTTATTGGGCTGTGTTGTCCTGTCCCTCGTGCGGCATGTTGGGCCTGATTACGCGCAAACAGATTAACGGGTTGCTTCCCGTCATTTGCGGCTCAGAGCATTGCTCGGCGCAATTCTTCATTCGCGATAGCGAAGTCGTGGTGCGCAAACCTTTCTGACCGTCCGCTGTGATCCCCGTAGAGAGTCGTAGCTGGCTGGGTCTTTACGAGCCCCAGAATCTCGAGATTCCAATCCTCGAGATCCCAATCGTCAGTATTTGCCACCGTCCGCAAAGAGGTTGCCACTGACTCGCTACGGTCGTGAGACTTCTTTCAATTCCACCGGAACCTGTTCCACGATCTCAATCCCGAAGCCTTCGAGCGCGGCCACTTTCTTCGGACGATTCGTGAGCAGCCGGATGCGATGTAGATTGAGGTCGGACAGAATCTGCGCGCCGATTCCCACTTCGCGCTGCGTCTGCCTTTCGTTTTCATACAAGTGGGGAAGCCGCTGCCCGCGATGGAAGCCGAGCGCGGTGCGATCGCCGATTTTCTCGACCGAAAATCCCTGGGAAGTCTGATGCAGATAGATCAGCGCCCCGCGGCCTTCCTCGGAAATCCGGCGGAGGGAGCCTTCGAGCGTGGCATGGCACTCGCAGCCGGTCGCTCCGAATACGTCGCCCATCAGGCAATGCGCGTGCATGCGGACCAGAACTGGCGAATCGCTGGGCTCAAGATCGCCACGAACCAGGGCTATGTGCGACTCGCCGCCGTCAATTTCGCTCGCATACGCAATCAACCGGAATTCTCCCAAACGGGTATTTACCAGCGCTTCGCCCACGCGATGCACGTAACGTTCATGCGCCATGCGGAAGCGGATGAGCTCGGCCACGGTGAGCATCTTCATCGTGTGCACGCGGCAGAATTCGATCAGGTCGGGCACGCGCGCCATGCTGCCATCGTCCTTCATGATTTCGCAGATGATTCCGGCGGGGACCATGCCCGCCAGCCGCGCCAGATCGACGGAAGCTTCCGTTTGGCCTGCGCGCACCAGCACTCCCCCCTTGCGCGCGCGAAGAGGGAATACGTGTCCGGGACGCGCCAGGTCGGCAGGCCTGGTCGCCGGATCGATCGCGACCTGAATGGTGCGGGCGCGATCGTAGGCGGAGATGCCGGTCGTCACGCCGGTGCGCGCGTCGATCGCCTCACAGAAGGCAGTGCCGAACTGCGAAGTATTTTCCGAGGTCATGGGACCGATGTGGAGATGTTCAAGGCGCTCTTCCGTCATCGCCAGGCATACCAGGCCGCGTCCGAACTTGGCCATGAAGTTGATGGCCTCGGGCGTGACCTTCTCGGCGGCCAGGGTGAGGTCGCCTTCGTTTTCGCGGTCTTCGTCGTCGACCACAATGATCATGCGGCCGGCGCGGATTTCCTCAATCGCATCCGGAACGTCGGTGAATGGAGATTGGGGACTCATATTGTCGCGATTTTAGCACTAGATCCAGATCCCAGGCGACGGACTGCAGGGTCGGTCCCACACGCTCTGTTTGTCCGAACTAGGCGGTCAGTTCGCGTTCGGCGCCGCGGAATAGGGCGCGCATGGCGCGCACTACCAAACGCGTCAGTAGGACGATGATTACGATGAAGCATGTGGCGAGTGTGCCGGCCAGGTAGGGGTGGCGCGTGGCTAGCCAGGTCAGGGCGATGGCGAGGACGTCTTCGCCCACGCTAAGACTGATGTTCGAGAAGGGTTCGGGCGAGGGCGTTACCGCGGCGCGGGCTGCGGTCTTGCCGCTGTGGGCGACGAGGGCTACGAATGCACCCAGCAGTGTGGCCAGGAGTTGGTGCGCGGGCGAGAGTTGGGCGGTTGCCTGGTAGGCCAGCAGTCCGGCTACGGGGACGCGGATGAAGGTGTGCAGGGCGTTCCAGAGCAGATCGAAGGCGGGGATTTTGTCGGCGAAGAATTCGATGACGAACAGGGCCAGGCTGGCGGCGATTACGGGCCATCCCGCCAGCAATAGCAGGCCTGGGGGGAGAGGAAGATGGCCGAAGCGGGCCAGGAGGCCCAGGACGGCGACTGTGGCGTAGAGATTTAGGCCGGCGGCGAAGCCGATGGCGGCGAGCAAAGCGAACAGTTCGCTGGGCGGGATTTGGAGGACGTTGAGCATCAGGGACACAGAATGGGCTCGAAGCCCATGATAGTGCTTCGAACCTTGCTACAGCGAACTCAGTTTCAAGCAGGGGAGGCTGGAACAGGCGCTGCCGTGCTTCGCCCGGCCGGACCGCGCGAGGGCGCACCTGTCCCCCACGGGTCTTATCCATGAGTCTCGTCTTCCATGAGTCTCGTCTTTGAGAGCGGGACAGCCGAGGCCGCTGGAGCTGCGTGGGTGTTTGAAATACTACGGGCCGCTCTGCGGTGGCGGAGCGGCCCTCAAGCTTTCGCGTGGCTGTGGTTTAAAGCGTGGACTCGATCTCGAAGCCCCAGGCTTCCAGAAGAGGCTCGGGGATGTACTTGGAATTTTTGTTGCGGCGGGCCCACTCGCGCAGGCGAGTCGACCGCAAGTACTGGTCGGGGGAGAGCTTGTATTCGCGCACAACCTGTTCGAATTCGGTAATGGTCGGGGTGATGGGCCCGATCGGCTCGGGCTTGCCCCAGTTGGGATTTCCGCGTCGTTTGGCCATGAAAAATGCCTTTCCACTTAGGGGATGAAACCGCAATTTCCTACAATGACAACTATATGATTCTCCGCGTCGCCTACAGGATTCAATTGGAACGCGGGATTCGCGTGAACAGAATTGGAACGCAGACGGATCCGAACGCAAAGCTAATCGGAGAGTCGGAAGCTTACAGTGAACCGCGGGCTAAAGTCAATGGAAATTTCCTGGCGGAATGCGGGCTGCACGGCTCAACCACTTAAAAACAAAGCACTTATGCTTCCGCCAGAGGGTGGCTGGGGTGGTACCGGCCGGCCCCCAAGGACGGCCGCAAGGGAGCATCGTGACGGAGCCGCGCTGGGAATGCGGAGAGGGCCAGTGTGGGGTCATTCGGTTGCTGTCGGCAGGAAAGGCGAGGGGCTGATTACGTCGGTAACTAGACCTACCGGAGGAGACATTGATCACCGCAGTCGATAGACATAGAGTGCAGACAGGGAGCTCCGCAGAGCGGTCCCAGGCGGCGTCAAATGCCCGCGGAAAGCTATCCGGCCATTCATTAGGGTCCTGCAATCGGAGCCCTGAAGTCACGGTATGGAGATGGGTTTAGCATGAGTCTGAAAGCGCTGTTGCTGTGTTCGGACGCCAAGATCGTACGGGTATTGCGCCGTGTGCTGGGCGATCTGGAGATCGCTGTGGAGTTGTGCGCGGACGGGGATAGCGCGTTGCGCAAGCTGACACGGGAGCGGTTTGAGGCAATCATTGTGGATTGCGCCGACGACGGCGCCAACGCTGTGCTGCGCAGTGCGCGCAGCGCTCCTTGTAACAAACGGGCGGTTGCGGTCGCCATTGTCGAACCTATTGTCGGCCTAAAGGCCGTGTTTGAGGTGGGAGCGCACTTCGTGTTGTACAAGCCGGTATCCAGTGAACGCGCCAAGTCCAGTTTCCGGGCAGCGCGGGCGTTGATGAAGAGCGAGCGGCGGCGCAATGTGCGGGTCGCCGTGCAGATTCCCGTGGTGATGCGCAGCCCCGGATCGGACGACAATATGCGGGTGACGACCGTTGACTTGAGCGAAGGAGGTATGGCGGTCAAAATCCAGCGCGGACGGCGGCCTCGAGGACGCTGGCAGATCGCCTTCACCTTGCCTGGAGCGCAGACTTCTCTGGAACTTCCCGCTGAATTTGCCTGGGAAGGGACGACCAATCAGGCGGGCGTGCGCTTCCAGCAGATCTCGCCCGAAGCAACGCTCGAACTGCGGGAGTGGCTCAAACAGAACTCTCCCGAAGTGGAACAGGACGATCCGCCGATCCGTTGCCAGCTTACCGATCTGAGCCTAGGCGGATGCTATCTGGAGATTTCCTCGCCTTTTCCCGCGACCAGTCGCGTGGCCCTGTTTATGCGCGCCGGCGGAGCGGAAGTGCGGGCTCAGGGGGTGGTGCGGATTATGCATCCGGACAAAGGGATGGGTATCGAATTTACCCAGGCCACTCCGGAACATCGCGCTGCCGTGGAAAGATTTGTGGGTGTACTCAACGAAAACCGGACTTTATTGCCCGAGTTGCTGGTCGAACCTGAAGGATTGGAATCGGAACCCAACACGGCCCAATCGCCGTTCGCGAGCACAGATGATCCCTTACTGCAGTTGTTCTACGGCGAGCGGCTAACAGCAGAGGCGTTTCACGAAGCCATGCGCAAGCAGCGAGCGGCGCCGACGGCGGTTGCCGCCAGTGTGTCGGCTTCGGGGCAGCGCTAGTACTGCCCCAGCCTACTTCTGCGAACCGGGCCTCATCGAGCCTACGTTTCTTCGAAAGACATTTCCCGCGGCATCCTACGCTAGGATAAATGCGAGCCGGGATGGCGAAATTGGCAGCGCGCGCAGGAGCCGAAGCAGGCGCGCTACCAGTGGAAATCCGAACAACTTCACGACTACCGGCTGTTCTCGGCAAACACGGGCCCTCCGTCCTGATGAAGCCCGGCGGCTTCCATTCCGGGATGTGACCATCGTCGACGGCGAGGCCAGCGGTCCGACAATCCTTGCGATCGAAGTGCGCGGCGAGATCGAAGTGCGCGGCCATCGCGGTGCCGGCTATTGCACGAGCATGAGCGGCGCCTCACATGCTCACTTATGGACAGTCGAGGAGCTGGCTGGCATCGTAGACTCAAACGAACCTGCAAACTGACCCACTACCCGCGATCAACAGCATGAGACCAAAACCAAGAGAGAAACAAAACCCGCCGAAAACTCAAAATCAATCCAGGCAATCGAGATTTATCGCCCAATTGAACGCAACCCGCGGTAACCCCTTCATTGTCGGTTTTTATTTTCAGGATGGGCAAACCTTCAAACTTTGACACGATCTTGCGCCAGGTACTATGAAGTCCTTCATTTGGACGATCCCGCTAAACCCATCGGATCAACAAAGGCTCAGACCCTCTTGGAAGCCACTCAACTGGAATCTCATTCTGCCATCGACTACGTCGTTGCCCTGGAGGATGGGGAGACTCGAGTACTGACGGAAGAGGAAGAGCGAGAACTTCCGACATTGCGGCTGCGAAGAGCCTCATGAAGTGAGCCGATTACGCC
>Ga0209420_1001447_pt1 | contig 11251 bp, 8 predicted proteins | sample BlaSpr_A8_OM1_O1_FD_187972 | JGI IMG/M metagenome (GOLD analysis project Ga0209420, IMG submission 187972) | Forest soil microbial communities from Thunder Bay, Ontario, Canada - Black Spruce, Ontario site 2_A8_OM1_O1 (SPAdes) (version 2) | ecosystem: Environmental > Terrestrial > Soil > Boreal...
GGGGTAGCATTCGGCAGTATCGATCGCATTGACTCCCGCATCGAGCGCCGCGCCGAGGAGCTTCGCGACGATCTTCGGGCTGACGGCCTGGTAGCCGATTTCCGATCCGCCGAATCCCAGCGGGCTCACCTTGAGGCCGGTTTTTCCGAACGCGCGCTGTTTCATGCTCTCCATTATAAAGGAAACAGATCGCGGATTACGCGGCCCGCCCTGTCGTAGCAAAATGTAGGAGTTGCCTACAGTTGCGGCGCCGGGCCGGTCTGCGGGCCGCGAATTAGCTTGCCCGGCATTGCCTCAGTTGGAATACCATCCTGGAAAGTAACTTCGCCACTAAGGATGGTGAACTTGTAGCCCTCGGCGCGCTGGATCAGACGGCGTCCGCCTGCAGGGAGATCGAAGACCATCTTCGGTGGATGCAACCTTAGAGCTGCGAGGTCGATCACGTTCACGTCGGCCTTCATTCCCGACGCGAGGACGCCGCGATCGCCGAGTCCATAAAGTTTCGCCGTGTCGCTGGTCTGCAGACGCACTGCGGTCTCGAGCGCCATCCGCTCGCCGCGGCTGCGATCGCGCACCCAATGCTGGAGCATGTAGGAAGGCATACTCGCATCGCAGATGAGTCCGCAATGCGCACCGCCGTCGCTAAGGCCGAGCGTGGTGACAGGATCGAGGAGCATCTCGCGCAATGCGTTGTGGTTGTATTCCGAATAGTTGCCGAACGGCATGTAGAGCAGCTCGCGGCCGTTGCGCTCAAGCAGCAACTCATAGGTCAGCTCGGGCGCGCTCTTACCCTCGCGCTGAGCCCGCGATGCCACACTCGACTCGCGAGTAGGCTCGTAGTCGGGCGGATCACCTAGCGGAAAGTATTTTTCGAAGTTGGTGAGGAAGTAACGCGCGACCGGCTCCTTGGCGCTCGGCTGCTCTGAGAGCATCTGTGCGCGAACTTCGGGCTGACGCATCTTCGCGACGCGTTCATCGATCGGCAAATGCGCGATCGCCTTGTAGCTCGGATGCGTGATGAAAGGATGTAGCGAGCTTTCGAGGCCCATCAGCATTCCGGTCGGTCGCGCGGAAATCTGCGGCGCCAGATGCGCACCGTTTGTATTCAGCTCCTTCACTCGCTCCAGCATCCGCCGATACGAATGCGGATCGCGATCGGTCTGCGCCATCGCGAAGGTGATCGGCAGCTTGGTCTCCGATGACAGCTTCACCATCCATTCCATCGTCGCATCGGGACCGACCATGTCCGATGCCATTTCGAAAACGCCGTGACCTGCCTCACCGAGCGCGCGCCCGATACCTAGTAACTCGTCTTCACTAGCGAAAGTGCCCGGCACCAACTCTTTGTTTTTCGCGCGATGCAGCATGGTGCGCGAGGTGGTGAAGCCGAGCGCGCCCGCTTTCAATCCGTCGCGAACCACCGCCGCCATCTTCGCGATATCATCGGGAGTGGCGGCCTCGTTGTGCGCGCCACGCTCACCCATCACATAGGCTCGCACCGAACCGTGCGGCACCTGCGCGCCGACATCGACCGCGCGCGGCATTTTCTCGATCGCGTTCAGGTACTCAGGAAAGCTTTCCCAGTTCCACTTGATACCTTCGGCAAGCGCGGTGCCGGGAATATCCTCGACACCTTCCATCAAGCCGATCAGAAACTCTTCTTTGCCCGGCTCGACGGGAGCGAAACCGACTCCGCAATTTCCCATCACCAAAGTGGTGACGCCATGCCAGCTCGACGGAGTTAGATACGGGTCCCACGTGACCTGGCCATCATAATGAGTATGGATATCGACGAAGCCGGGGGTGACGAGGAGTCCGGTCGCGTCGATTTCGCGCCGGCCCGCATCAGCCTTGCCACCGACACTGGTGATCTTGCCGCCGTCGATCGCGACATCGCCGATGAAGGCCGGCTTACCAGTGCCATCGACGATTTTGCCATTGCGGATTACGAGGTCATGCATACTCTCGGTTCCTCCTGAACGATTGGTATGTAGTTAACCAAGTCCTCTATGTTGAGAGCAAGTGGAGCGGTATTTTTGCCGTAAAGCACGGTGGTCGATCTGCTGAGATCGAATAGTGATTCCGATGCGTTACGTTGTTCGTTCTCCCTGATCGACGAATGGGTTTGTTTTTGCGTTTTAGACCTAACTCGTAGGCCCCTTCCCTTTTGAAGTAGGCGGAAACTTGAAATACAAATCCTTTGTGAATCCGATGCAATTTGGCTTCGTTTGGTAATTTTCGATGTAGCACAAAACACTGTGAATGGGTTTGTTTCCGCAATTCTGCCGAGCGGCGCAGAAGATCTCCATTTTAGAAACTGCAATATCTACCGAAGGTAATTTGGGTTCGTTTATGTAATCCGACTGCCAAACGTCGCGACGCCGTCCTGAGCGGTGAGCGAAGACCTCAGGCGCTATGAATCTCCAATGGTTTGTTCCTGCAATTTCCGACTAGCTTCTCGCTACCGTGAAAGCTATCCACATCTAGATGTTATCACATTATGACTATGGGTATATTTGAGGCGAATATTCGGCGATCATTGCTACGGTAGCGTGAGGGCCTTACGTCGCTCGGTTTCCCACTGCTCGGGCGTGTACTTCGCGCGCAATGTGGTTGCGAAGGAAGTCAGATTGAAAAACTCAAGACGGCGGTCCTTGCTGAGTAGCGGCGGCTCTCCGAGCAGTCCCTGAAGCTGCGAAGTAATCATGATACCGCGGTCGGCAAAACCATAACGGTCGATATAGATACCGTCGAATCCCGCGAACACAAGTGTCTTCAACGCCTCCGGTGGAAACTGCTCGTTTATCGTGCGAACGCCCTCGGGTCCGACAACGGCAGGCTCGTTGCCGATGTCCAGTCCATTGCGCTGCTCCCATAGAGCTTCGGGCCTGCCCTTCATCGCCCCACTACTCCATCTTAGTGAACGCGAATGGAGGTAGCCCCTGAGCTCGTCGTATGCGTTCATCGCCACGACGGATGGTACTTCAGGGAAGTGAACATTCGGGAGTTGGAATATCATCGCACCGGAAGGAACCGACGCTTCTATTTGAGCTACAAACGCTGTCTCGCCCTGATAACGTCTCTTGGTTCGAGCGTACTCAGGAGCGAACGCCGAATTCGTTTGATCGAGAATTCCCAGACAAAGCACAACTCCGAGTAACCCGCGCCACGACCAGACCGCCAATGGTTCATCTCCCATCCAGCGGCGCAAAGCATCGAGTAGTAGCGCTATCGCAAACAAGGAGAACCAGGCTATGTAGATGCTCACCCGATTGTAACACCGAATCTTCGAAGCGACGAGATAATTGAAGATGGAGCCGAACCCACCTAAGGTACCTAGCAGGACAGCCGCTACCGCTAGCACTGCTAAGGCGGTGACTATGTCTCCCTGAGGATCCTCTCTACGGACGCAGAATAGCCATCCCAACAAAAAGAGAAAACCCAAGCTTCCTGCCGTTCCAAGAGTTGCAAGGTCACGTTCGTTGTGTTGCATGTCTCGATCATAGGTCTGCTTGATATTGCGAAGTAGCTCCACTCTATGATCAGTTATCGGAAGCAGTAGATTGGTCAGCTTCAGCGCGTACACTTCAGAGTCGATTGGAGACCTTTGCGCAACTTCTTGGTTGCGGCCATGCCGCATCGCATACAACCAAGACGGCGAGGTATTGATGATCAAGGTGCCGAACACGACAGCGATAAGAGCGATTCCCCAGGCCAGGCGCTGCGGGCACTTAAAGCGAATCGCCGACGCTATGGCGACTACCCCGAGAAAGTAGCATCCGAAAAACGCATAGTAGGGGTAGGCGCAACCGACTACCACGCAAATGACGATACCTGACAGCATTCGCCGGCGAGTCAATTGTCCCGTCCATATCCATAAAATCACCATGGTCATCAATGGCAAAAGAAAATAGACGCCAACTAGCAGGTGCCCCTCGCCGCGGTAGAAATGAAAAGGAACAAACGCATACAGAAGACTGACGACTATGGCCGATAAGTAGGAGACATTGAAGTCTCGCAGCGCCAGGATTGAGCAAACCACAGTAAGCGGGAAGGTGAAAAGAAAGAACAGGTTCAACACGATAGCGTAGTTCGAAGTGAACATCGCAAGCAGTTTTATCAGCGCGAGGTCCAGGTTGTCATAAAACGGGAAGTCCAGGAGCTGCGTCCCGTAAGGCGCGCCGAGGTACGGGTTATGCCAAATCCATCCGTTGTCGATGATCGACTTGACCAGCACACTATGAAGCAGGGCATCGCCCTGATAGGCAAATGGGATATTTAGCTCTGCATGATTCAGACCCAATACCCAGGTAAGAAATATCATGCAGAGTACTATCGCGGCAGTATAAGCGGATGCCGTCACCACCCATCGGCGGGATAGCAGCGTTGTCGTCTTGTCGGGAGCCATTCTGATTAAGGACACCTGGATTGCCAGTGCGGCTTGGTGATTACTGCGGTGGTAGCGCGAGCGCCGTGCGTCGTTCGGCTTCCCATTGCTCAGGTGTGTACTTGGCCCGCAACCCCGCGGCGAAGGAAGTTAGATTGAAGAATTCTAGCCGATGATCCTTGCTTAGTAGCGGCTGCTCGCCGAGCAGCGTCTTAAGTTGCGAAGTTATCGTAGCACCTCGGTCCCAAAAACCATGACGGTCGACATAGATACCGCTGAAGCCGGCGAACACCAGTGTGTTGAGTGTCTCTAAAGGGAAAGCTTGGATGTGTAGAGTGCGAACACCATCGGGACCGGTCTCAGCTTGCTGCTCGCCGATGTCCAACCCATGATGAGCTGCCCAAAGAGCGCAGAGTCTGCCCGTCATCGCGCCGCTACTCCATTTTAATGAATGCGAATGCAGGTAACCTCTAAGCTCATCGTACTCGGACATATCGCCAAGGGGCGTGCTCTCGGGGAAAAGAACATTAGGAAGTTGAAAGATCATAGCGCCAGGCGGGACCGATGCTTCGATCTGGTCTACGAAGGTCTGTTGATCGTGGTAGTCACTTTTCAAACTGGCATAGTCGAAAGCGAACGAGGGGTTAGTCTGATCGAGAATTCCGATGCACAGCACAACTGCAAGTAACCCGCGCCATAGCCAAGTGGCGACGGGCGCATCTCCCATCCATCGCCGCAGCGCGTCGAGCAGAAGCGCTACCGCGAACAACGAGAAGAAGGCTATGTAGATACTTATCCTTGTGTAAGCCCGGATTTGTGGATGGACAAGGAAATTGAAGATGGTACCTAACCCGCCTATGGTACCTAGCAACACTGCCGACACCGACAGCACTGCCAGAGGGGTCAGCTTGTCTCCATCCTTGCCGTCTTCGGGAGCGCAGAATAGCCACCCCAACAGCACAAAGAAGCCTGCGTCACCCATCGTTCCAAGAGTAGCGGTTTTATTTTCGTTGTAGCGGAAAGTGGCTCGATCGTAGCCCCGCCTGATCTTCCGCAGAAGCGGGAGACGATGACCACTGATAGGAAGTAGCAAATGAGTTAGCTTTAGCCCCCAAATCTCGGACTCGCCCGGACCTCTTGCGCCAACCTCATGATTCCGTCCGTGACGGATTCCATACAACCAGGTGGGAGATGTATTGATGATCAGCGAGACGAGAACGACAGCTACAAGAGCTGCTCCCCATGTCAGCCTTTCGGGATTCTTGAAACGAATAGCGGCTATCACTGCTGCTACGGTAAGAAAGTAGCAACTGAAAAATACATAGTAGCCAAAAACGGAACCAACCAGTGCAGAAATGATGATCGCTGGAATCAGGCGCTGACGAGTAAATTGTCCCGTCCACAGCCAGAGAATCACCATCGTCATCAAAGGTAAAAGAAAGTATGCAGCGACAAACAGATGTGCCTCACCTTGGTAGAAGTGGTATGGAACAAACGCATATAGCAGGCTGATAACTATCGCCGTTAGGTAAGAGATATCGAAACTTCTAAGCGCCAGCATCGAGCAAACTACTGTCAGCGGGAAAGTGGCTAAAAAGAACAGGTTCATTACGACGGCGTAGTTGGAAGTGAACATCGCGATGGTTCTCATCAGCGCGAGGTCCAGGTTGTCATAGAACGGATAGTCGATGAATTGAGTTCCGAATGGCGCGCCGAGATAAGGGTTGAGCCATGCCCATCCAGTGTCGAGCACAGACTTGACAAGCATGCTGTGCTCGGTGACATCCCATCCGTCCTGAAAAGGAATTGTTAAGTCTGCGTGTGTGAGACCCAAGACCCAGGTGAGAATGACCAGACATAGAGCTATTACGGCCGCGTACGCAGATGCCATCTGCACCCACGGGCGAGATAGCAGCCGTGTCATCTTGTCATCAGCCATTCGGCCTCCAGAAGCTCCAGCCTCAAGCGCTTGCGCATCGAAGAATAAGCGTACGATAGTGGCTGGTCAAATACCGACACGGCAACGGACGCCCATCGACACTTAGCGGTTATGAAGCGAGACGATTCGAAGACGGTAGGCCGCACTTTCAAAGCGCGCGCGCCCTACATTGTGACCGCCGAAAGGATCGCGAACTTTTGCGCCGCGGTGGGTGAGAACAATCCGCTTTACATCGATGCGGTTGCAGCTAACGCGGGACCATATGGTGGCATCGTCGCTCCGCCGGGATTCGCCGCCGCATTTCGATATGCCGACAATGTCTTCGATCAGCTACCGGCGTTGAGAGGTGGCGGCCTGATGGCGGGCATCGATATCGAATTTGGCGCGCCGATTCGGATCGGCGACTCAATCGAGGTCGCATCCGAGGTGAAAGAGGTTTACGAAAAAACCGGCCGCACCGGCACCATGAAATTTATCGTGGTCCGCTCGACGCTCACCAACCAAAACGGTGACGTCGTTGCGCGCGTCGATCATCGCATGATGAGGCGGGTGCGGGGTTAGCCAATGTTATGGAAAGCCGCGAGGCGCGAGGGCGGCCGCGGTCGCGAACAGCGCGGCTAGATCGAGCAGCAGCACCGCACCATTGAGCATCACCGATAAATGATGCAGCCCATCGAACTCCGCCTTGAGCGCAGGATCGGGATTTGTTTCTTCCGAGACTGACCGGATCGCATCGACACGAGGACGAACGACGGTGCCCGCGTACAGCGTGCATCCCAATGCGATTCCGATCGCGATGACGGCGCCCATCCACCATCCGCGAGCGCCCCGATTCGCCGCCAGGAGATAGATCGCAATCGCGAAAGCAATTCCTCCGGCCGCATATCCCAGAATGTAGTAGCGGGGAAAAATTACGCTGACGACTTTGCCCGCGTCGGGCCTCGCCAGCACGGTGAATACGACCGGCGCCACGAAAAATGAAAAGAACACCACCGAGCCGAGCCAGCACGCGATCGCGAGCAGATAAACGAAGAGCAGCACCATCATGCGCGGCGTCCCGAATTACGAAGGATGATCATGTCAATTGAGCAGCGGCTTGGCCGCGCCGGGCAACGGATGCCGGTCCGAAAATCCGCTATCGATCGCATGCCACGCGACCACCCGACGCTCGCCATATTGCCAGCATAGGAAGACCACCTGATCTTCCTCGTCGGCCTCGCTGGCGTCGATCAGAAAAGGAAAATCGACCAGTCCCTGATCTACATCCTTCAGAAAGCAGCCCATTTCCTCGATCTCGCTGGCGATCTCGCTCATCCGTGCAGCGATGGGTTGAAGCTCGGGATAACGTGCTATCACGTCAGGTAAATCAATATCACTCAATTTGTCATCAAAACGCGCCAAGTCATTTACCTTCTTTCGGAGCAAGCTGGCCTGCACCTGAAGGTCCCGAATCAGAACCTCGAGGCGCGGAATCAGCGCGTCGGCCTCATCAGGGCTGAATAACTTTTCAAATCGATGCCTGCCCAAAATACCCTCACCTAGTAGCTTCGTGCCGCGAGCGTGCTTAACTTGAATGCACGGAGATTACAGTGTCCGGCTTGCATACGTATAGTACGGTAAACCCGGTTCGAGCGGAAAGAATCGTGGGCAACCGGCAAGCGGCGAGGGCGTCTCTATAGAGGGGTGATAATCGCTGATGTCAGAAAAGCCGAAAGGTGAGAAAAAGTTCGACATTGAAGAAGATCTCAGCCAGGTAGAGATTCCCGATATTTTGCCGGTGCTCCCCCTGCGCGGGATCGTAATTTTCCCCAGCCAGGTGCATCCGTTTCTGGTTTCGCGCGCGGCCTCGCTCAAGCTTATAGATGATGTCGGGCAGGGCAGCCGCGTTATCGCGCTGGCCTCGCAGAAGAATCCGGAAGAAGAAAATCCTGCGCCCGAGGGAGTTTTTCAGCGCGCCACCGCGGTCCGCATCCTCAAGATGCTGCGCTACCCGGACCAGAGCGTGCGGGTGCTGGTGCAAGGCCTCGCGCGTATTGAGCTGCTGGATTTCACCCAGCGCGAGCCCTACTTCAAAGCGCACGTGCGACGCTCGGCCGATACGTTTGTGCCCGACAAGGAAGTCGAGGCTCTCCAGGCGCATCTGGTCAGCCAGTTTTCGAAGTTCGTTTCGCTGGTACCGTATCTGCCCGATGAGCTGCAGGGCATCGCGATGCAAATCCGCGAGCCGGGCCGCCTGAGCGATGTGGTCGCGTCATACCTGAAGATCGCCGTCGAAGAGGCGCAGGATCTTCTTTCCAGCACCGACGTTCGCGGTCGCCTCGAGAAACTGATTGCGATTTTAACCCGCGAAATCGAACTCCTCGAACTCGGCCACAAGATTCAATCGCAAGTACAGACCGAGCTGAACAAGAATCAGCGCGAGTATTATCTGCGCCAGCAGCTCAAGGCGATCCAGAAGGAACTCGGCGAGGGGGATTCGCGATCCAACGAACTCGAGGAAATCGAGAAAAAGATCGAAGCCGCCAAGATGCCCGAGGAAGCGCGCAAGGCTGCTGATAAAGAGCTTGAGCGCCTCAAGATGATTCCGCCTGAGTCGGCGGAGCATACCGTCGTTCGAACCTACCTCGATTGGTTGGTCACGCTGCCGTGGAGCGTCTCGACCGAAGACGACCTCGATATCAAGCACGCTCGAGGCGTTCTCGACGAAGATCATTACGACCTCGAAAAAATCAAGGAGCGCATCCTTGAGTTCCTCGCGGTGCGCAAGCTGAAGAACGATACCAAGGGGCCGATTCTGTGTTTCGTCGGGCCTCCCGGAACCGGCAAAACTTCGCTGGGCCGCTCGATTGCGCGCGCGCTTGGGCGCAAGTTCGTGCGCCTGTCACTGGGCGGAATCCGCGATGAGGCGGAAATCCGCGGGCATCGGCGCACCTACATCGGTTCGCTGCCGGGGCGCATCATCCAGGGCATCCGCAATGCGGGTTCAAACAATCCCCTGTTCATTCTTGATGAGGTCGATAAGCTCGGCGCCGACTTCCGCGGCGATCCGGCATCGGCGCTACTGGAAGTACTCGATCCCGAACAGAACAACACTTTCCAGGACCATTACCTCGACGTCCCGTTCGATTTATCGAAGGTGCTGTTTCTGACCACCGCCAACCTTCTCGACACCATCCCGCATGCGCTGCTCGACAGGATGGAGGTGCTGGAGCTGCCGGGCTACACCGAAGAAGAAAAGCTCGAAATCGTCAAACGCCACATAGTGCCCAAGCAGCTCAATGAAAATGGGCTCGGCAACTTGTCGCTGGATTTCACCCAGCCTGCCATTTCGGAAATCATTCGCAACTATACGCGCGAAGCCGGACTGCGAAACCTCGAGCGCGAGATTTCGCGAGTCTGCCGCAAGATCGCCCGCAGCATTACTGAAGGCGAACAGCCGCCAGAAAAGATTCTGCCCGAGATGGTGGATAAATATCTCGGTGCGCCGAAGTTTTTCGCCGAAGTCGCGGATCGCACGCAGGATCCGGGCGTCGCCACCGGCCTCGCATGGACCGCCAGCGGCGGCGACATCCTCTTTATCGAATGCACCAGGATGAACGGTCAGAAAGGCCTTACTCTAACCGGCTCGCTCGGCGATGTGATGAAGGAATCGGCCCAGGCCGCGCTATCGTATATTCGCTCGAAGGCCGATCGCCTCGGCATCTCGCCGGATTTCTTCGACAAGTCCGATATCCATGTACACGTGCCGGCCGGCGCGATTCCTAAAGATGGCCCCTCGGCGGGCGTCACCATAGCGGCATCGCTCGCGTCACTGCTGACCGGGCGCGCATGCCGGCCCGAAGTTGCGATGACGGGTGAGATCACGCTGCGCGGCAAAGTGCTGCCGGTCGGCGGCATCAAGGAGAAGGTGCTGGCGGCACGGCGCGCGGGCATCAAGACGATCATCATGCCGCGGCGCAACGAGCGTGACCTTGAGGACATTCCCGAGGAGCTTCGCCGCGAGCTGACGATGCACTTCGTCGATACCGTTGACGAGGTCCTCGCGTTGGCATTGCGCAGTCCCGATGAGGTGCCGGTAGTGGAAGCACCAGCATCACGGACCGAGCGCACCACCGTCCTCAACTGAGCGGACATCTTTCGACTATTAGGGGCGGTTGAGCATCTCAACCGCCCTTTTTCTTTTAGGAATTCAAATCACGCAAACGGCGGCAAGTCTGCACCAATCCAAACGATAGTCTGACGTATGGCTCGGGTGCGCAGTTCCGCCAGCGCCAGCAAATCGGGATCGGCACGATATCCGTCGAAGGCTGGCTGATCGGGAAAGGCGACGATGTGTACCTCGTACGGATGATCGGTATCGGCATTCGCGGGAAAACCGATCCTCCGCTCGATGCATCCTCCATAGCGCCGCATGATCTTTTCCGCGGAGGCCTCGAATTGCAGGAACTCGGCCTCGCATCCAGGATTGACGAATAGCGCCGCGACGATGATCAGCTTGGATTCCATCAGTGGTCGATAGTGCCGCACCCGGAAGGAAACGATCAACGACCTTTCGCCCCATCGAAAAATCGTGGCTGGCGAAATAAAATAAGTGGCTGTGCATTAACGGCGATGGCGCCGTTGCGATTTTGTAAATGCGTCCGGTAAGCTGCGCTTCTTTCCCAAGGGGCGGCTTCCGGTGTCTGGTTATCTACCTCATTATGCGGGTCTCGGTTTTCAAATGAAAATCGCTATCGTCGCCGCCGAAATATCTCCGTGGGCCAAGGAAGGCGGCCTCGGCGATGTGATCGGTTCGCTGCCCGCGGCGCTAAAAAGAATCAACGCTGCCGAGCCGGTCCTGATCCTTCCCGGATATCGCGCGCTGCTGTCGCACTTCAAAACCAGAGTCCTCGAGGAAAAGGCGACCACCACATTCGGCCACGAGG
>Ga0209420_1001448_pt1 | contig 11250 bp, 11 predicted proteins | sample BlaSpr_A8_OM1_O1_FD_187972 | JGI IMG/M metagenome (GOLD analysis project Ga0209420, IMG submission 187972) | Forest soil microbial communities from Thunder Bay, Ontario, Canada - Black Spruce, Ontario site 2_A8_OM1_O1 (SPAdes) (version 2) | ecosystem: Environmental > Terrestrial > Soil > Boreal...
AGGTACCCGTCCCGGAGGCGCCCGACAGCCTGACGATCGTCAGCGCCGACCCGGAGACCGGCGCATACACGCAGCACTACTACGACTCCCGCGGCGTGACGCGCCTCTACGCGATGACCCTCGGCGACCGGGTGTGGACGCTCACGCGGGAGTCGCCGGACTTCAGTCCGCTGGATTTCGCGCAGCGTTTCACCGGCACGTTCTCTGCGGCCGGGGACACCATCAGTGGCGAGTGGGAGAAGCGTCGCGACGGCGGCGGTCAGCACTGGGAGCACGACTTCGCCCTCACGTACCGCAGGGCCGGCTGACAGCAACGATTTGCCGGAACGCTACGCGACCGCCAACTCAACCGACCCGAGCCGGTCGATGCTGGCCACGACCACGTCGCGGGGCCGGACCGGCACCGCGTCGGTCAGTCCGCCGGACAGCACGACCTGGCCTGCCAGCAGGCCCTCGCCCGCCGCGGCCAGCGACCGGACCAGCCAGGCCACGGCGGCCGCCGGGTGGCCGAGTGCGACCGCTCCGGCCGCGGTGCCCGCCACCTGGCCGTTGTGCTCGAGCACCACGCCGACCAGCCGCAGGTCGATTGCGTCGAGCGGCACCGGCGACCCGACCAGGAACCGCCCGGCCGAGGCGTTGTCGGCGATCACGTCCGGCACCGTGACCTGGGCGTCGGCGTAACGGGAGTCCAGGATCTCGATCCCGGTGGCGACGCTGGCCGTCGCGGCCAGCACGTCGGCGGCGGTGACGGCCGGGCCGGACAGGTCCTTGCCGATGATGAACACGATCTCCGGCTCAGCCCGGGGCTGGATCAGCTCGTCACTCGCCAGCGGCCTGCCGAGGTCGAGCGCGTTCGAGCTGGCCAGGAAGCCGCGCACCGGCCAGTCGGCTCCGGCGCGGGCCTGCTCGGCCCGCGAGGTCAGGCCGAGCTTCCAGCCGGCCAGCGGGCCCGCCGCCTCGCGCGCCAGCCCCTGGATCGCGTAGCCGGTGTCCACGTCGAGCCCGGGCGCCTGGCCCGAGAGCGGGGCGATCGGGGCCCGGCCGAAGGTCGCCATGGCCAGCCGGTCGGCCAGCACGCTGTTGTCCTCGGTCATCAGGCCTCCGTCACCCGCACCGTGACCGGGCCGAGCCGGTCGAAGTCCGCCCGGAACACGTCGCCGGCGGCCATCGGCACCGCCGCGTGCATGGATCCGGTCATCACCAGGTGACCGGGTTCCAGCGCGATGCCGTGCTCGCCGAGGGTGTTCGCCAGCCAGGCGACGACGGCCAGCGGGTCGCCGAGCGCCGCGGCGCCGGCGCCGGTGTCGACCAGTTCGCCGTTGCGGGTGAGCGCCATCCCGATCAGCCTGGTGTCCAGGCCTGCCAGCGGCACGATCCGGCTCGAGATCGCGACCGCGCCGTTGGAGGCCAGGTCGGCGACCGTGTCCGCGAGCTTGATCCGCCAGCCCACGATCCGGGAGTCGATGATCTCCATCGACGCTGCCACCCCGGCGGTGGCCCGGCTCGCGTCGGCGACGCTCACGCCGGGGCCGGCCAGCCGCTCGCCGAGCACGAACACGATCTCGGCCTCGAGCCTTGGCTGGATGAACCTGGTCAGCGGCAGCTCGGCGCCGCTGGCGTACACCGTCGACGCCAGCACCGGACCGTAGTCGGGCGAGCTGACGCCCACCATCTGCTGCATCGGCTTGGACGTCAGCCCGACCTTGTAGCCGGCGATCCGCTCGCCGTCTTCGAGCAGCATCCGGACCAGGTGCTCCTGCACCGCGTAGCCGTCGTCCATGCCCAGGCTCGGGTCGCTGTCGGTGAAGGGCTCGACCGGGACGCCGGTCCGGCGCGCCTCGTAAAGGATCGAAGCCGCGGCGTGCGGGTCGGCGATCGGCATGAGCCGTCCCTCCTGTCGCTCCGGTTGCCGGCTGCGGGAGTCCAGCCGAGCTTACGGGACACCGCGGCGCGGCCCGCTGGTGCATATCCCCGCTCTCGGGAGAGGTGCCAGACTGGTCCTGAGCCGGTCCGGCGTTAAGGAGGCCGCAGTGCCGCTTGAGGAAGTCCGGTGACGGCGCGGCTGACCCGCCGCCCGGGAGCGGCAGCCCGGCTGCGCGCGCTGCTCGAGTCCGGCCAGACGATCGTGGCGCCGGGGGCGTTCGACCCGCTGGCCGCGCGGCTGGTGGAGGAGGCCGGGTTCCCCGCCGTGTACATGACCGGGTTCGGCACATCGGCCGCGCTGATCGGGCGACCCGACGTCGGGCTGCTCACGATGACCGAGATGGCGGGCAACGCGGGCCGGATCGCCGCGTGCGTGGACATCCCGGTGATCGCGGACGCCGACACCGGCTACGGCAACCCGCTCAACGTGATCCGCACCGTCGGTGCCTACGAGGCCGCCGGCGTCGCCGGGATCCACATCGAGGACCAGGTGGCGCCGAAGAAGTGCGGCCACATGGAGGGCAAGCAGGTCATCCCGCCGCAGGAGATGGCCGAGAAGGTGCGCGCCGCCGTCGACGCGCGCGCCCAGCCCGAGTTCGTGATCATCGCCAGGACCGACGCGCGCGCGGTCGAGGGCCTCGAGGCCGCGATCGAGCGAGGCAGGCTGTACCGCGCCGCCGGGGCCGACGTCCTGTTCATCGAGGCGGTGGTGTCCGAGGCGGAGGCCGAGGAAGTGGCCAGAGCCTTTCCCGGTGTCCCGCTGCTGTTCAACTGGGCCGAGGGAGGCAAGACCCCGCCGATCGGCCTGGACCGGCTGACTGAGCTCGGCTACCGGATCGTCATCTTCCCGATCGGCACGCTGCTCGCGGCCACCGCCGCCATGCGCCGGATCCTGCGGGAAATCGCCGAGGCCGGAACCCCGGCCGCGGTCATGGGCGAGCTTCCGTCGTTCGGCGAGTTCCTTGATTTCATCGGGCTGCCCGAGGTGCGTGACGTCGAGCAGCGCTACATCGCGAAGGACTGAGAACCGGGAGGGTACGGATGGCAGCAACGTTCGAGCGCCCCAGCGTGACCACGGAACTGGCGAAGGCGATGATCGAGGCGGCCGAGCGCAGGGCCACGGAGATGGGCCACCCGTTCGTGATCGCGGTGGTGGACGACAGCGGGGTGCTCAAGGCGTTCAGCCGGATGGACGGGGCCCCGCTGCTGTCGGTGCAGGTGGCCCAAGACAAGGCGTACACCGCGGTCGGCTTCGGCATGCCAACCGACGCGTGGCACGACTTCGTCAAGGACGACCCGCCGCTGGCCATGGGCGCGGCACCGGGCATCGACCGGCTCGTCGTCTTCGGCGGCGGGTACCCAATCAAGGTCGGGGGAGCCGTGGTCGGCGGGATCGGCGTCAGCGGCGGCCACTACAGCCAGGACATGGACGTGGCCCAGGCCGGCCTGTCCGCGGTCCCGTCCGCCTGACGCTCGCGCTCTCCGCGGTACCCGGCCCGCGGCGGCGCGGTGATACTGCCGCGGTGATACTTGCGTGGTGAGCCAGGAGACCGCGGGCGACGTGCCGCTGCCGAGCGGCCGGATGACCAGCGGCATCGTGCGCCGCGGCGACCGGGTGCTGCGCCCGGCCGGGCCGTGGTCGCCAGCGGTCCATGAGTACCTGCGGCATCTGGAATCGGCCGGATTCGAGGGCTCGCCGCGCGTGCTCGGCGTCGAAGGCACGTCCGAGGTGCTCAGCTACCTGGACGGGGACGTCGCCGCCGACCCGCTGTGGCAACCCGGGCACGGGCACCGGCTGCCGCCATTCGCCCGGACCGAACTCGCCCTGCGCGGCGCCGCCACGCTGCTGCGCAGGCTGCACGCGGCATCGGCCGAGTTCCGGCCGAGGCACACGGAATACCGGTACCACGCCTACCCGCCCCGGGCCGGCGAGGTCGTCTCGCATGGTGATCTCGGCCCGTGGAACACGGTGTACCTCGATGGGATCCCGGCCGGTTTCATCGACTGGGACGGCGCCCAGCCCGTCGACCCGCTGGTCGATCTCGCCGGCGCGGCATGGGCGTTCGTCCCGCTCGCGCCGCCCGGGCAGCTGTCCGAGGCCGGCTTCGACCCGGTTCCGGATATCGGGGCCAGGCTGCGGCTGTTCCTCGACGCGTACGGGCTGGCCGACCGCGGCGCGATCCTGCCTGCGCTGCAGCGGTCTCAGCTCGACCTCGAGCACGTGATGTACTGGCCGCTGACCGCGTCGGAGGCCGCGGACAAGCTGGAGTTGCAGGCGAAGCGGCTGCGGTGGCTCGACGGCGTGCTGCCGGGGCTTGCCCGCGCGCTGTGACCCAGCCTCCTGGCCTTCAGGTCACGTGGCCAGCTCGCTGCCCTGAGCGTCGCTGCCGGGAATCCTGGGCCTGCGCCAAGAGACCTGGAACGACGCGCCGCCAAGCGGCGAGCCGCCGATGCGCCACTGGCCGCCGGTGGACTTCACGATCGAGTCGGCGATGGCCAGGCCGAGCCCGGCACCGCCGCCGTGCTCGGTAGCACGGTGAAACCGGTCGAACAGCCGTTCCCGGTCCTCCTCCGCCTGGATTCCCGGGCCACTGTCCTCGACGGTCAAGGTGACCCGGCCGGCCCGCCGGCCGACGCCGATCCGCACCGTGCCGTCGTGCCCGGCGTGTCTGCAGGCGTTGTCAACCAGCACCCCGGCGAGCCGGTCGATCCACTCCGGTGGCGCGCTGATCCAGGCTGGGCCGGGCCCGTCACCGGTCACCACGAGGTCGGTGGCTTTCGCGCCCGCCACCGCGCGGAACCGTTCCGCGCAGTCGGCCGCGATCGTCGCCAGGTCAAGGGGCTCTTCTCGTGGCTGGGGCGGCTTGGAGTCGAACCTGGCCAGCCACAGCAGGTCCTCCACGATGCTTCGCAGCCGCTCGGCCTCGCCCTCAATACGGACCAGCGCCGAGCGATAGTCGCCGGCCTTCCGCGGCGCGCTGAGGGCGAGGCTGGTCTCGGCGCCGATGACGCTGAGCGGCGTCCGGAGTTCGTGCGAAGCGTCCGCGGTGAACTCGAGCTGGCGCCGCCGCGACTGTTCGACCGGCGCCAGCGCTCGCAATCCGATGACCAGCGCCCCGATGAAGGCCGCCAGCAGGAGCACCGGCGCCGCGAGCGCTTCGCCGACGCCGAGCACGGCCTCGATGTGGTCCTGCTCGCCGAGGCTCTGGCCTGCCACCAGCACGGAGCCGTCATAGCGCATGCTGTCCAGCCGGAACGTGCCGTGCGCGACCTGGGCCGTCAGCGCCGACCTGACCACCGCGTCGCTTGAGGTGGGGAGGCGCGGGGCGCCGGCGCTCAGCCGCGCGACAGCGCCGTCCGTGCTCATGCGCCACAGGTACAGCGGAGGTGCGTCGCTGTCATCGTCGTCGTCGTCATCGGTCGCGGCTGGCCCGTTCTCGAGCACGTCGGCCAGGCGCTCCTGCAGCCTCGCGTCGACCCCCGCCACCAGGCGCGCGGTCACCGCCCGGTCGAGCACCGTGACGCAGCCCGCGTACACCAGGCCGATGAGCAGGCTCGCGGCCAGCGCGATCCGCGCGGCGTGCGCGGATCCCGGCGGCAGCGACCATCGCCGCCGGGTCATGCGCCGACCATCCGGTACCCGACGCCGCGCACGGTCTCGATTCTGACCATGCCGCCAGCCAGCTTGGAGCGGAGCCTGGCCAGGTGCACGTCGATCGTGTTCGATCCCATCGCGTCGGCCTCGTGCTCCCAGACGTGCAGCGCGATCACGCGCCGATGCACCACCGCTGGTGACCGCCGCATCAGCATCTCCAGGATGCCGAGCTCCGTCGTGGTCAGCGCGGGTCGGCGTGTGCCCACCCGCACGTCCCGCGTCGCGGGGTCGAAACGCAGGTCGCCGACCACCAGCTGGGGCGCCTGCAGGGCGCGGGGCCTGCGCTGCAGCGCCCGCATCCGGGCGAGCAGTTCGCCGAAGTCGAACGGCTTGACCAGGTAGTCGTCGGCGCCATGGTCAAGGCCTGTGACCCGGTCCGCTGGCGCGTCGCGCGCTGTCAGCATCAGCACCGCAGCCTCCGACTCGCGCCGCCGCAACCAGCGCAGTACCTCGAGCCCGGACATCCGCGGCATCCGCCAGTCCAGAACTACGACCGCATACTCGTAGCTGCGCAGGAACCGGACGGCGGCCTCGCCGTCGGTCACCGTGTCCACCACGTAGCCGTTCTCCCGGAGCCCGCGTGCGAGCGCATCCCGCAACCCGCGGTCGTCCTCGGCGACTAGCACCCTCATCCGTCACCCCGTTCTCATCTGCGCAGCCGGCGCCAGATCGGCCTTGGTATCAGCCGCAGCGCGACCGCGAATACCCGCAGCACCGGCGGAACCCAGACCACGGTCGCGTCGCGAGCCAGCCCCGCGGCGACCGCTCTGCCCACGGCGGCAGGCGTGGTCGCCAGCGGCGCAGGCCGCAGGCCGCGCGTCATCCTGCCGATCACGAAGCCAGGCCGGACGAGCAGTACCCGGACGCCGCTGCCGTGCAGCGAATCGGCAAGCCCCCGCGCGAACGCGTCAAGCCCGGCCTTGGTTGCCCCGTAGACGAAGTTAGCCCGCCGCGGCCGGATCGCGGCAACCGACGACAGGACCACGATCGTGCCGTGGCCCTGGGCGCGCAGCCGCGCCGTAGCGGCCAGCAGCGTGGTGACCTGGCCGGTGAGGTTCGTCTGCACGAGCAGGCCAGCCCGGTCCGGGTCGCCGTCCAGCACGTCCTGGCCGGCCAGAATGCCGGCCGCGGAGATGACCAGGTCGACGTCCCCGCCGGCGAAGGCCTTTTCTATTACCGCCTGGTGGGTGCCGGTGGCGGCGGCGTCATACTGCAGGGTCCGCACCCGGCGAGTCAGCCGCTCCGCCGCCGCGGCCATCCGCTGCTCGTCGCGCCCGGCCAGCAGCACCTCGGCGTCCGGCGGCAGGTGCAGCGCGGCCAGGACTTGCTGGCCGATCTCGCTGGCGCCGCCGAGCACGAGTACCCGGTGATAGGGGCAGCTCTTGGTCATCCCGCGCACAGGCCCAGCCTCCGGCCGAGATCGGACTGGAACACGCCGTCTGGGTCGAGCCGCGCTCGCGCCGCCCGCCACGCGGTCTGCGGACCGTACATCACGTCGAAGGACGCGCGGCCGAGCCGCGCGTCCTTGGCCAGGTAGACGCGGCCACCCACCGCAGTGACCGCATAGTCCAGTTTGGCGAGCGCGTGACGGAGGCCGGGCCTGCCAGCGGGCATGTCGATCGCCAGCGACCAGCCGCGCATCGGGAAGGACAGCGGCCCCTTGCTGGCCTCGCCGAAGCGTTTGAGCGTTCCGAGGAACGGGGCGCAGCGGTGCCGCTGCACGGTTTCCAGGGCACGCGCGATGACGTTCTCTGCGCCGTCCGGCACCACGAACTGATACTGGATCAGGCCGCGCGGGCCGATCGCGCGGTTCCAGCCGTCCACCGCGTCCAGCCGGTGATAGAACGTCGGCAGGTCGGTGACGGCTATCCGGTAACTGGTTGCCTGGGAAAACCACAGGCTGTTGAACCAGCGCGCCCAAAGGGGCGTGACCGGGCAGAACGGCATGGCGGGTGCCCGGCGGGTATGGGGCGGCCGGTAGGTCAGGCCGTCGGGCTCTCGCAGCGGGTCCGGCCCGGCCAGATGATCGCCGGTGTCCACGATGCCGCGGCCCAGCGACCTGCCGGACGCGGTCGTGTCGACCCACGCCACCGAGTACCTTTCGCGCGTGCCGTCCAGCGCGGCCAGCAGCCCGTCGAGGTCCGCGTGCCGGCAGGACGTGACCTTTATCATCGCGCTGCGCACGGTCATCATCCTGATCTTTACCGTAAGGATGAGGCCGGTCAGCCCCATGCCCCCGACCGTGGCGTGGAACGCCTCCGGGTCGCTGTCCGGCGTCAGCGTGCGCAGCGCTCCGGTGCCGTCGATGAGCTCGATCTCATCGATCCAGGCGGCGATGCTGCCGTCGGCGTGCTGGTTCTTGCCGTGCACGTCGGCGGCGACCGCGCCGCCCATGGTGAGGTGGCGGGTCCCCGGCAGCACCGGCAGGATCAGGCCGTGCGGCACGGCCTTGGCCAGCACCTCGGCGAAGGTCGCCGACGCCGAGGCCCGTACCGTGCCCGCTGCCACGTCGAGTTCCACCGTCGGCTGGGTCACCGGCGTGACCACATGCCCGTCCAGGTTCTGCGCTGCGTCGCCGTAGCTCCGGCCGGCTCCGCGGGCCAGCACGCCCCTGGCCGGACGGCTGGCAACGAGTTCTTGCAGCGCGCAGGTGTCCATCGGGCCGGAGACGATCGCCCGCGACGGCCTCGTCCGGCCCCAGCCGGTCAGTACCTGATTCGCGTCCATTTACAGCCCCGCCGCGAACATCGTCAGCCAGGCCAGCTCACAGTAGACCATCACACCGTCCCTAGCGATAAGGTCTTCGACCGGCTTGCCCGACGTGCGGGCGGTGAGCCTGTCGAAGCGGGTAATTGCCACCGCCAGCGCGATCGCGCTGGCCAGGTGCCAGCCGCTCATCCAGGGGTTTTGCTCCCCCAGCGCCCACAGCACGTAGGCGACGGTCATGGCGCAGGCGACGGCCCGCTGGCCGAGCCGCAGCACCTGCCGGCTGTACCAGCGCATCACCGGGCGGTGCCTGGCCGCCGCGTTGTCCAGCATGGTGAGCTCGGTGTAGCGCTTGGCGATCGCGACCATCAGCGCGCCGAGGCTGCACACGACCAGGAACCAGCCGGACGGCGGCACGTGCGTGGCGATCGCGCCGCCGACGGCGCGCAGCACGAAGCCCGACGCCACGAACACGAGCTCGACCACGGGGATGTGCTTGAGGACCATCGTGTACAGCACCGAGAACGCCAGGTAGACGCCGATGGTGGCGGACAGCCGTGGCTCGCCGATCGCCAGGCCGGCGGTGAGCCCGGCGATGATCGCCAGCCCGGCCACCACCAGCGCATGTGCCTTGGGCAGCCGCCCGGAGGCCACCGCGCGGTGGCGCTTGACCGGATGCCGCAGGTCGCGCTCGGCGTCGGCCACGTCGTTGACGAAGTACACCGCGGCGGACGCCGCGACGAAGGCACCCGCGGCCAGCAGCCCGTAGCCGAGGCCGTCATCCCGCCCGAACGACGCTCCCGCCAGCGGGGCGGCGAACACCAGGAGGTTCTTCGGCCACTGGCGAGGCCGGGCGGTCTCCACCACCGCCGCGAGCCACGCCAGCGGCGCCGGGTAGTGGGCGGCCGCGGCGGGCGCCCCGGCTCCTGATAGTCGGGTGCTCATCGCGAGTACACCGCCGTGAAGTCGCGCCCCGAGACCGAGTAGTACCGGTCGGCCGGCTGCACTTGGCCGGGCAGCAGCGCGACCGGGGTGGGGTCGGCCGGACGGCTCGGGACGTAGTACATGAAGGACGTCCAGTCCGGGTTGATGTCCAGCTGCATGGCCGTCACCGCCCCGGCCCGCTTCAGCAGCTCCGCCAGTTCCCGGACGCTCAGGGCCGGGCCGTAGGCGAACACGACCTGTCCGCTGGCGGTGACGCCGATGCCGGACCGCCATACGTAGTAGCCGCCGCCCAGCGTCGCTCCCCAGCTGGTCTCGACGTTGCTGTCGACCGAGCCCGGGATGTCGCCGTGGGAGACGATCAGGTGCAGGTTCTGCCGCACCCCGACAACCTCGGGAGTCATCCGCACCGTCCCGCCCCACACCCCGATCGCGACGTGGCCGTCCCGGTAGTACACGACGGAGGCGGTGCCGTTGGCCAGCCGCCCCGTGGTGGCGCCGTTGAGGTAGAAGCCGCCGTCAGACTGGGCGATCTTGAAGCCGTTGTTGAACGTGGCCAGCAGTCCTTCGCGGGTGCCCGCGGGGATATCTGGCGTCGACTTCCAGTCGCCCGGGCCCGGGTCCTCGGCGCCGGGCCGCAGCTCGAACCTGAGCAGGTTCTGGTTCAGCAGCACGATGCCGGCTACGTACGAGGAGTACACGCTGCTCGCCCGCAGGTAGGTGCCGTAGATCGCGGGCTGGCCCTCGACCGTGCCCAGGTCCCGCCACCGGCCCTCGCCGGGGAGTGGCCGGCCGGCGAGTGACCTCAGCGGGGCCGGCGGGACGGACGACGCGGCGGTGGCCCGCCCGGACGGGGCCGTGACCGGGCGGATACCCGGCCCGGCGAGCGAGAACGAGGGCTTTCCGCCAACCTTGGGTGACTGGTAGCTGAGCCATTCGCCGAAGGTGACCAGCGGCCCGAGGTAGTGGTCGCGAGCCCATTCCGCGAGGCGCTCCGACACCGTGCCGCCGCCCGGGACGGTGAGCGCGTTCCCCACCGACCAGGACACCAAGAGCAGGAACATGGCAAGCACCGCGAGCACCGTGCACGCCACCGGCCGCTGCCGCAGCGGCCGGCGTTTTCTTGCCCGCCGCCGGTGAGCCGGTGTCTCGTCCGGAACCGGCCGGGTGCTGCCCGTTCCGGCCCGGACATCAGACCCGGATGTGAGCGATCTGCGCACACGTCCTCCTGTCGTGCTGTCGTACCGCCGCACGCAGGTCTACCCAGGGAACATGAAGGGAGCATTACGCCGCGCAACCGGGTGCTGATGCGTGGTAATCGTGAACCCATGCGATCGCAGCCGACGGGCAGCCGGGCAGAGACCGCCACCGTCAACGTGGCCGGGCTGGTCCAGGGCATCGCCCTGGTGACCTTCCCAGCCGCCAGCACGATCTTCACCGCCAAGGGCTCCTACGACCTGTCCAGCAGCCAGTACGGGCTGATGTTCGTACCGCAGATGATCACGGCGGTAACCACGGCGCTGCTCGGAGCCGGCCTGATCGGGCCCGGCCTGGCCGCCAGGCTCGGTGAGCGGACGGTCTACCTGGCCGGCCTGGTCGCCGACCTCGCCGCGATGCTGCTGCTGATCGTGAGCTGGCTGGTGGTGCACGAGCACGCCGCGGCCTACGGGCTGCTGCTGGCCGCGACCGCCTGCCTGGGCGCGGGCTTCGGCCTCGCCGTCCCGGCGCTGAACACGCTTGCGGCCGCGTTCCACCCGCAGGCCGTCGACCGGTCTGTGCTGGTGCTGAACGCCCTGCTCGGGCTCGGTACCGCGCTCGCCCCCGTGTTCGTCGCGATATTCGTCGGCATCGGGTTCTGGACCGGCCTGCCGATCCTCGCCGCCGTCCTGCTCGCGGGCCTGCTCCTGGTCAGCCTCCGACTGCCGCTGCGCCCCGCGGCCCAGCCGGACGCCGCGCCGCAGCCCGCCGCCGGATCCCCGGGCGCGGGCGGCCGGATCCCCGCCGGGCTCTGGCTGTTCGGCGCG
>Ga0209420_1001449_pt1 | contig 11245 bp, 11 predicted proteins | sample BlaSpr_A8_OM1_O1_FD_187972 | JGI IMG/M metagenome (GOLD analysis project Ga0209420, IMG submission 187972) | Forest soil microbial communities from Thunder Bay, Ontario, Canada - Black Spruce, Ontario site 2_A8_OM1_O1 (SPAdes) (version 2) | ecosystem: Environmental > Terrestrial > Soil > Boreal...
GCGCAACTCGCCGATGCAGCGCCTTTGGTCGATCGCGTCCTGGGCGTGCGCCGCGCGCGAGACAAGGAAGGCTGCGGCCACGAGAAGTAGCCATCGCCAAATTCTGTCACGCTGCAGGCTTCGTAAATTTTGCATTATCCTAGTCGTTTTGCGGCTTCCTCGACCATGCTCAGGTCGGCATATTTTTTTACGTCGATATCCTGATTGAGCAGGCCGACCTGCTTCTGAAGCTGCAGATTGCTCTGCAGCGCGGCAAGGTTGGGCATGCCGTTGGGATCGCGATACTGGTCGCGGCTGGTAAAGGCCCAGTCCATGCGCGCCGGCGGCGCCTTGTTGATGCGTGCGACGACGGCGACTGCTTCCTCGTGGTTTTTCGGGTCGGTGAACCAGCGGACCGCGCCCACCACGTCTTCCAGGAAGTCGACCAGCGCCGCGCTGTTGCTGGCGATAAACCCAGTGCGCGCCGTCCACATGGTCAGTTGCGTAATCCCGAATGCATCTTTCTGCGTAAACAAAGTATCCGCGATGGACCGCAAGTTGGGATCGAGGGAAAACGGCGGCACGGCGCTGACGAGGTCGGCCTTCTTCTCGGCCAACATGGCACGCATGGCCGGGAAGGGCGCCTCGATGATGGTGTAGTCCTTGTTGGCCTCGAGGCCACTCTTTCGGAGCATGCCGCGCATCGCAATGTCGACGGCACTGCCGACCACGTTGGTGGCGAGCACTTTGCCTTTAAGATCGGCTACCGTTTTGACCGGACCATCCTTGAGCACCATGAACTCGTTGCTGCCATGGCCGGGCACGCCGTCCTGGATTTCGTCGCTGATGACGCGCAAGTCGTCCATGTGCGCGTTCTGGATAGCGAGGCCGAAGGAAGAAAAAGCAAGCGGTCCGATATCTAGTTCGCCGGCCGCCAGCGCGGTGATCACCGGCGGGGTACCTTCGAAGTGCGTAATCTCGGCCACGTATGACTGGCCGAAATTTTTCAGCAGGTCCTTCTTCTCCAACACCAGAGGCGCCAATGACGCTGGTACGACGACCCAGCCGACGCGGATTTTTACCGGTTCGGCCTGAGCGGGTCGCGGGCGTCCCGCGGCTGCCATCGCGGCGCTTGCCGCAACGGCGCCTAGACCGAATTGCCGACGGTCGAGTTTCTTTTTCATTTCGCTTTCCTCCGCCTTTTCTCTGCGACCTGTCGGGCCGGACCACAGTCGCCTCGGCCATGACGAAGAGGTGTGGCAGAACCCAACATACTCATGGACGAAGGGCGGTTGAAGCGGCCCAGTGGTGGGGCGCGTTCGGTGCGACGATCCGCAGCTACAAACTCGCGTGACCGGGCGGTGAAGCTTCGGCGGTGATTTCCTCCTGGTTTTTGCCGCAAGGACTATTAATTGCTGTGGAGGCGTGCTATCGACCGCCGCCAACCCAAAAGCGGGTCATTGATTCGGCGAGGGGACTTGAAGGTTCACTCGGCCCGCGGGGCTTTATCCCATGCGCTGGACCGCGTTGCGGGCCACGCGGAGTTGGCAATGGCACTGAACTCAAAGCAACCACCGCCCGAGGCTTACACCTTCGATGACGTGCTGTTGAAGCCCGGTGCGTCCGACATTTTGCCTTCGGACGTCGATATCCGCTCGCGCATTACCCGTAGTGTTCCCCTCAATATCCCGATCATTGCCTCGGCCATGGACACCGTGACCGAAGCCCACATGGCGATCGCCATGGCGCAGGCCGGCGGCATCGGGGTCATTCATCGGAACCTCGAACCCGCCCAGCAGGCCGCGCAGGTGCGGCAAGTTAAAAAATTCGAATCCGGCATGGTGGTGAACCCGGTCACCATCCAGCCCAACGCCACCCTTGCCGATGCGCTGGCGCTCATGCAGGAGCACCACATTTCCGGCATCCCGGTGGTCGAGGGCGGCGGCAACGGCGGTGCCGGGAAGCTCGTCGGCATTCTCACCAATCGTGACGTCCGCTTTGCCACCGATAAGCGGCAAAAGATCTCAGAGCTGATGACCAAGGAACGATTGGTCACAGTGCACGACGGCGTCGGCCAGGAGGAGGCAAAGCGCCTCCTGCACCAGTACCGTATCGAGAAGCTTCTGGTCGTCGATGCCGATTATTGCTGCGTCGGCCTCATCACGGTTAAAGACATCGAGAAGGCCGTGACGAATCCCAATGCCTGTAAGGATGAGCAAGGCCGGCTGCGAGTCGCCGCCGCCACAAGCGTGGGGGAGGCGGGCTACGCGCGCAGCGAAGCCTTGATCGATGCCGGTGTCGATCTCGTCGTAGTCGACACCGCCCATGGCCATTCTAAGCGCGTGCTCGAAGCTGTAACGCGAATTAAGCGGCAATCGAACGCCGTGCAGGTGGTTGCCGGCAACATTGCGACTGCCGAAGGCGCCAAGGCGCTGATCGACGCCGGCGCCGACGCCATCAAAGTCGGCATTGGGCCAGGCTCGATCTGCACCACGCGCGTCGTCGCCGGCGTCGGCGTGCCGCAGCTCACCGCGATCATGGACGCGGTGGAGGTCGCAAAGAAATCCGACACGCCGGTGATTGCCGATGGCGGCGTCAAATATTCCGGCGATCTTGCCAAGGCCATTGCCGCCGGTGCCGATTGCACCATGGTCGGTTCGCTCCTCGCCGGCACCGACGAGACGCCTGGCGAGGTGTTTCTGTATCAGGGCCGTTCCTACAAGAGCTACCGCGGCATGGGCTCCATCGGCGCTATGGCGCGCGGCTCGGCCGACCGCTACTTCCAGCAGGAGATCAGCGACACGCTCAAGCTCGTGCCCGAAGGCATCGAAGGCCAGGTGCCCTACAAGGGGCCGGTCGCCAACGTGCTGCATCAGCTGGTTGGCGGCCTGCGCGCTGCCATGGGTTATGTGGGCGGAAAGAATCTCGCCGATTTCCAAGCCAAGGCCGAATTCGTGCGCATCTCCGGCGCGGGCTTACGCGAGAGCCATGTGCACGACGTGACGATTACGCGCGAGAGTCCGAACTATCCGAGCCGAACGTAGGCAGGTTCGATGACTGGTGCGGCAACCGACCCTTACGCGAAGATCCGCGCCGCCACCAACGCCCATCGTGGTCGGCATGGCTGCGGTGCCTATCCGTACGACAACGGCCCGCTGCTGGCGGCGCTTGCGGCGGCAGCGAACGCGCGGCGAATCTTGGAGTTAGGCACCGCGCTCGGTTACACGGCGCTGTCTTTCGCTTCCGGGGCGCGCGACGGGACCGTCGATACTATCGAGCGCGACCCCGAACACGTACGGCTGGCGCGGGAAAACATCGCCGGCGCGTCCATGGATCATCGCATCACCGTGCACGAAGGCGACTTCGCGGCGATCTTGCCGACGCTCGATCCCGGCTACGATGTCGCGTTCTTCGACGGACAGACGCCCTCGCCGGCCATGCACAAGACGTTGCGCGGGCTGCTGCGCACCGGCGGCACGCTGATTACCGCCAACTTGAATCACGGCGGTACAGCGGAAGTCGTGCGCAAGGCGCTGTTCGACGGCAAATCCTGGCGCAGCGCGCTCATCGATGAGGATGGCGAGACCGCGATCAGTGTGAAGCTGTAAAGCGGCGCCATTGGCGGCCAAGTGGAGCCATGATAGGACCCGATTCAGCCAAGCCAGGTACACGTCCATGACGCTACGCGACGTCCTGCTGCCGTTGTTCGTCGAGGTGATCCTCACCTTCGCGCTCATGTTCTGGATGGCGGCACTGCGCGGCCGTGACTTCAAATCGGGCGCCGTGAATGCCCAGGACATCGCGCTGCGCGAACCGAACTGGCCGGCAGACACCCGGCAGGTCGCATACTCATTTTCCAATCAATTCGAGTTGCCTGTCCTGTTCTACGTCCTGACAATTCTGGCGTATTTCACCCATCACGCCGGCACTCTGTTTGTCATCTTGGCGTGGATATTCGTGCTGTTTCGCGTTCTGCATGCGTATGTGCACGTGACCAGCAACAACGTAAACATACGCGGCCCGCTGTTCGGCATCTCAGCTATCGTGCTTTTGATCATGTGGCTGATCTTTATGATTCAGGTGTTAACCAACACCATCCTGCTGACCGGTACCTAAAGGGAGCGCGCCATGCCGCTTGAATTCTGTCATCCGACCGCGCCGCACGAGAGGCTGCGGCTTCCCGAATGGTATGTTTCTTCTCTGATGATGGACCGCGCGCTCGACGCTATCGTGCGCCGCGTCAGGAAGTTGGACCGCAAGCACGACATTCCCTATCTGGCTGGCTACAGCCTCGACGGCAAGATAATCTACATCGATCGGCACATGCCGAAGTCGTTCAAATTCCGCGGTCGTGTCATCGAAACCGACCGGTTTCTCATCCTCCACGAAGAAGTCGAAAAAACGCTGATTGATCAGCTGGGTCTGCACTATCTGCACGCGCATCAGATCGCCACGCGCGCGGAGGAGGCCGCGGTGCGTGCCGCAGGCGTCGAGTGGCACGCTTACGACCGTTTCATGCAGAAGTACGTCAAACACATCGGCGACGAGCGGCTGACGAAAGTCCCCAAGGACCTCGATCTCAAGCCCTATCGCGACGAGCACGACGACGATCTCCTGATGCGCATGCTGAAAAGCGTTCGTGCCGGTAAATGCCCGAAGGGCGTTCACGTTCAGGATCTCGCTGAAGCGCTCCAGGATCTGCGCAAGCAAGTGCGCGGGCATAAGACCTCCGGAGCTAAGCGGACTGTTGCCCTGAAGCGCGCGAAGAAATAAAGCGAGGACATGATCGCGGCCTTGCTTACGGCGCAGCCATGACGCCCGCCGCGCGACTTTCCGCCGCCATTGAAATTCTTGCTGAGATCGAGGCGAGGCGGCGCCCGGCGGCGGATGCGCTCAAGGATTGGGGCCTTTCGCATCGCTTCGCCGGCTCCTCCGACCGCGCCGCCATTGCCGGCCTGGTCTACGATGCGCTGCGGCGCAAGGCCTCGTCCGCTTGGCTCATGGGCGCCACGACGCCGCGTGCCGCGCTGATCGGTATGTTGCACCGGGAACGTGGCCTCGATATCGCGGCTATCGAGGAGCTCTGGAGCGGAGCCCGCTTCGCCCCGGCGCCACTCACGGAAGCGGAGAAAGCGGCACTCGCTTCCAACACGCTCGCCAACGCGCCGGCACATGTCGCCGGCGATTATCCCGAATGGCTCGATCCGCACCTCGCTCGCGTGTTTGGCGACGAGCGGGCCGCCGAAGGCGAGGCGCTGGCGACGCGCGCACCGCTCGACATGCGGGTCAACACGCTGAAGGCCGAACGCGACGACGTTCTGCCAAAGCTTGCGCATCTCAACGCCGAGCCGACGCGATGGTCGCCTATCGGACTGCGCATTCGGCTTTCCGCCGATGCCAAGAGCCCGGCGATCCGTGCCGAGCCGCCGTTCCGCAAGGGCGAAATCGAAATTCAGGACGAGGGCTCCCAGCTTGCGGCGTTGCTCGCCGGCGCCCGGCCGGGCGAGCAGGTTGTCGATCTCGCGGCCGGCGCCGGCGGCAAGACGCTGGCGTTTGCGGCGGTCATGGAAAACCGCGGTCAGATTTACGCGACCGATATCGACAAGCGGCAGCTCGTACCGATTCACGAACGCATCGCGCGGGCGGGTGCGCGCAACATCCAGGTGCGCACGCCGCGCGGCGACGCGGATGTGGTCTCGGACCTCAACGGACGGGCCGATCTCGTCCTCATCGATGCGCCCTGCACCGGCACCGGCACTTGGCGACGCAATCCGGACGCAAAATGGCGGGTCCGCCCGGGAGCGCTCGTCGAGCGCGTAAAGCAGCAAGCGGCGCTGCTCGACCGCGCGGCAACGCTCGTTAAGGCCGGCGGCCGCATTGCCTACATTACCTGCTCCGTCCTTGAGGAAGAAAACGGCGACCAAGTGCGGACATTTGTGGGCCGGCATCCTGGATTTTCGGTGGAAAAGCCCGCCGAAACGGCGCAGGCGCTTGCCGCGCGCGCCTATCTTTTCGCCCGCGCCGCGCTTATCTCCGGCGAAGGATTGCTGATGACGCCGCGCCGGACCGATACCGACGGGTTTTTCGTCAGCCTCATTCGGCGCTCTTCATGACTTTATTGGCGAGAACTCGACAGCGCCCCCTCCCTTCCCTCCCCCGCTAGCGGGGGAGGGAAGGGTGGGGGTAAAACCCGCTATGGCGACTCACGACAAGATTCTGATCATCGATTTTGGCTCGCAGGTGACGCAGCTGATTGCGCGGCGCGTGCGCGAAGAGCGCGTGTATTGCGAGATTGTGCCGTTCCAGAAAGCCGAAGCGGCGCTGCGCGAGTTCAAACCAAAGGGCGTGATTCTTTCCGGCGGCCCGGCTTCCGTTCTCGACAAGGAAGCGCCGCTGGCGCCGGCAGCGATCTATCAGGCCGGCGTGCCCGTGCTCGGTATCTGCTACGGCGAGCAGGCCATGGCGCAGCAGCTCGGCGGCAAGGTGGAGGCCGGCCATCATCGCGAATTTGGCCGCGCCGAGGTTGAGGTGACACGGCGTTCCGCGCTCACCGAAGGGGTATGGGAAGTCGGCCAGCGCTATCCGGTGTGGATGAGCCACGGCGATCGCGTCACCAAGCTGCCCGAAGGCTTCGCGGCGACCGGCACCTCGGTGAACGCGCCGTTCGCCATGATCGCTGACGACAAGCGCAAATTCTACGCGACGCAATTCCATCTTGAGGTCGTGCACACACCGCAAGGCGCGGCGCTCCTGCGCAATTTCGTGCGCAAGATCGCGGGCTGCGCAGGCGACTGGACCATGCGCGCGTTCAAGGATGAGGCGATCGAGAAAATCCGCCGCCGAGTCGGTAAGGGCAACGTGATCTGCGGCCTTTCGGGCGGCGTTGATTCCGCCGTTGCTGCCGTGCTGATCCACGAAGCCGTCGGCGATCAGTTGACCTGCGTGTTCGTGGACCACGGCCTGCTGCGGCTCGGCGAGGGCGAGCGCGTGGTCGCGTTGTTCCGCGACCACTACAACATTCCGCTCATCCACGTCGGCGCCGAGGAGCTTTTCCTGAAAGGGCTGAAGGGCGTTGAGGATCCAGAGCAGAAGCGCAAAACCATCGGCAAGCTGTTCATCGACGTGTTTGAGGCGGAAGCAAAGAAAATCGGCGGCGCCAAATTTCTGGCCCAGGGCACGCTTTACCCGGACGTGATCGAGAGCGTGTCGTTCACCGGCGGTCCGTCGGTGACCATCAAGTCGCACCACAACGTCGGCGGCTTGCCGGCGCGCATGAACATGGAACTTGTTGAGCCGCTGCGCGAATTGTTCAAGGACGAGGTACGCGCGCTTGGCCGCGAGCTTGATTTGCCGGATGCCTTCGTCGGGAGGCATCCGTTTCCCGGCCCCGGCGTTGCCATCCGCTGCCCCGGCGACATCACCCGCGAAAAGCTCGATATCCTACGGCTCGCCGACGATATCTTTATCGAGGAAATCCGCCGCGTCGGACTTTACGACGATATCTGGCAGGCCTTTGCGGTACTGCTCCCGGTGCGCACCGTTGGCGTTATGGGTGATTTTCGCACCTACGATTACGTCGTCGCCTTGCGCGCAGTCACTTCGATCGACGGCATGACGGCGGACTTTTATCCGTTCGACGCGACGTTTCTCGGCACCGTTGCGACGCGCATAATCAACGAGGTGAAGGGCGTCAACCGCGTGGTTTATGATGTGACGAGTAAGCCGCCAGGGACGATCGAGTGGGAGTGACGGCCTTGTCCATCACCATCTACGGCATCAAGAACTGCGACACGATGAAGAAAGCGCGCGCTTGGCTCGACAAGCACGGCGTCGAGTATGCGTTTCACGATTACAAGAGCGCGGGCATCGAGCGCGAGCAGTTGGAGCGCTGGAGCAAGAAGGTTGGTTGGGAGACGCTGCTCAATCGCGCCGGCACTACGTTTCGCAAGCTGCCCGACAAGGACAAGAACGGGCTGAGCGAGAAGAAAGCGCTGGCGCTGATGCTGGCGCAACCATCGATGATCAAGCGGCCGGTTCTCGACCTCGGCGGCGGCAAATTGCTCGTGGGCTTCACGCCTGAGCGTTACGGTGAGGCCGTCGCGGCGCGCGGATAAGAGCCAGTTTCGGGTCGCGTTGCGGAGCGGCGCATCGGCGAATCCACAGTCATCTTCTCGCCACTAAACGACCATTTGCCGCCACCTGGGCACCATCCTTTGTCCGAAGACGTCCGGCTCTGTGCGGGCGTTGCCGAGGCGGGGGATTCCGAAATTATTAACCATTTCGGAATTCTTTAACCTTAATAGGAATCTAAGAGTCTCGGCACACGCACGGGTCGGGGGCGTTGGAGGGTTGAAATGACACTGCGTGCCTTCACAGGCGGCCTCGCGCTGGCCGCCGGCACCGCTCTTTCAGTGTGTTCTGCCGGGGCCGCGGACCTCCCGCCTGGGCCTCCGCCGCCACCGCCAGTCGCGCCGATCGCGTATGCGCCGCCGGTGTACAACTGGACCGGCATTTACTTCGGCGGCCATATAGGCGGCGGCTATGCAGGCTCGTCGTGGAGCGATCCGATCACGGGTTCGGGCAACGACAACTTCAACAGCTGGGGCTTCCTCGGCGGCGCGCAAGTCGGCGGCAACATTCAATTCAATCGTCTCGTGCTCGGCGTCGAAGGCGATTTCAGCTGGACGACCATCAAGAACAAAGGCGCCGACTCCATCGGCGACACGCTCAACACCAGCGTGCCATGGACATCGACCGTGACCGGGCGCGTTGGCGCGGCGTTCGATCGTCTGCTCCTTTACGGGAAGGGCGGCCTCGCGCTGGCGCAAGACAACAGCAGCCTGACTGATCTCGCCGGCAATTCGTCGAGCACGAGCTTTATGCGAACCGGATGGACGGCCGGGGCCGGACTTGAATACGCGCTGGACGGCAATTGGTCGGCAAAGATCGAATACGACTATCTGGGCTTCGGATCGAAGGCGCTGAATTTCGACACGCCGCTGCTCGGCCCCGTCACCTCGAGTTCCACTTTGAATGTTCAGGAGGTCAAGGCGGGAATCAATTTCCGCTTTGGCGGGAATTAGCACCTCAACAAAAGCAGGCGAATAGCCGAAGATGATTAGGGTTGGAGACAACTCCGGCCCTGTCGACCCTCATTCAACCTTGATCTTTGCGGCTTCGATCACCGGCCGCCAGCGCGCGATATCGGCGTCGATGCGCGCGCGGAGCTGCGTCGGCGTGCCGGGGATCGGCTCCATCAACTGGGCGAACAGCTTTTGGCGGATCGCCGGCGTGGTGATGGCTTCGCCCACAAGGTGATTGATGCGTTCGGCGACCGTGTCGGACAGTCCCGCCGGCGCGATCAGTCCCATCCAGGCGTCGGCCTGCACATCAATGCCAGCTTCTTTTAAGGTTGGAACACCCGGCAGCAAAGGTGATCGCTGGGCCGTGGAGATGGCCAGAAGCTTGATCACCCCGTCGCCCAGTTGGGGCGTGACCGAAATCGCCGGCAGGCAAACCATCTGCACTTCATTGCGCATCAGCGCCGTGACCGCCTGCGGTGAGGAAGCATAAGGCACATGCACCATGCGGGTGCCGCTCTTGAGCGCGATGGCCTCCATGGCAAGCTGCGAAAGCGACCCCGTGCCGATCGAGCCAAAATTGTATTTGCCTGGATTGTGCCGGAGCAGCTCGATCAATTCCGGCACGTTGTTCACGCCGAGGCTTGAGTTCACCGCAAGCGCGCTGGGCTGCGTTGCCAGCAGGGTGATCAGCGTCAGGTCTTTTCGCGGATCGTAAGGAAGGTGAGCGAACAGCAGCGTATTGATGGCGAGCGGACCCCCAATGCTTACTCCTATGGTCGCGCCGTCAGGGGCGGCTTTGGCCACCGTATCGGTCCCGGCATTGCCGCTCGCTCCCGGCTTGTTCTCGACGATGAATGTCTGGCCGGCCTGCTCTTGCAGGCGCTCGGCGATAAGTCGCGCCACGATATCGGGCGTCGCACCCGCCGCGAACGGCACGACGATGCGCACGGGCTTCGCCGGCCACTCCTGTGCGTGGGCGCAGAGAGCGCTCAAGAAGATCGCGACCGCCGTTGCAATGGCTCTTTTCATTGCCGCCCTCTTGCGCTTTCCCCCGTGCCGGTCCTCGACGTATCATGACCAATGCGGGGAGCGAAGTGGAGATACAAAAGTGCGCGCGACGACCAAATTGAGGACCATTTTTGCTTCCGGCCGCATTGCGGTGGCGCCGGGCGCCTATGACGGGCTCACGGCGCGGCTCGTCCAGCAGGCGGGGTTCCCGGCCGTCTACGCCAGCGGCGGCGCCTTCGCGCGCTCCACCGGCGTACCGGACCTCGGCCTGATTTCCGTGACTGAGATCGTCGACCGGCTCGCGTCGATGGTGGACGTGGTGGACGTACCAGTCATCGCAGACGCCGATACCGGCTATGGCAATGCGCTCAACGCCCAAGCGGCCGCCCGTGCGTTCGAGCGCTCCGGTGTTGCGGCATTCCATCTTGAAGATCAGACGTTTCCCAAAAAATGCGGCCACTACAACGACAAAGGCATCGTGCCCAAGGGCGAAATGGTGCAGAAGCTAAAAGCGGTGCGCGATGCCTTGTCGGATCCGGACTTTGTCGTGATAGCGCGCACCGACGCGCTCGCGGTTGAGGGATTTGATGCGACGATCGACCGGGCGTCGGCTTACATCGCTGCCGGTGCCGACATGGTTTTCGTCGAGGCGCCGACATCGGAAGTCCAGATTGCCGAGATCGCCAAGCGTCTGCCGGGTTTGAAGCTGATCAATATGTTCGCCGGCGGTAAGACGCCGCTCCTGCCGGTGCGACGCCTCGAAGAGTTTGGCTACCACTGCGTCATAATTCCGAGTGACATCCAGCGCGCTGCTATCAAGGCTGCTCAGCGGGTCCTTGCCGCCATCGCTGGCGGCGGCAGTTCGGCGTCGATGGCGGGCGAAATGGTCTCATTCGATGAGCGTGAGGTCCTGATCGGTACCGCTGCATACCTCGATCGGGGCCGGCGCTATCATTCTTAAACCGTCGGGTCATTGACAAGCCGGGCCGGGTCGCCATGATCCCACCGCGACCGAGGGGCGAACGCCGGCGCCTACGAACAATCTGATCATAGAACTCCAGCCTTTTGTTGGTTGATAATGGGGTTGATTGTCGAAATTCTCGGGCTCGTTGTTTTTCTTGGCGCGCATGTGTTCGTGTCGATGCGTGACGAGCGCGCAGCGCTTATCACCAAAG
>Ga0209420_1001450_pt1 | contig 11234 bp, 10 predicted proteins | sample BlaSpr_A8_OM1_O1_FD_187972 | JGI IMG/M metagenome (GOLD analysis project Ga0209420, IMG submission 187972) | Forest soil microbial communities from Thunder Bay, Ontario, Canada - Black Spruce, Ontario site 2_A8_OM1_O1 (SPAdes) (version 2) | ecosystem: Environmental > Terrestrial > Soil > Boreal...
CCTCGCCCGACGGGTGTCACAGGCCGACACCCCTCCTCGTCTGAGAGGGCGAACCCGCGGGGACACCCCCCGCGCCCCCAACCACGAAGGAGAAAGGAGACGTGATGCGAGTCTTCGTGGCCGGAGCGGCCGGTGCGATCGGCCGGCAGTTGCTGCCGCAGCTAGCGGCGCAGGGGCACCAGGTGACGGCGGCGACCAGAAGCCCGGCCAAAGCCGGCCTGCTGCACGAGCTTGGCGCGGATCCTGTGGTCCTCGACGGCCTCGACGCCGCCGCCGTCGGCGAGGCGGTGGCGCGGGCCGAACCGGAGGTCGTCGTGCACCAGATGAGCTCGCTCGCTGGGGGGAGCAGCCTGCGCCGGTTCGACCGGGTGTTCGCGACGACCAACCGGCTGCGTACCGAGGGGACCGACCACCTGCTCGCCGCTGCCGCGGCCGCGGGCGCCCGGCGGTTCATCGCCCAGAGCTACACCGGCCGGCCAAACGCCCGCTCGGGCGGCCCGGTGAAGGACGAGGAGGATCCGCTGGACCCGTCGCCGCGCTCGACCGCGGTGAGCCTGGCGTCTACAACGTCGTCGACGACGAGCCAGCTAGCGTGGCTGAATGGCTGCCGTTCCTGGCCCAGACCGTCGGCGCGAAGCCGCCGCTGCGCGTGCCGACGTGGCTCGGCCGCCTCGCAGCAGGCGAGGTGGGCGTGTCGATGATGACCCAGATCCGCGGCTCGTCGAACGCGAAGGCGAAGCGGCAGCTCGGCTGGGAGCCGGCGTGGCCGAGCTGGCGGCAGGGGTTCCGCGGCGGGGCTAAGAGCGTAACCGGGAGGGGGCAGTGACCACAGCCGACGTGTACCAGCAGCTACGGCCGCTGATGTTCGCGATCGCCTACCGGATGATCGGCAGCGTCAGCGAGGCGGAGGACATCGTGCAGGAAGCGTTCCTGCGCTACCACAGCGCGTCGTCGGCAGCGGGAATCGAGTCACCGAAGGCGTTCCTGTCCGCGGTGACCACCCGGCTGTGCATCGACTACCTGCGCTCGGCGCGCGCCCGCCGCGAGGCGTATATCGGCGAGTGGCTGCCCGAGCCCCTGCTGACCGGCGACCCGGCCGGCCCGCCGGGCCCGGCGGAGCTTGCCGAACAGGCCGACTCGCTGTCCATGGCGTTCCTGCTGGTGCTGGAGCGGCTGTCGCCGGTGGAGCGGGCCGTGTTCCTGCTGCACGACGTGTTCGGCTACGGCTATGACGAGGTCGCGGCCATCGTCGGCAAGAGCGCGGACAACTGCCGTCAGCTCGCGCTGCGGGCCAGGCGGCACGTGACCGAAGGCAAGCCGCGCTTCGAGACCTCCCGGGTCAAGCGCGAGGAGCTAGCGGCCCGGTTCTTTGCCGCCGTCGGTGGCGGCGACATCGACGGCCTGGTCGGCCTGCTCGCCGAAGACGCCGTGGTGTACGGGGACAGCGGCGGCGCCAGGCCGTCCTGGCCACGCCCGATCGCCGGGCGCGACCACGTGGGCCGGCTCCTGGGTGGCCTGATCGACCAGATCCGCCTGGTCGGCATCGTGATCCGGCCGGCCGAGATCAACGGGCAGCCCGGGGCGATGTTCCTTGACCCGGCCGGCCGCCTGGTCAACGTGTTCGTGCTGGACATCGCCGACGGGCGGATACAGACGATTCGCTCCGTCATCAACCCGCACAAGCTGCGCCACCTCGGGCCGCTCGCCAGCCTGAACGACCTGCGCCGCCAGCTGCACGGGTGATGTGACCTACCAGACATTTTTTCCGGGCATGCGCGCAAGGCCTTTCGTGTTGCTAGCGAATGGCTTTCAAGAAATTAATTAGGAAAGCCCGACGAGCCGCCCGGGGTATTTGCGGAATGCCCACCCGACCCGCCGTCGGATTCTGCTGGCGCCACAATGGGGTGACGCCGAGGAGGTGCTTGTCATGAAGCTCAGCCCACGGTTCGTTCTGGACAACCTGTTCGTGATCGCCGGTGCGTTCCTGGCCGTCGCGGCCATGGTGTTCACGGCGCACGTGGCGGGTTGGGTCGGGTTCGGCGTCTTCACCGGGCTGACCGTTCTCGCCCTGACCAGCGCGATCCTGACGCGGACGGCTGGGCAGCGGCTCGGCCATGCCGTCCTGGGGATCGTGGGGCTGTGGTCGCTGATCGCGGCCCTCGTCTTTTCCGGATCGCTGCTGACCTGGCTGGTGTTCGCAGACGCGATCGCGCTCGGCGTGATCGCCCTCGGTGACCTGACCGCTCACGAGGTCACAACCGAGAACGTAGTGCACCGTCTGGTCGTCACCCCGGAAAATGCGGCCGACCGGATCGCCGCCTGACACAGTCTTAAGAATGGGCCGGCCCTCGCGGGGACCGGCCCATTTTTTGTTATTGCGCCTCGAATATCGGGACGCTGAGGTCGGCGTGGTCTTCCCAGGTAACGCTGACGCGCTGGTTCACTTGCAGTGTTTCCGGGTCGGCCGCTATCTCGGCGAGCATGCGGAAACCCTCGTCCAGGTCGATGAGGCCGACCAGGTAGGGAATGCGGGCGCGGAAGAAAGGGTGGCCGTGCTGCCGGATCACGGTGAACGTGTACACGGTCCCGGCGCCGGCCGAGTCCCGCCACTCCAGGTCGCCGCTGGTGCAGCACGTGCAGTGGCGGCGCGGGTGGAAGACCACCTGGCCGCACGCCCGGCAGACCTGGTAGGTCAGCCGGTGCTCGGCGGTCGCCGCCCAGAACGGCGCCGTGTCCGGCTCGGGGAACAACGGCAGCGGGCGCTCGGGCTGCTCTGGCATCGCTGCTTACTCCGTTCCGAGGACGATCGTGGCGGCCGCGTGCCTGGTGCCGAGCATCCCGCCGTTGCCGTGCGCGACGGCCAGCCGGGCGCCGGGCACCTGAGACGTTGACTCGCCGCGCAACTGGCGGGCGGCCTCGATGAGCAGGAAGATCCCGCGCATGCCCGGGTGGTTGGACGACAGGCCCCCGCCGTCGGTGTTGAGCGCGGGCGCGCCGGGCTGGTCGAACTCCAGCCGGCCGCCCGCGACGAACGCCCCGCCCTCGCCCTTCTTCGCGAAGCCGAGATCCTCGAGGATGGCCAGCACGGTGATCGTGAACGAGTCGTAGATCATCGCGATGTCGATCTCCTCGGGACGGATGCCCGCCTGGCCGAACGCCTCGGGCCCGGACCGGGCCGCCGCCGTGGTGGTGAGGTCAGCGCCGCTGGCCGGGTAGCCGACGGCCTCGCCGGTGCCGAGAATCCAGGCCGGCCGGGTGCGCAGGCCGGCCGCGACGGCCCGGGACACGATCACGACTGCGCCGCCGCCGTCCGAGACGATGCAGCACTCGAGCAGGTGCAGCGGATCGGCGATCAGCCGCGAGCCGAGCACATCGTCGACGGTGATCTCACGAACGTTCCTGATGCCGATGTCGGCCAGCCCGGCCACCGCCTGCGGGTTGCGCATGGCGTGCCTGCGGGTGGTGACCGAGATCTCGGCAAGCTGCTCGGGCGTGGTTCCGTACTGCACCATGTGGCGCCTGGCCACCATCGCGTAGTTGCCGATCAGGGTCAGCCCGTAGGGCCGTTCCATGTTCGCGGCGGGCTGCGCCTCGGAGCCGAAGCGGGCGCCGGTGCCGATCGCGCGCGACTCGCTGTGCGCCGTGGAGCCGTAGGTGAGCAGGGCGACGTTCGCCTTGCCCGCCGCGATGTCCCTGGCCGCGTGCGCGGCCTGGAACTCGTACGAGCTCCCGCCGACCGCCGTGGTATCCACGACCCTCGGGGTGATGCCGAAGTACTCGGCGATCGTGAGGCCCTGCATCCGGCCGGCCTCGCTGGCGTCGTAGATGGCGTCCACGTCCGCCCAGGTGAGTCCCGCGTCCTCCAGCGCTCGCGCCGCGCACTCGGCCTTGATCTGCAGCGGGCTCAGGCCCCCGGCGACGCGCTTTTCGAACTCGTGGATGCCGGCGATCGCCGCGGCGGGTTCTGCCATCACGCCTCGTCTCTAGGCGGCAGGAACTCGATCCGGCCGCGGTCGATGACCACGGCCCCGTCCTCGGCCGCCGTCTGGAACCGGGCGGTGTTGCCCCCGTCCTCAGGCAGCCAGACGGACACTACCAGCGTGTCGCCGGGCAGCACCGGCCGCGTGAACCGCCCGGACATCGACCGGAACCTCGCCGGGTCCGAACCGCACAGCGTGTGCAGCAGGGCCCGCCCCGTCACCCCGTAGGTGCACAGGCCGTGCAGGATCGGCCGGCTGAACCCGCCCCTGGCCGCGAACGCCGGGTCCGCGTGCAGCGGGTTCCGGTCACCGGACAGGCGGTACAGCAGCGCCTGCTCCGGCCTGGTCGGCTGGAGCACCCGGTGGTCGGGCTCACCGGTCGGCCGCCGCCAGCCGTTGCTTGGCCCACGGTCGCCGCCGAAACCGCCCTCGCCCCTGATGAAAACGCCGCTTCGCGATGTCACCAGCTTGGCGCCGGTTGCCGCGTCGGTGGCCACGCTCTCGCTGGCCACGAGGGCGCCAGAGATCTTGTCGTAGATGCCGGTCACCGTGGAGACGATGTTTGCGGTGCCCGCGACCGGCAGCGGCTGGTGCAGCTCAACCGCCTGCTCCGCGTGCACCAGCATCGCCCGGTCGAAGCTGCCGAGCTTGCGGGCGGACTGCGGCTGCGCCACCAGGATCCCGAAGGTCGGCAGCACCTGCTGCTGGACGCCTTCGCTGTTCTCGGTGGTGAACTCCAGTTCCTGGAGCGGGTCCCCGAGGCCGGCCCCAACCCCGACCGCGTACAGCAGCGCGTCGGTCGACGTCCACGAGCGTTGCTGCGGCTCGGTTGGCACGCCAACGAGGCTGTGGTCGAGAGCCATCCTGACCTCCGTGTCGCGGGACCCGGGCGGCGCTTTCCGCCGGTACTAGAATTTCGTTCCAAAAATAGTGTTCGGAGGTAGCTGGGCCGTGTCAACCTGACCTAGGAGGTAGCTGCCGGGAGGCGGCGACCGTGCCGACCGGGCCGAGGGAGTGATCGAGGTGGGAGTCCTGGACGGGAAGATCGCCATCGTGACGGGCGCGAGCCGGGGCATCGGTGCGGCCATCGCCGAGCGGTTCGGCGCCGAGGGCGCCGCAGTGGCCGTGGCCGCCAGGACCACGGAGCCCGGCCAATCGCGGTTCCACGGCACGATCGAGAGCACGGCCGCGGCGATCCGCGCGGCCGGGGGAACCGCGGTCGCGATATCCGCCGACCTGTCCAAGCCTGAGGACTCCCATCGCCTGGTCGACGAGACAAACGAGAAGCTTGGTCCGGTAGACATCCTGGTCAACAACGCCGCGGTGACCTATTTCACGCCGGTCGCCGATTTCAGCCCGCGCCGCTTCGCGCTGATGTTCGCCGTGCAGGTCGAGGCGCCGTTCGAGCTCGCCAAGCTGGTGCTGCCCGGGATGCGGGAACGCGGCCGCGGCTGGATCCTGAACATCTCCTCGATCGCCGCGCGCCACCCGTCGCTGCCACCCGGAAGGTTCGCGATCGGATCGACCGTCTACGGCATGTGCAAGGCGGCGATTGAGCGGTTCTCGACCGGCCTGGCGGCCGAACTGTACGAAGACAACATCGCGGTCAACGCGCTGTCGCCCACCCTGGTGGTTCCCACCCCGGGAACGATCTTCCACCACCTGACCACCGAGGACGACCCGAACGCCGAGCCGCCAGCGGTGATGGCGGAGGCGGCGCTGATGCTCTGCCATGCCGATCCGAGAACCCTGACCGGCCGGGTCACCTACTCACAGGAGCTGCTGACCGAGCTCGGCGTCGCGATACCGGCATCCGGGTAGTAGCCGCACGAATCGTCACAGAGACACCTGGTGGCGGCGCATCGGGTAGAGCAGCCTCTCCAGCGGGGATAACGACGGGCAATGTTCCCGGTAATCTCGGTCGGCGGCGCGCTGGGCGCCTCGGCGACAGATGGCATCACGGCGGTCCTTGACGAGCGCAGCACCAAGCAGGTGGCGGTGCACCGCAGCGCGGTGTCGGTGGGGCTCATCTTCGCGCTGCTGCGCCGGCCGCTATGGCTGCTGGCGATCGCCCTGAACATCGTCGGCGTCGTCTTCCAGATCGTCGCGCTGCGCTTTGGCCCGCTGGCGCTCGTCCAGCCGATTATGGTCTGCGACCTGATCTTCGCCGTGTACTTCGGTGCCCTCTTCCGGCACCACAAGCCGGACCGGGTGATGCTGATCGGGGTGGCGTGCTGCGCCGGCGGGCTCGGCTGGTTCCTCGCGGTCGCCCGGCCGCACGGCGGGACCTCGACGATCTCGGTGGCCGAGGCGATTCCGCTGGGCATCGCGATCGCCGCGCTGCTGGCGGCGTGCCTCACGGTGGCCAGGTTCGGCCATCGCATGGTCCGGCCACTCATGCTCGGGCTCGCCTGCGGGGTCTGCTACGGCGTCACAGCATTCCTGTTCAAGCTGCTGACAGCCGGCGGCCACGGCGGCTTCGTCGGCCTGCTGGAGCGATGGCCCCTGTGGGCGGTGATCGTGATCGGCCCGCTCGGCTTCCTGCTCAACCAGAGCGCCTACCAGGCGGGCGTGATGGTGTCGCCGGTGCTCTCGGTCATCACGGCTGCCGACCCGCTGGTCTCGATCACGCTCGCGCATGTCGTGCTGCACGAGCAGCTATCCGGCGGGCCGGTGAACATCACGATGGAGGTGCTCGCGTTCGCCGTGATGATCGTGGGGATCTTCACGCTCGCGCACCGGGCGCCGGTGGTCGCCCCGAAACAGGGGGCGACCATGCCGGCCCCGGTGCAAGCCGAGCGTTAAAGGCCGATCCGCTGCGCCAGGCTCTCGCGGTGGTAGCTGGCGTCGCCGAGGAAGAGCTCGCTCGACTTGGCCCGCTTGAAGTAGAGGTGGGCGTCGTGTTCCCAGGTGAAGCCGATGCCGCCGTGGATCTGGATATTTTCGGCGGCCACGTGGAAGTACACGTCCGAGGCGTATGCCTTGGTCAGCGCCGCGACGACCGGGATCTCGGCGGAGTCCTCAGCCACCGCGGCCGCCGCGTAGCGGACCGCCGAGCGCAGCGAGGACACCTCGAGCAGCAGGTCGGCGCAGCGGTGCTTGATCGCCTGGAAGCTGCCGATCGGCCGGCCGAACTGGTGCCTGGTCTTCGCGTACCCGACCGCCATGTCCAGGGCCCGCTGTGCGCCGCCGAGCTGCTCGGCCGCCAGCGCGATCGCGGCGACGTCCAGGGTCCTGGCCAGCACCGCGCCCGCCTCTCCGGGAGCGCCGATCAGCCGCGCGGCCGGCACCGAGCGGAACTCGAGCCTGGTCAGCTTCCTGGTCTGGTCCAGCGTGGGCAGCACCCGGCGGTTCAGTCCGGGGGCGTCGGCCTGAACGCCGAACAGCGACAGCCCGGAGCCGGTGGCGGCCACCACCAGGATCAGGTCTGCGGTGTGCCCGTCCAGCACGAAGCTCTTGTGCCCGTCCAGGGTCCAGCCGCCGGGGGCGGCGGGCGACGCGGTGAGCCGCACCGCCGCGGGATCCCACGATCCGTCGTCCTCGGTGACCGCCAGCGTGGCCACCGTCTGGCCGGAAGCGATTGGAGGCAGCAGCTCGCTGCGGGCCGCCTCATCCGAAGCGGACAGCAGCGCCGTGGCCGCGATCACGGCGCTGGCCAGGTACGGCCCGCCGTACAGCGCGGCACCAAGCTCCTCCAGGACGATGGCCTGCTCGGCGAAGGAGAACCCGGCGCCTCCGTACTCCTCGGGGATGGCGATCCCCTGCAGGCCGAGCTGGGCCCCGGCCTGCTGCCAGACCGCCCGGTCCATCCCGTCCGGCGTCTCCATCAGCTCGCGGACCCGGGACAGCGGCGCCCGGTCGGCCAGGAACCGGCGCACGGCATCGCCGAGTTCCTGCTGCTCAGTTGCTATGGCCAGCTTCATGATCCCGGCTCCGATCTAGCTCTTTTCCCACCCCGGCCCGACCCCGCCCACCTCAGCCTGACCCCACCCGCCCGGGTCGGCCCGAGGTGACGACGAGCACGTCAAGCGCCTCGATCCGGTTTCCGTCGGCCCACAGGGGGTTGACTTCCAGCGCGCGCAGCGACCCGTCGAGGCGGACCGCGGTGTCCCCAACCAGGCAGATGACCTCGGCCAGCGCGTCGAGGTCCACCGGCCGGCCGCCGCGCCCACCGGTCAGCAGCGGGCTGCCGCGCAGTTCGGCGAGCATCCGCTTCACCTCGCGCGGGTCCACCGGCAGCATCCGCAGGCTGGTGTCGCGCAGCACCTCGACCCAGACGCCGCCGAGCCCGACCGCGAGCACCGGGCCGAACGTGGGGTCGGCGGTCACCCCGGCGATGAGCTCCACTCCGCCGGTGCGCATGGGGCTGACCAGGACGCCCTCGATCCTGGCGCCGGGAACCGCCTCGCCCGCGGCACACACCCGCGCGTAGGCGGCGCGGATCTCTTCCTCGGTGCCGGGCCCAACCGCCACCCCACCGATGTCGGACTTGTGGGCGATCTGCGCCGAGCAAACCTTCAGCACGACCGGCAGGCCGAGACGCCGGGCCGCGGCCACCGCGTCATCGGCGGAGTTCACCAGCTCGCCGGGCACCACGGGCACGCCGGAACTGGCCAGCAGGTCCCGCGCCGCGGCCTCGGACCAAGGCTCGCCCGGATCGGCTGCGCCAACCCCAGGCCCGGCCCTCCGAACAAGCCCGGCATTTCCGGCATCCCCGGTACCCCCGGCACGTCCGGCATCCCGGTGCACGCCGCGAGCCTCGGCATCGGGGTCCGCCCGGTTCTCCAGCCAGCGCAGCGCATGACCGAGCGCGGTCATGCCCAGGTCGATGCCGGGCAGCACGTGGATGCCGTTCGCGTCCAGCAGCTCCCGCCCGTACCGGCTGAGGTTCACGCACGTGTGGCCGACCGGGATCACCGGAACCGGGGCAGAGGCGATGCGCTCGCCGAGCCACCGGGCACGCTCGGCGAGCATCCCGGCGAGCGCCTCGTCGTCGGGCCGGGCGTCCGGCAGGGTCAGCCCGGTGAACAGGACGAAGTCAATGCCCGGGTCGGCGACGACGGCGTCGAGCACGTGGTCGACCGCGGTGAGCGCCGCGGTCCGCCGGTTGGCGAGGAAGTACCCGGTCACGTCGATCGGGTTGCGCACCGCGGCGAACGGCGGCACGTGCGGCGTGATCGCCGCCTCGGTCTCGGGCGCGAACGGCGGGATCTCGATCGCCTCGGCCGTGGCGCGGTCGGCGATGAGGTCGCACGCGCCTCCCGACGTGGTGACCACCCCCATGCGCCGGCCAGCGGGCCGCCGCCCGTAGCCGAGCAGCGCCCCGGTGCACAGCAGCTCCTCGAGGCTGGTCACACGGATGACGTTGAGCTGGCGCAGCACCGCGCCGACCACGGCGTCGTCGCCCGCGACCGCGCCGGTGTGCGCGAGCGCGGCCTGCCGGCCCGCCTGGCTCGCGCCCACCTTGAGCACGACGACCGGCTTGCCCGCGCGGCCAGCGCGTTCGGCCGCCGCCGCGAACCTCACCGGGTCGCTGATCTGCTCCAGGAACAGGCAGATCACCCGGGTCGCCTCGTCCTCGACCAGGTACTCGAGCACGTCCGTGGTGGCGATCATCGCCTCGTTGCCCATGGTGGCGAGCGTGCTCACGCCGATCGCGTGAGCGTGGGCGAAGGCGAGGACGACACCGCCCAGCGCGCCGCTCTGCAGCGCGATCCCCACCGGCCCGGCCGGCAGCGACGGCGGAACGGTCAGCGCGAACGGGGCGGCCCGGGCGTGCGCGTTCACGAAACCGAGGCAGTTCGGCCCGAGCAGCGTGATCCCGTGCCCGGCGGCGCGGGCGATCAGCCGGTCCTCCTGTGCCCGCCCCTGGTCGCCGACCTCCCGGTACCCGGACGCGAGCACGATAACGTTGCGCACGCCCGCCACCGCCGCGTCGTCGAGCACGCCCTCCACTGCGTCCGCGGGCGCCATGATGAACGCGAGGTCGACCGGCTCGGCCAGGTCCCGCAGGCTGGGCACGGCCGGCTGGCCCCAGACGGTGCTGTGCACCGGATGCACCGGGATCAGCGGGCCACCGAACCCGGCCGCCTTGCTGCCCGCAGCCACGAAGCGGGCCCACCCCGACGTGTCCGAGGCGCCGACCACCGCGATGCTGCGCGGGGCGAAGAACTCCCGGAGCCGACCGGGCGCGACGAGCGGGGCAAGCTGCGGGGAGGGCATTCCGGATCAGCCCGCGACCTTCGGCTCCTTCGGCAGCCCGAGGCCGCGTTCACCGATGATGTTGCGCTGGATCTCGCTGGTCCCGGAGTAGATGGTCCCGGCCCGGCTGGACAGGAATACGTTCTGCCATGCGGTCGTCGGATAGCCGTCGCCCTCGGGCCGCAGCAGCGCGTCCGCGCCCACGATCGAGATCGCGAGCTCGCCGAGCCGCTTGTGGTATTCGCTCCAGAACAGCTTGGCTACCGAGGCCTCCGGGCCCGGGGGACGGCCCTGCGCGACCTCGGCCAGCGTGCGCAGCCCGCTGAACCGCATGAGCTGCACGCCGGTGAAGGCCGCCGCGAGCTGCTGGCGTACCAGTGGGTCGGCGGTCTTTCCGTACTTGCGGGCGGTGTCGACAAGCTCCCAGAACTCGCGCTCGTACCCTAGGTGCGCGGTCGTGGCCTGCCCGCCGCGCTCGTGACCCAGCGTGGTCATCGCCACCCGCCAGCCATTGTTCAGCCCGCCGATCACGTTGAACAGCGGCGCCCGGACGCCGTCGAGGAAGTCCTCGCAGAACTCCGACGCCCCGGACATCTGCCGGATCGGCCGGTACTCAACACCCGGGCCGGTGAACGGGATCAGCACGTACGAGAGCCCGGCGTGCTTCTCCGCGGCCACGTCGGTGCGGCACAGCAGGAACATCATGGTCGCCCGGGACGCCCCCGAGGTCCAGACCTTCTGCCCGGTGATGACGATCTCGTCGCCGTCGATGACGCCACGGGTCTCCACCGACGCCAGGTCGCTCCCGTGGCCAGGCTCGGAGAAGCCCTGGCAGTACACGTCGGTGCCGGAGATGATCCGCGGCAGGAACCGGGCACGCTGCTCGGGCGTCCCGTGCACGATCACCGAGGGGCCGACCAGTGACTCGCCCATGCCGCGGTGCACCCGCGGCAGGCCGGCCCGGTGGAACTCCTCGTTCAGCACCGCGAGGCGCACGGCGTCCAGGCCCTGGCCGCCGTGTTCCTCGGGCCACTGCGGGCAGATCAGCCGGGC
>Ga0209420_1001451_pt1 | contig 11223 bp, 6 predicted proteins | sample BlaSpr_A8_OM1_O1_FD_187972 | JGI IMG/M metagenome (GOLD analysis project Ga0209420, IMG submission 187972) | Forest soil microbial communities from Thunder Bay, Ontario, Canada - Black Spruce, Ontario site 2_A8_OM1_O1 (SPAdes) (version 2) | ecosystem: Environmental > Terrestrial > Soil > Boreal...
TGCGTCGGATGCACTCAATATGATTGTGTACTGCGCCCCAATACCCGGCGTGTTCTGTTCCCCTACCATGGCCACTGCATCGTTGGTACACGTCGAAGTTCCCGTCGGACTCACGCCATAGCTCAGGCAACTGCCCGTGAATGTAGAGGGAGCGTCGTTCGGAATAGTCAGCTTGGCAAGGTAGTACACGCCGTTGTTGAGTGGATCCTCGGTGTTAAAAGTCACGCTCATGTTAAGGCTCACCGGCTGGGTCGGATCTTCGTTGGGGAATGTTCCCCCATTCATTACGGTGCCGGAGATCGCCGCATTGCCGAAGCCGACCAGCCGCGTCCGGTATATCGCGCTGCTGGGATCCGATTCGAACAGGAATCCAAGGTAATTTGCCGATGCCAGGCCGCCAACGACGAGCGGCACAGGTGCCTCGCTCACGCCCCAGGCAGACACGTTCAGGTAGTCCCAACCTTCAGTCGCGGGCACGTTGCTATAGTTCTGATTTTCGAAGAACAAACCTCCGGGGCTAACGACAAACTGCGTGGGGATAGGGAATGTGTCTGTTCCGCTGTTGAAATAGGCCAGGGGATTTGCGCTTACCGTTGCGGCTCCGTTCGAGGCGGCACAGGTTGCGTTGAAGTCTCCGGGATAGCCTGGAAACTCCGCGTCAGAGGGGACAGTGCTATCTTCCTGCGCTGAAAATTGATACGGTGAAACAAAGTTTGTCTGATTATTGAATTGCCAGCTGCTTCCATCGGAGCCGGTGGCAGCATAGATTTCGCCAAAGAAAGGACTGGTAGGCCCATTGATTCCGGGCGAGAGCGCGTATAAAAACTTCACGTTGCCGCCGATGGCAAAACACGAAGGCTGCTGCACGGCAAAGACCAGCGGCGCCGTGCTATCGCCAGGCCGGAGAATAATTCCCTGCCCAGGATTTTCCACTGCAAGCCCGTTCTGATATCCGTTCGGACCCAGCAGAATGACGAAGTTATTGTTCAGGATTGCAGTCGACCCGGTAGTCGCAGGGCTGGAGGTCGGACCGTACGAATAGGTGTTCGCGGACCGATTGATAGTAACGTCCCAGAGCGAAGTCTCTGTCGGAGAATCACCGGGCTGTCCCACGTAAGAGTTCACCTCGGCCGCCGGGGGTGCGCCCGGCAAGCCAACTGGCTGCGTTTTGCTCCCGCCACAACCACTCGCGGCCGCCACAGCGAACAACAGCAAAGCCATAGGGAGGCTGGCTCGCGGCGATGATTTCATCGCTGAACATTTGCGTTTCATGAATTCCTTTCTCTTCAACCGGTACAACCTCTCGATGCCATTACCAGGTCTGTGGGAACGGCTTACCAAACTGAAAAGATCTTGGGAGAAGTCGGCCAAACTGGGACGCCAATAGGTAACTCGCAGATCCGCACACGCCAAAGAGCATGGCAGTATTCAGGCTCAGTGGTTGACCGTGAAGAACGATGACGATCGTGAATAGGAGCAGAGGGAGAGTGCAAAGGAACGGACGCAAGATCCCTTCTGTGATAAAGATCCGGCGTCCCGAAGAAATTTCTGCCGTTCGGCGGGCGGTCAACAGGCTTGTCCAGGCTAATCCGCAGACTGCGCCGATCAGCGTGCCCAGAGCAACACCCAGCGGCCCGATCCAGTATGCCCCGATAATACTGCACACAAGATTGATCACTCCTTCGACCGCGCCTTGCGCGATTCCATGCCGTTGAAGATCGGTCGCGATCAATGCGGATGCATATGGGTTCATCACTAATCGCACCGCCTGCGCGAGCATCAGAATCTCAACGATGGGTAGAGCCTGACTGGCATAGGGCTCACCTACCCAGTGCTGCAGGAACCACTTCCCGCCCAGGCAGGTGACCGTTACGGCGAGCAGATTCACAAAAGTGCTCACGCGGGTAGCTCGCAGAATAAGGCCGCGAATGCGGTCCATCTCCCCGGAAGCGTGCAGCGCGGCGACCGGAGTCATGAATGCACTGCAAATCGCCGTGTGTGCTCCCGAGAAAAGTGTCACCAGGGCCGCGGCGATCGAGTAGTAGCCGACCGCCTTAAAGTCGACGTGCCCCACGATGGCAACGTCGAGCCCGCTGATCAATAACATCCCCACGGTCCATACCGTGAGTCCGAAACAATACTCTCCCAACTCCAGGGCCATCGAGGCCCGTACGCCAGCTGTCGAGACGATTAGACTTGGCAGCAATCGCTTCACCGCCACTATCTGGGACAAGCTTCCGAGCAAGGTCGCAGATGCGATGCAGGCAGACAATAAAACTAAGGAATGAGTATGCCGCACCAATAGCAAAACCCCCGCAGCTCCCAGCAGCCGGCTGCCGCCCACAGCGACGGCAACATATTCATTGCGGTGCAGTCCCAGTAGCACTCCGGAAAACGCCGACAAAGGCAAAGCTAAAACCACACTCACTCCCAGAATCGCCGCTGCGAGTCGAAACTCTGGCATCAATTCGGGGGAAATGCCTTGAAACAGATGGGGCAGTTGCCACAACACCACGAGGACCACAAGCAACGCCAGTACAGCGGCCATGGACAAGAGTGCAAGCGCGGTGCAGACGAGGCGATCACGGTGCTTCACATCGCCGCGCTCCATGTACCCGGCGAGAAACCGGGCTACCGCGGTCTGAACCCCAAAATCCAGATAGGTGGTATAGGCCGACAGCTGAAGCAGAAGCGACCACGCCGCGAATCGATCATGGTCCAAGCTGCGAGTGAGAAAATGTGGCAACGCCAGCGCCACCGTTGCTGTCGCTCCGCCTCGGATCAGATTGGCGAAAGCATTCTTAGCGACTATTGTGCCGATTCGTTTCATTGCTGACTCTGCCGGTACGCGAGCGCTCTGCTAATGAATGATTCTTTTATGTCTGCAAGCATTTTCAAAACGCCCACTTAATACCGAGTTGCCCAGTGCGCGGCCGGTGCGCGCTGACAGGATGCAGAAAAGCACTGCCACTTAGGCAATTCGTCCCATCGCCTCCGGCGGCAGAGTATCCCGAACCCAGGCCGCCATAGCAATTGACAGTATTGTTGGCCTGATTTCCGAGGGTGGGGTCATAAATACGAAATTGCGTGTTGTTGAAGAGATTGAAGACTTCAATGCGGAACTCCACGGAAGATCTCTCTCTTACAGTCCAATGCTTGAGAAAAGCGAGATCTGCGTTGAAGCGTACCGGGTTCCGCAATACGTTCCGCCCGGCGTCGCCGAAGGTGAGACCACGAGGTGCGCAGAAAGCTCCGGGATTCAGCAGGAGTGGCCCAAAACTGTTGACATTGTCGCCTCCTCGTGGAGGCGCAGCGTATGGGTTTCCGCACAAATCCGGATAAGACCCAGCCCCACTTCCATTTGCAACACCTGCATTATCCTGTGTCGAAATGCCATCGGGACTTCCGATATTGATGACAGTGAAAGGAGTTCCGGTCTGAATTGTGGTGACGCCAGAGAGCTGCCAGCCTTTAAACAGGAATTGTGAAATAGCCGAATTCTCATCCGCCACGCAGAACTTCTTTTCGCTATCATCTTCCGCTTCGCAACTGAACAGCCACTTACTAAGCGCCGGTATGTCGTACACGTAACTGATGTTCAGCAAATGGCGCTGATCGAAACTGGAGCTTGCTCTGGCGAACGGCAAGTCCAGCGAGTTGACTGACGATTGGTCGGAACGATCGGAGGCATCGTCGATCGAATGGCTGTAGGTGTAGGCCACGCCCAGAACCAATGGCGCTTTGGTGCGGCGAAAAGAAAATTGCAAGCCATTGTAGGAAGAATTCGCCGCATTCTGAATGGAGTAGATTTGGCCGAGCCCGGGAGCAAACTCGCGAAGCGCATTCGGATTGATTGCAACTTGACCTACCCCATAACAGGCAGTCTCAAGATTGATGAGCGCCGCACCCGTAACCACAGCGCCGTTCGGCAGAATCCCATTGCAATCCCCTCCGTTGGTATAAGCCGGGTTCAGCGCGGTAATAGGATTGAACCCGCTGACCAGTAACGGCTGGTGCGGAGCATATGGGTCTTCACTTGCAGGCAAGGGCTGGAGCTGATTGATTTGAAGCTGCACCGGAAGAAAGGTTCCTTTACTGCCAACGTAGGCGATACCTGCAAGCATCTGCTGCGGCAACTCGCGCTCTACACTCAGACTCCACTGCTGCACGTAAGGCCACACTGTCTTCGTCGGGATGGCAGTAACGTTCAACGGGAACACAAGTGACGAACCATTCGGCGCAAGCCCTATGCTGCCAAATCCGGCTGGGTTCGTTTGCGTCATGTCCAGAACTGTCGGCGCACCGCCTTCGAGTGATCCAGTGTTGGCCTCGTCCGCCGTGCCGTGCTCGAAAAATAATCCATACCCGCCACGAATTGACGTCTTGTTTCCGAATGGAGACCATGCGAATCCGATCCGCGGCGCAGGATTCAATACGTGGCTAGCCATGCAGCCCGACGGAATTCCATTCTTCCCGCACTGCACGATTCCATTCAGCACGCGGGGATCGAGCGACTGCACAGGATTATTAGGATTCATCGTAAGATTAAGGCCAGTGGCCTGGTCCACCAGTTGCCCTTGACTGCCGACTGTGAGTGAAGCTCCTTCGGTTGGGCTGTATGCGTTCTCCGTCCAATTGTAGGCATCATCGTTCGCCTCATGGAAGTTTCCAAACAAACTGACGCGCAGGCCCAGATTCACGGTCAAACGAGCATTGAGTTTGAAGTCATCCTGTAGATAGGACTCGATCACCTGGTATCGCTGACGATATCTTGCCTGCGTGCTGTCTTGCTGAAAACTGGCGATGGACTCTCCCGAGAGAAAGTCAGCAACGCTGTTCCCCGTAGTGTTCGCGCCCAAAATATTGCTAAACGACAAAATGCCTTGAGTATCACCCGTCGCAGCCCCAATCGATCCGTTTGTCTGGTTGCGTTGAAAATCGACCAGGTAGACGCCGAGCTGAATATTGTGCCGTCCGTAGATCTTCGTGAGATTGTCGGAGAGGCTATACACCGGGTTGGTATGCTCCCAGGGCATATAACCAGGGTCCACCGCAAAGCCCTTGCCTCCGTATGCTTGATTGTTGCCGGCGATCACCAGGCCAGGCATCTTCCCACCGGAACCGTTGTTAAAGATCGTTGTCATGCCAACCCCTGGCGCTCCAAGAAGGTTTACGCCCTGCAGCGTGACGTTGGCCCCGGGTTCGTCTGTCAAAGTGATCTTCTGGTCGGTATAACTTACGACCAGTTCATTGAGCAGGGTGGAGGACAAACTCTTCGTCATTCGTACGGCCGCGCTGACCCCTGGGCCGTAAAAATCATTTTGTATCGTCGGGAAAGTGTTCTCTAGGAACGCGAATTGCGGAACAGGCGTAGTTGTATTCCAGGCATCGTGAATGTAGTGGACGTTCAGCCGCAGCGTATCGGTGAAGGCATGATCGAAACGAACCAGCTCTTCTCTCCAGTAAGTCGGAAGAGATACATCGGCGTTATAGCAGGAGCCAATAGTAGAGCTGCAGCCCGAGCTTGCGTTCGGTAGCGGAATAATGCCGGTCCCAAGAATCAGCAGCGGATTACGATTCGTCGGAATGATATTGTTCGGAAAGTTACTGATCAATCCTCCCAGAGGTGGCACCGTCGCAGGCGAAGGGCAATCTGGATATTGAGTTCGTCTGAAGTAAATCGTCCCGGGCTCACCCGGTAATACGATAGGGCATACGTCAGAAAAATCTCCCTGGCGTTCTGCGACCGAGGGCACGGCCTGCCGATAAGGGTAGGGGTCGCTTTCCAGGCGGGCTTCTTCGGAAAAGAAAAAGAAAGTCTTCCCCTTAGTCTCGTACAAATGAGGGATAAAGACAGGGCCTCCAATGGTGGCGCCAAAGTCATTGCGACGGTAGAGCGGTGCCTTATCGCCGATGTCAAAATATCCTTTCGCATTCATGAACTCATTGCGAAAGAATTCATAGGCGCTGCCGTGATATCGGTCTGTACCCGATTTCGTGGTGACGATCGTGGTGCCGCTTCCTACACTCGGATACATCGCGCTGTAATTCGATGTTACAACCTTGATCTCCTGGATCGCGTCAATGCTGGGAGTCACAATCAGCGACGTCTTGTCCTTGTGCATTCCCTCATTTATGGTCTCAGAGCCATCCACTTGAAAGCTGTTGTATTCAGTTCGGCCGCCATTAATGCTGAATGAAACACTTCCGGCCATTCCAACACGCGCTTCATCTTGACCTGTCTGATTACTTACTCCGGCGACTAACGTCGTCAATTGTGTGAAGTTACGGCCATTCAGGCCGATGGCTGGGACTTCCGTGCCCGTAATAGTTCCAGTTATCTCAGACGATTGGGTTTCTACAGTAGTGATTGGGTTTTCTTCTACATTCACCTCAGACTTGGTGGACTGCAGTGACATCTGGATGTCAAGATCCAGCGCTTGACCCATTCCGAGAGCGACGTAGGTATTAAAGTCGCCGAATCCTTCGATATGCACCAGGATCTGGTAATTCGCGGCGGTAAGATATGGGACCGCATAGTTTCCGTTTTCGTCCGAGGTCACCTCCTGCTTCGCTTTGGTGTCCTGATTGATTATTTGGATAGGGGCTTTCGGTATGACTGCGCCTTGAGGATCAAAGATTTTTCCCGAGATACGCGCGGTTTGTGCTTGAACGCACGCCGCACCGAACATAACGATAAAGCACGCCATAACTCGCCAATACCTAAATCGCATATTAAGAGGTCCTCTAACTGGCTTTGTGTGGGGAAAATGGTGCGAAGTGCGGGCCCTGTCGTTAATAAAATCGTCGATCAAATACGTAGCTGATTGTGCGGGGTTGAACACCGGTGACTGAGCGTCCCCAGAATGTGAGCGCAGCCGGTCAGCTGGCCATCAGTTCTGTAAAAAGCTCTGCGTGTCCGGCGACCGCTTTGGCTCCATCAAATTGCCGTGCGCGTTCCAGTCCCTTTTCACGCAGTTCACCACGAAGTTGAGAGGATTCAATTATCTTGGACATCTGTACGGCGCAATCCTCAGCGCTGGAGGCATCGAACAGGAGCGCGCATCCTCCAGCCACTTCCGGCAAAGAAGCGGCATCCGCGCAAATCACGGGAGTCCCGCACGCCATGGATTCGATTACAGGCAAGCCAAAGCCCTCCTGCCTGGAAGGCAGGATCGTCGCCTCTGCTCCGGCATAGCAGGCTCGCAGCAATTCGTCCGGCACCGCGTCAATCCAACGCAGCCACTTGTCGATCCCCAGTCGAATCGCGAGCGTATGCAGAGACGGCTCGTTCTTTTTGTCTTTGCCAATGATGACCAACTCAATCGCGCCTTTGTGCTGCGATTGCAGTCGAGCAAACGCTTCAAATAGAACGGGCAGATTTTTCGAAGGCTTTGGGCTTCCAACAAAGAGAAAGTAGTCCCGGCAAAGGCCCAGGTCGCGCCGCACGATCGCTTTCGCCTCATGGCGCGGCATCGGGGTAAATATTGGACTGGCATAACGGTGAATCACCGAGATTTTGCTCTCGCTTCCCCCCAAATGTTCGAGGATCATGCGCTTCGAATATTGCGAGATGGTGATGATCCGGCGGGCCTTTAATACCGCCATCTTCAAGAGGGACTTTGCAAATACTCGAGATTTCAAGGTGTCTCGGAAAGCCGGGTCGAGCAAGTGAGTGACGTCGTGAATCGTGACCGACATGCGCCGCGAATAGAGCACCGGGATGTCATAGTGAGGACAATGTAGAAGGGTCGCCCCTTCAACCAGCCCCGGAATAGCCATTTGTGCCGCCAGTGAATACATCGGAGCGGAGCTTGGAATGATCCTGTCCGCGTAGGCTGCCAGCTTCCGGCCGTGCGTGGGGTGCACGACACACCACAGCTCCACGCCCGGCAACAAGGGCCGGAGCCCGGCCAATAATTGTTCGCTGTAACGCCCGATTCCCGTCGCGTAGGCGCGAGCATCAAAGGCCAGAATGGGACGTTTTTGCATCGAGAAACCTAAGCGCGCTTTTCCGGATTCAGTTTCGGGTTACCGATCTGCTCTGCTGAAAGTGGGGGTTCTAATTTTGATGGCGTGGATTGAGTCGCGGGCTCGATCAGGAGTTTCTGACCATCGCGTATTTCGGGATCTCTAACCGCCGGGGCGGGAAGGAACGTGCGCAAAGCGCTCCTTCATTCGCAAAAAGGGCTTCTCCAGTGCGTGATAGGAAATCATCGCCATAGCTAATGTCAGAAGAAAACCTAGCAACCCCTGTCCTTTGACGAGGCGCGAACCGAACGAGGCATGAGCACCAATAACGTCAGCCAACTTCAGGCCAAGAAGATGAAACACATAGAGGCCGTAACTGATTCGCCCCAGGTACACCAATGGCTTCCAGGCATACCACGGAGGGGCGCTGGCCAGCACCGAGAGAACAATGCCGATGGAACTGAGAGCCACCAGCGGATAACCGATTACCGAAAGAAGCTGAACTGCTTCTACCCCGTCGGCCTCGGGGTGTAGAAAAACTGCGGCTGCCCATAACATGGCGAAGCTGGTTACGAAAAGTAATGCGCGTCGAACGTTAGAGAGCCTCGGCGAACGGCCACGCAGAAGAATTGCCGCGATGATGCCGAGAGCGATTGGATCCAGCCGGGTAAAAGAATTGAACTTGATATATCTCTCCGAGCCCAAGTGTGCCCAGAAGATCGCGAGACGCATGGCATTGGAAACGAAAAGCATAATGCCCGCGGCTACCAGCAACCCGCGTTCCCCGAGATTTCTCACCAGCGGCGGCCATGCGAAGTAAAACTGTTCCTGTACCGAGAGGCTCCACAGCGGGTTGATGACCGAAACGGCCCGCAAGCCGGACATCATCCACCAGTTTCCCGAGAATAAAAGAAAAGCGACGACTGCCTTTACGCTGACGCGCTCGTTGGGTATGAGGCCGTTACTGGCCAAGGCCAGGGCAAGGAAAAAGAAGTAGAGAGGCCATATTCTCAGAATCCGCCGAATGTAAAACCACTTCACATCGACGGTACCTGTACGTGCCTTCTCGCGGAGAAGCAGTTCGGTAATAAGGTACGAACAGAGAGCAAGGAATATGTCGACTCCGTAGGTTGCGGCCGCCGAGATGGTGGAGACACCGATCGCGAACCATTTTCCGAGATGCGGATTGTACTGTCCAGCGACACTCGGAAAGTGGTGATGAATGAAAACCAGGAAAAAAGCACAGAAGCGAAGCACATCCAGTTCGGGACGATAGAAGCGGGCCGCGGTGCGGGGGTCAACGGCGGCGACCTGAGGCTCAGGTCGCTTGGTGACCACCCTTAAGTCAGGGCTCTCCAATGCGGGGAGTGAAACAGAAGCCATGTTCATGATTGCCCGCTCTGCGCAGCTCGCATGGGATTTTTTCGCCGAGTCGTGATATGCATCGTTCAGCTAAGCCTGGGACAACTAAGCTCGCGGCAACTAAGCTTGCGGCAGCGGCGCCCAGCGATCGCGGTTGCGGTAGTCCTTTACACCTTGCAAGACGTTCCCCATCGCTTTCACTCTGCCTGAGAGCGCGCGGTGGAGGAGTCGACGAGAGAGAAACACAAACGACGCCATTTGCGGAACGTGGGAATATTGCGAAAGGAAGCGAATCGCAGAATATGTATACCAGCGGTCAATAGAAGTGCTGGTCTTACTTGCGCTGGCGTTCACGTTGTGCAGCACGATCGCTTGGGACGCAACGCCTAACTGCCAACCCTTGCGTCGCAGCCGGAAACATAATTCAGCATCTTCCCAGTACAAGAAGAACCGGTCGTCCATCAAACCCGCGTCTTCGAGCGCCTTTCGGCGCACCAGCATGCTGGCTGCTGTCAGAAAGTCCAACCGGCGGCCTGGCCGCGGACGCTCCGTGGCTTGCGAGCAATAACCGGTCCAGAGACTAACCCAGCCTCCACCCCAGGCCTGAATCTTTCCAGGATCCGACGTGTAATGAAGAACAGATCCCACCGCGCCCAATCGATAATCGGACTCGGCAGTGCGCACCAGTTCGCGAAGAGCAAACGGTTTGGGTTGCGTGTCGTTGTTGAGCAGCCAAATATACTTGACGGCGTGACGCATCACTTCGCGAATCCCTGCATTATTGCCGCCTGAGAATCCCAGGTTCTTGTCGGTTTGCACAATGCGTATCTCGGGATATGCCAGCCGAATGCGCTCTACAGAATCGTCGGTCGAACCGTTATCGACCACGACTATCAGCAGTTCTTGATAATCGGTAGCGCGCAAGGCATCAAGGCACAGCAGAGTTTCGCGCCAGCCGTTCCAATTAACGATGACGCAGCCAACCAGCGCGTCGCGACTCACGGGACCACCGCCCCAAGCTCCGATTGTGCCCGCGCCAAGTCTTGCGGGACGCCGATGTCGATGAAGTATCCATCCGACTTGAACGCGAGCAGGCCACGTGTCAGCTGAACTGGAAGCACCTCTCGCTCAAGAGATACGTTGCGGTTCATAACCACCCGATCCATGACGGATGGCTCGAACAGATATACGCCGCCGTTGATAAAGCCCGGATTTCGTTCCGCGCTCTTCTCCGAGAAAGAGGTCACCCAGCCTTCATCATTCACTTCAACGCTGCCGTAGCGCGACGTATCGGGAACGTGCGCGAGCGCGATGGTTGCCTCGGCCGCGCGCCCGGAGTGCAACTCCCACATCGCGGCGAGAGACAGGCGCAGAATCGAGTCGCCGTTCATGGCCAACACGCGTTCTCCGCGAGCATAGCGAGAATAGGCGAGCCCAAGCGCTCCAGCGGTTCCCATCGGTTCATCTTCGTGCGAATAATGGATGTCGAGGCCAAGGCTTTGCTCTGCCACCCACTGCTCAATCTGTCGCGCGCCATGGCCCAGGCATAACACCACTCGCGAAAGCCCGTGATCCGCAAGCATCTTCAACAGGTAGGCAAGAAATGGCTTTCCCTGAATCGGCGCCAGCGCTTTCGGGCCCTCGGCATACACCGGGCGCAGCCGAGTCCCCAGGCCTCCGACCAATATCAGGGCCGGGCACTGGGAGAGCCCATTATTTTCGCGCGCGTCCGCAATCATCTTGTGATGAGGCAACGTCAGGCGCAAACCGTCTGCGCCATCCGCCGAGCCGCAAGCGCCCCTTGCAGGACCGCCTCAAAGCGCCGGCTGAATTGCTCGCGGGTAAATTCCGCGGCACGGCACCGCATCGCGCCGTCGGAAAACTCCCGCC
>Ga0209420_1001452_pt1 | contig 11217 bp, 10 predicted proteins | sample BlaSpr_A8_OM1_O1_FD_187972 | JGI IMG/M metagenome (GOLD analysis project Ga0209420, IMG submission 187972) | Forest soil microbial communities from Thunder Bay, Ontario, Canada - Black Spruce, Ontario site 2_A8_OM1_O1 (SPAdes) (version 2) | ecosystem: Environmental > Terrestrial > Soil > Boreal...
CGAGGTACAGGTAGCGGACTTTGCGCCATTCGCGTTCGGGCCGCTGGTCGAGATCTCCGCCAAATGCGCCGCGGACGTCGAGCTCATGCGGGATGTAATGTAGGCGCACGCGATGCGATTCCATCAGGGCGTACGCCGGATGCATCGCGAGATACGCGAACGGGCTCTTGTAGTCGTAATAAAGCTTGATGGTCAGTAGATCGTCGGCCATGAGCGAGGATTTATCACGGCAGGCGAAGAGATTCGACCGGGCGGTTAGGGCCCAGCCCGACCTCAGATTGTCTTCGGAAGGGCGAGGAGCGGCTCGGGTTTATCGACCGTCAATGCATTAGGAATTGCATCTACGCCAATAGTAAGAGGGTATGTCACGCTTGACTTACGCTTGAGATATTTAGAAGATGCTAATGCACTAATGACTTGGAACGACGTAGTAGTCGATTGTTATATTTATGTACTAGTTAGTAGGTATTCATAACATAGCAAATCAGTTTTGCTACATTCAGTAACGACTCACGCCCGGGCGCGAGAAGATTGATTCCCGCCGGAGGGACACGGAGGGACACGAAAATGGACCTGCTCAGAAAATTGTATGTGAAGGCTGACGGATTCGCGCGTGGCCAGACGATGGCCGAGTATGTGCTGATCGTCTCGGCGATTGCTGTGGTCGTCTATGCGGGCTACCAGACGACGGGCACTACTATCAGCACGCTGATAAGTAGCGTGGACGGTAATATGTAGGGGAGCGACCGGACCGGCAATCGAGGATGGGCAGTTCGCCCGTTCGCCGCTCAATCTGAATTGCGCATCCAGTCGGCGACGCGCTCGCCGATCATAATACAGGTCAGATTGGTGTTGGCGCGCACGATGTTCGGCATGATCGACGCATCGACGACGCGCAGTCCCTCGACGCCGCGCACGCGACAGTACTGATCGACCACCGCCATTGGATCGTTCTCCGGGCCCATCTTCACGGTGCCGACCGGATGAAAGATCGTCGTGCAATTGTCGCGTACAAACGCTTCCAGGGCGGAATCAGAGTTCACGACCTCGGCGTTCAGGTTCACCATCTCTTTGAGCATCGCCGCGAAGGGACCGTTGTGCATCAGGCGCCAGGCGATGCGGACGCCGTCGGCCATCCGGCGCACGTCTTCGGGGTGGTCGAGATAGTTTAGATCGATCTGCGGCGGGACCTCGGGATTGGCGCTGCGCAGCCGGAGGCGTCCGCGCGAGCGGGGCCGCTGCAGGCCCGGCACCACCGCGACGCTTGGGACCGGCAGGTCGAGTGTGAGTCCCGGCGACACATTCAGGTCAAACAGTTCGAACACGTACATCTGCATGTCGTTGAATTCATCGGAACCAGCCGCGGTATAGCGGATGCCGATGGGGTTGGTGATCTGCGGGTCGTGTGGAATTCCCGCAACCGGCGTGGCGACGACGAAGACCATCGGGTGGTCGATCAGGTTGCGGCCGACGCCCGGCAGGTTCACATGGCATTTGATTCCCACTGTTGCGAGCTCGTCGCTGGGGCCGACACCCGAGTGCATCAGTAGAGCGGGTGAATGGATTGCGCCGGCCGAGAGCGTGACGCGACGGCCGCGCACTTGCTGGATTGCGCCGGCGCATTCTATTTCAATGCCCGCCGCGCGGCCATTTTCGATAATCACGCGGTGCGCGTGGACGCCGGAACGAATCGTGAGATTCAGACGATGCCGCGCGGGCGCGAGATAGCCGATGGCGGTCGAGATGCGGACGCCGTCGCGCCGGTTGCGCGGCCATGGGCCGATGCCGGTGGACTCGGGATCGTTATGGTCCAAGACTTCGGCGTATCCAGCCGCGCGCGCGGCGTCGAAAAAGGCGCGATTGAGCGGCTGCCAGTTCTCAGGACGCGGGCGCTCGATCCAGATCGGTCCGCCGAGTCCGTGAAAATCGCCGCGCGCATCGCGATCGTCTTCGAGCTTGCGATGGAACGGAAGGACCTTCTCGAAGCTCCACTCGCCATTGCCCCAGGCCGCCCATTCGTCGAAATCACCGGGCGTGCCGCGCAGCGCGATATGACCGTTGACGGCAGAACTGCCACCGGTAACCTTGCCGCGCGGGTATGCGATTTCCCGGGCAGGCGTGGCATTTGCGACCAGACCCCAGTCGTGCGGTCCCGCCGAGATCCATGTGTGCAGCAAGTCGGCCGGAGTGTGCTCGACGGCTGAATAGTCGGGTCCTGCCTCGAGCAGCAGGACATTGCGTTTCGGGTCCTCGCTGAGCCGGGCTGCCAGCGCGGCGCCCGCCGAGCCGGCGCCCACAATGATATCGTCGTACTCCATCGATCGAACCCCCGCTTCAATCCAAGTGCTAGCAGGTAACGTCAGGACTTTCCTAGGTCAGCGGTTCGTGGATTGCTTCGGCGGCTTCGGATGCGGGTTGCTTTCGATGCGGATCCGCGCCGAGGACCAGGGCCAGCACGCCGCTCACTGAAATCAGAATGCCGACGACCTCGCGGGTGGTTGCGCGCTCGCCGAGAAACATCACGGCGAACAGGATTGACAGGATCGGGATGCCGGGAATGACCAGTGCCGTCGTCCAAGCCAGCGAGAGCCGGTTGATCGCGCCATACCAGGTCAGTCCGCTCAGAAAATATACGAAAAAGCCGGTTACGATGATCACGCCGAGCGAGGTCGGGTCGGCGAGTTGCACTATCGAGTCGCGGCGGAACAGCAACAGCATCGCGGTCAGAACAATCGACGCGTAGAAGAAGCGGCCGCCCGTCATCGAGGTCGGCGTCAGCGGCGGCATCAGCTTCAGACCCAGCACGTGCGATGTCTGCCAGAACAAGGGCGTCGTGAAGATAATGGCCGACGCCCACAGCGGTAAAAATGACCCGCCGCCAGCGAGCACCGAGCCGATGCCGACCAGGACGGTGGCTGTCGCCAGCATCTGGCGCACCGACGGACGCTCGCCGACGAAGAGCGTCGAGAGCACCAGCGAATAGACCGGTTCGGTTTGCAGCAGCAGCACACCGGCGACCGCGCCGATACGGGTGAGCCCGTAGGTGAGAGTGAGGCTGGTCATCACAGTTCCGGCCATCGAGACTACGAACAGCCGGCCGCGGTAGCGCGCATCGAAAATCAATCGCAACTCACCGGTAAAGTGGAGCAGCGGAATCGTGCAGAGCGTGGCGAACACGACCGCGCCGGTGCAGAAGAGCAGCGGGTCAAGATGCACCGCGCCCCATCGCGTGATGACGGGCTGGCCGGCGCCGATGATCGTGTTGATGATGCATAGCGTCAGGCCAACCTGAAAGGCCCGAGCGCGGCGCGCCGTTTCGCCGGCATCGGCGACGGGTGATATCGAGCCCGCCGAAGTGTCGGTGCGCATCGACTAGCCTCGCGCGAACGCGACAACGGCGACCAGTATGGCCAGTGCAATTCGATAAATCGCGAAAGACCGGTAGGAATGGGTCCGCACGTAGCTCAGCAGCCAGACGATCGCGATCAGGCCGAATACCGCGGAGGCGGCAAAGCCCCATCCAAGTTGAGGCGTGAGGCCCGAGTGGAAAAATTTACGCGCTTCGAGCAGGCCGGCGCCGGCGATAATGGGCGTCGCCATGAGGAAGGAGAAGTTCGCGGCGTCCGGGCGGTCGATCCCGAGGAAGCGAGCGGTAGTGATTGTAGCGCCGGAGCGGGAGACGCCGGGAATTATCGCGAGCGCCTGGCTCAGACCAATGAAAAGGGCGTCGAGGAAGGCGAGGTCGCCTATTTTGCGCTTTTTCGACCCAACTCCGTCAGCGGCCCACAAAAGAATGCCAAGGATCGCCAGCGTCGTCGCGATCAGAACCGGTGAGCGGAAGATTGTTTCGGCTTCCTTTTCCAGCAGGACGCCGATGATGGCTCCGGGAACCGACGCGACTATCAATAGAAACAGCAACCGGCGCTGGACGCGATTGCCGTTGACAATCGACATCGCCATGTCGAGCCATTCGCGCCAATAGAAGACTAACAGCGCCAATAACGTTCCAAGGTGAAGGACTACGTCGAAGGCGAGTCCCGGGTCCTCCTGCCATTTGAGCAGCCAGGGGACCAGAATTAAATGAGCCGAACTGGAGACCGGGAGGAACTCCGTCAAGCCCTGAACGATGCCGAGAACGATCGCTTGAAATACAGTAAACATAATAATATCAGCTACTTAGGCGCACATCGCCACTTTTCGCACTCGATTGTGCCGGTTGCGACCCGTGCCTGCGAAACTCAATGCTGAGTGAAAACATTACCAAGATACTCCTTGACCGGCCCGAAACTTCGTCTAGAATTGGTTCCTGCTAGCGGGGACCAGATGAGGGGAGCAGGAGGCACTATTGCCTATGAATCGAGTTGCCAGAGGCAAAGTAATTCCCTTACGGGAGGTCAGTGTGGTCGAGTCTGACGGAGGGCCCGACCAATCTGCCGTTTGGGATAATATCAACCCGGGCGAACCGCATCCGTTTCCGGTAGTTTCTACATTGCCCCGTCTGCCGGTGATGATCCCGGATGAGATTCTGGACTACTACGGCTGGGTCTTTTGCCAAGGTGGATTCCTCAATCTGCAGATGACGTTCGAGCAGTTTCTCGCCGTGGTTGCCGCGGTAAGTCCTGCCGGACTAAGCCCGGAATACGATGCGAGCGAGGCATCGTACCCTAACGACTGATCCTCTGCGATACCGCGAGCGGATCGCTTCGATGCCCGCCCTGGGCGCACTCGGGCGGGCATCGATCTGTGAGGCAGTCGATTTTTTCATGATTTGACTACGCCCTGAGTGCGCCCGCGTTTCAGTTGTTCCCGGCGGAACCTTTATCGGGCCCGCTCAGCAAGGTGTTCCTGATCCAGATGCTTGGCAGATTGGCGCCGTCGGTGGGCGATTGAAGGCCGTTGTCCTGCGCGATTTGCCGCCAGTTGTCCTCGTTGCCGGTCGCTCGTTTCGCCAGACCCTTCAAGTTCTCGTTGGGCAGCAGCGCGTAGTTGACCCCGCCCTCTTTCGGAGTGCCGCCTGAGGGCGGAAATTGCGCGGCGAGTTGATCGATCTTGGCGAACAGGTTCAGGCGCGTGGTGGCATTGTACTTGGCGAGGTCCTGGTCGGGCATGTCCTCGACGCGGACATTGGCGATTATTCGCGAGCTGCGCGGGTCGATCGGCACCACCTCGATCTCGTAGCGATACTGCGGATGCTTGCCGACGAGACTGCCGAGGACGCCGGCGCCCACGTCGGCATCCTTCCACAGCGTCACCAGATGGTCGTTGGGCTTGACCTCGAACAGGATACCCTCGCTGCGCAGCACGTCCTGCGTCAGCACGAAGGAATCAGTTAGGTTGTAGGGGACGTCATGCTGCTCGCCTTCGGCCGCATCGGTGCCACCGCCGGCGGCGCGGTTGGCGTAATATGGGGCGTAGGTGCATCCCTCAAAGAGCAGTATCGAGCAGGCCACGATCGCAATCTTTTGAAGTCGCCGAAACACACTCCGCACCTCACTCATCACAACCGGTAAGGAAACCATGAGAGTTCCATGTGCGCAAGGCGAACCGGCGCGAGCAGCTTCGCATGCGATTGAGATTGCACGGCAGGCCCGCAGACGCTAATCAAATATACCCTTATGGCGGAAGCAGAAAACAAAACCCCGCGGCACGTGATGGCGGTGGTCGGGGGCGCGACGGCGGGTTCTGAAATCGCGCGCATCCTGGCCGAGCGCGGCGCGCTGGTGATCGTGTTCGAGCAGAACCCGCGTCCCTACGGAAAAATCGAAGACGGGCTGCCGCGATGGCACGTCAAACAACGCCACGACGAATACGAAGAAATCAATCGCCGCCTCGACCATCCGAATATCGAATACGTGCCGTTGACCCGGATGGGGCGCGAGCTCGATTTCGACGAGCTGCGGACCAGCTGGGGACTCAGCGGAATCGTGCTGACCCACGGCGCGTGGAAGGATCGCGCGTTTCCGGTCGAGGGCGCCGACCAGTTTATCGATCGCGGCCTCGTCTATCAGAACAAGCTCATCTACTGGTTCAATCACTACCTTGAAAAAAATTACGACGGCCCGCGCTACGAGCTGAGCCCGGGCGCGATCGTCGTCGGTGGCGGCCTCGCGTCGATCGACGTGGTCAAAGTGCTGCAAATCGAGCTGACGTTGGCGGCGTTGAAGGCGCGCAACATCGCGAGCGACATGCTCGCGCTCGAGCGCGAGGGGATCGAGCCGGTGCTGAATGCGAGCGGCCTCAAATACGGTGACCTCGGCGTCGCACCCTGCAAGTTGTACTATCGCCGGCGCGTGCTCGACATGCCGCTGTCGGACATTCCGCCGGACGCGCCGGCCAAGCGGGCCGAGGCGCTCAGGCAGGCGCGCGCGAAGATTCTCGACAAAGCGCAGCGCAAGTTCCTGTTCGAGTTCCAGGAACTTCGCGCGCCGAGCGGAGTGATCGCGGAAAATGGCGTGGTCGAGGGCGTGATCTTCAGCCGCACTGAAGTCGCCGACGGACAAGTCCGAATCGTGCAGGAGGCGGCGGAGTCGGCGCGAGCGAAGATGACTATCAGCTCGATCGGAAGCATCCCGGAACCGATCCCCGGAATCGCGCAGAAGGGCGAAGTCTATACTTACGTCGATCAAAAGATCGGGCTGCTGACGGACGGCCCAACCGCCGTGTTCGCGGCCGGCAACGTGCTGACTGGCAAGGGCAATATCAAGGACTCGCTCGACAGTGGAACCGAGATTGGCACGCGCGTGGCCGAGGCGTACCTGGGGTTGTCAGGTGAGGAACTGAAGATTGCGGAAGGCGCGCGCAAAGACGCGGCGGTGTCGGGCGAGAAGATCGCGACTGCGCTCAACGCGCGAGATAAAATTGCGCCGGAACAGGTCGCGAGCCTGCTGCGGCGCGTGCGCGATCGCCAGCGCGCGGTGGGCTACGAGGGCAACTATCGCGCATGGCTCGCGAAGGTCACGCCCCCCGATTTGCACTAAAAATCCCCAGCGTTTTCCGCGGCACAAAGCCTTATTCTAAGCGATTCGCAAGGGATGCCCTTTTCGGCCTGACCACCACGCGCCCGACATGCTATTCATTCAGAATGGACAACGTCACGCCGCGTCCCCGCTCTCCAAGGGAGGAAAGCTTTGCACAATCGACGGCGCTTTCTGTCTCCTCGCCCTCGCCCTGTTAGGGCGAGGATGAAGGTGAGGGTCCAATTACAGCGCGCGATTTTTTTCGCGCGCAATTCAAGATTCTGCTTCTGCTCCGAACGCCTGTCAGAGGGAGGGAGACACTCCTCCTGAAAGACAATTTTTGATGGAACGAAACTACCCTTAGCGGTACGCCCGTCGCCCAACCACAACATGTGGTATATATTGTCACTTATCAAACAAATCAAATGACGACTCTCTCCCAGTTTTGCCTCGTCGCAGGCGCGACTATAGGCTCATCGAATAACGGCAATGGAGGTGCGGAGTGGACGAACTCAAGCGAACTGATCCGGAAATTTTTGACCTCATAAAACAGGAAGAGCGCTACGAGATCGATTCGGTCCGGCTGATCGCGTCGGAGAATTACGTTTCGAAAGCGGTGCTGGAAGCGACCGGGTCGGTTCTCACTAACAAGTATTCCGAAGGCTACCCCGGGCGCCGCTATTACGAGGGCCAGCGCAATATCGACCAGATCGAAACGCTCGCGGTCGATCGCGCCAAGGCGCTCTTCAACGTCGAGCACGCCAACGTGCAGCCCTATTCAGGCTCTCCAGCGAATGTCGCGATATATTTCGCGCTGCTCAAGCCGGGCGACACGATCATGGGCCTCGCGCTGCCGCATGGCGGGCATCTGACGCACGGATGGCCGGTGAGCATCACCGGTACGTTCTGGCGCTCGGCGCAGTATGTGGTGGATCGCGAGAGCCACGTCGTCGATTTCGACCAGGTCCGCGCGCTGGCGCGCAAGGAGCGGCCGAAAATTATCGTGACCGGCGGCACTGCGTATCCGCGGCTGTGGGACTTCAAGAGTTTCAGTGAGATCGCGAAGGAAGTCGGCGCGTTGCTGCTCGCCGACATCTCACATATCGCGGGATTAATCGTCGGCGGCGTGCATCCGAGTCCCGTGCCGTACGCCGACGTAATCATGACGACCACGCATAAAACGCTGCGGGGCCCGCGCGGCGCGATGATCATGTGCCGTAACGAATACGCCGAGGCAATCGACAAGGCGGTCTTCCCCGGCTTGCAGGGCGGTCCGCACAATCATACGACGGCGGCGATTGCCGTCGCGCTGAAGGAAGCATCGACTCCGGAGTTCAAACAGTACGCGAAGAAAGTGGTGAGCAACGCAAAGACGCTCGCCGACGAACTGCTTGCGCGCGGCTTCAGCCTGGTCTCGGGCGGCACCGACAATCATCTGATCCTGGTCGACCTGACGAACAAGAAAGTGTTCGGCAAGAAGGGCGCGAAGGCGCTCGACACGGCCGGGATCGTCTGCAACTCCAACACCGTGCCATACGATCCACGCAAGCCCTTTAGCCCGAGCGGGTTGCGGCTCGGCACGCCGGCAGTAACCTCGCGCGGAATGGGCGACGCCGAGATGCGCCAGATCGCAAAATTCATGGATGAGGCAATCACACACGCGAGCGACGAAGCGGCGCTACGGCGCATCGCAGCCGCAGTCACCGAGATGTGCCGCAAATTCCCCGCCCCCGGCATCGCGCTGACCTAGCAGCATTGAGCTGTCTCCGCCTTGACAATCTCAACGCAGTGACGCGATAAACCCGACATGGCAAACATCAAAGTTGAACGCGGCCTTCATCTCGGGATGCCCTACACGCCGGACATGCAGGACGGCGGCAAGCGGCCCGAGCCGACGTGGAGCGGGATTCGCGATCAGGTGCGCGAGGCAGATGCGCTCGGCTACGACACTCTCCTCGCGGTCGAAACGCAACACGATCCGTATCTCGAGCTCGCGATTGCGGCACAGGAGCCGTCGAAGATCGAGTTGGCGACCGGCATCGCGCTCGCATACACGAAGAGTCCCGTCGCGACTGCGTACACCGCGTGGGATTTGCAGCGCATGAGCGGTGGGCGATTGAATCTCGGGCTTGGATCGCAGGTCAAAGGCCACGTGACGCGACGCTTCGGAATGCCGTGGTCGAAGCCCGCGCAGCGGATGAAAGACTACGTCGGTGCGATGCGCGCGTGCTGGCGCACCTGGCAGACGCGCGAGCCGTTCAACTTTCAGAGCGAGCACTACAATCTCTCGCTGATGACGCCGAATTTCGCGCCGCCGCCGGTGTCGAATCCGCACATCCCTGTGCTGATTGCCGCGGTGCAGGAGCGGATGCTCCAGGTCGCCGGCGAAGTGTGCGACGGCGTGCGATTGCACGGAATCGTAACGCGGAAATATCTCGATCAGATCGCGTTCCCGAATTTGAAAAAGGGTTTCGACAAGTCGGGCAAGCCCGCCGCCGAGTGGAGCAATTTTCAAATCGGAGGCGGCGGCTTTCTATGCTCTGGGAAAGACCGGGACTCGCTTGCGCGCGCCGTCACCGGAATGAAATCGACGATCGCGTTTTACGGCTCGACGCGATCGTATCGTTCGAGTTTTGAAATCGACGGATGGGGCGACACCGCCGACCAGTTGCACAAACTATCGGTGCAACAGAAATGGCCCGAGATGGCGAAGCTGGTGACGGACGAGATGGTGCATGCGTTCGCGGCGGTCGGCACCTATGACGAGATCGCGGGCGTGATAAAGAAACGCTTTGCCGGCGTGAACCGCCTATCATTCGACATGCCCGTGAAGAACGATCACGATCGCGGCGTCCTCAAAGAGATCCTGCAGGAGCTGAAACATCCCTAAACGATCGTCTTCCCAAAAAAGTTCTAACAGGGATGAAGTCCCGCACCTGTCTTTTTATACTGGGTGCAGGGGTCATCCCTGCCCAAGGAGGTGCGGAACCCACGGTGGGTTCCGCACTAGATAAAGTGATTTGCCCTTCCCTAGATCACGCGGCGGGCGGGTTGATATCGGACCACAGGCGGCGCATCAACTCGATATGGGTCTCGACCGCCCACAGTGTCTCGGCGGCGGCGCTTTCGGGTATCGCGCGGAAGATCGAACCCGCGCTCGAGTCGCCGTGATCCTTGTCGACCTTGACGTGCACGCTGAAGAACAGCAGCGCGTCGTCGGACAGATTGTAGTGTGCGCTGAGGCCGTCGATCACGCGGGTGTAAGCGTCGGGGTTAAAGAGCTCGGAGCCGAGGCTGATGCCGGCGAGCGTGACGTACCACGGTTTCGATTCGGCTAGCCAGTACATCCAATGCATCATGGCGGTGGCGTCGGCGGTCATGCTCGCGCTGAGCAGGTCGGCCCGCGGGATTCCGATGGCTTCGCCGAATTCGAGGTAGAGCTCGGGATGCGAGCGGTTGGCGCCGGAGACGCGGCCGAGTTCCTCTTCGATCAGATTCTCGACGATTGCTTTGCGCGCGGGAAAATCGTCGCACCTGGCATAGATGAGGCCGAGGATGTTGGCGTTGTGCGCTTTGTTGCCGATGAATAGCTGCGTGGCCCAATGTCGCAGCTGGGGCATCGACAGTTCGCCGCGCTCAATCTTCTCGATGGTCGGATGGGAGCGTAGCGTGCGATTGTTGCGCTCGAGTTTCTCGATCAGGCGGTTGAGCTGGCGGGTTCCTTCTTCGACATCCATGATCAATTTCCTTGTGGTGCAGCGGCTCCGGAAGCCGATGTGGTGCGTTCGGCGGCGAGCTTCTCCGAGATATCGCGGCGCAGTTCCGACTTTTTTATCTTGCCGACGTTGGTAAGCGGCAGTCCGTGGACCAGCTCGATTCGTTCGGGCCATTTGAATTGGGCGACGCCACGAGCGTCAAGAAACTCCCGCATGACGGTGAGCGTGATGGTCGCTCCCTCGCGCAAAGACAAATAGGCGCACGACCGCTCACCGAGGATGGGATCGGGCATCGCTACAACGGCGGCGGCGCTCACGGCAGGATGCGCAATCAGGTGCGCTTCGATTTCTTCGGCGCTGATCTTTTCGCCACCGCGGTTGATCAGGTCTTTGATTCTTCCCTCGACGACCAGGTTTCCCGACGGATCGAGCCGGACCAGGTCGCCGGTGCGATAGAATCCATCGGCCGTGAACGCCTCGCGATTACGATCCGGCGCGCAGAAGTAGCCGCGAATCGTGTATGGTCCGCGGCACCACAGTTCACC
>Ga0209420_1001453_pt1 | contig 11216 bp, 12 predicted proteins | sample BlaSpr_A8_OM1_O1_FD_187972 | JGI IMG/M metagenome (GOLD analysis project Ga0209420, IMG submission 187972) | Forest soil microbial communities from Thunder Bay, Ontario, Canada - Black Spruce, Ontario site 2_A8_OM1_O1 (SPAdes) (version 2) | ecosystem: Environmental > Terrestrial > Soil > Boreal...
CGGGGACGCCAAGGACACCCTGCAGAAGCTGGTGACCGCCGTCGCCGACGCCTGAGTCGGACGGCGGCTCAAGTCATTCCAACGTTCTAAGTGATCACAGCAACCCGAATCGAGCGAGTTATCAACCGAGAATGGAGGCGACGTGTCGACGAGTGCCCTCGAAGGAGCAGAAGCCCTAATCGTTATTGACATGCAGAACAGCTTTCTCCATCCGGATGGCATCTTGTATTACACCCGGGAGGCGCCGCTGCTCAATATCCAGGAAGTAATCGAAGTGAACGGAAGGGCCGTAGCGACAGCGAGGTCCGCGAACATTCCGGTCGTGTTTACCCGGCACATGTTTCGTCCAGGACTTATCGACGCTGGCCCAGCGACGAAAGCCTTCCTCGAGGCCAGACAAACAGCACCCTTAATAGCGAATACATGGGACACCGAGGTCGTGGATCAACTCAAGTATGAGGACGCACTTTATGTAGACAAGTCGCGCATGGACGCCTTCTACAACACGGACCTCGAGGTGTTTCTGCGCGGCCTCGGGGCTAATAATCTGGTCATTACAGGTATTGTGACCAACGCCTCCATTGAGACCACTGTCCGTTCAGCTGCGATGCGTGATTATTCCGTTACCGTAATCTCCGATGGCTGCACTACGTACTCCGCTGAATATCAAGCTGCGTCGCTCGATTGAGCAATTCCATTTTGCTACGGTTAAGCCGGTTTTGTCTTGACGAGTGTCGGTCTTCGGGCTCTTGCTCACGTGTACAACCCTTCCAGGTGTTCCGCGGCTCGGTTGTCTGAGGGCGCCGTCATTTCGAGTAGTGGGTCTCCTCGCCGCTGTTCCGAAGCCGCAACGGCCAGGCTGCCCGAGCGTTCGATACGGCCCAATGCGGCACCAATCTCACAGACAACAAAACCGCCCTTGACTCAGACTCTGGCTTTCCAGCTGGCCGGCCCGTCGTGATTACAAGGTCCCTGCTTCGCGGCAAAACTCTTCGGGAATCTGGATTGGCGGCCCATTCGGGACTCCCTCCTCTCTGTGACCACCCACTACCTGGTGTCCATTAGATCAAGGCAAGACCCCCGTGATCGTTGGCGTCAACAACAGCTGCCCGAAGGGGGCCGCTGTTGCTCTCCATGGCCAACATTGTCCTCGGGACCGTGGACCACTGCGTCTCCATTTGAGCGGATCTTTGGACGTCACGTTAGAGTACGAGTGTAAGCGAGGGTTTAGTTAATAACGCAAATGCCCTACTGAGGAGGGACCTTGGTCGAGTTGGTGCAAATACGGACGGCCAACGGGCTCGCAACCTTCTGGATATCGGAACCCCCGATCTTGGAGTTCATGAAAATCGCCTCCAGTATTGAGTCGGATCGCGTCCTACAGACGATGCCGACGAGATTGTCGGCGTTTGATGATCCATTGTCCCTTCCGTTCCACGCTCGTCGAAGTTTGTATCTCGCCGATCGTGATGACCCCATGATCGGATGACGAAGACTTCGGATCGGCGCACAGTTTTTCGGACGTGCCCTCTCTGCGAGGCCACATGTGGCCTCGAACTGACCCTTGAAGGGCGCACCATCGTCAGGGTCCGCGGAGATCGGGACGATGTGCTGAGTCGAGGATTTCTTTGCCCGAAAGGCGCGGCCCTTCGACAACTGGAGGCTGATCCCGACCGCGTCACGGAGCCACAGATCAGAAAAGGGGACAAGTGGTACGCGGTCACCTGGGACGATGCGTTCGAGGAGATAGACAACAGGTTGGCGCCAGTCATGGCCGACGGGATCAAGGATGCGATTTCTCTTTACATTGGCAATGCCAATCATTCGGCGGACACTCTGTTTTTGCCCCCACTATTCGCTGCCGCTCAGACCATCAATGTCTTCACAGCCGGTACCGCCGACCAGGTGCCTAAGCAGCTAGCCTGCGCTCTACTCTTCGGCCATCCCAACTCGATCCCTGTCCCTGACATTGACCGAACCTCGCTGCTGGTGATTTTTGGGGCGAATCCACTGGCATCGAACGGCAGTCTGTTCACCGCTCCAGGAGTAAAGGACCGGTTGGCCGCACTCCAGGAACGTGGCGGGCGGTTTATCGTGATCGATCCTCGGCGTACTCCGACAGCGTCGATGGCTGACCAACACATCCCCATCCAACCCGGGACCGACGCACTGTTTCTCCTGGCTGTCGTGGCGACTCTTTTTGAGGAACGCCTAATGTCCACAGGTCGTTTGGCACCCTACGTGAACGGTGTTGATGAGCTGCGCTATGTTGCGTCCGTTTTCAGCGCCGACGTTGTCGCCGTTCGGTGTGGAGTGGATCCAGAAACCATCAGGAACCTCGCACGCGAATTGGCACGGGCACCCGCGGCGGCGGTCTACGGTCGCTTAGGGACATCGGCCCAGCTTTTCGGTACAGTGACAAGTTGGCTCGTTGACGTCGTTAATGTGCTCACGGGCAATCTCGACCGTCCCGGCGGCGCCATGTTCCCCAAAGCAGCGGCCGGCCAGGCCAACAGTACCTCCGTTCCGGGTCGCACGAGCAAAGACCTCTGGGGAGCGTCCAGCCGTGTTAGCGGAAGGCGCCAGATCAAGTGTGTGTTTCCGGAGCTCCCCCTCATATGCCTTCCTGAAGAGATCGACACGCCCGGTCCTGGGAGAATTCGAGCGCTGATCACCATCGGTGGAAATCCGCTTTTGTCAAACCCCGACAGCGACCGATTGCATCGTGCCCTCCAACAGCTCGAACTCCTTGTCTGCGTCGACATCTATCGATCAGAGACAGCTCAGTTCGCCCACGTTCTGCTACCCGCACCGAGCGACCTAGCCCGTCCTCACTACGATACGTTTTTCTACCAACTGGCGTGCCGCAACGTCGCCAACTATTCACCGCCGTCGGTTCCCCTCGGGCCATCCGAAATGCGCGAATACGAGATTTTTTTGCGGCTGGCCGGAATCCTGTCGGGGGAAGGTGCGCATTCCAATACCGCCGCGCGAGACGACGAATTCGCCTTCAACATGGTTATGGATCTGACCAAACGTCCGGGCTCGCCCGTCCATGGGAGGAATCCCGACGAGTTGATGAAGGTGTTAGAGCGCCGCCGTGGGCCGGAACGAGTGCTCGATCTAATGGTGCGTACCGGAGTCTATGGGGATGGATTCGGATCCCATCCCGGAGGGTTGACCCTTGCTGAGCTCGAGGCTCACCCTCATGGAATCGATCTCGGCCCTTTGAAATCGAGAGTCCCCGAAGTGATTCACACTCCGTCCGGACGGATCGAGCTCGCCCCTCCAGAAATCATCGAGGACCTGGCGCGTCTCAAGGTCTGGTTCGAAGAGAGTCAAGCCGCCAGCTTCCTGTTGATCAATCGCCGTGAGTTGCGCTCGAACAACTCTTGGATGCGCAATATTGATGTCCTCAGCCGACGGAGCCGCTGCACCGCCTTTATCCATTCCGCTGATGCTGCTGCGCTTGGCATCCTCGACCAGACCGAAGTATTAATCCGCTCTCGGATCGGGGAGATTGTGGTACAGGTGGAAATCACCGACGAAGTCGTTCGGGGAACGATCTCGGTACCACATGGCTGGGGGCTCTCGTCCTCGGGTGGCAACTTGCGGGTGGCGGAGCTCACGCCCGGTGTCAACGTCAATCTGTTGACCGACCCTGAGCGGTTTGACGCGCTGACCGGAACAGTAGCCCTAAGCGGGGTCCCCGTTGATGTGATCCCACGCGGTTCAATCGCCGACTCCGAACGATGACTTCTGCCAAGGTGCTATCCTCACCAATGAACCATTTTCTTCATATGGGTGTGGTTTTGCCTCCCGCCGGAATGACAGTGACGAGGCTTCAGCGTTCGACACGAGATGACGGACGGATGAGAAGTTGACCGGCCACCTCGACGATCTAGGTCCGTCCCGTCATGCCGAGAGCATGCACGATGCTTTCCGCTCCAGCCACCTGGTGGGGGGAATTTTGCTCACTGGAGGCACCAGCCGTCGCATGGGCTTCGACAAAGCCTCGATGCTGATCGACGGCGTTCCATGCGCGGCCAGGGTCGCAAGAGCGATGAAGGCTGTCGTCGCCGACGCGGTCGAGGTAGGCCCAGGTGTCTCCGGATTGCCCGCGATCCACGAAGCACCCCGAGGTGGCGGGCCTCTGGTGGCGCTCTGCGCGGGAGCAAGGGCACTCAACGAAGTGGGACAGGTGCGGGCAGCGCTGGTCTTGGCCTGCGATCTACCACTCGTCACGGCGACCCTTCTGCGAACCCTTGTCCACTGGCCCGCAACCCGATCCATAGTGCCGATCGTCGAAGGGCGACCACAGCCTCTGTGTGCGCGCTGGTCGGCCGAGGATTTGGCGACAGCGATGGACCTGGCCAATTCCGATAAGCGGTCCATGCACTCGCTCCTCGACTGCTCCGACGTGGAGCTGATTGAGGTGAAACGCAAACGCTGGCCCTTTGAGATTGACTGGCGCGAGTTCTCGGACGTGGATACGACCACCGACCTGGAGGAGACTGGCCTGGCCTGGGAGATCCCGCAGCAGTTACTGAGCAGTCAACCGCCGGGCGTCCTCGGGTAGTCGGTAGCATGGCCGAGAGGAACGTGTCGCGCAACGCCCCGCACGCCTCCCGATGATCCCCGTCTCTGAGGCTCGCCAGTTCGTCCTGACCGCCTGCGGAGCCCTTACTCTCACCCCCAGGCGAGTTGCGCTGAGCGACGCCACGGGTCTCGTGCTGGCCGAAGCCATCCGAGCTGCCGAACCTGTGCCGCCCTTTGCCAATTCGGCCATGGACGGGTACGCGGTCCGAGCCGTCGATACCGTTCGTTCACCGGTGCGCCTTCGTGTAGTGGGCAGCGTCATGGCGGGTGATGAGGCGACGACCTTCGTGTCGGCCGGTGAGTCGGTTCGCATCATGACAGGAGCGCCGTTACCTCCCGGCGCTGACGCCGTATGCATGATCGAACACACCCGCGTCGAAGCGGGTGGATCGATTGTCATTGTCGCGGAATCCCTTACTCCCGGGACGAACGTAAGGAACGCTGGGGACGATATTGAGATGGGCCAAGAGGTGTTCGGGCCAGGGGCATATCTCGGACCGGCGAACCTGGGCGTGCTGGCGAGCGTCGGGGTCGAAAGATTGCTCGTCCACCCGTCTCCCACGGTCGGCATCCTCTCCACGGGCGACGAACTCGTCACGACTACGGGCGCGCTTGCGCCGGGTAAGATCCGCGACGCCAACCGTCCGGCGTTGCTCGCGCGGCTGCGGGCAGACGGCTTTGGTGTCCTCGACCTCGGTATCACTGGAGACGACGAGGCGGCCCTGGCGGCTCTTCTCGAGAAAGCGGCATTTCGGTGCGACGTCGTCGTGTCGAGTGGAGGAATCAGCGTCGGTGACCGTGACGTAGTGAAGGTGGTGCTCGAGAAGCTGAGTGGGGGGACCGCGCGTTCGATGCAGGTCGCCATCAAGCCCGCCAAGCCCCTCGCCTTCGGCGTGCTGCAACCGAGCACGACGCCGATCTTCGGCCTTCCCGGAAACCCCGTATCTGCCCTCGTCTCCTATGAGGTGTTCGTCCGACCGGCGCTTCGCTCAATGGCCGGCTACACAGTGCTCGATCGACCCCGCTTTGCCGCCGTCGCCGTCGGCGATCTCCCCCGTTCCCGAGATGGCAAATTGCATTTGATGCGAGTGACGGCGCGCGCAAGTGCCGACGGACTGCTGCAGGTGAGGATGTCCGGGGTCCAGGGCTCTCACATGCTGCGTGCTATGGCGCAATCAAACGCCCTTGCCCTACTACCTGACGGAGACGGCATCCGCTCCGGTGGTCGCGTCGAGGTAATCCTCCTCGACACCGATCGGCTGTCCGCGGCACCCGAGGCGCTCTGGTGAATTCGGCCAGGGACTCGTTACCGGTAGGATCGGCGTCCGATGGCATTTGACGCTCGGACCTTCACCGATTGCTACGCCGCCGCGCTGGGTGTCGATGCGTTGTCGGAGGCGGATGTCGAAGCGGTGCTCGATCTGGCCGGGACTGCCGCTCACGCGTCGGAGCGCACCGCCGCGCCACTCTCGTGCTGGTTGGCAGCTACGTCCGGGCTGACCCCGGCCGAGGCGCTGGCGGCGGCACGGGACGTGGCAGAATCGCTTCGCGGCATCTGACCGCTCCCTCCAGAGTGCCCATGCCAGCCGGCTACGGCTGGCTCCATGCTGACCTCAAAGGCCAGGCAGCACGTCGTGGTGATCCGGGACGAGCGAGTTTTTGCCGGTCTGCACGTTCATGTTCGCATGGTGGTGCCCAGTGAGGGATCGACACAACGCCACTGCGGATTCGCTGCGTCGGCCTGTCACACTAGGTGCGAACTTCCGCGGAATTTCCGTCTTATTGCCTTCTTCATGATTGTCCGACGCGTGCTCTCTCTTTGCACCGGCCAACCTGGACTCGCTGCGCTTCATGAACTGGGCTCAGTCACCCAGACGCAAGAGACTCGCCACGCGTCGGGCTGGCTGGCCGAGGAACATTCGAAGTTCGAGTTCGACGCCGTTGCTGACCCAGCCTGACCAAGGGTCACATCGCTTATCCGCTCTCCGCATATGGCCCTTGCTACCGTGTGGTGTGCCTAAGTACCGCATCAGCCAAGCGGCGGAATTGTTAGGGGTCAGCGCGGATACCGTGCGTCGCTGGGCTGACGCTGGGCGGTTGTTGGCGACGCCGGCGTCGGGAGGCATGCGCTACGTCGATGGAGCTGACCTTGCCCGGTTGGCAGTCGAACTCGCCGGTGAGCAGGGTCGCGACCGGTCGCGGAGCCAGTCAGCCCGAAACCGCTTCAGCGGGATCGTGACTCACGTGACTAAGGACGGGGTGGCGGCTCAGGTCGAGGTGCAGTCGGGGCCCCATCGCTTCGTGGCGCTCATCACTCGAGAGGCGGCCGAGGATTTAGAGCTGGAGCCGGGAATGCTCGCTTACGCCGTCGTCAAGGCCACGAACGTTGGCATCGAGGTTTCAACAGATACCTGATCGAGAGAAGCTGTTAGCGCTGCTCTCCCACCTCTGACAGCGACTGCTCTTGTGGCCAAAGGCTGATCGCCTCGCTCGGCAACTCAAGGTGACACCCATCGCCGATCTGGAAGCCATGTCGTTCGGTTGTGCGAGCAAGGATTTCGAGTCCCGCTCCGACGGAGATGAACAAGGAAACCGCGGTACCCAGGTCGGCAACGTCGAAGAAGGTCCCCGAAAGTCCTCCCGAGTCGAGCAGGGTGACGTCTTCCGGCCGAATGCTCCATAACACCGGTGTTGCGGGCGCCAGGCCCTCTGTCGACGCACGGATCATGATGCCTGCAGTATCGATCCAACCGTCGGATTCGACTGTCGCCCTGTACAGGTTGGCGATGCCGAGCAGTCGAGCGACCTCTAGGGAGCGGGGACGGGTGAAGAGATCCCTCGTGGACCCGGATTGCAACGCGCGGCCGTTCGATATGACGATGACCTCATCGGCCAAGAACGCGGCCTCCTCGGGGTCATGGGTCACCAGTACGGTGGCCAATCCCGTGACGTGTTGCAGTTCCCGTAGCTCCCGCCGCAGCTCCCGTCGAACCGGCGCGTCGAGGGCCGAGAACGGTTCATCGAGGAGGAGGAGGTCCGGCGATCTGCAGAGGGCCTGTGCCAGGGCCACCCGCTGACGCTGTCCGCCGGAGATCTGATCGGGGAATCGGTCTTGCAGCCCTTCCAGATGAAGGTGGTTGAGCCAGTACGCGGCCTGGCGCGGCGCGGCGCCCTCGGCAAAGAGCAGCTGTTGCCACACGGTGAGATGGGGATAGAGGGAGAACCCTTGGGCCACGTAGCCCACCCGGCGGAATTCCGCGGCGATGCGTTCCATCGGCCGACCCCCGTACCAGACCGGGCCGGGCGTCGGGCCGTTGAGTCCTGCCAGACTCCGGAGTAATGCGGACTTGCCCGATCCTGAGGGCCCGAGAATCGCCAGGTTGTTTCCCTCGGACCGGTGTGACAACTCAAGATGGAAAGTTCCGATTCGATAGTCGAGGTGGAAGGTCACCGGTGTCGGTGTCGTGGTGCCGGGAGGGTTGGGCGCGGGAACGAGGGCGCAGTGAGCCCGATGGTCACGTGGCGCGAGACGGCCGAACATGATCACGACGGCCGCCACGGCCAGAGCCAAGGCCGTCGGAGCCAGTGTCGTGGGCAGGCCGACCCCGCTGAACTGGTTGTAGGTGTAGACGGGGAGTGAAAACGGGTGGTAGGCGAGGATGATGACGGCCCCATACTCACCAAAGGCGCGCAGCCAGGCCAGCACCATCCCCGCACGGATTCCGGGTGAGGCCACGGGGATAGCCACAAGCCGGAACCGAGATGGTTCGGAGTGGCCAAGCGTGGCGGCAGTGTCGAGCATGGCCGGATCGATGGCACCGAACGCGGCGCGTGCGGCCACGATGAGAAACGGGGCTGCGCAAAACGTCTGTGCAAGCACGATGCCGGCGAGCGAGTTGGTGAGATGACCGCCGAAGAACTGGCCCAGGAAGGTGTAGGGGCCTACCAGGTAGATCAGCAGGATCCCGCTCATAAGGGGAGGTACCGCCAAGGGCAGGAGCACCACGAGTCCGATCAATGATGCCAGGCGGCTCCGGGAACGGGACAGCAGGTAGGCCAGCGGGACGCCGAGCACGGTGATCAGTGCCAGCGAGATGGTGGCGCTCTCGAGCGACACGAACAAGGACGGGAACAGTCCCGGCACGTGGAGCCCGCGGTGGGAGGCCCCAAGAAAGCGGAGGCCGAAGGCGACGAGCGGGACGGCCAGATACACGACGATCAGACCGCCCAACCAGGGAAGGGGGCTTCGCAGTGCCCCCCCCGTCACGGTTTCAACAGCCCCTTGAGGTCCTTCGGCACCGAGGAGCTACCGCTCAGTTTGGGCGGACTGATCACGACGATCCCGTTGCTTTGCAGGATCTTGCGCCCTGTCTTACCCAAAAGGAACGCCACGAAGGCGCGGGCGGAGGCCTCATGCGGCGCCCGGTTGAGCACCGTGATGGTGTAGTCGCCGGCGAGGCTGGTTCCGGTGAGCGGCACCGTCCTGATGCCGGCCGCCGACGCTTCGACGCTGTAGAAGAAGCCGGCATCGAGTTGCCCTGCCTGCAACTGCCCGACAAGTGAGGTCTCTGGGTAAACGTTCGACGTCGATGACGCGATGGCCTTCAGGGCCTCGATGTGGTGTGACTTGGCCGCCCCTTCCAGGGCGGTGACGGCCAAGACGCCCTTGGGGTCGGTCGTGGGGTCGGTCCGACCGATCAGAAAGCCGGGCTTGTAGATGACGTCATACCACGGCTTGGTCCGCAGGTCCGCAGCAAACTTGCTCGACGGGTTGTAGCCCAGAACGAGTGGCGACGAGCCAAACTCCGCGTACCACGACAGCCAATTCCCGTTGGCCGAACCCTCGAGGTTCTCGTTGATCGCCGGCGAAGCGCTGAGGAACACATCACCTTGAAGGGTTCCGCCCTTAATCCCGTTGGCGATCGCGTCCGAGCCCATTGAATTGTCGTTGAGGGTGTATCCGGTGGCCTTTTGGAAGGCAGGTCCGATCTGCTGTTGCAGCAGGTCCTGCAACGAGCCGGCCGACAACACGTCGACCGGGCCCGAGGGCAAGGCGGAGGCGGCGGCTGAGCCACCCAGTGTCGGGGCCACGCCGAGACCGAGCGACACCACGGCAGCCGCGCTGATCCATCGCAGACGGACGGCCCTAGAACACCGCTGGGAGTACGGGGTCAACACTCCGACATGGTAACAAAGTGATTGCCTACTTACTCAGTTCAGCGGGATATATGCCGCATTTGAGGCTGTTTACAGCCCTTATCCTTGCTGGAGCGGGTTATGACCAGCCGGTTTGGCGGTCACCGCGGGCGGGGCTTTCAGCAGGTCCTGCTGGGCGTGAGTATCCCTGTCCCATTCGCCGGACCGCCCTCCCGATTTGTGCCAGACGGCGAGCTCCTCCATTGACACATCCGGGTCGAACTCGAGCAAGGAGCCGACCAAGGTGAGGCCCGAAACGGCGCAGGCGGTGAGCGCCTCCATCTCCACACCCGTCCTTTCGACGATCTCGGTGACCGCGGTGATCTCGATCCGGTGCGGGGACATCTCGACGGCAACCGATACCAGGTCGACCCGGAGGGAGTGGCAGAGAGGCACGAGCGAGGCAGTCTGCTTGGCGGCTTGGATGCCGGCGACGCGTGCTGCCTCCACTGGGTCGAGTCCGTGACCGGGGTCGCCAAGTGCCTCGACGGCATCGACGATGGTGATGACAGCGCAACGCGCGACAGCCACTCGGCGCGTCAACGGTTTGGCCGTTATGTCGACCATGCGGGCACGGCCGTGCTCGTCGAGGTGGGTCAGAGCTCCTACTGCCCTGATCTTCGAGTCCGGTCGCGCGTTCACGCGCAACCCCCCGAAACCGGCGGGATCACCGCGACTTCGTCGTCGCCGCCGACAGGCGTGGCGGGGTCCGCCTCTTCGCCGTTGACCCAAAGGCGGGACCTGTCAAGAATGGTGGAGAACGGCTCACCGAAGCGCGCCTTGGCGCCCGCCGCGATGGCGGCAACATTGTCCCCAGTCACGATTGCTTCAGACGCCCCCGCCGCCTCCCGCGCCGGCCCGAATAATCGAAGGCGAGCCATCGCTACCCGCCGATCATCGACATCGATCGCGTCGGGCTGAGAAACCCTGGCTCGTTGATCCCATGGCCCGGATGTTTGGCCCAGACGGCTTGTCTCAACAGGAGGGAGAGCTCCACGTCGCTCCCGTCGTTGCGCAAGAGGTCCCTCACGGTCGCTTCGTCGTTGGTGAAGAGGCAGTTTCGCACGGCGCCGTCCGCCGTGAGTCGGAGGCGGTTGCACGTGCCACAGAAGGGCTCCGTGACGCTTGAGATTAGGCCGATTTCGCCGGATCCGTCGGTGAAGCGGAACCGCTCGGCCGGAGCGTTCGCGGGATTTGGCAAAGGCTCCAAGGTCCAGCGCGCGTTGATCCGATCAAAGACCTCGCGGCCCGGGACGAGTCTCGCGCGGTCCCAGTCTCCCTGCGCATCGAGTGGCATGAACTCAATAAACCGAACGACGCGCCCGGTGGCGCGGGCGAAGGAGGCGAAGTCAAGAACCTCGTCGTCGTTGCGCCCTTGCAGCAGCACCACATTCACCTTTAGCGGGGTCAGCCCTGCCGCC
>Ga0209420_1001454_pt1 | contig 11214 bp, 10 predicted proteins | sample BlaSpr_A8_OM1_O1_FD_187972 | JGI IMG/M metagenome (GOLD analysis project Ga0209420, IMG submission 187972) | Forest soil microbial communities from Thunder Bay, Ontario, Canada - Black Spruce, Ontario site 2_A8_OM1_O1 (SPAdes) (version 2) | ecosystem: Environmental > Terrestrial > Soil > Boreal...
GAGCTCGAATCGCTGCGCATCCAGCTGACCGTCGAGCGTCCCGCCGATGGGGCGGCCGAGCAGGAGAACTACTCGCTGCGCCCGGAGAACTTCCACCTTCCGCCGATCGCGTTTACCGACAAGGAGCTGGCGGCGCTGCAGACGGCGCTGAGCCTGCTGGACGGAGAATTCGCCTACGCGGAGCCGCTGCGCCTGGCGCTGCAGCAGATCACGTGGGGGCGCCCCAGCCCGCTGCGGGCGCCGGAGCAGCGCTCGGTGGCCCTGGGCATAACTGCGTCGGCGGGCGGCCATGAGCTGTCGGCGCGCCTGGCCAAGGTGGAGACGGCGATCTTTCGCAACAAGACGATCGTGTTCGACTACTACACGATGCAGCGCGACGAGGTGGGCGCGCGGCGTGTGGACCCCTATCACCTTCTCTTCCAGGGCGGCCAGTTCTACCTGCTGGGCTACGCGCACGAGCGCGACGCGGTGCGCGTGTTCCGCCTGTCGCGTATCCGCGGCAAGGTGTCCTATGCGACCAAGGCCGAGCACGACTTCCACCGCCCCGCGGACTTCGATCCGCGCGCGTATGCCAACCGCGCGGACTGGCAGCTGGGCGACGAGCAGGGCGTGGCGGAGATCCTCATCTCCGAGCGGATCGCCTGGCAGGTGGAGCGCCACTTCGGTCGCTACGGGGAGATCCTACGACCCAACCCGGAGGGCTGTGTGTCGACGACCCAGCTATCCGAGCTGTCTGCCCCCGATCGTTCGTCGGAGGGCGTCGAGGTGGGCGACGGCGACAGACTGTTCTTGACCGGTTATTCGGACCCGCGCGGGATTATCTCGTGGGTGCTGGGGCTGGGTGTGAACGCGCGCCTGCTGGGCTCGGACGACCTCGCGGAGGAGCTCCAGCACCGTCTCGAGTTGCTGGCGGAGCGCCACGACGAGATCCCGCCGACCAAGCCGGATGCAAGCGTGCCCGACAGCGACAGCTCGCCGCGCGCGCGGATGGCGTCGTCGCCGCGCCCAGGACGCAGGACATCGAGTGAGGAGGAGGGCACGGGTCGCGGCGAGGCGGCGATACGTCCAGAGCGCTTTGCGCGTCTTGTGACGCTGGCGAGCATCCTCATCCAGGCTGGCCGCGAAGGCGCCCAACCGGCGCGTCCGGGTCAGCCCGGCCGGCTGGGCAGGGTGGCGGTCAGCGAGGTGTGTGAGCGGCTGCAGATCAGCGAGGAGGAGTTGCGCGAGGACGTGAACGTGTTGAACGTGGTCAACTTCGGCGGCGGCTCGTACGTGCTGTATGCGGAGTTCAACGAGCAGGGTGAGATCGAGGTCGATCCGGAACCGTACAGCGACAACTTCGACCGCCCCGCTCGCTTGCTGCCGGTCGAGGCCAAGGCGCTGGTGGCGGCGATCGACCTGATCGGTGAGCACATCCCGGAGGGATCGCTTACGTCTGCGCGCGAGAAGATCGTGGCGGCCTTGGGCGAGGACCCGATGGAGCAGGGTCTGCAGGTGGCGCAGACGTCGGGCGACGACTGGGGCGTGGCGCGAGAGGTGTCGCGTGCGATCGTCAAACGGCGGATGATCGAGCTTGAGTACTACAAGGAGAACGAGGACGAGATGTCGCTGCGGCGTGTGGAGCCGTATGCGCTGACCAACGGCCGCGAGGGCTGGTACGTGGCGTCGTTTGACCCCGAGCGCGACGGGGTGCGCCATTTCCGCTTGGATCGCATCAAGCGCGCGACGGTGACCGACGAGAAATTCGAGCCGCGCCCGGAGGTGGACCCGGCGGCGGAGGTGGACGGCTGGCTGCGCACGGGCGAGGTGCAGGCGTCGCGCAGCGCGCGTGTGTGGGTGTCGCCGGAGCGCGCTCGCTGGGCACGCGAGGCGCGCAGGGTGGTGGACGAGTGGAGCGACGGCTCGGTGGTGGTGGAGCTGAGCTTTGCGGGAGTGGACTGGCTGGTGCGCGAGATCCTCAAGGAAGCAGGCGACGCGGCGGTGCTCGAGCCCCAAGACGCCCGCGAGGCGGTCAGCGCGGCGGTGGCGCGGCTGCGCGAGGCCAGTGCTGCGCCGGCGCCGGTCTGAGTACTACAGGAGTGCTACGCTTGTAGTATGAGTATCGAGGTTGCATCTAGGGACTTGCGCAACAACACAGCGGAGCTTCTGCGCCGTGTGAGCGCCGGCGAGCAGATCGTCGTCACTACCCGTGGTAAGCCGGTGGCTTCGCTGATCCCGTTTGAACGCAGCCGACGGCGGTGGCTGCCGCGCGCCGAGCTCACAAGGCGTCTCAAGGTTGCGCAGGCAGATCCGGGGTTGCGCGATGATCTCGCCCGCCTGGCGGGCGCCACGACTGACGATCTTGGGCCGATTGCGTGAGCGAGGGGCTTGGCGCTGAGACGGCAGCCGGGTCGGCGCCAGACGATGCAGGCGACAGGCCGGGTCGGGGACTTCTCGACACGAGCGTGTTCATCGCTCGCGAGAGCGGACGATCATTGGACGATGCGCTCCTTCCAGAGGAGTCGGCCATATCGGCCGTGACGGTGGGCGAGTTGCAGGCTGGCGTCCTTGCGGCGAGCGAGACCGATGTGCGTGCCCGCCGGCTGGCGACGCTGGAGGCTCTCAGCGATATTGAGGTTCTTGTCATCGACGAGACAGTGGCTGCATCGTGGGCCAGGCTGCGAGTACATCTCGCCGAGGCTGGGCGTCGCGTGAACGCAAACGACCTCTGGATCGCGGCGACGGCGCTCACCCATGGAATACCTGTTGTCACGCAGGATGAGGACTTCGATCCGGTGGAGGGAGTGGGCGGACTGTGCGTGGTGCGGGTATGAGCCAGCTGCCTGGCAGCAATATGCACATGCCATCGCTGAGCTTCATGGGATAAGGCCGCGGATGAGCAGGCGCGAGCAGATCAAGATGAGCGACGCGGAGGTCGCTGCGTTCCTGGAAGAGGAACGCACGGTGACGTGCGCGACGCTCGGCCCACGCGGCTGGCCGCACCTGATGCCGCTGTGGTACGTGCTGCGCCAGGCGCCCGCCGGGGAATCGAGCCCGCCCACCCCGCGTCTGTGGTCGTGGACATACGCGGTCTCGCAGAAGGTGCGAAACCTCGAGCGCGAAGCGCGCGCGACACTGCAGGTGGAGGCGGGTGAGCTCTACCAAGAGCTGCGTGGGGTGATGTTCGAGTGCGACGTGATGGTCCACCGCGATATCGAGGTGGTCAAAGCCCTCGGACATGAGATCTTTGTCAGATATGCGTCGCCGCGTGGCAAGCCGCCGGTAGGCGATCTCCCGGCGGAGGTTGGTGCGATGGTCGATAAGCAGGCGGCCAAGCGCGTGGCGCTGGAGTTCGTCGAGCGGCGCCGGGCGAGCTGGGACCACCGCAAGCTGGGCGCGACCTACTGACGCAGCGCTATTCCTCGGGCAGCCCAGAGGGCTTCGCTTCGAGTGCGCGCGCACGCTTCATGAGTTCGTCTGCCGTGAGCTTGAGGGCCGGGCACAGGCGCTTGAGATTGGAGCTGCGCGAGGGAGGAGCGCCGGCTGGGCCAGGGGGAGCTCGCTGCCGCGGCGGATGTCGACGAGCGGCGCCTAGAAGCGCTCGAGTCTGGGCAGGTCGATGCGGACTACGTGCTGCTTGTGAGGCTCGCCAAGGCGCTCGGCGTGGCCCCTTGGACAGTGGTCACTCGCGCGGAAGGGCTCGCAAAGAAGGACGGGGAGTTATGACACGCGTGTGATCGAGGCCCAACGGGTGACGCCGCCGCGTCCGCATGCAGTTGCGCCCACCCTGGCCCGGGCGACGCGTTAGGGTGACCGCGCTATGCAGCAACTCAAGGGACTGATCCTGTCCGGGGGCAAGGGCACGCGCCTGCGCCCGATCACGCACACGAGCGCCAAGCAGCTGGTGCCGGTGGCCAACAAGCCGGTGCTGTTCTACGGCATCGAGGCGATGGCCCAGGCGGGCATCGAGGAGGTGGGGATCATCATCGCACCGGACACCGGCCCGGAGATCGAAGTGGCGGCTGGCACGGGCGAGCGCTTCGGCCTGCGCATCTCCTACATCGTTCAGGACGAGCCGCTCGGGCTGGCCCATGCGGTCCTGACGGCCGAGTCGTTTCTGGGCGACAGCCCGTTCGTGATGTACCTGGGAGACAACCTGCTGCAGGGAGGCATCACCGACCTGGTGGCTGCGTTTCGCGAGCACGAGCCCGACGCGCTGATCCTGCTGACGCCGGTGCCCGATCCGGAGAACTACGGGGTGGCAGAGCTCGAGCAGTCGCCGCCTGGCGAGGTTGGGCGGGTGGTGCGTCTGGTGGAGAAGCCACGCGAGCCGGCGACGAACCTGGCGCTGGTGGGCGTGTACATGTTCACGGCGGCCGTACACGAGGCGGCGCGCGCGATCGAGCCGTCGGCGCGGGGGGAGCTTGAGATCACCGACGCGATCCAGCACCTGGTGGACTCGGGGCTGCGCGTGGAGCCGCACATCGTGCGCGGCTGGTGGAAGGACACGGGGCGCCTGCAGGACATGCTGGAGGCCAACCGCCTGATCCTGGACAACCTGGTGGGGCGGGTGGAGGGCGAGCTGGTGGACTCGCAGGTGGACGGGCGCGTGGTGATCGAGCGGGGCGCGCGCCTGGAGCGCTCGACTGTGCGCGGACCGGCGATCGTGGGAGCGGGTGCGCGCCTGAACGACTGCTACGTGGGGCCGTATACGGCGATCGGCGAGGACTGTGAGATCTCGCGCTCAGAGGTCGAGTACTCGATCCTGCTGGCGGGCTGTACGGTGTGCGACCTGGACGGACGCATGGAGTCGTCGCTGCTGGGGCGCAACGTGACCGTCCGCCGCGGCGATCGACAGCCGCGCGCGTATCGCTTCATGGTGGGCGACAACTCGGACATCTCGATCCTGTGATCTGCGGGTGACGCTGTGAAGCTGCTGGTGACGGGCGCTGCGGGGATGCTCGGCTTTGACGTGCTGCGCGTGGGCGGCGCTGCAGGCCACGACCTGGTGGCGGTGGACGTGGGCGACTTCGACATCACCGACGCAGACGCGGTGGGCCAGGCGCTCGAGCGCATCGCGCCGGACGCTGTGCTCAACTGCGCGGCGTGGACGGACGTGGACGGCGCGGAGAGCCACCGAGAGCAGGCGTTTGCGGTTAACGCGCAGGGAGCGGGCAACCTGGCTCGCGCTGCTGCGCAGGCGTCGTTGGCGCTGCTGCACGTGTCCACCGACTACGTGTTCGACGGCGAGGCCCGCGTCGATGCGAGGGGCGCCCCGCGCGCGTACGTCGAGTCGGACCCGACGGGGCCGCGCTCGGTGTATGGACAGAGCAAGCTGGCGGGCGAGCGTGAGGTGCTCGACGCTTCGCCGCGTCACACGATCGTTCGAAGCGCGTGGCTGTTCGGCGTGGGCGGTCGCAACTTCGCGGACACGATGCTCAGATTGGCGGGCGAGCGCGAGGCGGTGCAGGTGGTGACAGACCAGGTCGGCTGTCCCACGTGGACGGGTCATCTGGCGCCGGCGCTGGTCGGCCTGATCGAGCGCGGGGTTAGCGGGCTGGTGCACCTGGCTGGTACCGGCCACGTGTCCTGGAACGGCTTCACCGCGGAGATCTTTCGCCAGGCCGAGCTTGACTGCCGCCTTGAGCCGGCCACGACGGCCGAGATGTTGCGCCCGGCGCCGCGCCCGGCGTGGTCGGTGTTGGAGTCAGAGCGCGACGACGTCCTGCCGCTGCCGCCCTGGCAGGACGGGCTGGCGGGCTACCTGGCGGCACGCGCCGGCATCGTGCGCAGGTGAGCCGATCGAGCGGCGCCCCGGCACACTGAGTCGCCGCCTGGGATGATGAGTCCATGAAACTCCTCGTTTGCGGCGGCGCGGGCTTCATCGGCTCGACGTTCGCGCGCCAGCGCGTGCAAGAGCACGGCGACGAGGTGACGGTGCTGGACAAGCTGACGTACGCGGGCCGCGAGGAGAATCTCCAGGACCTGGCGGACGATGCCCGCTTCCACTTCGTCCGCGGCGCGATCGAGGACCGCGAGGCGGTGGCCGGCGCGATCGAGGCGAGCTCGCCGGAGGCGATTGTGAACTTCGCGGCGGAGACGCACGTGGACCGCTCGATCGCAGAGCCGGACGCGTTCGTGTCGACGCACGCGCTTGGCACCTACGTTCTGCTGGAGGCGGCGCGCGAGCACGCGCTGCGCTACCTGCAGGTGTCGACGGACGAGGTGTACGGCTCGATCGAGGAGGGGACATTCACCGAGCACAGCCCGCTGGCGCCCTCCTCGCCCTACTCAGCGACGAAGGCGGGCGCGGACCTGCTCGTGCAGAGCTACTTCCACACGTACGGCCTGCCTGCGCTGATCTGCCGCGGCTCGAACAACTACGGCCCCTACCAGTACCCCGAGAAGCTGATCCCGCTGATGATCCTCAACGCGCTGCACGGCGATGCGCTGCCGGTGTACGGCGACGGGATGCAGGTGCGCAACTGGATCCACGCGACCGACTTCGCGGCTGCGATCGGCCACGTGCTCGAGCACGGGCAGCCGGGCGAGGTCTACAACGCGGGCGGCCCCGACGAGGAGGCCAACATGACGGTGGTCAGGCGCATCGTGGAGCTGACCGGAGCGCAGGACTCCCAGATCGAGCACGTGACCGACCGCCCCGGTCACGATCGCCGCTATTCGCTGTCCTCAGGGAAGGTGCGCGCGCTGGGCTGGAGCCCGCGCGTGCGCTTCGACGAGGGCCTGCGGCAGACGGTTTCCTGGTATCGCGACAACGACTGGTGGTGGCAGCCGATCCGCTCGGGCGAGTACCGTGCGTACTACGAACGACAGTACGGGCGCTCCTTGCACCCCTGAGGTCGCCCAACGTCTTTAGAATTTGCAGACGATCATCGGTAGACACTTTGTCTGCCGCTGCGCGAGGCTGCACCACATGGACAACATACGCCAGCAGTTCGGCCTCAACCTTCGCGGTCTTCGCAACCGTGCTGGGCTGTCTCAAGAAGAACTGGGCGAGCGGTGCGAACTGGATCGCACCGAGATCAGCCTGCTCGAGCGCGGCCTGCGTTTCCCCCGTCTGGACACGGTGGTCAAGCTGGCTCGCGCGCTGGAGCTCGAGTCGCCCGGCGAACTGCTCGACGAGATCCACTGACGCTCGTTACGCGATCTCGAGCTGCGCGTCATCTGCGCGCTGCCCCTATTCGGGCGGCCAGTCGATCCGCTCGGCGAGCTCAGACGCGCAGGTCGATCAGCTGGCTGCGGTCCACAGGCCGGTACTCGCCCTCGCCCAAGGCCATCCAAGTGACCGACCGCGTGGCCGGGTCGACGAACAGCAGCTCGTCGACCCCTCGTTCGGCATAGAAGGGCAGCTTCTGCCACGCCTCGTCGGTCGGTGAGAGGATCTCGATGACGATGGCAGCCGTGGGGATCCACACGCCAGGCCGGCGCTCGCGGTGGACGCCGAGGTCGGGCACCCGATAGTTGTCCTTGTCGATGCCGACGTTGAACTCGAGGCTGACGTGCAGGCCGGCAGCGCGCGCGGGCGCGTCGAGCAGCACGGCCAGCTGCTGCGCTGCAAAGGAACGCGGTGCGTTGGGTCCGGGGACCATGTGGTAGACGCCCTCCCAAACCTCGTCGTGCCGGTCTGCGCCCATCCGGCGACGCTGCTCGAGGAGCTCTTCCAACCCGGCGGGCGGTGGGTCCAGGAGCAGTGTGGGCATGTCGCCGAACAAGCCTACCGCGGCCATCCAACCACCCGCTTGGGATGAAACGCTCGGGCGAGACGGGGAGCGGACCAGACGGCTACCCTCGCCGAATACTCTCCCTACAACTGCTGTATAGCTATGGTTATACACCAGTTGTAACGAGACATCTACCCCACAGCCCTCCGGCACGCGACCTGCGCGAGGCCATTACCAGCAACCTCCGACGCGATCCGCCCGGCGTCAGCCCAGCGCGGAGATCTTCCACTTGCCGCCTTCCTTGACGAGGGAGACGGTGCTTTCGGCGTGCTTGCCGGAGTGGATGCTCTTGACCCTGGCGCTGGCGGTCGCGAGACCGGGCGCGCCGGGCTTGCCAGCCGCGCCGCGCTTGCCGGCGCCGCCAGGCTTGGCGGCGCCGAGGGTGACCGACTGGACGCTGACTTCGAGGTTGTCGACCTGGTTGAGCTGGCTTTTGATGGCGGCTTCGCAGCGGCTGGCGCCGCCGAGGCGCGCAACGACGGCGCTGGCGAGGTCGTTGGTGCAGATCTTCTTCTCTTCGCCGCCGGTGGCGTCGGTCTGCAGGTTGGCGACGGTCTGGGCGACTTCGTGCTGTTCGCCCTTGAAGGCGGACGTGGACACGGCGGCGCCGCAGGCGGTCAGGCCGACCCCGACCAGGGACCAGCAGAGCAGGACGATAGCGCGGCGCATGGCCGCAAGGCTATTAGACCCTATGGATTGCCGCGCCTAGCTCTGCTCGTCGGCGCGCCGGTAGCCGAGGCGGGCGGAGATGCGATCGGCGGTGGAGACGAGGTGCGGGCCGAGCGCGTCGACCATCTCCTCGAGGGAGATCATTGAGCTGTGCGCGGACAGGCTGACGGCGGCGACGACCTCTCGGGCCTCGTTGCGCACGGGCGCGGCGATGGCGTACAACCCGGCGGCGAGCTCTTCGTCGTTGACGGCGAAGCCGGCGTCGAGCACCTCGTCGAGCTCCTCGCGCAAGGCTTTCTTGCTGGTGATCGTGTTTGGCCCGCGTTTGCTGGGTTTGATCGAGGCGATCAGGTCGCGCTGCTCGGCCTCGGGCAGGTTGGCGAGCAGCAGCTTGCCCATGGCGGTGCAGTAGGCGGGCAGGCGCGAGCCGGGGTGCAGGTCGAGCTCGGCTTTGCCGTGCCCGCGACGGAAGCTGCGCACGCGGTCGACGTAGAGGATGTCGGCGCCGTCGAGCGTGGCGAGGCTGGCGGTGTAGGAGGTGCGCTGGCGCAGCTCCTCGAGGTAGGGGTGGGCGTGCTCGCGCAGCCCGGTGGAGTTCAGCGCGGACATCCCCAGGTCGGTGACGCGCAGCCCCAGGCGATACTTGCGCGAGGCGCCCTGCTCGAGGTAGCCGAGCGCGACGAGCGTGATCACGTAGCGGTGTGTGGTCGAGCGGCTCATGCCGAGCTCGTCGGCTATGTCTGCGATGCCGAGGACGGGACGCTTGGGCGTGAAGCAGCCGAGGATCGCGAGGCCTCGCTCCAGCGACTGGGAGTAGCGCGGTTCGCGCAGGCTGGGGATCGACCAGGCGGGGTCGGCTCCGTTCGAGCCTTTGGCGGCACTTGAACTCGTTCTAGGCATTGGCATCTGGTCCCTGTGGTTGCGCTGGCATGGTCCCTCGCGTGGAGGATCCCCTGATTGATAGAGGACCGTAACTTGGTATAGCAGCGATAGCAATCATAAACACTAGAGTTTCAAGTAGGCCAAGGGTTCGTCTCTCTCCTGTTTACAACCCCATGGATTCAGGCAATGCTATGTGTTTCAGCATTTGGTTTCCAGATAGCTGGCTATCTGGTCACAAACGCGCCGTTACATCGTGCTCAAGGGCCAAGACGGCCTGCAGTGCGTGTGGCAAGCGACCGGCAGCCTGCTGTCGATCGCTTACCCTGCAGCGAGCGCGCTCGGCGCTCTGAGCGTGACGCGTGACCTACAGCGCGGCGGGACTGGGCTGCGCGGGCGCGGGTTGCGACTGCGCGGGCTGGGCCGGCGTGGCGAGCTGCTCGAGCTGGAACAGCCACGGCGCGCGCTGCCCAATAACCGCGCCGTTGAAGCGCTTGTGCCGCCCGTATACGACCCAGGTGGTGTCGACGGCGCCGTAGTACTCGACCAGGCGCAGCTCGTCGGGGTGTTCGGCTGCGTGGTGGACGTGCGTGAGACCGGCGTGATAGCGCCCAGCGCGCAGGTTGGCTGCGACGACGGGCTTGGAAGGCTCGTCGATGATGGTGTCCCACGGCGACAGGTCGAGGTAGCCGCGGGTGGCGGAGACGATGCCAAGGCTCTTGGGCTCCTCTATGTCGTTGCGCACGAGCAGCCCCAACTCCTTGGTGGGATAGATGAAGGTGTCGATGACGAACACGTGGTTGTGGTAGCGCTCGGTGACGAGGTGCACCTGCACGTGGGCGCTGCACTGCACGAGGAAGGTGTTGGGCCGGTCGCGCACCTGGACGATGGCGGCGAGCAGGTCGGGGACGAGGACGGTGTCGAAGGAGGTGATGCCCTGGAAGTCGAGGTAGTGCAGCAGCGCGTTCTCGTGGCAGGTGCCGGCGGGTCCGAGGGTGATGAAGGTGGGGCGGGTCATGCGGCGCGGCCGGTCTCGTCGCTCGGCTGGGCGTCGACGGTGTCGCCGACCGGCTGTGCTTGGACCTCGCTGCGGGGCGGTGCGTCGATCAGCTCGTCCTCGAGCTTGCAGGTGGCGCGGATGAGCAGCTCGAACAGCTGGGCGCTGAAGTCGGCGGGCAGGTCGACCTCGGCCCCGCGCGCGAGATAGCGCTGGCGGACCTGGGCGACGCGGTCGGGCTGCATCATCGGGATCTGGTGCTCGCGCTTGTACAGGGCGACGCTGCGGCAGATGTCGAATCGCTCGCCGAGCAGCTGCGCGATCTGGTCGTCGAGCTGGTCGAGGCGCTCGCGGAAAGGCTGGAGGCCGCTCGAGTCCTTGGCGCTCATCGCGAGGGCCCTCGATCAGACGATGGCGGCGTGTGGCTCACGAGAGCACCCGCCGCATGCGCGGCCCGTGCGTGTGAAAGCCGTTGCGCGCATAGAACGCGGTGGTGGCGTCGATCGCGGCAAAGCTGTCGCGCGGCAGCCCAACTTCGAGTCGCGCGATCCCGGCTTGGCGGGCAAGCTCGACGAGCGCGGCGATCAGCGCGGCGCCGACGTGGTTGCTGCGCGAGGAGGGATGCACCCACAGATCCTGGATGAGCGCGTAGCGGCCGGGGATGTGGATGGCCGTTTGCAGGCTGGCGGCGAGCACTCCTACGAGCCCCGTGTGGGCGTCTGCAACGAGCACGATCCCGGCATCGCGATCGTCGAGCAGCGCGCGCGTGGCGGCCTGCATGGCGTCTCGGTCGGGTGGCGTGGCGCCGAGCTCGACCAACAGCTCGGCTACGGCATTGGCGACCTGCGCGACGTCGGCGGGTGTGGCGAGTCGAACCGCCCAAGCGGGCACCGGCGCTGCGCTGCGGGGCGCTGCTATGGGATCGCTTGGCGCGGTGGCTTCCACGGC
>Ga0209420_1001455_pt1 | contig 11205 bp, 8 predicted proteins | sample BlaSpr_A8_OM1_O1_FD_187972 | JGI IMG/M metagenome (GOLD analysis project Ga0209420, IMG submission 187972) | Forest soil microbial communities from Thunder Bay, Ontario, Canada - Black Spruce, Ontario site 2_A8_OM1_O1 (SPAdes) (version 2) | ecosystem: Environmental > Terrestrial > Soil > Boreal...
CTGCGCTACTTCACCCTCGACGGCACCGACCACCGCTCACACGAAGAGCAGAACTCCATGATCCGCCGCTACATCGCCTGGCGGAACCGCAATGCTCATGATCAGACACTGCGTGAGCTGGTAAAGCGCGCAAACGTTGCTTGATGGGGCACTAGAATTGAGAAGATCGGTCGATTCTTGTCGTAGACATACTCCTAGCCTTTGGCGTGTGTGCCTGGAGAAATCGATAAACCAAATCACGAGTTTGGGCGTAGCGCTCGGAGCCGGCCCATTCGAATACGATTTCAGCACGAGGTGCAAGACTCGCGATTTCCTCCGAAATTGCTTTGGGGTGGAATGTATCGTCGCCGGCCAGGATGAGAATAGGGACCGGGCACTCCCGAAGAAATGCTCGATCAACACTGAAGACAAACTCGCCACCGAATAGATTATGGCGCAACCCCGAGAGCGCTGACTCGTCCACGTCCGATCGTCGAGAACGCAAGTGCACTGCCCACTCATCAAACATACGAAGAAAGTGGCCGGTGTTCTCAGGCGTAAGACCAATGGGATTTTGTAGGACCGCTGCCGTCACTCGGCTCGGGGCTGCCCGAATAAAGGCCAGGCAGAAAGACGACCCTATGCAGCCGCCCATTAGATGGCTCTGGCTCACACCTAGATGATCAAGAAGGGCCATTTGATCCCTAGTGAAGTTGGCCCAACCGTCGCTTGCCGATATCGAAGCGAACGAATCCCCAGCATTTCGCTGGTCCATCGAAATAACCTGAAAGACGTCGCTGAGCGCAGTCCTGGGATCGATCCAAGGCAGTCTTCGATTGGGTTGGGTCGGCAGGACGCGCCAATTCTCGCGGATGGAATTCATTCCTCCTGGCGAGAACAGGGTGAGCGGATAACCCGAGCCATGGACGTCATACTGAATCTTTACGTCATCACGAATAAAAGTGGGCAAGATATACCTACCGATCAGAGTCTATGTGACCAAGTTTCTGCTTCCCGGATATTTCGCGCGGGGAAGCCCGAGGATTTGACTAGCGATCATGGTCCGAAAGACCTCTACGGTTCCACCTTGAGTGCCGCTGCCCTGAGCCAACCTGTGTGTGTACTCGACTACGCCGTCGACCAGCGCATCTGGCGTACTTTGAGCGAGCACTGAGCCGGGACCTACTAGATCCATCAATTCTGCTGCGCCGTGGGTAAGGACATCAGAACACCTCACGCGCCCCATCGGCCCTGGAGTCACGAAAGCGCCCTCAATATCAATCGCAATTTGTCCAAGCCGATACCGAATAATTGGGTCATCAATCGGACGACCTCCCTCGGGCAGAATGCTTCGACACGCCCAGTCGATGGAAGCTTCCAGTGCCCGCCCAAGCGCGCGAACGAACCAAACGCTAGCCGACGAATCTTCCAGCGTGAGGTCTTTGCCGTGCTCTCCAACGCTGTGTTCCTCGTCTAGCGGACCCCGCAGAACACTCCAGCCAGCATTCACTTCGCCCAGGCGATAGCGATCCGAGATTCGGACATCGCTGTAGTAGACCGTATTGGTTCGTCGGCCGCCGTACGTGTGGATTGGCTGAATTTCGATCCCCGGGGTATCTAGCGGGACCAGAAACATCGTGAGACCCTTGTGTTTGGGCTGAGCGGGGTCCGTGCGACTCAGCAGGAAGACGTACTGACTAACCTGAGCACTACTCGTGAAGACCTTAGTGCCGCTAATAATCCAATGATCCTCGCCATCTCGGCTGGCTCGTATTCGTGCTGAGGCAATGTCAGAGCCGCCCTGAGGTTCGGTATAGCCCAGGCAAAATCGCACACTTCCGTCTGCGACTTTTGGGAGGATTTCCGCGGCAAGATCCGGAACAGCAAAACGTTCGACCGCCGGCGCCACCGTTCTGGTCGTCAGCGTTCCGACGGGTGCTTCACCCCGAGCAAGCTCCAGCTCAAGGATGCGGGCCCCAGTAGCGTCAAGCCCGGCGCCCCCACGCTCTTTGGACCACATCGGCATGATCCAACCTCTGGCGCCGAGCGCAAGATGAACCTCTACGTTGCACCACTCACCCGTTCTACGGACCTCCTCTCGAACCTCATCAGTCACATGCTCCGCCAAGAAGGACCGTACGTCAGCGACGAGCTGCTGATGCTTCTCATCAACGGGCAGTCGGCTGAAGTCCAAGCTTACCTCCCGAAGGCCTCGGCAGCTAGCAGTCCACCCACGTTCTGGATGTCTTCCGCAGGGTCACCACCAACGACGCTCCATCCCTTGGCTCGCAGGAAGTAGAGACTTGCATCCGCGTCGATCGTGAAGCCTAAGCCACCTTGCACATGCTGACACGTGATCGTACCCTTCGTGGCGGCTTTTGCGGCAGCGACGAAAGCGGCCAAAACCAAATCGGGACGTTCTTCTGGTTCATTGTCCGAGTACCACGCGGCCTTTAGGGTTAGGTTCTTGGTACCCGTAGTCGCTATGGCGACATCAACGAGAGGAAACGCCACGCCCTGAAGAGATCCGATCGGAACTCCCATAGTCTCTCTGGTCTTGACAAATTCCACCGCGACCGCCAACGCCCTCTCCGTGAGCCCAACCAAAGCTGCCGCTGTCAAGAGTTTCCATTCGGACACTGCCTGCGCATACAACTTTCGCGCGAGATCTCCCTCGATAAGTGGGCTACAACTTCCAGACGAGAGGTCCCAATACGCTAGGGGTGTGGAGCCTTGATTCGGAACAAGAGTTGGAACCGATTCCAGCCGGCTAACGACAAGAGTATCGCCGTCAAGTGCCAGGACGTTTCTCGACACTGCCCCTGCCGGAACGAGTTGGCGTACAGTGGGCCGAGCAGGCCGAAGCGCGAGAGCAAAGATTTCCTCGCGGCTGTTCGTCAACTTTTCGATCGCTGATTCTTGATCGAGCCTGGCGAGCAACCGAGTCGCCACGACATGCTCGATGAGCGGGGCTGGCGCAAGCGCAGCACCGTGCTCGAATGCGACGATGGCGAGATCAACTAGGCCAGCACCATCTCCACCCATTTCTTCTGGAAGCGCCATGGATGTAAGCCCCATGCCGATCAGCTGCATCCAAAGCTCTTCGTCAAAACCCAATGGTTCTGCCGCTCTTACCCTTTCCGTGGGTACCTGCTCTTCATAAAAACGTCGGAGTACACGTTTCAACTCTTCCTGCTCACTGCTGAGAGAAAGGTCGTTATACCGAAGCTCAAACCAATCCACGTGTGCTTCCTCCAGCTCAGATGCTTAGATCCAACAACGGAACATGTTGTTGAACACCATCAAAATCTGTTTCCCAAATGTCGCCCGCAGCGACACCTGATCCAGTGATGTTGTGCCGTGGAACTGTGACCTTTATGGCGAGAGCGCACTCGTAGACGTAGATTTGAACGTCATCCGCATGGACGTGGTAGCACTGTGCGACCCGCTTGGCTTCGAGATTTGTCGAGATACGATTCAGGTCTTCGAGGGTCGAACAAAAGATATCGAGCGTCAGCCATGAAGCCCCCGCATTCGAACTCTTCACGGCGTTCGCTACGTCTCTCAGGTTTCTCCTTTCATAATCGCGATCGGCTATCGAACGATTGTTCATAGCCGATGCAATTCGATAGGAAAGATCTCTGGCAACTCGGATGGGTCGATCGTCATCGTGTGCCAAACGCTCCATCTAAATACTGGTCCCAGTTCAATCACACGCGGCGAAAACGGATAGGCGAAGTTCCCACCCCCTTCAAGACCACCGAAGAGATCAAGACGGTTGCCACTAGTACTTGCCCTAGACGCCAACGCCGTCGCCGTATCTTCGTCCGCCGCGACAACGTCGATGATAAGAGCCACCTCTTTAGGAATGAGTTCTGGCTCAGGTTCTAATTCACCTAGAACCGCATCTCGCCCATATACCCTGAGGTTGAGTGAATACTGGTCAGGAATGACCTTCATGCTTCGAGCCGCCCGATCGACTAAGACCCGAAGTTCAGACAAGAATCGCCTCAGGTCGCCAAGAGTTCGCGGATCACGAATTCCGGCAATTACGATCGACCGGTATCCGATTTGCGACGCGCCCTCCAACTTCAGGGTATAGGGATCTGCAGCCAAAAACTCGCTGCCCGAGACCAGCACGCGCCGTGGGTCGAGTTGCTCGTAGACAGCTGATTGTGTATCGATCGTGCCACCGGGTTCGATGATTGCGAAAGGGTTGGGATTCTCGTGCATCGTCTGTCTGGCGACTGTCGCAACGGTGCACGCAACGTCTTCCTTCATCGGCTCGAGTATGAAGCCATCCCGGTTCACATAGGCCATGATCGAAGAGCCCTTCGTCGGGTCGGTCGTGGCCAGATAGCCCTTATCGATACTTTTGGCTGCATGCCAGGCGATACCGGGTGGTATGCCGCTCATCAGGGGCACGCATGCAAAAATCGCCGGGTCGCAGCATCTTCCTGCAAGTACGATATTGGCGCCCATTTTGAGTGCGCTCACGATGGGTTCCACCCCCATCATTGCAACGATGGCAGAACTGTTCTGAACGTCCTCCTCGCGGAGCATCGGCCAGGCTCCAATTGGAGCAATCTTCTGTTCGTGAAGCTTGGAAATGACCAATGACTGTGGTACTTCCGCACAGATCGTCGCGACGGTTGCATGCTTATCCACACGGCTGAGAATCGCCGCGACCAAGGCAAGATATTTCTCAACACCTGCATTTGCCCCCGTCCCGCCACAGGAACCGATGACCAACGGAACCTCCTTTCGGAGTGCTCCCTCGACCATTATTTCTAGGTCGCGCTCAATGGTGAGTCCGCCTTTGCTTCGCCTAGATCCCAGCAGAAAAGGTCCTCCGTCCGAACTCCCGGCATCACAACCAACCAAGTCCGGTTTGCTCTCTAGCCCTGCCTGAAATGACGTATACGAAAACCCTATGCCGACCGTGCAATTCGCAAGAAGCTTGACTTCATTTGCCTCAATCTTTTGGTCAAGTTGAATCATGTAGCACTCCCGGCGCCATAGCTGGTCTTCGACATAACAAAGAGCTAGTGCGTGCAAGGTACTCCTCTATCTCCGCGACTCCCGCACTCGGATTACAAAGGACACTCACGGATATGTGCGACTGGCCTGCGACGCCGTCAACTCATTGTGACGAGCGAAGATCGATGCGGCCTCGCGTTGAAGAGAAACTGGTACTAGTCGCATTGGTGTCAGTCCAGCGTCTCGAGATGTGAGGGAAAGCGTCACAGAAGCCGTTGCCGTCTCTGTGTCACGTTGGCTCACCATGTTCAGCTCCAAGTCGATCAAGTAACGCTCATCCTCAACTCTCTTATTGCTCACGTGGCCGGAAAGGAACTGGGTATCGCCTATGTAGTTGAACTTACGGATAGACTCTGTCATTTCTTCGATGAAGGCATCGTTACCCATCCAATCCGAAACGTAGTGGTAGAACCAGCATTCCCTCATTACGCCATAGTCGAAAGCCATCGGATTCCCGATCGCCCTCGCCCATTGGGAGTCCCAATGAATTCGTTGATCTACGTCGAAGACCCCCGACTCGTTCTTTACAAAGAAAGTCGGAACTCGTTTACGGAGTTTATATGCGAGACGCGATGACGGCAAACCATGGAGGACGAATCCATAGCCTCCGCAATGAAAGGCGATCATCTCGGTCACGGTCAGAGGCCCCTTCACCATCGCCGGCAAGGCCTCCCCGATCTGAACATCCTCCCAGTAGCGTATGTCCCGACCTCGGGGCTGTTCCGATGCGTAGATCTCGTCTATCCGCTCGTAATCCTTAGGCGAGTAGTGTGCGGGTTCGATACTCGCATATTTGCCTCTGTTCTTCGCCGTCTTACGTTCTGCCAAAATTCGTAGCGTGCGATGTATCCCGAGAACCTCACCATGGTGGTTGAGCACCACGTCGCGTCGGACCTGGCTCACCGATCGGCCAGCAAAATTTGACTTATTCACTTCGAGTGAGTCTTCGCCCGAATAGCAGTAAATACGGTCACCCGACCACAACGGACGAAACCACTCCCAAGAGCCTCCGGAGACAAACGCTTGCACACCACTGAAAAGATCCTTGGTCTGCGCTGCCAATTCGCTGGATATAGGATCTCCCAACATCGGAGTCTTTATATGCCCCATCATGGTTCCGTGTCCGACTTGCGAACCCCATCGCGTGGTTAGGCCATAGTTTTCATCCGTATAGAGAGGATTGTCATCGCCGGCACCTAACGCCCAGTTGCGAATCGCGTCAGGAGTCGCGACGCTAAAGAGCTCCCGTGCTTTCGAGGCGGTATATATACCAACAAGGAGTCGAGCTCGTTCGATGTCGTCGTCAGTCAGCTGACCCTGCGTAGCTCGTTCAAAATCAGCTTCCAACTCAGCTGAGATCCCGACCGAAGCGACGGAATTTTGGTCGTCCACGTTTTCTGTACCTCCCAGGTGGCGTCAACGGTACTTTATTGAGGCTCTCTCATAACTTATCGACCGACGAACCTTGGAGGCCTCTTTTCCCGAAACGCGGCTATGCCCTCCCGGAAGTCTTCCGATCGCACAGCCAGTTCAATGGCGAGCGCCTCGTGGCGGAGGTGCTCCTCCAGGGAGCTCCTTGAGCCCGAACGAAGAAGCGATTTTGTCAATCCAATTGCGACAGTAGGTAGTGAGAGAAGACTGTCTACTAAATCCCGAACGACCACTCCGAATTCGTCGCTCGATACCGAACGGTAGGCCAGCCCCCATTCGGCAGCCTCGCGGCCAGACACTTTGCGTCCCAAAAGCAGCATCTCGCGGGCATGCATTTCGCCGATTCGCCGAGGAAGCAGCCAAGCTCCTCCACTGTCGACACTCATGCCTCGTTCGCTGAAGGGCTCCCACATAAGGGCATCGTGAGAAACAACCGCGAAATCTGCGGTCAAGACCAGGTGAAGTCCCATGCCCACCGCCCACCCCCTGACTTCACAAATCACGGGAGTTTGCACCTCGGTGAGAAGGCAAATGAGCCGATGACCCTCAGATGGCAGCCGGCGTTGCGTCGCGCCAACTCGAGGTCGTTTGACCCCCGTGGGCTCCGTTCGGGCAACAATGTCAATTCCGCTACAGAAATCGTTTCCGGCGCCACGTAGCACGATCACGCGTACATCCTCGTCCTGCCCGGCGGCATCCACTACCCGGATCATGCCGGTTACCATTTCAGTGTCGAGCGCATTGCGTTTGCTCTGGCGATCAAGGGTCAACGTCAGTACGTTTTCATATAGCTCGACTCCTAAGCCGGCAACCGATTGGTAGTTAGAGGTCATTTGGCGATACTTCGATTCCATTTGTCAGGTGCGCCCAAAAGGAACGCCGCGGTGTATATCCATTAAACATTTTTGGTCGCGCGAACGAACACGGCCATCCTCACTTCAAGCTGGAAGACGTGAGCAGACGAGGAAGTCAGCTAAAGAGCTACGCGTGAGCCATCAATGGACCTCTCTGTCTTATCTACCTGAAAGTCATACCTACTTGCTATGTGGCCCGCCTCACGAAGTCGTTCAATCTCTTCTTCCGAATATCCCAAAATCGTCCGATAGACGTACTCATTGTGCTGCCCAAGCGTCGGCGAAGGACCACCCCAGCTGAGGTCGCCAGCCGAACTGCGCCAAAGGTGACCTGGATGTTCTCTGCGTCCGGCATCGCTGTACTCCAATGTGCGAAAGAAGTCTCGGTCGCGAAGATGCGGATCAGCCAACTTATCCGCTTCCTTTCGTACGCGTGCCGCTGGCACACCCAACCTCGCCAACATGTTTTCAATAAACCCGGCTGGACGATCTCGAGTCCATTGTTCTAGCTTCCGATCAATGAAGTCAACATGAGCTAGACGACCGGCCAACGATTCGAGCTGGGGATCTTGGGCCCAGGGAGGATCGCACATTGCGTTTACTAGGGCTCGCCAGTCCTGATCGTCTCGGCACGCGATCGTTACCCATTCATCCATTCCATCAGCCGAGTAACAACCATGAGGAGCCATCCTTGGATGACGGTTCCCGAGCCGCGCCGGATTCGTACCCGTTACTTGGGATCCGATAATCAGATCGCTGACATGCTGCAGCATGTTGACCGTCTGAGAGAGTACAACTTCTGCCCCCTGACCAGTTACACGGGCACGACGCAGCGCAAGAATGGCCGCCATCGCGGCTGTCGGACCTGTGATGGCGTCCATTCGATACGTTGGCTGAACGGATTCGAAATTCACGTCGGGATAGCCTCGAAAGCTCAGTAGCCCAGCGAGTGCTTCAAAATTCGACCCGATGCCAATTACGTTCGCCGCGTCCCCGTCACAAGTAAGTGGAGGCATGCGGACAAGGACCAAACGAGGATTCCTTTGGTGCAAAACGTCCCAGGTAAGATTGAGGTGTTGAAGAAGACGGGGCGAGTTGTTTTCAAGAAGACAGTCGGATTTCTCGCACAGCTCCAGAAACACGTTTCTGCCGTCAGGACGGGTAAGGTCAACCGTCATCGATAGTTTGTTACGCGTCGCCAGTCGAGACCCCGAATAGCGGTCCCAGGGGCGATCGCCGGGTAAGCAATCGACGTATCCCCTACGGATATTGTCTTCATACTCGTACGCCTTCTCAGTGACCCTTCGTGGACCTTTCGTAGCACTCGGGTAGTGTTGGCACGATTCGATCTGAATGACCTCCGCGCCGAGATCCGCCAGCACAAGCGACGCGAATGGACCCGCCAGTGCAACACACAGGTCAAGGACGCGGACTCCGTTCAGTGGCTGGGCGACATTCGCTGCGCCGTCGAGAGTTCTCTCAGAAGAGGTCTTCTTGGCTGGGAACTGACACCGAACGTCAGGCCGCAACTTTGGCGCAGGCCCTCGGTATCTCGGACCCCCGCTCACTTTGTAAGAAGGACCCGGTACACGAATTGGTAAGTCGAGTAACCCTTCGGCAGTCTGAAGTGCGTCGACAGCAGCTAACCATGGATCCTCGGCCAGATCGAGGAGATTGTTGACTGGTGTGACACACCACCCACAAGCTTGCGCAATACGCGATGCCTCATAACGGCCGTGGCGACTCAGCCAACCAAGCACTTCCTCTCTAATAATCTCCTCGGATTCAGGGCGCCAGATGTTTGCCGGTTCATCACGAAGCAACTTTTCAAGTCGCGGACTGCATATGGCATCGAGCATCCGCCGAATGTGCCATCCGTATGTGGATGCCACTACGTAGCCGTCCGAACTTGGGAGGATGCCGGTCGGCAGCGGAAAGTGTTTCGGGGGCTGTCGTTTCGCATTAATTCCGGTGCTCGTGTATGTGACTATATGGTGCGCGGCTCTCTCCATACTTGCCAGTTCGGCCTCAATCCAGGAAACATCGATGTGTTGGCCTCGTCCCGTGAGTTCGGTTGCGAAGAGCCCTGCAACCGCAGCGCATGCAGCGACATTTCCAGCCTGAGCTTGGACAAGCGAACCACCGAGCCAGTGGGGCTCTCGGGCGGGCAGGCCGGTCGAACTCATTGCACCGCCCATCGCATAACTCGTTATCTCTGTTGTGGCACGACCTTTATAGAGACCCGAACGGCCTGTCCCAGTAACAGATACGATGACGAGGTCGGAATAATCGTGCAAGATCTCCTGAACGTTGAGGCTGCCGTCTTCTACAAGGATGTTCGCGCGACTTAAGAGATCCTGAAACTCCGATTCACCCTCTTCGGTGTCGAGGTCTAGAACGAGTCCCGTCTTACCAAAGTTAAAAGCAATGAAACTGCACGACGTATCTTTATCTGGCCTGTCTTCGGGAAAGGGGCCCCAAGAGCGGGAAATGTCACCTTGACGCGGTTCGATCTTTATACAGTTCGCGCCTACGTCGGCTAACAGCCGAGCTGCGAAGGGGCCGGCCACTCCGGATGCAACCTCCACTACGTTTACGCCTGCCAAGAGGTCTGTCAAAACCCTGGCCACCCCCCATAATGTCGGGAAGAATCGAACGTTGCAAACAACCCTCTAGGTTATCCAAACGCTTCGGTGCGTTCAACGACATGGGGCGTCGGACAGTCGACTTCCCTTAGTGCATCCACCAAGCAGTTGTACACGAGCGTATTGGTATATTCAATTCCTGTCCGTGGCCACGAGAAAGTCCGCACTTATGGCCATGAAAAGTCCGCACTGATGGCCACCAGAAGTCCCCGTTTTTGGCCACCAGAAGTCCGCACCCCTCGCTGAAGCATCCACGAGAGGGTCCCCCCGGCCGGTCACGGTGGCGGTGCTATCCAGCCGCCGAACCGGACCGAGGGGATACCTCCATGAAATCAGCGAGGGAACGTATGGACATGAATGCCGCCTACCAAGAGGTGGGCTCCTATCGAGCGGCGGCCGCCATCTGCGGCACCACGGACAAGACGGTCAGGCGGGCGGTGGCCAAGGCCCGGGCCGGTGCGGCGTCGGGTGCTGAGGTGGTCGTCGCCCACAACTACGACGAGGTGGCCATGATCATCGCCGAGCGGGTGGCACGCACCGACGGGCGGATCTCGGCCAAGCGGCTGCTGCCGGTGGTCCGGGCCGCCGGCTACGGCGGCTCGGCACGCAACCTGCGCCGAGCGGTGGCCGAGGCCAAGGCCAAGTGGCGGGTGGACCATCACCGGGGCCGTCGGCTCGGGGTGTGGGCGCCCGGTGACGTCGTGGTGTTCGACTGGGGCGAGATCGGCCCGCTCTTCGTGTTCTGCGCCGTGCTGGCCTGGAGTCGGTTCCGCTTCGTCTCCTTCGCCGACAACCTCGGGGCGCAGGCCACCATGGCGGCGTTGGCCGAATGCATGAAGACGATCGGGGGTGTGCCCAAGACCCTGCTCACCGATCGCATGGGTTGTCTGAAGGGCGCCACGGTGGCCGGGCTCGTGGTCCCGACCCCGGACTACGTGCGCTTCGTGACCCACTACGGCACCCGCCCTGATTTCTGTGAAGGGGCGGACCCTGAGTCCAAGGGTCTGGTCGAGCACCTGGTCGGTTACGTGAAGTCCGACCTCATGATCCCCGACGAGCTCAGCGTGGCCGACCTGGCTTTTGCCAACGCCAAGGCGAAGGCGTGGTGCACCGAGGTGAACGCGCAGGTGCATTCTGAGATCGCGGCGATCCCCGCCGAGCGCCTCGGGATCGAGCGGCCGCTACTGGGCGAGCTGCCAGCACTGCGCGCCCGGATCGGCCAGGTGGTGCTGCGCAAGGTCGACCGCCTCAGCTGT
>Ga0209420_1001457_pt1 | contig 11194 bp, 12 predicted proteins | sample BlaSpr_A8_OM1_O1_FD_187972 | JGI IMG/M metagenome (GOLD analysis project Ga0209420, IMG submission 187972) | Forest soil microbial communities from Thunder Bay, Ontario, Canada - Black Spruce, Ontario site 2_A8_OM1_O1 (SPAdes) (version 2) | ecosystem: Environmental > Terrestrial > Soil > Boreal...
AGTATCGGATTGCCTTCCATCGAATCGATCGTGTAGTAGTTACGTTGTCTCGGGTTTCAGTTTTGGGACGCTCCTATTTCTTCGAAGAGCCTGGAGGAAATTGCTTAAGCAATTTCTCGACGCCTTTATTCAGGTTCTGGATGTTCTTGTTGGAGTTGCTCGAGATCGTGTCACTGGAGCTGCCTCTCCATACCAGTTGCTTCGTCTTCGTGTCGAACAGATCGACCACCAACGTCCCTACCTTGTATGTATCTGTTGTTGTCGTTGCCTCGCCAAAGCCACCGCCTCCAAAACCTCTCCAACCCCAGCCTCCTCCAAACCCGTCGTAGAAGGTATTGAGAGTCTGCTGATCGTGGGTCATCTCGATGGCGATGATCGAAATATCGCCGCCCGAATCCACCTGGGTCCATCCTTTTGCGGCCAGAGCGGCGTTTACGGAGTTCTTAATTCGGTCGACAAACAGAGGGTCTTGCGTCTTCACGCGCTCCCATGAGTAGGTATGGTATTGGCCGAAGTTCGCGCTGCGGTCATAGTCGGTCTTTACTTGCTGTGCCGACGCCCTGTCTGCGAACAAATACATCATCCCAATCAAAACGAACATAACTTTTTGCATTTTCATAACTCCTCCTTTTTTGAAATTTCGATAGAACATCGTTCATCGACCCGTTATGCGAATCAGCATTTCTTGACCGCTATTCAAGGTGATCTTCTGATGTCCGTGGAAAGCCGTTGTTCCTAGACCAGCGGCTCCGCCGATTACTGAACCGATGCCCGCGCCCTTCCCAGCCCCGAAGATTCCGCCCAGCAATGCTCCGGCTCCCGCCCCGATCACAGTGTGCTCGATAGTGTTGCGGCCTCGCCCACCCGATTCGATGGCGCCTTCCACATCTACCTTTTCACCCGAAGGCGCGTGATAAAGCTCTACAATTTCGGCGTGAATCGGCGCGCGGCGTCCGTCGGGCATGACCAGCCGGTCGAACCGCAACACCATGCTGGTATGGCCCTTGATCTTGCCCGACATGTCAATTTGCGTGATGTGACCGTAGACCCGTGCGTTCCGGTAGTCGCCCTCGTCGACGACGGTGGCACTGAAGGGGTCACCGACTTGGGAGTCGGTGCTGGTTAGTGTGTCATCGAGGCGAATCCGGAGTGCGACATCATCCGGAACGCTGAAGCTCTGGGTTGAGCCAAGCAGTAAAGAGGAGGTAATTGTGAGCATTGCCACAACTAAACCCAGGCCCGCAGCATAGCCCAGAAGCTCGAATCTCTTCAGACGATTACCCACTGATGCTTCTCCTTTTATGATCACCACTCAGCGCGCCAGCCACAACGCATACCGAATCGCTTGGAACATGGTCCACTGATGGTTTGCACGCAGAATGCGATACCAATCGAGAATCGATAGCCGCGTCATAGGTGCGCCTTCCTTCGGTGCCTACTCTGCTTCGAGAAGGGGGTTGCGGTGATTGGATCGCGACAGGGCAGCTTCTCTCCTGTTGCGACGCCCGTTTCTAGATTCAACAAACAAAGAGCGGACGGCTTTGGGCCGACTCAGTCCCAAACGCTCAGCCAGCTTCCGACGGAGCAATCGTCGTGCGCGGAAGGCGCTCGCCTTTACCGTTCCCACAGGAAGTCCGAGAGCCTTTGCTGTCTGCCTCGTGGTCAACTCATCGAGTTCCCGCAGCTGAACTACCTTCCCCAGAATGGGCTTCAGTTCTCCAATCGCCGTACTCAAGATGTCGCGGAGTTCCCGCGCCTCGCACAGCTGCTCCGGGGTTATTGCGGCGTTGTGGGTCTCAACCGTCATGTCCTCTTTTTCTAACGCTTCGCTTTCGTCGATGGACACACAGCCTGGGTGCCGTTTGCGGAGCAGCATCAGGGCATCATTGATCGCGATGCGAGTAAGCCAGGTGGAAAATCTTGATTGCTGTTGAAAACCCCTTAGGTGAACATATGCATGCTCGAAAGCCTGTTGCGCTGCATCTTCAGCGTCCTCGTGGTTCCGCAACACCCGCCATGTGACGCGGAGGACCCGGCGCTCATATCGGTCGAACAAGACGCCAAACGCCGCGGAGGAACCGTTAATGGCCTCTTCCACCAAAAGGTGATCCTGTGTTTCGGTCAGTTTGGCTTCTGAGATGTCCGCCCTCTCTACCTTTTCGGTTCGAGCTGCTGTTTCGACTCGCATCTTTCCCCCTCGTGGGCTTGTTTCTGGCGTTCGTCTAGGCACTTCTGGACGCTCAACACGTACATCACTGGGCAATGAACACGGCGGCTTCGCTCGCCTTTGTTAACGCGACCGCAAATCCTCCATAGCCAAGCATCGACACAATTCGTCTGTAAAGCCTGCCCAAAAAATGCATCGCTGACTCCGCTTTCCCTTATACGGCCGCTCCCTGTGCTGCTGGGATCTTAAGGAACGCGAGCAACGCGGCATTGATTTCGCCTGCGCGAGTTGTACACATCCCGTGTGGCGCACCTGCGATGACTTTCAGCGTCGCGTTTTTGACGATTTTCGCGGTCAGGAGACCGGAGTCGGCGATCGGAACGATTTGGTCGGCGTCACCGTGCAGGACCAACGTCGGGACATCGATCTTCTTGAGGTCCCCGGTGAAGTCGGTCTCGGAGAATGCCTTGATGCAGTCGTACGCACCGACGATGGAAACCTGCATTCCTTGTCGCCAAAACGAGTCCCGCACGCCTTCGGAAATCTTCGCGTCCGGCTTGTTGTAGCCGTAGAAGGGCAGGCTCAGATCCTTGAAGAACTGAGAGCGGTCCGCCACCACGCTAGCGCGGATCTGGTCAAATACCGACAGGGGCAGGCCACCCGGGTTGTTCTCCGTCTTCAGCATGATCGGCGGCACTGCACCAATGAGGACGGCCTTCGACACGCGCTTGGATCCGTGCCGGCCAATGTAACGCGCAACTTCGCCCCCTCCAGTAGAGTGCCCAACGAGAGTGATGTTCTTCAGATCGAGCTTTTCGATGAGCGCGGCCAGGTCATCCGCGTACGTATCCATCTCGTTGCCATTCCACGGCTGGCTGGAGCGGCCGTGGCCTCGGCGGTCGTGGGCAATGGCGCGATAGCCTTTTTGGGCGAAAAACAGCATCTGCGCGTCCCACGCGTCCGCATTCAGTGGCCATCCATGCGAGAACACCACGGTTGGTCCAGCTCCCCAGTCTTTGAAGTAGATTGTCGTTCCGTCTTTCGTGGTGATCGTATTCATTTCCGTTTCTCCTTGATCATTCCCATGTGGTTCACCGTTTCTAACCACACTTAAGCGTTTGGGTTGGCAAAAACTTCGCCGATGTGTGCGCGGATTTCGTCGTAATACTCGGGGTGGTTCACGAGAATCGCGGAAATCTCTTGAGCGAGTGGGCTTTCGGCGGCCCATTTCTTTTGTTGGTCAGGAAACAGTGGTTCCGTGAGTGGCTTCGCCTCTTGTAGCAAGCGCATCAACTCGAGATGATCCGGGTTTTCGTTTTCACTCATTTTGAGTCCGCCAGATGCCTTGGTAGCAAATTGGTCCATGGCTTTGTCCCTCCAGTTTTAGGTCCCTGCGTACTGCCGCTGCCAGATGACGCCCACCCTATACAAGTGCAATCGAGCGGCCAACGCGATTGCGTTGAATCCACTGCTCTTGCTGCAGAAGATCGTGCCGAAGATTCTGAAGTGCCGAAATTTCAGAGGGAACCAATCAGAACGAGAAGGCTCGGCCTGTCATGCAGATAAGAACGAGTTTACGCAGATGCCGACAGGATTATGGAAGTCGAATCACGGCTCGAGGAGATCGCACCAAGGACTGAGCTGAAGTACGCCAGCAAGGCATGCGTTGTTCTTTAACAGCCAAGCCCACAGTGACAAAGGGGAGATGACCGGCGCGGTCGAAGGGAACACACACATTACGAGTAACAAGATTCCGTCATCGTCCCCGACGGTCGTGTCAATCGGATGGCAAGAGACTTGCGCTTTGCTGCAGGTTGTGTGAGGTCGCTCCTTAGATGTCGTTATCCAGGGACGACGTCACGTTTTCAATGCTGCGGGACAGAGCAAGAAAGGTTCGCAGTTCTGGTGCAAGTAATCCTTGCGGTCCTTTGGAACAGCAAGACAGGACCTTCTTTTCTAGGTCCCCGAATGCATCTTCGAAGTCGTCTTTCCTCTCCGATGCTTTGCCCTCCAGCCGGTCGGCCATACCATCCACCACATCGGCGAGGCCTTTATCGAACTCTTGTTGCGCCCTAGCCACCGGCGCAGGCAATTCAAAACCGGGAAGCCCGACGCGGTATCTCCACAAAGTAACTCGCGTTATAAAAAGCATCCGCAGCCGCGGCTGCCACCGCACGATTCGACCGCGCAAAGCAAGGTCCTGCAGCCGCGTAGGGCCGAGTTCGAGTAGGAGGCCATCGGCGAGCGCTCTCACTTGGTCGAAACTGCTGTTGATCATTTCACGCAGCGAATAGGTCTGTCCGACGGCAACCTTCGGATCTTTCGAAACTGGTTCTCGTATGAGTTGGGCGAGTAATCGCAGGCTGGAAATAAACGTTTTTTTCATTTCCACCGCAATAGGTGCACTCCAGAGCCGATCAAATACAAGCCACATCATGCATAGTCCGAGGCCGACCCCAACGATTCGGTCCCTTGCCGCAGCGAGCGATGTCTGCCTCGCGAACTCTTGAAGGTTAATGAGGCAGAAGACCACAGCGATCTGAAATCCGAAATATGACAATCGCGGGCTTGATGTCATGAACCATGAGACCAGCGCCATGACAAGTATGAAGAAGATTGCGAATCCGCCAATCGAATCGAGATGCGGGAGAATGAATATCTCCGAGCCTATCCCTATAAGGAGCCCGCCCACCAAGAACGCGGCGAAGCGCAGAATCTGTCTTTGTCGAGAGGCTCCGACAGCGGAAATCGCCGTCAACAGGCACGTGGCTATAGCGGGTGCGCCGATGTTTGGCCACGCGATGGAGTTATAGATGATGTAACAGCCACTAGCCGCCAAGCACCCTCGTAGTGCGAACTTAAGATGCTCAGGGTTAACGAATGCATCTGGAGCCAAGAGTTTCGATTGCAGCGCGTCGGGCGAGGGTGGTAGGTGCACTTTCGTCGACTCCGAATACGTGAACGCTTGTGGGATGAGCGAAACCGTATGCTGCATTTCGTGCAATAGCGGAACATGGGAGGGGGCATGGTCAGGGTCAAAGTGAATCGTGCTCGAGATTCGCCGATTCATTAGATCGGTGCGAATGAGTGCGACGGCCATCCCCAAGGTTCGCAATTGCTCCGCATCGGTATCAGTAAGCTCGAAGCTGAGTCCGGTCAAGGTGGCGGTAATGTCGACCAATCTTCCAACCAGCGCAACAACACCACTCATCTGTGCCCTGTAGTGGGACGAATAGTCCGCGCGGCGGAGAAGCCCCCGCAAACTCGAGGTTCCAAGCATGCCGAACCTGATGATTTTCTTTTTACTTGGGTCATCTGGAGGACAGCGCTTGGCGTAACAAACCAACAGACTCTCGACCGCAGACAACCGTTCCGCGATGGGCAGCACAATATCGTCGCCTGGATTCACACGAGCAAACGCCAGCTCTATTGCCGCAGTAACCAGAGCTCCTACCGATACCGCCAAAGTGAGCCAGAGCGTATCTTCGACATTAGTTTCGGCGGAGACATGCCGTTCCCATATGGGAATGCCGACAGCGATCACCAGGGCGAATGTTGAAGCCGCGCCGTAATTTGTCATCGCACTGAGTGCATAAAAAGTCAGAACGAATGAAGCAATCACCCAGAGAAAATGTAAGATGGGAACGCTGATAACGAAGCCCGCCGAAATCAAAACATAGGCTCCCCCAACCCCGACAAAGAGGAATGTTGTTCCAGCTGATTGCAGCGTGGCCCTTGGGCTTGCGCGCGAAATGATGAGTGTGTAAATCGCAGCCTCGAAGGCATAGGGAATACGAAAGGTCTCGCAAATAATCATGACCAGCGCCGCGGCAATTACCATCCGCGCTACTATTCCTGCCCGGCCTGGATATGGAGCGAGCTCCTCCTTGAGAAAATCTAGGAACCAAGGCAGAGCGCCGGGCGATTCGTGTAGGCTTTGCGCAATTTTGGCCATTCTCAATCTCCGCGAATTGTGACAACGGCGGACTCGCCAACTCGAAATAATTCGGGGGAGGGATTTTGCACGCGGACCCGAACCGGATACCTCGAAGCCAAATGCACCCAGTTGAGCGTTCGTTGCGCGTCTGGAAGGCCGGGTTCGAGGCGGCCAAAGACATCCGGATCAGGAGTGACGCCAAAGGCGACGCTGTCCACGACACCGGAAAATCGCAAACTAGGTTTCGACAGAATGTAGACGTCTGCCCGCATACCAGGCAAGATGTGTTGGAGTTCACCTTCGCGGAAGTTACCGATCACCCACCAGGTCCGCGCGTCAATCAGAGTGAATACCTGCTGCCCCACATGGGCGTAGGCCCCTTCGGAAAGGTTGAGATTTGTTACGAGCGCATCGAACGGCGCGTAGACCCGGCAGTTTCCGAGGTTATATCGGGCGGTTTCCACGGCAGACGCTCGCGCGCCGCGCTGATTTGTAAGCGGATCAAGCGTGGTGACAGCGTGCTGGGCTTGCTCGTGATAGGCCTTGCTCTCGTCGACAGCGGATTTGGACCGTTCGTATTGCGCTAAGGCCGACTGCAGCCCTGCCTGCGAAAGCCGCAGTTGCGACTCCGCTTGCTTCAGAGCTTCTGCCTCGGCGATTTCCGAAGTTCTGGCTCGGTCCACCTGGTCTACCGTGACGAACTGTTTTGTGAGGAGAGGTTCGAGACGATGCAAGTTGTTACTCGCATAGGTCCACTCCGCCTTTTCTCGGTTCACGCCCTGCTCAGCATTGGAGACATCCGCCCGGGCCTGATCGACAGCGGCTGCCCATCGGTTTACGTCTGCCTGCGAACTGTGAATGCCTGCCTGCGACACTGAAACCGCACTCACCAGTGCTGCAATCCTGCGCTGTTCGTCTGTAATTTGGCCCTCGAGAGCCGCCTGCTCGGAAACAGCTTTTTCAAGAGCATATTGATATGGCCTTTCGTCGATTTCGAATAGCTGTTCGCCCTTCCTTACAAACTCGTTGTCATGCACATTCAGTCGCACGATAGGCCCTTCGACTTGCGGTGCGATACCTATGAAATTCGCAAACACTTCGGCATCATCCGTCCGTGGATAGTGGTTGGCGCGGTAAAGTGCCACCAGCCCCAACAGGACCGCGCCTACTGCGATGGCCACGCTAATTCTGCGGCTAAGCACCCTCGGCGTTCTGGAAGCCGTCTCGAAATTCATAGTCTCTATTCCTGCTTACCTAGTGAAAGAAAATCAGCCACAATGCAAACGTGAACAATGCAGCGAGGCTCGGATAAGCCAGTACCGCTAAATCAAGGTTCATGTGGAGCCGCAGCAGCACCAATCGGGCGAGCGCGGTGAGCAGGATACCCAGCGTCAAGCAGATGAGCCATGCCGGGAAAAACGACCCCAAGAGATCGACGGAAGGAGCCCGCGAACAACTCGAGAGTGGCAACGCAGAGAGCGAGACTAAGAGCCCGAGCCGCACAGTTCGATATTTTCCGGTGGCGCGCATTGTCAAGGCCTCGTCGCTGCAGGTTGAATCGAATCACCCGTTCGGAATGCCAGATCCGCTAAAGCGGTAAGCACTTGAGTGCGGGCAACTACGTCCGTTGATCGGGCCTGTGCGAGAGTCCGCTGAGCCGCAGTAACGTCCAAAAAGTTGCGCAGACCGTAGTTATAGGATTCAAGTGCAGAATCGTAGGACTGGCTGGCGGCTTCCAGTAGCGCGGTGGCTGCCTGGCGCTGGCGAAAGGCGGTGTTCAGGTTTGAGTAAGCTGCCCAGACCTGGTTAGCGATCTCATCGCGCGCGGCGTTGGCTTGCGCTTCTGCCGCGCGGACGTTCGCTTCGGCTTGCACAACATTGTTTTTGCGCGCGCCGCCATCAAACGCCGTCCAGCTCAGAGTCAAACTTAATCCGCCCGTGAGGCCGGCTGTGTGGCCCCACGGTAGCGTTTGCTGCAACCCGTACAGAGACTGCGCAACCGGGTTGACATTAACACTCAGGGAAGGATAGTAGGCGGCGCGCGCCTCCCTCACCGTAGCGATCGACGATCGTATTTCGGCCACCAACCGCATGAGGTCGGGACGCTGTGCGAAGGCGCGGTTGATGGCCAGTTCCACCGAGTCTCCAACCGCGTTGGGAGTCGGCAGCTCCTTAAGAGTTTCCACGTGAATCGCCTCCGTTGGAGAGGTTCCCAGCGCGGTTGCCAAATTTCCTTGCGCAATCTCTTCCGCACCGAGTACGGCTTGCAGCTCGTATTCTGCCTGTGCGGTTGCGCTTCGGGCTTCCAGCACGTCCGGAAGGGTCGCCAAGCCATTCTTCAATCGCTCTTCCGCGGATTGCTGCACGGCCTGGGCATTAGACAGGCTCGCTCTGGCAGCGTCCTCCTGACCTGACGCATTCAAAAGCTGGTAGTAGGCTTGCTCGACCTCGTAAATGACTCTGCGGTGTGTGTCATTAAACTCGAAGTTAGCTGCAAGTACCTCTCCTCTCGTGGCATCGATCCGGCCAGCCCGCGCGCCGAAGTCAAAGACCGTGTAGTTGAGATCCAATGCCACCTGAAAGTCCTGAAATGTTTGGCGGTAAAAAAGGGTTCCGAGATAGGTCTCTTCCCGGCTGGTCTGGGATAGTGCGGCAGCTGCCAGCGTGGGAAACAACTCGCTGCGCGCGATGCCCAAAGCTGCGGCTTGAGCGCGGGCCCGCTCCCAGGCGAAATGCGTCTCGGGATTGTGCGTTTCCGCCAGGTCGATTAGCTCGGCCAAGGAGTAGCTCTTGGTCGGGTCTATGCTGAACCTGGGCTCACGAAAATTCTTCGCATCCGCTTCGATGCTTTGTTCGCCGACGCCGTGCCACGGGTGATCGGAAGAAACAGGCGCGCCCTGGGCAAGAGCTCGGCTTCCATGGAGCAAGAGAACGCACAAGATTGCCGGGCGCGCCCGAGTTCTCCCGATAAGTCGTCGAAAGAGCATCTCTAGCATAGGGTTCCATCCGGCACCGAGGCGGCAGAAATGGGAGGCCGTTCCAGCCGATCATCCAATCGGATTTTCTTCGAACAATCGGGCCACCATCGCCGAGTCGAGGTATGCGCGTACACGTGCGATCACCCCGCCCTTGAAATAGACCACCCAGCAGTAGCGATTGTCGAAGCGCATGCCATTCTTGGCCGTCGCTAGAGAATGAAGCTCGACGACCGCCTGATTGTCTTGAACGATTACGTTCTCAATATGGAGCTGGGCGCCCTGCGGAAGGACCTTACCCAGCTTGGTGAAGGTACCTTCGATAAAGGCCTTCTTGCTTAGGTAATGACCGGCGAGCGGGTGTGTCCCCTCCACGACCCAGTCCACGTTGTCTGCCACATGTTCGAAGAACGCAGCACCGTCACCGTTCTCAAGTCCCTTAAAGATTTCGCGAACACTTTCCGATGTGATTGTCATTCGAGTCTCTCCTTTTCTTTTGTGACCTGTACTTTGTGATCTGTCTTCCGCAGTTTCTTAGGCCGCCGTCGATGACGATGCCGTCTTTCGGCCTACCTTGACCGAGCCGAGCAGTTTGATCAAGTCCCTGACCTGGATGTTTTCGACCGAACGTGCGGCGTCCTTGATCTCACCCGATAGCCCCTCGTCAACGCGACCGGCCACGAGCGCGTCGAACTTCTCGACGGACTCCTCCCACGTGAACGGATGGGATGCAAGGCCCGGGTAATCCTGAACCTCGTGCTCGACTATTTTGCCGTCCGATAGCCGGACAGTGATCTTGGCCGGCATTTTCCCGGGATATTCGGCCGTGTATTCGTGGTTCGGCCGGACCGAAACCTTTTTTAGCAGGTTCTGCACGTCGGGCTTGATGATGCGGTCTGGTTTGAATTGCACCGGCATCACGTTGCCGTCAAGCAGGGCCACCGCAAGCAGGTATGGCAGGCTATGATCCGCCTGTTCCTTGGTGCGGATGACTTTGTCCACGCCGTAGAGGCCGCCGCCAGCAAAGTCGTAGGCGAGTTGGAACACCTCTGCCTCAATCGAGATCACCTTCGCGGGGTCGATTTTGTTCTGCCTGGCGAGTTCGACCATGCAATGGACTGCGGACTGGGTGTGAATCATAGAGTTGTATTTTTTTATGGTGCTCTCCGTGACTCCCTCGTACCCCTGTTTGTCCCAGTCGATGTTGATCTTCATCCTGAGGAGGTGGTCAATCCCCAGTGGACCCTCGATCACTTGTAGCGGTCCCTCCACGCCGCGGCGCGCGAGGAACAACGTGTTCATGGCACCGAGCGCTGACTGCGCCGAAGCAAGGCCCTTCCACTGTGATAGCGGCTTTGCTCGAACGACGGCGAAGGATGCATCGCTGACCGCAGCCATCGCCATGGCATGGCCAATCTGCTGCTCGCTCAGGCCCAGCAGCCGCCCAGCGGCGGCGTTGAGCGAGAAGGCCAATTGCGATGTATGGTCAAAGCCGCTGCTCATGAAGTTGGCATGATCAACGAAGCGCGACTGCACCGTGTAGCCCAGTGCCACAGCGAGCATAAGGTCGCGGCCACTGGCTCCCACGTAGTCGGCGATCGTCAGCGCTACTCCGAAATTGTCCGCCGTGTGGCAGGTTTCCGTCGGCGCAAGGAAGTTGTCCATGAAATCGACGTAGCGCACGAGTGCGGTGTGCCAGAACGCCGCATAGACGGGGTTCGCCTTTCCGCCGCCGATCAGCGTAGATGGTCCGGTGCCGCCGAACTCAGCGACCTGCTCGCGGCAGGCCTGAACAGGGCCGGCACCCAGAGCCGCAATGCAGCAGCCCAGAGAGTCCAGGATGTGGATTGGTAATTGCCTGCGTGATTCGGCCGAAAGGTCGGCAAAAGAAGCGCGGGCGGCATACTTTGCGAGTGCTTCAACTTGAGTCATCATTTCGATCCTCCATTTTGAATTAGTGAATTCATTTCTTTAGTGCGTTAATGCGATGAAAATCCCCATCGTGACGATCGAGCTCATCACGCTGAGGAACACGGCGGAGGCTGCCTCCGCTTGTGCGGTGCGGTACTGCAGAGCCAACATAATCACAATCGGCATGGTCGGAATGGCCGTCGT
>Ga0209420_1001458_pt1 | contig 11192 bp, 8 predicted proteins | sample BlaSpr_A8_OM1_O1_FD_187972 | JGI IMG/M metagenome (GOLD analysis project Ga0209420, IMG submission 187972) | Forest soil microbial communities from Thunder Bay, Ontario, Canada - Black Spruce, Ontario site 2_A8_OM1_O1 (SPAdes) (version 2) | ecosystem: Environmental > Terrestrial > Soil > Boreal...
TTTGGTGAACAAGCCGGTTGGCGTAACGTCGTTTGACGTGATCAGGCAGCTGCGGCGCGCAACCGGCGTGCGCAAGATTGGTCATGCCGGCACGCTCGATCCGCTGGCGAGCGGGCTGATGCTGGTATTGTTCGGGACGGCTTGTAAGCAGGCTCAGTTGCTGACCAAACTGGATAAGCGGTATGTTGCCGAGGTACGCCTGGGCGCGACAAGTCCCACTGGTGACGCCGAGGGCGAGCTTGAGCCGGTGAGTGAGCGAGTGCCGGATCTGGTGGAGGTTGAGCTGGCGCTCGACCAACTGACGGGCGAATTGGAGCAGACGCCGCCGGTGTATTCGGCCATCAAGATTGACGGCCGCGAGGCCTATAAGCGAGCACGGGCCGGCGAGATCGTGACCATGCCGTCGCGCCGCGTTACCGTGTATGAGAACCGGCTGGTGCGGTACGGCTATCCAGCGGTTGAGCTGGACACGCGGGTTTCGAGCGGTACGTATATACGCACGTTGGCTGAAGATCTGGGGCGGTTGCTCGGTACCGGCGCTTATTTGGGCGGACTGGTGCGGACCGAAGCGGGCCGCTACCGCCTGGTTGATGCAGTGGCGCTTGATGAGGCTACCAGAGCGTTGGTGGCGGAGCGGTTGATCGCGCTTTGAACGTGCTTTTGTTGCCAAACGAGCATGACAGGTTTATAACGGAACAGTGCTTTAGTTTGTGAGCTTCGGCCGGCTCACGTTTGATGTTAGTGCGAGGACTGCCCTCGCGGGTGACATCAGTCGTGAGACGACCGGATCGTAATCCATGTATGCACACGCGTGCAGGTGATTGATGCGGCCGTCTCAGCCATGTTCACACAATAGTCCAGAATAGTTCAGGTTGCGGAAATACCTATTTCCGCCCGATCTCAAAGGAGTGGATTCACTTGTCCCATGATAGCGGGCCATGCCCGCATACGCCGCAATGCCCGAAGGCATCGGCGCCGGACCGTGAGGCTGCCCACACCCTTGTCAGTCACCCCGAGCAGGGCTGGAGTCTCCTCTGCAACGGGATTGTGATTTTCGAGGATACGGGAGAGTTGCTGCCGGACGGCGCTTCGATTCCGCCGCACCGACCGACCGACCTTTGCTTTGACCGGCCGGCGCGTGCTGTTGGCGCCCCTGGAGGCCACGCCCACGGTGCCTGAGGAAGCCCGTGGGGTTCACATTTCGAGAGGAGGTGATCGCCATGAGGGACACCTGGACGTAAGCGGCTGTCCGGCCGCATCAACTCTTCCCGGCGCGCGGGTTTTTCATCCGCGCGCCGGGGGGAGTGCCCCAAGCATTTTCAGATTTAACCCTTGTCAGACGCAAAGAAAAGTGATACTATACTCAAGTTATGTTGAAACCTGAGACCAAATCAAAGGTTATTGCCGGCCTGCAGGGCCACAAAAAGGACACCGGTTCGCCGGAAGTCCAGATTGGTATCTTTACCGAGCAGATTAAACAGCTTACCAAGCACCTGCAGGAGCACAAGAAGGACGAGCACTCGCGGCGCGGCCTGTTAAAGATGGTGGGCAAGCGCCGCTCGTTGCTTGATTATTTGAGCCGTAACAATCCCGATAAATATCAGGAAGTACTGAAGAAGCTCGAATTGCGGCGTTAATTCGATTAACGTTTGTGCCAAGCGACAGCATTGTTTCGATGCTGCCCGGGCTTATTGTACATAAGCGCGGACAGCAAGACAGAATGCACCTACGACAAGCGCCGGGAGGCACAATAATGCTCGCCGAAATCAATGAAGCCGCGCTTCGGCTTATGATAGAGGATGCGTACCGCATCGCCGGCATCACCAATGCGGGTGAGATCGAAGGGACGATCGCGTGGTATCTTGGAATCGCCGGAGCGCTCTCCCAACTTGGTGATCACATTGATCGGGTGGAGCCCTCCGTGGGCAATGCGCGCGCCAGTGAGTTCGTGAAACATTTCTACGAGCTAGGCGGGCGGGATGGTGAGATCTACCATCTGATCGCCCGCGAATACGGGCTGGATCCAACCAGGGTTGGCGAGATCGTCAATCGAGCACGGATAGCTTTGTCATGGATTATAGTGGTCGACGCCTCAGTAAGATGGCGGACTCGAGCCGCCGGTGATCCTCGTCGACGTAAGGCTGTGCGCATCGAAGTGCTCGTGGCTGTGAATGATTCGGCGCAGATGTTCAACGACAGAGGCATGAAGCTTCTTATCAGAGTGCTGCGGGGGCTGGGTATTGAGACACTCGGTCAGCTGACTGAGTACACGAGCGTCCAGTTGCTTGAAGTCCTGCGGCTCGATGATCTTTCCGTCCTCTATCAACTCGAGACGTTGCTCCGCGATCTTGGCTTCGTGTTGCGCGACTAGGCTTCGGCATAGCCACCTGGCGTTTGATGGCGCTCAGTCCTGGTGTACGTTCGTGCGCCAGGACTGAGCCCGAACCAGGCTTCGAAACCGGTGGACGGGTTTGGGATTTTGCCCCGGGCGTAGTATAATCGCTGGCGAAAGCACATCCAGGTTTAGTAACCAGAGGTGGCGGTGCGTGATAAGTGCCTGAGCTTTGGGATTAATCGGCGCGTTTGGCCGACAGATTAATTCCTTGTCCCTGGCACGTATACGCCACAACCGAGAAGGATTTTCATGCAACAAGATATTATTCACCCGTTTGGGGGGAAGACTCGTGCCTTTACAACTGAGTTTTGTGGGCGTGAGCTCACGATTGAGACTGGGAAGATGGGCTTTTTGGCCGATGGCGCGGTAACGGTGCGCTATGGCGACACAATGGTACTGGGCACGGCCGTGGTGAGCAATCAGCCGCGCGAGGGGATTGATTTCTTTCCGCTCCTGATTGATTACGAAGAGCGGTTTTACGCGGCCGGTAAGATTTCAGGCTCGCGGTTTATTAAGCGTGAGGGACGGGCGAGTGAGCACGCCACATTGAGCGCGCGGCTGATTGACCGGCCGATCCGGCCACTGTTTCCGAAAGGTTATCGGCACGATGTGCAATCGGTGGCGATGGTGATTAGTGCGGATCTGGAGTATGCACCGAATATTATTGCGATGACGGCCGTGAGTGCGGCGCTCATGCTCTCGGGCGCGCCGTTTGAAGGGCCGGTGGCGGGGGTGAAGATCGGCCTGATTGACGGCGAGCTGGTGGCATTTCCGAGCGAGAAACAGATGGAACAATCGAAGCTGGAGCTGACCGTGGCAGGCACGAAAGACGCCATTATGATGGTGGAAGCCGGTGCTAATGAGGTTGACGAAGCCACGATGATTAAGGCCATTGAGCTGGCGCACAAGAGCATCCAGCCGCTTATTAAGCTCCAGGAGGAAATGGTAAAGGCCCTGGGGGCCAAAGAGAAGCCATATGAGCTGTTCAAGGCTGACGCAGGCCTGATGGTAGCGATTAGCGACTTTTTGAAGGATAAACTGGGGCCGGCGATCCGCCATCAGGATCATTACCAGCGGCACGATGCCTTGCGTAACCTTGAGAAAGAGACGGTGGCGCAATTTGAAAATGATTATGAGCTGGCCGATATTGAGGTGGCATTTGGCAAGGTGATCGATCGCGAAATCCGCCGCGCAATTCTGGAAGACGGTGCGCGGCCGGACGGGCGCAAGACAACCGAGGTGCGGCCGCTTTCAATGCAGGTGGGTGTGCTGCCGCGGGCGCATGGGTCGGGTTTGTTTACGCGCGGCACAACGCAAGTTTTGAATGTGACGACGCTGGCGAGTACGAGCTACGCGCAGTTGATTGATACCATGGAAGAAGATACCACCAAGCGCTACATGCACCACTACAACGCGCCGGGATACTCGAGTGGCGAGGTGAAGCCGATGCGTTCACCGGGACGACGGGAGATTGGCCACGGAGCGCTGGCCGAGCGGGCGCTTTTGCCGATGATTCCGCCGGTGGAGGATTTTCCGTACACGATCCGGACCGTGAGCGAGGTGCTGAGTCAGAATGGCTCGAGCTCGATGGCGAGCGTGTGCGGCTCGACTTTGAGCCTGATGGACGCGGGCGTGCCGATCATCAAGCCGGTGGCTGGTATCGCGATGGGTCTCGTGACCGATGCCGAGCACCCGGGCAAATATGTGATTTTGAGCGATATTCAGGGCGCTGAAGACTTTGCCGGTGACATGGACTTTAAGGTTGCGGGCACGGATGACGGCATTACGGCGCTGCAAATGGATATTAAGGTTAAGGGTATCACGCCCGAGATTATGAAGGCGGCGCTGGCGCAGGCACACGAGGGCCGTGAGTTCATTATGAAGGCCATGATGAGCGTGATTGATAAGCCGCGGGCGGACCTGTCACCATTTGCGCCGCGCATTTCCAAGCTCATGATTAACCCGGAGAAGATTGCGACCGTGATCGGCAAGGGCGGTGAGACGATCAACAAGATTATTGCCGAGACAGGGGTGGAGATTGATATCGAGGATTCGGGCCTGGTAATGATCAGCTCGACCGATGCTGAGGCAGCCCAAGCCGCAATCGAGATCATTCGCGGGCTGACCGAGGACCCGGAAGTGGGCCGGATTTACACCGGTACGGTGGTGAAACTAATGGAATTTGGCGCGTTTGTGAATATTTTGCCCGGTCGTGACGGCCTGGTGCACATCTCTCAGCTTTCGGACAAGCGTGTCGAGAAGGTGAGCGACGTGGTAAAATTGGGGGACAAGGTCCAGGTGAAACTGCTGGAGATCGATGGTCAGGGGCGCCTCAATTTGAGCATGAAAGCAGCCGAGAACAAGTAATTGCACGTCACGAGGGCGCCCGCGCGTTGGCACGGACGCCCAAAGGGTCGCGGCAATCCGCATCCACCCAAGATCTATTGCCAGAGGGTGCATGGACAAGCTCACAATTGATAAAGCAGCGGCATTAGCCGGGATTGCGCAAGCCATTGAGGCCGATGAAGTAACGCCGGCATTACGGGCGGGCGCCACTCAGCTCGTGTTTGGTGTAGGTAATCCGAACGCGGACGTAGTGTTTATCGGTGAGGCGCCGGGCGCCAGCGAGGATAAACAGGGCGAGCCGTTTGTGGGCGCGGCCGGGCAGTTTCTGAACGAGATGCTGGCCAGCATCAGCTTGGACCGGAATGACGTCTACATCACCAATATCGTGAAGTACCGCCCGCCCGGCAATCGCGATCCGGAGGCTGATGAGGTGGAGGCATTCCGGCCCTATCTTGAGCAGCAGCTGGCGGTGATCCAACCCAAACTGGTGGTGTTTTTGGGCAGGCATGCCATGAACGTGTTTTTGCCGGAGCTCAAGATCAGCCAGGCGCACGGGCAGCCGGTGCGCAAGGGCGGCCAGGCGTACTTGCCGTTGTTTCACCCGGCGGCAGCTTTGTACAACAGTGGTATGCGCGAGACGTTAATAGCCGATCTCGCGCGTATACCGGTGATTTTGCAAAAAATTTGAATATAAATTATGGCCGTGTCGTGTATGGCCAATGAGAAAGGACCAATTTGGAACCAAATAACACTAACAACAAGAAACCTAATAGCGGTGCTTCAGGAAGCCCGCGACGTGCTGGTCAGGCTGAAGCGGACTCCGCGCGCCGCAAACTTCCTTCCGCACAGTCACCGGTCAAGCCTGCGTCTGCGCAGGGGGGGCGGCCGGGTGCGCCGGCGCAATCGAAGTCCTCAAGCGGGGGCCGGAGCGCCGGCAATCGGCGGCGTAACGGTCAGCAGCAGGTGCCGAGTCACACCGACCTGGTGCCGGCGCTTGACGCCATGCCGGTGAACAAGAGCATTTTTAACGGCGCCGACGGCGTTCAGCAATCGAAGCGGCAAGCCGGGCAGCGCCGGGCCAATTATGCAGCGCGCGAGGCCATGGTGAAGGTGATGCCGCTTGGCGGCTTGGGTGAAATTGGCAAAAACATGATGGCAATCGAGAGCGGTAACGATATCGTGATTATCGACATGGGGTTTGCTTTCCCAACCGCCAACCAGCCGGGCGTGGATTACATTATTCCGGATACGACTTATCTGGAGCGCAATAAACACAAAGTGCGTGCCATTATCATTACGCACGGCCACATGGATCACGTGGGGGCATCGGGCTATATTATTCCGAAGTTTCCGGTGCCGGTGTATGGCACCCGCTTAAGCCTGGCTTTCGTGGAGAAGCAGATCAGTGAGTTTAAGGTGCAGACTCCGCGCTGGGTGGTGATGGATCCGGACAAGCACGAGCGGGTGCAGATTGGTGCGGACTTCAATGTTGAGCTCGTGCGGGTGACGCACACGATTGCTGACTCGGCCGCGGTGGTAGTGCGGACGCCGGCCGGTACGCTCATTAACACCGGCGACTGGCGCCCAGACCCGGAACCGCTTGACAATAAGCCGATGGACTTTGATCGGCTGCGACAGATTAGCGAAGAGGGCGTGCTCCTGCTTATGAGTGACTCAACCAACTGTGACCGCGCCGGCCACACGGTGAGTGAGCGGGTGGTGACGCCGACGATTGATGACTTGTTCCATCGAGCCGAGAACCGCATCATTATCTCCACGTTTTCGAGCTCGATTACGCGCGTGCAGCTCATCATTGACGCGGCGCAGCGGGCAGGGCGCAAACTGGCGCTGGTGGGTCGTTCTACGCTTACCAACGTTGAGATCTGCGTGAAACTTGGCTACATTAAGGTGCCGCCGGGCCTTTTGATGCGGGTACAGGACATTGTGAACCTGCCGGATAACCAGATTACTATTTTGTGTACCGGCTCGCAGGGCGAAGAAAATTCGGCCTTGGTGCGCATGAGTACCGGCGATCACCAGAATGTGAAGATTAAGCCGGGTGACACGATTATCTTGAGCTCGAGTGTGATTCCGGGTAACGAGGTGTCGGTGGTGACGCTGGTAGACAACCTGATGCGCGAGGGCGCGCTTATTTATAATCGTGCTACCGAGCAGCTCAAGGGCCATGGTCCAGTGCACGTGGGCGGCCACGGCTTCAAAGATGACGTGGGTGACCTGGTGGCGCTGGTGAAGCCGAAGTTTTACATGCCGATCCACGGCGAGTTCCATCATTTGGTGTACAGCGCCGAGGCAGCGGTGGAGCATGGTGTGCTGCGCGAGAACTGCTTTGTGATGGATAATGGTGATTGTCTTGAGCTCACGGCTAATTCGGCGAAAAAAGGCGTGCGCGTCCCAGCCGGCATGGTAATGGTGGACGGCGCCGGCGTGGGCGATGTGGAAGGCGTGGTGCTGCGTGACCGTCTGGCGCTCGGCGCCGACGGCGTGTTGATGATTGTGGCTACGGTGAGCCGCAAAACCGGCCGGTTGGTGTCCAGCCCGGACATCATTTCCCGCGGCTTCATTTATATGAAGGAAAACGAGGATCTCGTGAACCGGGCACGGGCGGAGGTGCGCAAGGCATTTGAAAAGCGCAATCCGAACGAAGTGACCGACTGGGCGAAATTCAAACTGCGTTTGCGCGATGAGGTGGGCGATTTGCTGTACTCCAAAACCAAGCGCAACCCGATGATTTTGCCGGTGATCAACGAGGTCTAACGAGAGGCGCAGAAAGCATTTAAGTATGAGTAATTTTATTGCTCAATATGCCTATGGCTTGACTTAAGAAAGGAGTATTACTATCTCAGTTCATATGCAAAAACTGCATCGGTGGCTGGATCAGCTGAGCGCTTTGCCGGACCTTTCGAATGTGCACAATTTGTATACATCTCAGACGCTGGAAGGGCAGATCCGGTTGGCAAATCTGCGGCGTTACTTTGAGCTGATGCTGATGCATAATCCGCAGGTGCTGCTGGTGGGGGAGGCGCCCGGATACCAGGGTTCGTATCGTACCGGTGTGCCGTTTGGGAGCGAAGCGATTATGCTTGGACCGGTTAACAAGTGGGGTTTGTTTGGTGGGCCGGCCAACGGATTCGAGCGAGTCTTCCACGACGACCGGATATGGCGGGAACCAACAGCGACTGTAGCGCAACGGACATTCGATGAATTGTCGGTACCGGTACTGGCTTGGGCTACCTTTCCGCAGCATCCGCATAAGTCCGGGGTTGAGCTCTCCAACCGGTCTCCGACACGCATGGAGATCAGACTGGGAGCGCACGTGTTGCAGGAACTCCTTGAGACGCTGGAGCCGGAGCGGGTCATTGCGATGGGCAACGTGGCTGCGGCTGGTTTGGCCAGACTGGGCGTGGCGGCGGCTAAAGTGCGGCACCCTTCTCATGGTGGCGCGGCGCAGTTCCGGTCCCAGTTAACCCTTATGTTCTGATATAATGCCCGTGTATGGCAAAGAAGAAAGAAGCTCGTAAAGTTCGTAAGCGTACGGCTGAACCAAAGGCGCGTTCGGTGCGCACAACCAAACGGCCGCCGGCCATGTCCCCGGATGTGCAGCGCGAGATTTCGGCGGTGGTGCTGGCCGCAGTGGCGTTGCTGCTGCTGCTGGGCGCGTTTAGTGTGGGCGGGACGTTTGTGACGGGGCTGTTTCACGGTGCGCGGTCGATTTTTGGGTATGCAGCTTACCTCACGCCGTTAGTAACGGGAGCGCTGGCGTGGATGTTGTTTCAGCCGGAAAAGCATCCGGTGCGCGGGCTGAATTACTTTGGTTTCGCACTTCTTCTTACCGGCATGGCGACGCTTTTGGCGGTAGGAGTAGCGCAGAGTTCAGCCCAGGCTACGGCTGAGGCCGGTAAGGGAGGCGGCTTGGTTGGTTACGGGCTCGCGAGCGCGCTGCTGACGGTGCTTAACCAGGTGGCCTCGACGATTGTGCTGGTGGCGGTGGTGGCGATTGGATTGATTTTGGGCACGCAGGTGAATCTGGGGCCGCTCATGAAAGTGCTGTTTTCCGGCTTCACTAAGCATAAAACAGACGACGGCGAGCAGACGGATGAGGTGGCCGCCGGTGAGTTGAATTTGAAGGTTAACGACAACTCGGGAGCGCCGGCCGGAGCAGTAACCAATACGCTGCCGATCCGCGGTCCGCTTGACCTTGGTATGCGTAAACCGGTGACGCCGGCGCCGGCCGGGGCAGGTCAGGCGCCGGATGCTCCGCACGCGCTAACGGCCAATGCCGAGGAGGCTTGGACGCCGCCAAATTTGGATTTGCTGGCGGCCACCAGCACCAAGGCAGACGCCGGCGATGTGAAGCACAACGCCCGTGTGATTCAGCAGACGCTGGAGAGCTTTGGTATCAGCGTGACCATGGGTGAGGTGAACGTGGGTCCGACGGTGACGCAATACACGTTTACGCCGCCGGCGGGGGTGAAGCTCACCAAGATTACGGGTTTGGATACGAATTTGGCGCTGAGCCTGGCGGCGCACCCGATTCGGATTGAGGCGCCGATCCCGGGCAAGAGCGCTGTTGGTGTGGAGTTGCCGAATAAAGCCATTGCAACCGTGCGGCTGCGCGATGTACTGAGCTCAAAAGAGGTGATGGAGCAAAAGACGCCGCTGTCGTTTGTGCTGGGGCGAGACGTGAGCGGGACGCCGATGACGGCCGACCTGGCCAAAATGCCGCATATGATGATCGCAGGTGCCACCGGTTCGGGTAAATCGGTGATGATTAACGCGCTGCTCACGAGCCTGCTGTATCGTAATTCGCCGGAGGAAATGAAGCTGATTTTGGTTGATCCGAAGCGGGTGGAGCTGGGGTTATACAACGATATCCCGCATCTGCTGACGCCTGTGATCGTGGAGCCGGAGAAATGTATTTCAGCGCTGAAGTGGGCAGTGGCGGAGATGGAGCGGCGCTACAAGCTGCTGGCCGAAGTGGGCAACCGCAATATCGTGGAGTACAACAGCGCGCACAAAGAAGACGCGATGCCGTATATCGTGATCGTGATTGATGAGCTGGCGGATCTCATGGTGATGGCGGCGGCCGAGGTGGAAGGCTTGATAGTGCGGCTCGCACAAATGGCACGGGCGGTGGGTATTCACCTGGTGCTGGCGACGCAGCGGCCGAGCGTGGACGTGATTACGGGTATTATTAAGGCCAACATTCCGGCGCGGCTGGCGTTTTCGGTGGCGAGCCAAATTGACTCGCGCACGATTTTGGATCAGATGGGAGCGGAGAAACTGCTGGGCAAGGGTGACATGTTGTTTGTGAGCCCGGAGATGATTAAGCCACGGCGGATTCAGGGCGTGTTTGTGGATGAGAAAGAGACCAAGGCGGTGACGGACTTTTTGCGGACCGAGCGGCCGCCCAGCTATAACGAGGATGTGCTGGCGCAAAAGGTGACGATTGGTGGCAAGACGGTCGGCGCTGGCAGCGGTGAGCTGGGCGAGCCGGATGACGATATGTTTGATGAGGCGGCGGAGGCGGTGTTCCGGGCCGGCAAGGCGAGCGCAAGTATGTTGCAGCGGCGTTTGCGGATCGGCTATGCGCGGGCAGCGCGTCTGCTCGACTTGCTCGAGGAGCGGGGGATTATCGGGCCGGCGGATGGAGCGCGGCCACGGGATGTGTTGATTTCCAGCCTGGACCAGGTGCGGGGTGCGGGTGGTGGCGTGGCGGTCGGCGGAGTTGGTCCGGGCAGCGCGGCTCCCGCTTGGGCGCCGGCTCCGGATGACGATATTGTGCGTCCGGCAGAACCATACGACGAATAACTCTTATTTCCCGTTTCCCGTAAGGAAAAAGGGGTTGGGTCTACCGGGGGTTGTTCTCACATTGGTAGATAATGCCTTATAAGGTATGGAATTGTTATTTTTACGCAGGAGGCTGGCACAGATTCGGGTAGGCAGATAGCTTGTCCAACTTACCTGTAAAATGAAGGTATGCCGGAAGATGCACAGCAGAAGAAGTTGGAACAGCATGAGAAGCCGAAGGCTGGTAAAGTTGGCCCGCATCTCAAGGCCAGACGGCAGGCGTTGCGGCTGAGTCTGGCGCAGGTCGAGCTTGATACAAAGATTCGCGGGAAGTTTTTAACGGCACTGGAGTCGGGCGATTACTCAAGCTTGCCCAACGATGTGTATTCACGCGGGTTCGTGCAGCACTACGCGAATCATCTGGGACTCGATGGGGAAGCGATTGCCCGGGCTTACGCTACGGAACGGGGCGGGGTAACGGCCGGCGCCACGAAGCGGCCGGTGCTGGAGCGGCCGCCGCGGCTCGTGTTTACCGGTCAGATTGCGTGGGTTTTAATGACCGGGCTGGCGGCGGCCGGGATCGTGGGTTATTTATTGTGGCAGTTGTCGTCGCTGGCCGCGGCGCCGAATTTAACGGTAACAT
>Ga0209420_1001459_pt1 | contig 11182 bp, 14 predicted proteins | sample BlaSpr_A8_OM1_O1_FD_187972 | JGI IMG/M metagenome (GOLD analysis project Ga0209420, IMG submission 187972) | Forest soil microbial communities from Thunder Bay, Ontario, Canada - Black Spruce, Ontario site 2_A8_OM1_O1 (SPAdes) (version 2) | ecosystem: Environmental > Terrestrial > Soil > Boreal...
TAAACGAAAAAATCGGCGCCGGAAGCAGTGGCGAGCTGTTTAGCAAAGCCGGGGTTGTTGGCCTCTTCCTCTGGGTGGAAGCGCACATTTTCGAGGCAAAGGAGCTCGCCGGGCCGGAGGGCTTTGGCCGCGGCCGCAACCTCCGGACCGACGCAATCCGTTACAAAAGCCACGGGGCGGCCCAGAACTTCGGCGGCTTGTTTGGCCACCGGACCGAGACTCAAGGCTGGATCGGGTTTGCCGTCGGGACGGCCCAAGTGGCTTGCGATAATGATGCGGCAGTGTTTTTCCACCAGATAATCGATAGTGGGCCGGGTGGCTTCGATGCGGGCGATATCCTCAATGCGGCCGTCTTTTACGGGCACGTTCCAGTCGAGGCGGGCGAAGACGGTCTTACCTTCGAGGTCGATATCGCGGATGGTTTGCTTGTTCATACGGGTAGTGTAACTGATGAATGCAGGGGTTATAAAGTGACGTGCCCCGGTCCGACGCGCGGACCGGGGCATCATTTGCTGTCTCGACTTTATTGAGGGCACATAGTCAGACCGTCGTGGTCAGCACCAGGTGGCAGGGAAAGCCGGGCAGCGTTGGCCGTTCGGCCAAGAGGAACTCGAGCTGCAGCCCCGGAACCAGCAGGGATTCGATGATCCGTTTTGTGGTTTGAAGATAGGATTTGAATGCGAGATTGGCCAGGACTGGCAGAATAGTAAGAAATGTATATTCACCAGCGGGCTCGTTCAGATGGCCGTGGGCTTCGAACCACTCGCCCAGGTCCGTCTCGATGCGGATTCGGACAAAGCCGGGCTGAAGTTCAAAACCGGGGCCAAGTTGGACGGTAAGTTTTGTGAAACTACCCTTGAAAGGTGCCTCCCCCAGGCTCACGAGGTCATAGGGCTCCATCCTGCGCGACGGCGCGCCGAATAGCTTCAATCGTCCGTACATTGACAGTCCTTTCGTAGCTGTGCAATTCGGAAACTATATTAAATCATATTATTAGATAGACGCCTAGAGTGTGGGCTCGGCGGGATGGCGATGGACCTTCACTTTGACGTCGGTGACGACGGCAGGGCGGCCGGTGGCTTTGACGGGAGTGGATCCGGGCCTGGCGGCGGGCTCGGCTTTATGATGGTGAGCCGGCTCAACCAGGTTGCCGCAGCCCGCGCACAACCAGCCGACCTTTGATTTGATCATTGCAGTCTGGCAGACGGGACAATCCATGGTTACTCCACGATTTTAATTTGAACGCGATCGGTGCCGCCAACCAGACCAGGCTGGTAGCCGGAAGCCACCACCAGAGCATCACCGGCGGCGACATTGCCGGCGCTTTTTAGTTCGCGAATGACTCGCTCGGTGGCGCCGTCCATGGAATCGGCCAGGTACGATTTGCCGCCCCAGACAATGGCCATCTGATGATACACGCGCTCGTGGTCGGTCACCATGATAATCGGCACGCCGGGCCGGAGCGCGGAGACGTTGCGGGCGGTCTGGCCGGAGCTGGTCTCGGCGATGATAACTTTGGCGCCAAGCTGGCGGGCCAGCACCACAGCCGCGGCCGACACGGCGTTGGTGTGGTCGCCGTCCGGACCGGCAGCAGGGGCGCCGGACGAGAGCTGGGGCAATTCCTCGCGCTCGGTGTAGAGAATGATACGCTTCATCATTTTCACGGTGTCGACCGGGAAGAGGCCGACAGCGGTTTCGGCCGAGAGCATCACGGCGTCGGCGCCTTCGAGCACGGCGGTGGCCACGTCGGAGACCTCGGCGCGCGTGGGTGTGGGCGATTGAATCATGGATTCAAGCATTTGGGTGGCCACGATGACCGGCTTGCGGTAGCGTTTGCCGAGTTCGATCATGCGGCGTTGGGCGGCGGGCACGGATTCCGGTTTGGTCTCAATGGCGAGATCGCCGCGCGCCACCATCAGGCAATCGGTGGCAGCCACGATGGCTTCGAGATGCTCCACGGCGGCTGCGGTTTCGATTTTGGCAATGATTTGCATGTCCGGCGCCTGCAGTTTTTTCAAGCGGGCGCGCAGATTTTCGATGTCGGCCGCTGTTTGCACAAACGAATAGCCAACATAATCGGCGCCGAGGTCGACCGCGAATTTGAGATCCGAGAGGTCTTTTTCAGTGGTGATTTCGCCGCCGAGGTCGGTGTCGGGCAGGTTGATGCCCTGATTTGAAAGCAGGATGCCGGGCGCGATAACGCGCGTGGCGATGAGGTGCTTCTCGATTTTTTCAACTTCCACCACGATCTGGCCGTCGTGCAAAAAGATGCGCTCACCTTTTTTGAGGTATTTGGCGATATTGTGGCGCACCGGCACAATGCCGGTGGCGTCGTAATCAGCATCGAGCTCGAAGCGGATCAGGTGATCGCGCACAAACGGGAGGCCGTCGGCCGGCAGCATGCCAACCTGAATCTTCGGGCCCTGGAGGTCGGCGAGAATGGCGGCCGGCCGACTGTGTTTGGCCGAAAGCTTGCGGACGGCATGAAAAACCTCACCGTGCTCTTCCTGTGTGCCGTGCGAGAAATTAAGCCGGAACATGTTGACGCCCGCGAGCAGGAGTTGCTCCAGTACTTGCGGCGAACTGGAGGCCGGGCCGATGGTGGCAACGATTTTGGTGCGTTTGAATGAAGCCGCAAGCATACGTAGTTACTTTAGCACAGGCTAGTGCGTAACAGTGGTGGTGACGTTGCCGTTGTTGTCGGTGGTGGTGGTTGTAGTGGTACCGTTGCCGTCGCTTACCGTGGAGGTGGTGGAGCTGTGATTGTTGCTCGTGCCCCCGTTTGCGGTTTGGGTGTTGTTGTTCGTGATAGTGACGTCGCTGGTGTTGGAATTTGAGACCGAGCTCGAGTTGGTGCTGGAGCTGGAATTTGAGCCGGATTGATCTGACGGCGACGGCGAGGCGGTGGGGCCGGGCGTGCCAGACGGCGTGTCGCCGGGGCTCGGTGACGGCGTAATGGTGGCGGTGTCGTCGGCCGGCCGGGCGTTTAAACTGTGGCCCTGATCCCATGACCAGCTGGCGATGAGAACAAGCAACAACCCGGCGCTGGCAGCGACGAGCAAAGCGTAGGTTTCGTGACGTGCAGGTTTGACCAATGTACCCTCCCTTGGTCTGATTCTGGCTTTATTATACCACCATCTAATAGGTCACATTGACATTGGTGGTTGTGGTGTTGGTGTTGGAGCCGCCGCGGGAGGTGGACTGGTGATTGTTATTGGTGATGTTCACGGTGGTGGAGTTGGAGTTGGTGATCGTGGTGGTGGAGGTGCAGCGGATGATGTTGGTGGAGCCGGGGCCGGTGTTGGAAATGGTGGCGTTGGTGGGGCAGGGCGAGGCGGTGGGGTTTGGCGAGCCCGACGGGGTGGGCGTGGGACTGCCGCTCGGGGAAGGCGTGGGCGAAGTGGTGACGCCGGCACTGAAACTGTTGCCGGTGAGGGAAACCGTGCTTTCAAGGGCAGCCAGCGTGGCGCCAACGGCAAACAGTGCGAGCACAATAACGGCAGCCGGGAGGACGGCCAGGCGGCTCATGCTGTCGAGGTGGCGGCGCATGGCAGCGCTTCGAGCGGCACGGCGGGCGGCCAGCGCCTCTTCGCTGAGCACGCGGCGCAGGGTGCGGATTTCGGTCCAGATTACCAGCAGCGCCGGCAGGATTACCAGCAGCGCCAGCCCAAACGGATTGTGGATAATATTAAGGATGCGGCCGGCCGCCGGAATAATGGTTGCTACGCGGCCCTTGATCTGGCCGCCTGGAAACGGCGGGTCGGCCACGGTGTTGGCGTCGCCCTTCACGGTGATCATGGTAACGGGGCCGGTTTTAGAAATGCCGGTGACACGGTGTGTGATCAGCTCGCTGGTGTCGTGCGGGTTTACATAGGTAACCACGTTGCCCGGGTGAATGCTGTTCAGCGGCACGCGATGAATAAGGACGAGGGCGCCCGGCCTGATGGCCGGACGCATGCTTCCGGTGAGCACGTCGAGTGCTTTCCAGCCGCCGATGGGCGTAAGGAAGAGGATTACCAGAACGGCAAAGCCGAGGTAGGCTGATAATCCGAGCCAGCGCAACAGGTGTGCGGGCGCCCTCATGGTGCTACGAGCTCGTGCCCGTGAAGTTCAGGTCGAAGGTGTCGGTGGAGCTATCAGTGGTGCCGGTGATGGCGCCGGAGCTGAGCGACAGCCAGACATCGTACTCGGTAGGTACCGGCGTGGTGCCGTTTTCAAGCGTGGGCTCATTGGCGGCCGAGAGATTGAGCGTGCCGGATTGCAGATCTGCGAGCGACGCCGAATCCACGGTGCTGCCGCCGTGCATTTCGATGTTTACCATGACATCGGCCGGATTCAGGCCGGTAAGCGTGCCGACGTTGGCGGCCGCGACCGAGATTCCGAGCTGCGTGGTGCCGCCGGACGTATCCTCGAGCCAGAAGTTTTCTTTGGTGGAAGTACCGCCGGTGGAAATGTTGCCAAAGTTAAAGCCGGTAGCGCTGGCCGCAAAGGTGTTGCCGTCACCGGAAATTTGTAAGCCGGTGGATGTGGTGGCAAATGAATTTGCCGTGAGCGCCACGGTGCCGACATTGGTGGCGGCCATGGTTGCCCCAATAATTAACGCCGCCATGCCGCCAATTGTGGCGGATGCGCGGGCGATTGCAAATGAGCGTCTGGTCATAACGATACCTCACCTCATAATTAAATTAGTTGCTACTAGCAGATGGCATCATAGATTTTCTGATGACGAGGCTGATATGTGCGTTTCTCTAATAATTACCCGGCGCTTGGACGCTAATATTGGAAGTGCTTATGATTGACGTGTTGCGGGCGGCCGGCCCTAATTTTTGTTGGTGGACGTAGTGGACGTGGAATTGGAGTTGCCGGCGCTGCCGCTGGTGCCACCGCTCGCGGAATTGTTGCCAGTAGTGGTGGAGTTGCCCGAGCCGGCCGATTGACCGTTGGTGTTGGTGACGTTCGTGATGTTGATGGTAATAATGATCCCGGTTTTGGTGTTTTTGCACTTAATAATGTTGACTGAGCCGGCGCCGGTATTGGAGATCATGACCGTGCCCTTGGGGCAGGGACCGGTCGTCGGGCTGGGTGTTGGCGTGGGACTTGGGGAGCCAGCCGAGAGGTGGATTTTGCTGATGGTGACAGCGTTGGTTGTGATTTCGGAATAGGTCGTCTTAACACCAAATGCCACGAACGACAGGGCTGCGAGCGACAAAATGACTTGGCGCGACTTTTCGGCCGATGATGCTTTTGCCGGGGGCGGTGAGGCTGGCCCGGAAGTTTTGGCAGGAGCCTTGTTGAGCGAGCGCCGCAGCCGGATAATTTCGTCACTAATGATGAGCAATCCTGGAATGATCACAATTATCGCGATAGCAACCGGATTGCGAATATCGAGCGCCACCCGGCCGATGTAGGGCGCGTGGAAGACCACTTTGCCAACGATGAGGCCGCCGGGCACAGCCGGATCGGGCGCCGGGTTGGCGTCGCCTTTAACGATAAAGTAGGGTGCACCGCTCTTTGTTTCTGTTTTTACGATGCGGTGCGTAATGGTGACCGGCGGATTGACTGACTTGGTGTACGTGACAACGTTGCCGACCTTGAGCTGATCAAGCGGAGTCTTATGAATAATGACTAAGGATCCCGGCGGAATGGCAGGCCGCATGCTGCCGGTGGCGATCGACTTGGCTTCAAAGCCGGTGGCCGGCACCAGGAACACTACCAGCGCGAGTCCGCACAGGGCGTAGACGGTGACCAGGGCAAATTTTGCGATGCGCCAAAACACTTTCATGCCGGGAATCCTTGTGAACTATGAACTGAACTAAGAACCAGGACGATGGACTTATTCTAGTTTAAGTCGCTGGGGTGCCGGTGAACTGGAGCGTGAGCCCTGACAGCGTATCAAAGTCAGTTGTCGGGTTTAGAAGCTCGAAGCTTACCTGGTAGTTGCCGGGGTGGCTTGGTGTTAGATTCTGACTGTTGCTGTCACCACTTGTGCCAGCGGGCATGTTACAACTGGAGGAAAATTGTACATTGCCGGATTCAAGTGCTTCCAGGGTGGTTGGAGTGGCGCACTGATTTGGGGTGGCTGCGTCGTCCCAAAATGTTACTTGGACATCATTTGGGTCAAGCGTGCTTGTGCCAGCTTGAGAGGCTGAGGCCGAGATTTGTAAGTTGTCGGCACTTGTGTTTGAGAGATAAAACACTTGCTTTGCACTATCCACCTGCGGTACGAGATCCAGATTGATACCCTGGCCGTTGGCGCCTGGGTCACTTGTAGTGTTACTGAAACCGTTGCCTGGCTGACCACTTGCACCGAAGTCGTAGACTTGAAGGACTTGGACATCACTCGAGGCAAGACTAATGCCTGAAATGGTGACGGGGTTTGACGTGGCTGCGAACGTGGCTGGTGCGGCCGGCCCGACTGACGCTGGCATGGTGGGTCCTGGGCGTGCCGTCGATGGTGCCCCTGGCGGAAGGAACGAGTGCGGAGCCGGATTATTTGGTGTCACTCGGGGTTAATCCGTTCGTCCTAGGGACACTTGTAGCCGTGTTCGGCAGTGCTATTGCCGTGTGGGCAGTCCTCACGATGGAACGGGTTCAAGCAATCAAGCTGCACGAGGCTTGTGAGAAGAAGGAGCAGCGAGTGCGGGAAGCGCACGGCTGGCTGAGTCAACACGCGGCCGCTATGGCGTTTTTTCCGCTTCCGCGAATTCTGGTCATTTTCCTGTGGCTGGGTCCGCTTCTGGCGCTGTTGTTGTTCTTGCAGCACAATCATTGGGTATGAGCAGCGGTCCGATGAGCCGGTGGAGCGGCGTTAGCTGCTCCACCGGTTTTTGGTTTGCATGCGTTTAGTTGCTTATTTTGTAAAAATATGATACAATCATGGTGCTAAATAGTTCTGATTACCTTCTACCGACAAGGGAGACAGAGTGTCAAACATCGGGAAGCCGAGCAGGTGGCTCGTGGTGGGTGGAGTGCTGTGCGTTATCGTGTTCGCGCTGAGCGTGCCGGCATTCCACACGATGTGGCTGGCCGGTACGTGTGGGAAGACCAAGTTCCTGGGCTGCGCAACCCACTCCACCGGGTGGATGTGGGGATGGGCGGTTGTCGGGGCGGGTTTTGCTGTCATTTGGCTGGTTGCTTGCCTGATCCTGCTTCGTGAGTTCCTCGCGGAGTGGGCAGAAGCGCCCGCTCGGCAATGGCTGACGGGAATCGTGCTCGCCGGAGTAACCGGCGTCGGTACGGTCGTTACCTACCACCAGTACGCACGCATGTTCGTGTACCGGGTCGGGCCGGCGCCGTTTCTGTTTATGCCGTCGGTGTGGTACACCTCGGTGGTAACAGCGTTCGGAGGCGGCTTCGGCTTGCTGTTTTTTCTTGTCTGCGTGGGAACAATCCCATGCAGACGCGCCGATGGCAGTCGATTTTAATCCGCCTGGCGACGGGAGATCCGCTCCCGCTCGCCGGGCGGATCTTTCGTTTTTAGAGGCCGAGGGAGGTGAGTGCGTGCGTGACCGGCGCGGTGATGTGACGTGCGAGATCCGGCACGAGCGGAGCCGGGTTGGGCAGGCTGAGACCAAGCGGGAGCACGATGGGGGACGGCGCGGGCGCGGCGGCCGCAAGGGCGGAAGCCAGCGATGATGATACGGGGCGGCCGGAGGGCGGCACGGATGACGAGCGCGGCGGGGGCGTTGGAGTGGACACGGGTACGGCGCGGGCGGCGAGTACCCGGCCGCCGGAGGTGGTTTGGGCGGTGATTGGTTTGCCGGCGGTGTGGATGGAGGGGCTCGTTACCAGACTCACGACCTTCATGGTGCCAAGGCCGGCCGTGAGCAGCAGCACGGTAACGGCGACGGCACGCAACCAGGTGGGCAGCAGGCCGTGAAAGCGGCGGCGAAGGCGGAAGGCGGCTTTAATGCGCCGGAGGTCAGGTTTCGAAAGCAACTGCGGCAGCGCATCAACCCGGGCGCGGCGGGTGGTGCCGTCGGCATAGGTAAGCAGCACAATGTCGTCGGTTTCGATGGAGAAGCTGGCCAAATCTTTCATGCTTATGTTCAGGATAGCACTACTTGCCCGAATTGGCAGTTTGTGGTAAAAATGTGCACGCAGCAATCCTACGAGCACGGGAGTTGTTTTGACAGTTCAGATGCGATCGGTGCAACCTTCTAAAACACCGATGATTCAGGTGCGTCATCGGATTGCGCTCGGTGTCCTTGTGGCACTGGCGCTTGTAAATTGTCTGGTAGCTCATGGCACCTATGTCGCTGGAGTTTGCATGTACATTCCGGCGGGAGCATGCACGGTGCATATACCAATCTGGTTGTGGCCGGCAGCCGCCGGGGCCGCCATACTTGAGCTTGTGGCGCTGATGTTGCTGGCAGGGATTGCCTTCCCCTCCTGGCGGAAGCGGTACGCGCGCTCACACGCCCTGGCCCCGGCGTGGCCGGTCCCGGTGCGTATTATATTTTTTGTCGTTGTGGCAGGCGGCACGGTTGCGCTGGTCACAAAGGTCACCGGGCCGGTGTTTGTAGTTCTGGCGACGCCATATATGGGTGTTCTGCCGGCAACTATTGCCTGGCAGACCTGGTACGCGGCCGTGGTAACGGCTTTCAGCATTACCGTGTGTGCGCTGTGCGCTTTGGCGACTGTGCCGGAGGCGTTGCGTGTGTCACGGCAGCGCAGGAGCCGACAGTATCGATGATTCAACCCGCCTCGCCACTTGGTGAGGCGGGTTGTCTGTTTTTGTGGTAAAATTTGGCGGTTATTTATGGCCCTATCGTCTAGCGGTCAGGACACCAGGTTTTCATCCTGGCAACCGGGGTTCGACTCCCCGTGGGGCTACCAATATAGAATTTTCGTAAAAGAAACCCTCTATCGTTGAGGTTTTTTTGTTGGCGTGGCCAGGCCTCGGTGCTCAATAGTGTGATTGAGAACTCAGGCGTGGCCCGCCGAGAGCGCGTGGAGCGTTCTCGGCGGACGGGGCGGGTGTGTAATGGTCGGTGGATGGAGGTCAGGGAGAGAGGTCGGGCCGCCAGTTGTTATCCAGGAACCGGCTGAGAGGGATGCGCTCGCGAGGCCGGAGGGTGGCGACGGAGAGCTGCTGGCCCGGAAGGACGAGTATACGCTCCAGTTTGGTGTCCGGCCCTTCCGCAACGACCTCAATCATGCCATCAGTGATCGTGAAGAGGCCGTCGTTTTCGGCACAGAGAATCACCGCTCCCGGCTCTAGCTCAACTGGTGCCGCCATGAGCAACGCGTCTCGCTTGGCGCCATGGCAATGGGCACAGCCTATGAACGGTAGCCCTTCGTCGAGTCCATCCAAGAAGCGGAAGCCCAGGTTATCTTCGTCCTCCTCGTAGTCATCGGACCAGTAGCCTCTACACAGGGCGACCCATCCGAGGCTGTTGGCAAGGTCGATAATTCTGAGATCGCGCATGATGCGTAGGAGCAGCTTGGCGAGATCCGGGTCGTCGTTTAGGCGCCTTTGCCATGCGGAGCCGTTGCCACCGAGCCGTACGAAGATGTTGGTCCGAGGGTCTAGCCCGTCTCCTCGGCTGTAGACCTCGTGCTCGATCTCGGTTGCAGTGGCGGTGGGCCCCAGGATGGTGACCATGTAGCCTCTTGAGGCAAGAAAGGCATCCACCAGGGTGGCGACACCACATTCCTCACGGGTTGGGACGAACACGACGGTCTTGGGTGCCGCCTTGCAGGCCATCTCAAGGACTCGCGGGACACCAGGGACTGACGAGTTTACTCCGCACACTAGGCGGAGACTCATAAGCCCTATCGTCGAAGCCAGATACAATGGTACCGGCCTCCTTTCTAACTGGTAGGAGCAAAAACCGTGCCTAGTGAGGCACGATGTTTAATATTTAATAATGTTTTTTATTAAAAATCAATACTTTTCTCCGTGAATCTACAAACTTCTTCGGCTTTTGTTCGATAATTACGGCTAGATTGATAAGAGAGAAGCCCAAGAGGATTCAAAGCGTACTTTTTGCCTCAGATGAGATAGAGGTTCTTGAGTTCACGGACGGGCTACCATTGTAATTATTTATTTTTGTGTTATTAATATAGAGAGCTATTTGGCTCATCTTGTCTGTCTCTGTTGGCTTCGAGCCTGGAGGTGAAGGTGGATACTTCTCAAATTCCGCGGCCGTTGATCATGCATGTCAGGACCGTACTAAGTGAATTGCACGAGATCCCGGACGTTGAGTTGCGCGGTTTGATTGCTTATGCGTGGGCCTGCGTGCAGGGCCACGGCAGCACTTACAATCCGCCGGCCGCAGTTACGAGCCTCGTGCGTAAGCTGGATTTCCAGGACCCAACCGGCTGTCTTGATCTCAGTGTTGCCCACATCGTTGCCGAGTGGTCGCAACTGAACGAGGTATAGACTCACGCCAAGCCTGTTTGCGATCGCCCTGTGGTGCCGGGAACCCGTTTCAATAACGGGCCCGCGCCACAGGGCGCATTTAAGTTTGCAATTTTTACAGAAGAGGCCCGGCCCAGAGCTGAGAGCAGCTCGGAGCCGGGACCGGTGTAAGGACTACTATTCCGGAAGAAGATCCGGAAATACGGCGGGCGACTGCTGGGCGGCCTTTCTGATCAGCAGATCCCACAGGCGCGCCTGAGAGCTGGATTTGCCGGCCTCCTGCCTGAACCTCGGAGTTGCAGGAATGACTTTGTACTTGCCGGCGAGGAAGTGTGCCACTCCCCATGCCGAGTGGTCGAGTCTCAGTACGGCCGCGGTCTCACCTTCCCGCCGCTTTCGGTAAGCCGCGAGCTGGACGAGATGAACGGCGATGGTCAGCTGCCTGGAATCTTCGGGCGCCAGATTGCGGGGCTGGAGCGTAACCGGAAGCTGGAACCGGTTAGATTCGTCTGCCCGCTGAATGGACTGCGCAACCCAACTCAACAGATTGTGTGACCAGTCTTGTGTTTGAGCAAGAGGCGTGGGTTCGGCAGCCATTCCGTCTGGCCGGTGCGGGCCGCCGGGGCGGTTGAGCGGATAGTTCTGGGCCAGATACTCCAAAGCCGTCGTGATCGCCGCGAGCTCATCGCGGAGAGGCAGCTCGCCGGGTGCCTTGGCCAGGCTCAAACGGATGAGGGCGAGGAGCGCAGGCCGCACTGCGGGTTGGAGCATGATCTTCTTGACGGCATCCTCGCCGCCGCTTTCGGCTGCCAATGG
>Ga0209420_1001460_pt1 | contig 11178 bp, 7 predicted proteins | sample BlaSpr_A8_OM1_O1_FD_187972 | JGI IMG/M metagenome (GOLD analysis project Ga0209420, IMG submission 187972) | Forest soil microbial communities from Thunder Bay, Ontario, Canada - Black Spruce, Ontario site 2_A8_OM1_O1 (SPAdes) (version 2) | ecosystem: Environmental > Terrestrial > Soil > Boreal...
TGCTCATGCGTGTACGGGGGGCCGGCGCGCGACAGAGCTTGCCGAGACTGTGGAGCTGGGGGGTTGTCTTGAAATTTGCGCGTGCAAGAAAACCAACTGTCCAATACTTTGAGCGCTCGTTGGTCTTCACCACGCTTTGCGGGTCTCCACCGTTTTAACCAAGCGTCGGCGGCGCTGACGTTACAATCCTCCGCAGATGTGAGAATCGCGGAAGCCGGCTAGTGCCGGGATTCCCCAGTAGAATGCGGCATCTAAGAGGCCGAGCCCCCAGCCGCGCAGAGCCAACAACTTCTACGTTTCATAGATTATTCGATGATTGTTCCGCATTTCGGTATTTCTGCGCTCGCGGCCCATACAAACTGTCTAAAAACAAAGCGTTTTGTCAATTCTGTGTTTTGGGCCGTTGTTTGCTCTAAGACGTTGTTCTAGTAGTGTCCCGCTCCCTGACGGGAAAGCCCTCTAGTAAATCGATATAGTTTGAGGAGATCAGGAAATGCGTCTTACCATCCGAATTGCGGCAATCCTGTTAGCGCTGAGCGGCGTCATCGTTTCCGCACAGGTTTCCAAAGGCTCCATCTCTGGCACCGTCATTGATCCTTCAGGTGCGGCACTCCCTGGTGCCGAAATAAAGGCTACGGCCTTAGACACAAACCAGTCTGTCACCACCACCAGTGGCAGCACCGGCGCGTTTAAAGTGTCGTTGCTACCGGTCGGCACTTACACGATGGAAGTTTCGAAATCGGGCTTCCACAAGGCTTCGATGTCGAGTGTCTCGGTGACGCCTGGAGTAGACACCGGTTTGGGCGGAATCAAGCTCGAGATCGGCTCCACCTCTGAGACAGTTGAGGTTTCCGCTTCTACGCCGCTGGTAGAAACCACGCAAGCGCAGATCACGAATACCTTCGAATCCGCCTACCTCGATAACATTCCGGGGATCCAGGAGAACCAGGGGTTGGACGTCCTTGCGGTGCTGCTCCCGGGCGTGAGTTCCACGCGCGATGTGGGCTTTTCGAACACCAACGGAATGGGCTTCAGCGTGGATGGGTTGCGAGGGCGCAGCAACGATCAACAGATCGACGGACAAAACAACAATGACAATTCGGTGGCCGGCCCAGGGATATTTATCGGTGATGCCGAATTTGTGAACCAGTACCAAGTGACGACCAATAACTTTGGGGCTGAGTACGGACGAAATGCTGGGTCGGTGGTGAACATCATCACAAAGTCCGGCGGGAACAAATTTCATGGCTCGGTTTACGGCACCGAAAGCAATTCCGTGTTGACCACTCTGACCAATCAGCAGGCCAATACGGTTTGGGGCGAAGGACTCACTAAGCCTCCGCGATTTAACGATGAGTTCACCGGAGCGACCATCGGCGGTCCATGGGTCAAAGACAAGGTTTTCTTCTTCGGCGGCTTCGACGACGAAATCATTTCCTCAAAGGCAGTCGACGGAAATGGGGCTCTGACGCCGGACGCGACTGGGCTGGGACAACTGGCCGCCTGCTATCCAGGAAGCGCGAGCGTGGCCGCGCTGCAGTCCTATGGTCCTTACTCGATTGGGGGCAACCCGACGCCTCTCGGAACTCCGCAGGTGAAAAACTATCCCAGTAACGGATACGCAGGTTTCGTTCCGAATGACGGCGGGACGGGTTGCAACGTGGAACTGAACGGAGTTCAGCGCACTCTGGGGAACGGTTCGCACGAGTACAGCTGGGTTTTTAGGAACGACATTCAAACTTCGCGGGAGACAGTAAGCGCGCGCTACATCTTCCAAAAGCAGGTGTTCTTTAATGTTGACGAAGGACAAGCGGCGCAGGGATATCCAGTAAACGTTCCTTCGTTGGCGCAGTCGCTGGGACTCAGCTGGACCCACAAGATCACAAACCAGATGTTGAACGAATTGCGCTTGAACGTTGGCCGCCAGAACGTGCAATTTGGGGGGAACACGCTGGGGACAGTCCCGCTACAGGGCGCTCTGGAAAGCGGTTTGGCGAACGTAGCGTTTCAAAGCGGCAGTCTCTTAGGTTTCGGACCCGCCACGAACTTTCCCCAGGGGCGCATCGTCAATACATACCAGATCCAGGATAATTGGAGTTACGTGCATGGCAAGCACCAGTGGAAAGCGGGTGCGAACTTCACCTATCAGCGCTCGCCCAACAAGTTCCTGCCGAATGCGAACGGTGCCTTCAGTTTTGCGGATTGGGGGACATTCGCGGCTGACGACCCCGCCCTCACTTCAGTAACACTGGGAAACCCAGATTTGGACTTTCGCGAGTACGACAGCTTCTATTACCTGGGCGACGACTGGAAAGCCACGAATCATCTCACGCTGAATCTAGGCCTGACGTATTCGTATTATGGTCAACCGGCTAACCTGTTCCATAACAATGACACCAAGCAGCAGACCGGCGGTTCGCCGTTCTGGAGTCCCAATTTGCCCGCTTCGGTGACTACTTTTCCTAGCATTCCTGCTCCCAAGAACAGTTGGGGGCCGAGCGTCGGATTTGCGTACACGCCGGATTGGGGCGGGTGGCTGTTTGGCAGGGAAAAGACTGTCATCCGTGGCGGATACCGGTTGAGCTACGATCCGCCTTTCTACAATATCTACCTCAACATTGCGAGTTCAGCCCCTCAAGTTCTGGCCCAGACGATTGTTCCCGGCCAGCCGCTTACGGCCAATCCGTTCGGGCCGGCGGTGCGCAGCGAATTGGCTTCCTTTTTGACCCTTGGCGTTTCCGATCCGCGTTCTTTCAGCGAGACCGCTGTGACCCCGAACTTTGGACCGGACCGGGTTCATTCCTGGAGCTTCGGCATTCAGCGTGAACTGGGAGGGCACGCGGCGACGGAGGTTCGGTATGTGGGAAATCATGGGCAAAACCTATTCCAGTCGATTAATGGCAATCCGTACTTGGGGTGCGGCGACGCAGGTTGCACAAACCCAATCACGGGCGGCGCAGAGGCGCCCGGGCTGGTGGATGGAGTTGCCGCCGGCGTTTTCTCCTCAGGCCTTTTGCCCGCGGGGCTGACGCCTTGCCCGGCGGCCAGCGCGGTTGTGCCGTCCGCGGTAGGCCGCGAGAACTGCAACGAAGGCGTTCTTCGCAACCGCACCAACACGGCCTATTCCGACTACAACGGATTGCAGGCGGAGTTTCGGACTACCAACCTCTTCAACCAGTTAACGATGAAGACGAACTACACGTGGAGTAAGACAACCGACAACGCCAGTGAGATTTTTGGTACCTTCGAAGGGGGAGGCACGTATGCTTTCGCGCAGGATCCGCTGAACTTTAAGGGCGCAGAACACGGGCTCTCAGCTCTGGATTTCCCACAAACTTGGACCGTGTCGTTCAACGAAGCGATCCCGGTATTCACTCGGCAGCATGGTATCCTCGGGCACATGTTTGGGGGATGGTCTGTGGCCGCTACCTACATTCTGCAGTCGGGACAGACAGTTACACCGGAGCAGATTTTCCTGAGTTCGAGTACCAGCCCTTACAACACGCTCGATAACAGCTTCAACGCCGCCTTCAACAGCGGCTTCGAGACAGCCCGGCCCTTCGTGGGTAATCCTTCGGCTCCCGGGACCGCGATTGGAATCTATGCGGTGGATGCGTGCAACACGTACGGGAACCCCTTGAGTTGTGCGGCCGCGCCAAATTCTTTGGTCGACTTCACTCAGTTGAATGCAAGCAACGGGGCAACGACAACGGCCGTCCAGGCGAGTCAGGTGCGCTTTATCGCCAACACGAACGAGGCGCAAATCCTCAACGGCACGCCCTACGGGAACGCGGCTCGCAACATCCTGCGCGACGCCAAGACGAACGTCGCGAACTTTGAAGTCGCCAAAACCGTAGATTGGGGCGAGCGGGCTCGCATCATCTGGCACATGAGCATGGTCAACGCCCTCAATCACCCCAACTACACTACCACCGACCCGTTTTTGGAGGACGCCGGCTTGGTTCAAGAAGGCACCGGTTTTGACAATCCGACCGTGCAGAATGGCGGCAACCGGGTTATCCGATTCGGCATGAAAGTGACGTTCTAAGGTCGAGTATTTCAACCAGGGTCCAGGCTCAGAATGCTCGGGCCAAGTTCAACTCATAGCAGAATCATTTCAAGGGGCCGGAAAACCGGCCCCTTAGTTCTTGCCGCACGGACCGGCACGGCAGAACCCGCGGACTGAGGGCAGTGATTCTAGCTATCCTTTTGCGATTAGCGATACTGCCTCAAGTGGATTCTTGCGTTATGCAATTCTTCTTGTTCGAAGAACCATTTCCTGGGCTGCAAACATCGGACGGTTAAACAGCACGGCTAGAAGCCGCGCCAGCCATCAGGATTGACAAACCCAATTTTAATGCAGACCGTGCATTGTCAAAATAGAGTGCCAAAGCCATCGGCCTCGCCCTAGCACGAGCACCACAGCCAGAGCCCAAAGAACAACAACCCCACGCAGCCCACGAAGATTTCTTACTCATAAGCAAGTGCCTCCCGCACCGTTAGTTTTGCTGCGAATCGTGCGGGCAGGAGACTGGCGGCGCCGGCAGACAGGGCTGAAAAAGCAAGCCAGATCCATAAGCCCTGAAGCTCGAAAACAGAGTCCAGTCTGCTTTTGAAGATGAGGAAGGTCAGGAAATTCCCGGCAACCCGGCTCAGAGGCCAGGCAGCCAGGGCCGCCAGAATCCAACTCATCACGCCGATTACCACGCCCTCGGCCACAATGATGCCCATCACAACGGAAGGCGAAGCTCCGATCGCCCGAAGTACTCCCATTTCACGCCGGCGCTCCATCACATTGAGACTCATCGTGGTGGCCAAGCCCAGACCACCAACCACCGCGATGATGCCTGATATCGCAATGAGAAAAACGTAAATCATCATCAGGTGCTGATCCCGACCATATCTGAAATCAGCTTTACTGCGGCTGCCTGCCGCGCGTATTCCTTCTTGCTCCAAGTTGTTATCCAAAGCAGACTTGACTGCGTGCATCGAAGCAGCATCCGTCTTTTCCAGCGTGAGACATAGAGTGGTTCTCATTGCCGGATAGCGCTGGCCTATAGAAGCCTGAGTTATATAAGCCGTCGGAGGGAAAAACGGTTCTCGGGCAATGCCCACCACATGCCATGAGGTCAGCCCTCCGTGGAAACGTAGGGTGATCGTGTTGCCCGCTCTGATTTGTGATTCTTCGGCCAGGGTAGTGTTAATCACGAGCGCGTCTCGGTCTCCGGGCAGCAGGTTTCTGCCGTCCACAATTTCGAGGTCAATCGCTTTTGAATTCTCAGGTAAAGCAATGATCGGGAAACTCAGGATGTCGAGCGAATCGCCGCCTTCACGCGCGTCTTTGCCCGGAATCGAAGCTCCTGACGTAAACCAGCTTTCCGCCCTGACAACGCCCGGGGTTTTTCGAATGGCGCGCTCGATCTGCTCCGAGGGATCCATATCTCCCAAAAAGATCTGCAGATCGTATTTGCGTAGAGCAAAGCTGCGGTCGAGAGTGTGGCTCATCGAACTGCGTATGTTGAGGGCAGACATAAAAAACAGGCCGCTCATCGCCAGGGTCAACATCGTCAGCACCAGCCGCGTGCGCCGGCGAAAGCTGTTGCGAATGGACAGCAGAAGCGGGCGGAGATTTCCGCCGATCCTCGCTATGGCGCGATCAAAAATACCGATTCCGAATACGCTGGGGGAGACTCCCCAGGCAGCCAGGCCTTCGCGCACAGAAATTGCGCTTCCTTTCCAGATGGGCCACGCCGCAGCCAACAGCGGCATCACAATGCCAACCGCGAACGCAAGCGCATAAACCCAAAAGGGAACGGCAAAGCTGGTGATATCGAAATTGAGGATGGCGGCGAAGGGCCGGCATAGCGCGCGGCTTGCCAGCATTCCGAGGGGCAGCGCTAAAACCGTTGCGGCAACTCCCAGCAGCAGCGCTTGCGCAAAGTAGATGCGCGCGACCTGTCCACGAGTGCCGCCAATGGCTTTCATGACGCCAATCTGGCGAACTTGCGCGGCCATGATCGCCATGAGCAGATTGACCACGAGAACTCCACTCATCGCCAGTACGAACAGACCGAAGCTCGCCATGGCTAGGAGAAACCCATCCATTAGATCGGCATGGGGGTGTTTCCCGGGCCGGGGTACGTCGACTCCGCGAACGGGATGACCGCGGCCTTCTACCAGTTTCTTGACGTGGGCGCTAACGTCGCGAACATGTTTTTCGTCAAAGCGATTCTCGGCAACCAGAATCTTTAACTCATTCAGGTAGGGTTGTTCTCCCAATTGGGGAAGGGTATCGAGCGTGATATAGCCATAGACGGTGTTCTCCATGCGCGCCTGCGCCGGGCCGACATCGTGCACGCGGCCACTTACCCGCAGACCCTGTTCTTTGCCCGCCCCTATCCTGATGGTCGCGGTGTCGCCGATTTGCAATCCTGCGACGTGAAACGCATCTCTTTCGATCAGCATCTCGCCCGCCTTCGGAGGCCAGGCGCCGTGGTCAGGCGTAAGCTTGCTAATGCGTATGTTCCCGTAGTCTTTGATTACAAACAGAGTGAGGTCGCACCATTGCACCGGTCCGGTCTTGATTGAACCGTACACTGCCCGGCGTGGCTCGGCGTCGCTGACATCGTGATCGGAGAGGACTGCGCTTACCAGAGCGTCGTCAATGGCATCCGTTTCCAAAGTGGCAGAGGCCGGGTTGCTGGCAAGATATCCTTTGTTAATCTCGCGGGTAAGCACCGCGTAAGTGGAAAGAACCGCGCTAAATCCGACCATCCCAATGGCGATGGCCGCAATCACCAGGATGGTGCGCGTACTCTCCTGCTGAAAATCACGGATGGTTTTTCGCCACGGCGTTGTCATAGACGGACTTCCCGTGCCGACATTGCTGTTCGAGAGGTCATCAGGACACCGTCCGCCACTTCGATCCTTCGGTCGACGACACAAGCAATGTCCCGCTCGTGGGTGGCGATCACGACAGTTGTTCCCGAACTTGCCATTTCTCGAAATAAGGCGAGGACCTCAGCCGACGTTGAGGAATCCAGGTTCCCGGTGGGCTCGTCGGCAAGAACGACGGTCGGACCGTTGGCCAGGGCTCGCGCAATCGCGGCGCGCTGCTGCTCGCCTCCCGAAAGCGCAGACGGCAGCTTGTCTGCGTGCAGGGCAACGCCAACACGATCTAAGAGATCAAACGCGCGTTTTCTTCGCTCTTTTACCGGAAAGGTGTGGCAAAAATCCATGGGCAGCATCACGTTTTCGGCGATGGTCAAAGTGGGCAGCAATTGAAAAAACTGGAAAACGAATCCGACGTTGCGCCCGCGCCACTCCGCCAGTTTGTTCTCGCCAAACTCATGGATAGCCGTGCCATTCACTTCAACCGAGCCCGAGGAGGGGCGGTCTATGCCTCCCATCATGTTCAACAGCGTTGATTTGCCGCTTCCTGATTTTCCGGCAATCGCTACAAACTCGCTGGCTCCGATTTCCAAGTCAACATTGTGCAATGCGGCGTAATCTCCGGCCGGCGTACAGTAACTTTTGGTCACATGTTGTAGTTTGATCATGTGGCCAGAGTATGGCGTCATGCCTGAATGGCCCCTGAACGCGTTGTTCAGGCGCCGTTAAGGTTCGCTTTCGTCTCCTTAGAGCGGGAGGAAACGTGAGAGTGCTTGTGGTGGAGGACGAGGCATCCCTGGCAAAGCAGCTCATTGCTGCGCTTCACCAGGCAGGTTATGCAGTAGACCACGCGGGCGACGGCGAGCGTGCAGACCTGCTGGGACGGGATGAACGCTACGATGCCGTGGTTTTAGACTTAGGGCTTCCCCAAGTTGACGGTTTGACCTTGTTGCGCCGCTGGCGCGAAGCAGGCGAGGCTATGCCGGTGCTGGTGTTGACGGCGCGAGGAAGCTGGCATGAAAAGGTATTGGGGATTGACAGCGGCGCTGATGATTACATGGCCAAACCGTTCCGCATGGAAGAACTTTTGGCGCGGGTGCGTGCCCTCATCCGGCGGTCGAGCGGACAGGCTAATCCTGAACTTCGCTGCGGCCCACTTGTGCTCGATCCGCGCTCTGGCAAAGTGACCCTCGAAGGCGCGGAAGTAAAACTGACCAGTCATGAATTTCGCGTGCTTTCCTACCTTATGCACCATCGGGATCGCATAATCTCCCAAGGCGAGCTCACCGAGCACATCTATTCGCAGAGCTTTGATCGCGATTCGAATACCGTTGAGGTGTTTATCGCCCGTCTGCGGCGCAAGCTGGGAGCTTCATTCATTGAGACCGTGCGAGGGCTTGGTTATCGCATGAAGGTTGATTCATGAACTGGTTGCATTCTTTCCGCTGGCGCATTCTCTTGGGCGCTTTTCTCTGGACCTTTGGGCTGGTCCCACTGGTGCATTTGATATTTAATACGGTACACCACCAAACCCAAGCAGCTGGCCGAGTTGTGATCCTTCGCGTCGATCCGGCGACCACTCTTGTTTTCGCATTTTTCTGCATGTGGGGGGGGATTTGGCAGGTACGCGCCGGACTCTCGCCTTTTGGTCGGCTGCGCAGACAATTGTCGGACGTGCGCGGCGGCACCGGCCGCAGGGTTGAAGGAACTTATCCGATCGAAGTGCAACCGTTGGTGAACGATCTCAATTCCTTATTGGAACACCGTGAGCGGACGGTCCGGCGGGCGCTGGCAAAAGCGGGGGACCTCGCGCATGGATTGAAAACCCCGCTGGCTGTACTGGCCCAAGAAGCCGACCGGGCGGAAGCTGCCGGGCAGCACGATTTGGCGGGCACGATCAGCCTGCAGGTGGAAAAAATGCGCCGGCAGATTGAGTTCCATCTGGCGCATGCCCGTGCCGCTGGTTCCGGCAACATGCCGGGCGCTCGCTGTCCTGTCCTGCCCTCGGTGCAAGGGCTCGCGCGTACCTTGCTTCGAATCTACGCTGCTCGCGGGCTTGCAATTCTGGTGGATGTTCCGCCCGGGCATGTCATTCGTGGTCAGCAGGAGGATTTAGAAGAAATGTTGGGCAATCTTCTTGACAATGCATGTAAGTGGGCAAAGTCCACGGTCAAAATACAGTCCATTCAGGAAGATGGCGCGGTTGTGATGACCGTGGACGACGATGGGTCCGGTCTGGCGGCCTCCATGCGCGACGTAGTGCTCCAGCGCGGAGTGCGCGCCGACGAAGCGGCGCCCGGCTCAGGGCTTGGACTCGCCATCGTCCGTGATCTCGCGGAACTCTACGAAGGGACTTTCTCGTTGGAAGACTCCCCGATGGGCGGCCTGCGCGCGCGACTTCGGCTACCCAACTGAAGGATTAGCGGCGCTGGACGGTGCCTGATCCTGTTTCTGATGGCTCGAACCCTCTCTCGAGATTTTGAATGAGTAACGATAATTCTTCGTGCAAGTCGGTTTGTCGGAAGTTTTGCTGGCGATTGCGGTCGGCCTGCGAGCAACCGGCATCGCAGCGTTTTTTGATGAGGAGTGAACCGATATCTGAGCTTGCCCTCTAAGCGAAGACCAGTCGTCTCCCATTCCGTAATTGGCTGACCCGGTTCCCGGTCCGCGGCTTGAAATTCAATGGTCGGAATCCTGGTGCATGAAAATAACCCCTTCATCACTGTCTGGGTCCTCGCCGCCACCTCTTTGCGCGTTCCGACTTTGCGCGTTCCGAGTTGCACAATCTTGGTCATTAACCGATACTCCGCCCAAGCCGCCGGGGTATAATTTTCTTCCAGGATGCTCAGGCCCCGTTACGCGCTGGTGGCGTATCTCAAGAATCCCGCAGGTGGGTTCGTGGAGAATCTTCGCCGCGAGTTGCATCCCGACCTTCCGCACCTGCCGGCCCATTTGAGCATTCTGCCACCGCGTCCACTCCAAGGCTCCGAGAATTCGGCGTTGCAGGTTCTGGAGCGCATCTGCGGCGATGAAGAGCCGTTCGAAGTAGTCTTGGGCGATGTGGAAACGTTCGTACCGGTAACCCCTACGGTGTACATCCGCGTGCAGGGCGGGGCCGGGCACATGAGCGAACTTCATAGCAAGCTGAATACCGAAGCGCTGGCGTTCGAGGAAGAGTGGCCCTACATTCCGCATCTGACGATCGTAAAAATGAGCGGGGAACAGGCCGCCCGCAAGGCCTTTCAAATCGCGCGCGAGCGCTGGGCTCACTATTCCGATAGCCGGCGCATCGTGTTAGAAAGACTGACCTTTGTGCGCGAAGACCTGGAAAACCACTGGGTCGATCTGGCTCCTGTCCCGCTCGGTCGGCGCCTGGTTTCTCGATAGCTCCTCGCGATCCTCGCGTAATCTGCTTCCTGGTTACTTCACGCAGTTACTCCGGACGGGCGCGCCTGGCGTAAGTACATCTCCCTCCCGTGTGTTGAAAAGGCTGGGGCGCGGCTGTAAATAAAGGGTAAGGCAGGTATTCGCCGATTCCGTCAAACACCACCTACGACGGGGTTTCAGGTCAGGAAGCGGGGAAAATAGATGCAGATCGGAGTGTACGGTGCGGGGTACTTGGGGACGGTGATTTCGGCATGCCTGGCAGATTTCGGCACTCCTGTTTCCTGCTGTCATCCCGATCGGTCGCGCATGGTCGACATGGCTCAAGGCAACATTCCCTTCTTCGAGAAAAATCTAAAAGAAATTATCCGCCGCAACGTACGCGCGGGCCGACTGGCTTACTCTACCGACCTTGAAACTTTCGCCCACAGAACGCAAGTCATTTTCCTGGCCGAAGACAAAGCGGAGAATCTGGCGGACGTAGCCATGCGTATTACGCGGCTGGCGTCCAAGCCTCCGATCCTGACGATTGTGACCCCGGTTCCGGTGGGCACGGCGAACAAGCTGGAAAAAAGCATTAAAGAGGCGGGATTGCAGGCCACGATCGTCTCACAACCAATGTTCTTCACCGATGGCTGCGCCGTCGAGGATTTCAACTGGCCCGATCGGATCATTCTGGGATCGACATCGCTCGAAGCCGTGCACGCGCTGAAGCAGATTTTTCATCCTCTGGTGATGCGCGGTGTCCCGGTCATTGTTACCAACCAGGCGACGGCGGAACTGGTGCGCGAGGCTGCGACAGCGTTCGTGGCTACAAAAATCTCCTTCATCAACGAAGTCGCCGCGCTTTGCGAACGCGTGGACGCGGACGCAGTAAACCTGGCCCTAGCCCTCGGCCTGGAC
>Ga0209420_1001463_pt1 | contig 11164 bp, 17 predicted proteins | sample BlaSpr_A8_OM1_O1_FD_187972 | JGI IMG/M metagenome (GOLD analysis project Ga0209420, IMG submission 187972) | Forest soil microbial communities from Thunder Bay, Ontario, Canada - Black Spruce, Ontario site 2_A8_OM1_O1 (SPAdes) (version 2) | ecosystem: Environmental > Terrestrial > Soil > Boreal...
TTCCCCAACCGATTCCGGTGGAGACTCCCGTGACCACGACATCTTTGCTGTTCGCCATTGCATTTCTCCTAAAATGATCACTGTTCATCTTCAATATGTTTTGCTCTCTTTATGTTCTTCGGGATTGTGCCAGCCGCCCACATCGATAGCCAACCGATGTGCCTCACGAGGTCCCCACGAGCCTGGCTCGTATAAGTGCAAAGTTGTTGTGTGCGCGAGGATGGGCTCGACGATGGCCCAAGCCGCTTCCACTGCGTCCTCCCGGACGAACAGCATGGCATCTCCATACATCGCATCTCCCAACAGACGCTCATAGGCGTCGACTTCGTCCGCGGTGTGTTTCTCGATTGCGGGAAGTTGGGCGCCCATCGAGACGAATTCTTCGCCGGGACGTTTCACGCGGGCGCTAAGACTGAGAGAAATCTCATCAGGGCCGAGACGGAAGCGGAAACAATTGCTCGATTCGCCGGCCAAATTGTCGAGTGGAGGTTTCCTGAGTTTGACCAGCACTTCGGTGGTCGTAACCGGCAGGCACTTTCCGGAGCGAGTCAGGAATGGCACGCCCGACCACCGCCATGACTGAACCTCCAGACGGACAGCGGCAAACGTCTCCACCTTGGAATCAGATGCGCCCCCTTTTCGTTCTTGTAGCCCTTGAACTGGCCTCGAACGAGATGCTCCGGGTCCAGCGGTCGAATTGCACGGAATATCTTGACCTGTTCATCGCGGATAGCCTCGCAATATAACCCGGTCGGGGCTTCCATGGCCAAGAAGGCTACGACCTGAAGCATGTGGTTCTCCACTACATCGCGGATCGCCCCGGTGTCGTCGTTGAACTTACCCCGTCCCTCAATCCCGAACTTTTCTGCCATCGTGATCTGCACACTCTCGATGTAATTCCGGTTCCAGATCGGTTCCAGAAAACTGTTGGCGAAGCGAAAGAATAGAGGATTGAGGACAGCCTCTTTACCGAGGTAGTGGTCAATGCGAAAGATTCGCGATTCCGGAAGCACGGCATGAAGAGCGGCATTCAACCGCTCTGCCGAAGCAATATCTTCCCCAAAAGGCTTCTCAACTATGACTCGGGCATTTTTCATGCAGTTCGATTTCGCGAGAGACTCAACGACACTTGTAAAAAGACCGGGTAGGATCGCTAGATAGTGAGCAGGATGAGAGGCTGAGCCAAGTGCTTTCTTCAATAGGTCAAAGGTTGCAGGTTCCTGGTAATCGCCGCCCACATAGCGAAGCAACTTCAGAAGTTTGCCCAAGGCTTCCTGATCGATATCGTCGCCTTTCTGCTGGACGCTATCGCGCACGCGCTCTTTGAGATGTTCATCCGTCCGCGCAGCCCTGGCAACCCCAATCACGGGTACATCCAAATGACCATGTCGGACCATGTGATAAAGCGCGGGGAAGATCTTCTTGTGAGCTAGGTCTCCCATGGCGCCGAATAGAACCAGAGCATCAGCCGGCGCCGTTTTTTCCCCGTGTCTTCCTGTCGCGCATCCTTCTCTCAGATCCGGCATGAACTTCTCCTAGTGCTTCGTAGACACGTTGCCGACGATTTCGTGATTTTTGATAGGCTGATGCGACATCGTTCCGTTTCGCAGCTCCACTGGAAAGAACTCAAACTATTGTGGGTGGGTGTCGTTCTCAGCTTGAAGTGCCTTCTCGCGGGATCCCCGTCCGCTTTTAGGATCTGCAGCTGTCTTGACTGGCTTCCTTAGTGGTTTGCTGGTTCGCCTCGAACCTTTAGCCCATTTTATGCCCGCCGAGGGTTTACTTTTCGTGGTCTCGTCGCCAGTATCCTCGCGACCCTCGGGGCTGACCCCGAGTTTGTCGGCTGTCTGCGTATCAAGCTGCCCTGTGACCGGCAGATTCTCAGCCTTTTGAAATCCGCGAATGCTCGCCTGGGTTCGGAGACCGAAGACGCCATCGACCTCCCCGCGGTAGTGTCCTTTGTCCTGCAGAGTTTGCTGCATCTTCCTGACATCGTTTCGGTTCCTGACCGCAGGCGCTCCTTCGGGGAAGTCGGCTCCCAAAGCGAGGGGCGTTGGTCGTGGCCCCGAGACCCCGATTGTTAGCAATATGAAGACAATCCCAGAGCACGCGACTTTGCCGGCTAACAACATTCCTTCTCCTCGATAAGTTCGGTTTGACGTCAGATATCGTTCAAACGGTGATAAGCCCTGTTGTTGTACCTTCGACCGGATCAACTAGCGATTATCTGCTACAACTATCGTCCGGTTGAGGATCTCCGCGGCCTGAGTAAGCGTGAGATCGTCGGACACCTGGTGGAAATCCCGGTGGCTTTCCTTCTTCTGCACGCCGATGGCCGCGAACACGAGAGCTTTCCCCGTCATATCCAAACTCAGTGTAGTCATGTCCCAATGGCCGGAAACGACTTCCGCCTGCTTGACCTCAAAGTGGCCTCCCTTGTCCAAGTGTCCCAGCAAGCCGAATCCGAATTTAACGGTCTGGGTCAGATGACCATCAAACTCGGCCAGCCGCTCCTGTGCCCGGTCGACCCACATCTCGCCTTCCATGTCGTGAAAAACTCGGGCCTCCATGGATGGAGCGTGAAAACTCGGGTTGGGTCTAAAACTCAGCTTTACTAGGCTTCCGTCATCACCCGCATAGCTGAACACAAATGCATCCGGCAACATCTTGAACAACCGTCTCCCCTGTAACGTCTCAGCATCCAGAGATCGCCGCAATTTTTGTTGCTCACTGCGACTGGCCATTAACTCCCGCACGCGCTCGTCCTCTTCCATCCGTTGTTTCGGCGTAAGGGGCAGGCCGTTAACAGATAGGAGTCGGCTGAGAGAACCTTCTTTGGTCTCAACGATTTCCTCGACCCGCTTCTTCCCGTCCTGTTCCTTTTCTAGACGGTACATCCAGTTGGTGTGGTCATCTTGGAAGGTTAGTTCATTAGTGACTACCCGCCGCACGAGGTCGTTGGCCGACACTGGGCTGTTGGGAACGGACTGAGGGCGCGCGGGCACACCGAGCAGGATGACCGTCACTATAAGAGCCATGCGTCTGTGGATCAGTCTCACACGCAATAACGAGGCCACTCCATCGCACGTTTTGAAGCAGCTATGCATCTCGCAATTCCTCCAATGAGACAGTGCTGCCCACGTCGAACGTTCGTGTCCTCAGCGGGTGGTTTTCTCGCAATTTCAAGCATGGACGAAGTGCACCCAAGAAACTGGTCAAAAGCGCGCACTCTACCTGGGCCTCTGGGTTAAGGTAAGTCTGCTTGCCAAACTATTTGGGAGTTTGACGGCGGTTCGCGTCGTCCTGCACGGACTTCGTCGTAGCCGACTTGTCGATCGCCGACTTGGTGGGGAGACCATGGGCAGCCGGGGGATTTGTCATCTGCTTAGCGAATACACGATAGCTCGGCCCATCCGGTTGCGAAGTCGACCAGTATCCCGACCGGGTCAGCAAAGGTTTGTGTTGGACGATGGTCTGGTTGACCAGGATCTTCACTCCACATTCGAGATTGTTCTTCGGCTGGAGAATGGTTTTGGCTGGATCGTTCGCCTTGAGCGTACGGTCCACTTGCCTATTGAAATCGCAGCCGTAACGCTTCTGGTCGGCGTACGAAAGCTGCAACAATCCTTCACTGCGCATGACCATAGCGCCTTCCGGTTCGCTGTGACGGACGCTCGCATTCGGATTCAGTCCGGCTTCAGCACCCGCAAGCGCCTTGGAAGAAGTAAGCCCAAAATGTGCGTTTGTCTGTTGTGCTCATGTCGTAAAATCGCGGGCAGAATCGACGCACGCCGCGGGGGGCCAGCGAAGAAAGTATTTCGGCTGGCAGAGCCTTCTCGATGATCTGGTCCCACTGTGAATTCCAGGGCGTCCTACCGAGTTCGACCTTCTTCATGTCGATAGGGGTTGGCGGGGCTGGCTTGAAGGCCAGGGCATGCGAAGCTGTGGGTATCGCCATGCAAAATGTGAGACACGCGATGAACCAAGGAGTCTTCAACACAAAGATACTCCACGTTCAGCCTCCGCCACGAATCGATCCCGGACATTGCCACTCGTCTCGTGACTGCTCCGCTCTAGGTTCTGACCGCAGATCATTCAGGGGTCGCCGGAATCTTTCTTGGCTCAGCACACATGGTCCAACACACCGGCCCCGCCGAATGTGATGGGAAAAGTGGAACCGATAGAAGCCGTCATGTTCTGCGTGGCAACGGCTCACACCGCTTTGCGGGCCTTCATCGCCGTCTTTCGCGCGGTGCGTGGCTTTTTGCGCGCTGCTGCCGCGAGTTTTCTCGCTTTGGGTACAGCTTTAACCACGGATGGCAATTCCAACTTAGGCTGTTTCGCGGCGCGATGGTGGCCATGGTGAAGAGGCTGGATGCGGGCAGCTTCTTCTTCCTTCCGCAGCTGAGCGTCTCTATCTTTTTGGCGCTCTTCTTCAAGGTATGCCGGAATCGTTTTAGTTGTCATGGCCAGAGTGTGTCAGAGCTGGCGCCCTCCGAGCTGTCCGATTTAGCTCTATGTCACAGGTCCGTAACCAGTGGATTTGCGGAAGAGAGGTGATGCCTTGGTTACGCGGGACCCGACACTCCGATTCGGATGTGCAGCGTGTCAAAACAATCTGACGGAATGAGCAATTTTGTACAGTCCACACGACGGCGGGGACACTAACATTCACGCTTCCTCGTTTCGGCGCTCAAAAACACGAACCCTTGGGGCAGGTATGAGTTCGTGTCGACGAGGTTGGTATGCAAAAGGAGAAAAATATGAAAAAACTGATGACGATTTGTTTTGCTCTGGTTTTGTTGACCTCTGGAGTGGCTGTGGCTCAGGACACCATGCAGAATGACAACATGAAGGCTGATGCCTCCAAGAACGCGGTTCAGGTTACAGGCAAGATCGGCGATGATGGCAAGACCTTTGTGAGCGACACGGACAGCAAGAGCTGGACCATTACGAACCCAGACGCCGTTAAAGGGCACGAAGGGCACCACGTCACACTGACAGCGCACGTCTATGCGGACAAGAACGAAGTCCACGTGATGTCGCTCAAGATGGCGAAGTAGCAATTAGAATATGGAAGTAATCGGCCGATCAGCCGTGCAGCGTGCGAAACGGTGGGCGGTTCGGGTTCGCAATCGAGCGTCCTCCAACTGAGCAGGGCTTCTCCTCCCAAACATTGGTTCCAACACAGCCATGGTCAGGCGGTGATTCTAGTTTCTTGTAACCCGGAGGGGATTTCACCGCAGATTCGAGTGATCACCGGCAACAGGCAGTGGGACGCTTCATTCTTAGAAACGAAAGCATCCACCACATTCAATGCGGGTTCTGGAATCGCGTCGTCACTGGAAACCATGATTATCGGTATTTGTGGCTTGAGGCGCTTTATTTCGATCGCAACCTCATGACCGTTCATCTCGGGCATGTGGTAATCAACGACCACGGCAACAACCGCGCAGTCTGCCGCAATTCTTAAGCCTTGGCGGGCAGAGGCAGCGGTGAGTACTTTATATCCACGTCTTTCAAACAGTGCTTTTTGGTAACGAAGCATGCCGTCATCATCGTCGATGCACAGAATCGTTTTGGATCCGGGGTAGTTGAACATCCTCATGATCTCCACACACCGTGATGATCGACGATCTGGGCCGACTAAGCTGGCCAAATTTGCACACTTTTCGCGACAGTTGCTGGACGGGCTGATACGGAGCGTCCAAATACAATGTGCAGCTATCATTGCCCCTCGGTTTTCGGACGCCTAATGTTGGCGCCCTACGGGGACTTTTCCGGACGGGGACGCAAGTAAGGGATTGCCCGTACCAATGCCGTTTCGCTGTAGCGCAACCAACGCGGAGTCGGACGTGGCGTAAGCGCCAGCATGTTCGACAAGTGACATAAGGACGGATGCAAATCCGCGACCAGCTTGATGAATGCTGTGAGCGGTACCGCGAGTAGCAAGCCCATCACACCCCATAACCAGCCCCAGAAGAGAATCCCAACCGTTGCCGCTACCGGCCCGATATTCACGCGATTGGCAATAAATTTCGGAATAAGCAGATTCGCGGACACGATATGTAGGAAGAGAATGGTCAGAGTGATGACAATATATGGGCCGGGGGTGCTGAACTGAAGGAGCGCCGCTGCTAAAGGAAGCGCAAGCGAAGCGATCAGTCCCAGGAACGGCAGAAGATTCAAAAGTCCGCTGGCGATTCCGAGAGGAACGGCGCCTTTCACGCCAACACCCCACAAGACCAGCGTGGTGGCCAAGGCCATGACGGAACCGACGACAAGGTTGCCGGCTACGAAACCATGAATCATCTGGTTCAGGTTCGTAATGAACCGAGCCGCATCTATCCTGGAGCTGAAGAGGCCGTTTATTCGGACGGCCATTTGGTCTTTGGTGCAAAGCATGAAAAACGTGAGAAATGGAACCACTCCGGCAATAATCAGCGCGCCCCACACAGATCCCACGCCGCGCACCAGATAATCAGGCCAGGTTGGCGATTCCTGTAGCCGAACCTCCGGGACTTTCTTGGTCGCATGCACGTCGTTTGTAAGGTTTCCCGCACTTTGTTGAAAGTTTTGAATTCTCCTGCTAATGGGTGCAATGGTTTGCTGAATCGTCGATGCGTAGACTGGAAGTTCTTCTGCAAAGCTCATCGCTCTTCCGTAGAGCGCGTAACCCAGTAGGCCGATCAGCCCGATGCCTGCGAGTACAATACTCGCCGCCGCCAGACTTCGCGGAATATGAAGTCTTTCCAGTCTCACCACCAGGGGATCAAACAGGATCGCAAGAAATCCCGCCAGGACGACCGTGATGCAAATTGAGCTGGCGTAGTACCCGAACACTGTCAGCAAGCCCGCGACTAGCATGAAGAGCAGAATCGCGATTCTGCTAAGCAGCTTATCGGATGAAGAGATCAAAGACGGCGGGGGCATCTCCTGCAGGCTTACCTGACTTTGTTCAGCAGCCGCACTCTTGTTTGTGACCTGATCAGACATGCGTTTTCGGCGCAACCGCGCCATTGACTGTCCACAGGCTCGGCGCGGAGCGGGTTCGTGCATCGATTGGCCGCTCCGTGAGGCTGAGAAGCGCGGCCCGCCAGGTACAGTACTCCGAACGCCAGGCTGACGCGACCAAATTTACTTCTCGAACACTTTTTCGATTTGTCCGACTTTTTTCTCAACTTTGCCGGTGTTCTTTTCGGCGTTGCCGTCGGCTTGTAAGTTGGGATTATTCGTGACTTTGCCGGCCGTCTCTTTGACTTTGCCTTTCACTTCATGAACAGTGCCTTTAATTTCATCTGTCGTACTGGGGTTCATTGTTTTCTCCTTGAGGTTGAACAACTATAGATCCGCAGGTCCTCATGAAGAGGACTCGGTCCCGCATCCGAAGCGCGTTCTTCCCTACAGTTTCAGCAGTCTGTCGAAAAACGAACGATAACGTTGTAGGGCGACGCGCAGGTCCTCGGTGGACACGTTGTCACCGCGGTCCCACTGCTTTTCCAATCCCGACCGTTCGTTGGCGAAACCCTCAGCGAGTCGCTGCATCACCGCAGCTACCAATTTGTCTGCGTCTTCGACAGTCCGTCGTGGTTCGTCCACAAAACCAGTCTGTACCTTGCTCCACTGCGATCGAAAATCTTCCATCTCCGATTCAGAAAACAGGGGCATGGGCTTCGAGCTTGCAGCTGCCTTATCCAGAGTCTCCGGCTCTTGACCTTTCACCAGCTTGGGTCCTTCAAGTTGCTTTGGCGAATTGCCATCCCTCGACAGTTCGGCCGTAGGAAATTCCTCCTCTATTCTCTTCAGTTCAGCCATTACGCTACCTCTTTCCGTTCCACAATCGTTGGTACCTGCACCAGTTCCGCAAACAGGGAGCGATAGTGAATCATCGCCGCTCTCAAATCTTCTGTGCTTGCCCCATTTTTTCCAACTCGAAGAGCAATATCATGCCCAGAGCGGTAGTTTTCCACGACCCTGGGATGATCGACAGAAATGTCGGCCGCACGTTGATCGAAATCGGATACCGGATAGCCGCGAGTTTTCATCAGAGACGACACCAGGTCATCCGCTTCTGTGACTGCCCCTCTAGGGGAATCGACAAAACGAGACTGTACGGATTCCCACTGCTTCGAAAAACGTTCGCGCTCCATCGGGTCAAGTTCGCGAATGTTGAGCTTTTCAACCCGCTCCTGACGATCCGCCAGTTTGGCTTCTGCTTTTCGCTCTGAACCCTGCTGGTGCACCGCTCGCTCGTACTCGGGCCCAAACTTTTGTCGCAAGCTTGCCGTCGTACTCCTGCGTTCTTGCACGTACATCCATGCCAGCACCGCGATAACCAAAATCACCACGCCGGCGAACATAATGAACTTCGGATCCAGTAGATGTTCGTTCATCGAAACCTCCCTGCAGCATTCTGTGAATCGCCAGTATCAAACGTTGAGGTTTGGAAAGCTGGTCAGAATTGATCGTCCTTACGGAACAAATGCTGGATCATTAAACCGAACGCCTCGGATTTAATGATCCCACGCCGCTTCAGTCCCAACAACATCCAAGACGTCATAGATCGGCGTCAGAGATCATTGACAGTTGCCGGGCGCGCGATCGCCCCATCTGCTAGGAACCAAACGTAAAGTCTCAAGGTTCAATCGGCCATCACAGCGATAGAAGGGCCGCCTTGTGGAGTAGCGATTCGCTTAGCGTAGCACTCAGTGTGACGGCCTTGCCGTTTTCATCAGCAGACAAATCGGTCGCTTAAATCTACTGGCTTGCTGCAAATAACACAGGGTATTTCTGGGAAAAGGCTGCTTTTCATAAGCGCCTCCTTTTAGGATCAACACCAGCGTAGACTCAGGCAGCAAGCGCGGTCTGAGCAATATAGACCGTTTGGGAACTTGTCATTTCAGCAAGATAGTTCCTCCACAGCATACTCAATCAACCCTGCGCATGGCCGATTCCTACGGACAACTTCGAATCGGTTTCGGTGGCGAACCACAACACGTCGCGACTTTCCTGATGTCCGAACAGGTTTGGCTTGCAACTGCTAGCGTGCCGCCAAATGATCAATCTGCTGGGCAAATTATTAGGGCTGGCTCAGGTCTTGGGCAGCGTGCCTTCTAGTTCGCTCGCGATGTTCGCGGACTCAGCACTGTTCGACGCGCTGGAATAGAGAACCCAATGATCGGCTGTACTAGAGCGACGGGTCCTGATTGAACAGCTCGATTCGTTCCGGGGAAACCCTTGATTGAACTTCAGCAATGGATTGCAAACTTGCAGAGCCCGTTGCGGGTTAGATCTTCTTGAGCGACGGTTGATGGATTCTCATTCGACCGTCATCATCCCACTTGACGACCGCGTCCTCTTCGTTGGCTCGTTCAACGGTGCCGAATTCCCCATTCGCCTTTCCGAAGTTGCCCAAACCCTCGACGCGATCCCCGGGAGTCAGTTCCTGGTCCGTGGCGCCAGGCTCGGAGAGCGGTGGTCTCTTGGCGCGGTCTGAGTCAGGGATCGCCCCAGCATGGGACAGGGGTGGTTGAGGAGCTTTACGCAATTTGGGTGCCGGCTTATTGGTGCCATGATTCATAGTGTTTTCTTTTCTACCAGGCCAGAGGGTCGCGCTTCGCCGCGACTGCTCATCGCCTCTATAGATAGAGGATAGGCTGGAAAGAATGGCTCGACCGGTCCAAACTGCACAGTTCTAGCAATTAGTTTGGCGAGACCAATGCCGGACGGGTCGTCGTCGGCGGCCCCAGTGATAACGCCTGGACCAAGCGACTTCAACAGCAATCGTATCCCATCGAGATGGGGCAAATGTCGGAATGAAAGAGTCGGAACGGACACTCCCTACGAATCACAGTGCGCATCTACTCACCATGGAGGATGGTGCACCGTACAAATCGAATCGCTGAGAGTGGTCCAACGTGCTCAGACATACGTCTTCGCCACTTATACAATGAGGTGTAGTGAAGAAATGAGATGGCCGTTACAAAGGTCAGCCCAGCTTCCTCTTACAAGTGAGGTACAACAATGGAAACCGTATTGATTGTTCTTGTGGTGCTGTTTTTGCTCGGTGGCGGGGGCTGGGGATACTCTCGTTGGCGCGGCTAGACTTCGAAACGGCCGCATAGCGCTCACATTTGTGAGGTGACCACCTCGCAGGAACGACGCAAACAAGCGAAGCGGCTATGGCCCTCATCGAGCTTCCAACAACAAAAGACTATCCAAAGGAGAAGACAATGTCAGATCAGCAAGACCGCAAATCGCAACATATCCGATGAGCAGAAGCCCGTTTCGGAACAGAAATCTGGAAACCAGCCAAAACAGCCAGTGCAGCGGAAACAGGAAAACGCGGGCGGCCAGCCCAAGAGTCCTCAGTCGGAACAAGAGAAGCCCGAGCAAGAAAAGAAAAGGCAGGCTTAGGTGTCTGGGCATCGATTGCCATCGACCCGTCATCCTTGAACAAACGTCGAGGGCTTGGAGTTCAAAGCCGTCGACGAGATGCTGGCGGCTTATTTGCAATCCAGGCGAAGAGTCGTCGGATCTCAATCTACTCAAATGTCGATCCGTCGGTTTTGGATGCCTTGCGCGTAACGAGCTCTGGATCGGTCTTCGATCATCCAACCATAGTTGGATGATCGACGCTACATTGCAGGAACTGATATTGACTGTGCATAACTGCTCTATGTGTGCGTGCGGAGAGACGCAACCTGAGGAAGAAAAATAATGGCCAAGCTAACCACGCCAGCTCGTGAGCGGATATCCGCAACTAAGTTCGCTTTCCCCAAGCAACGGAAGGAGCCGCTGGAAAACGCCTCCCACGTGCGCAATGCGTTCGCACGCTTCAATCAGGTGAAGGGGGTCACGGACGCGGAACGTCGTGCTGCATGGAAGCGGATACGGTCCGCCGCAAAGCGGTATGGAGTGGAAATTGAAAAGTCCGACTAGCACGAATACGCCACGGTGCATGCCTGCGACGAGCGATTCCCGCTGAAGGCGGATTCTCTACCGTACTTCAAATCGGCTTGGGGCTTTTAGTCGCGACCAGGACTGCCAATATAGTAGCGGTGCCACGAACGTTTCCCGCGATTGTTATGAGCGCTTCGGACACGGGCGGATGTTGCTCCGCCAGTCCCTCAAGACGTGTGCTGACATTGTGGAGTTGGTCGAC
>Ga0209420_1001464_pt1 | contig 11162 bp, 8 predicted proteins | sample BlaSpr_A8_OM1_O1_FD_187972 | JGI IMG/M metagenome (GOLD analysis project Ga0209420, IMG submission 187972) | Forest soil microbial communities from Thunder Bay, Ontario, Canada - Black Spruce, Ontario site 2_A8_OM1_O1 (SPAdes) (version 2) | ecosystem: Environmental > Terrestrial > Soil > Boreal...
GACCTCCACGCAGAGATCACCGACCTCGCGGAGCACCGCCTGGGAGACCAGCGCCCCGTCGATCCGGCACGTCGCACGCCCGGATGCGGGGATCTCGCGCGACAGCGTGATCAGGTCGTCGTCGGGAATCCCCAGCTCGGCGCGACGGGCGCGGAGGCGCGGGCTCGGGCTGTCGAAGACGGCTGCCACCCGTGCGCCCGGCGTGCCGGCACGCACCGTCTCGGGCTCGAGGCGGCCGCCCAGGGCTGCTCGGAGCGCGCTGACACACATCGACTTGCCCGAGCCGGTCTCTCCGGTCAGGACGCTGAAGCCGTCCTCGAAGGAGAGCCGAGCCTCCTCGATGACGGCAAGGTTGCTGATGCGCAGCTCACGAAGGGCCACTGATCCCTCCTGGCGCCCCTGCGGCCCCGAGGTCGTCCTCGTCGACGGGCTCGAGGATGAGGTCCTTGTGCGGGATCCCATAGCGAAACTTCTGCCGGAGCCGGGACTGGAACGACGGCGAATCGGTGAAGCGCACCACCTGGAGATCGGGCCCTGGCCGGACCAGCACGTCCTCCCCATCGCCGAGCCAGGCGACCGAACGGCCGTCCGCCGCCACGAAGACCCTGCCGCGCTCGACGGTGACGCGCACATCCAGATGCTCGGGGATGACGACCGGGCGGCTGATGACCGCATGGGCCGCGAGCGGGACGATGACGACGGCTCTGACGCGAGGATCCACAGGCGGTCCACCGGCACTGAGCGCGTAGGCAGTCGATCCGGTTGCGCTCGCCACGACGATGCCGTCTGCGTCTATCTGATCGACGCTATGTCCCAGCCTGACTTCGACGCCCAGCTTCTCGAGCCGCTGCTTTGCTGCTTTGGAGAGGTCCTCCGAAAATGGCGGCAGGACTCTGGGTGCCATGTCCACTAGCACAATTCGAGCGGAGGCAGGATCGATCCGGCGGAAATCTGATTTCAGGGTGGTTCGCACCAGAACCGCTAAAGCGCCAGCCATCTCCACACCTGTGGGGCCGGCGCCGACTAAAATGAAAGTCAGGAGATCTTGGTGGCGGCTTGGGTCTTGTTCGGCCTCCGCCAATTCAAACGCCTGCAAGATTTTGTTTCGAGCTGCTTCGGCATCCGCAAGACTTTTCAATCCGGGTGCAAACGCCTCAAATTCGTTGTGGCCGAAGTAGCTGTGAGTGGCACCCGTTGCGAGGATGAGATAGTCGTAAGCAACTGGCACGTTCTGCCGGTCGGCGTCGCTCACAAGCACGCAGTTCTGATCCTTCTCCACGCCCGTGGCTTCGCCAAGGATGACCGAAATATTCTTCTGCTTGCGAAGAATGCTGCGGCTTGGCGTCGCAATCTGGCTCGGCGTCAGTGCTGCAGTTGCTACTTGATAGAGCAAAGGCTGAAACAGGTGGTGGTTTGTGCGATCGATCAACGTAATTCGGGCGGGCGTGTTCTTCAGGGCCTTGGCGGCGGCTAATCCGCCAAACCCCGCGCCGACGATGATGATCCTAGGTTGCGGCATGCTTACCTCGATTCATTGCCCTTTCGTCCAATTCTGCTCGGAGCTTTTCGACTACAGCGCTCCGAATCACGCGGCCGTTACCGATTCGCTTTCCCGGAGCGTTCCATAACGATGTCACTCATCTTCCGCCTCCGGTAGCGGCCGATTCCACATTCGAAGCGTGCGGGATTGTGCCGCTCGCACGAAAACCGTCGATATCGTTTGTGGTGAAACCAAGCTCTTTCAGCACCTCGTCGTTATGCTCGCCGATTCGCGGCGCGCGCCTGGCGGGTACTTTAGTAACACCGTGCACCTGAATAGGACTGCCGATGGTCGAGGTCAGCTTCTCGCCGGCTCCTTCGAGCGGAACGACGATGTCATTCGCCCGCAATTGCGGATCATTAACGACTTCCTGGGGCTCACGCACGGCGCCGAAGGTGACGTGAGCGCCATTAAAGACTTCATACCAATGCGAAATTGGCTGCGAATGAAAGATCTCATCGAGGATTGCTGTCAGTTGCGGCCGGTTCTGCGCTAGCTTGGCAGGATCGGAGAATCGCGGATCCGCGAGGATATCCTCACGACCCATCGCTTTCAGAACCGCGGGGACCTTGTCCGGAGTAACTACGAGAACGAACCAGGTGCCATCGGAGGAGCGATACACGTTCAAACCTGCATTTGCGGGATGCGCTCGATCGTGCAGCCCATAGAAATTCGCGCCGCATAGAGCGGCCTGGACAAAGACGCCGGCCGACCAGACACCGGCCGCGAGGAGCGAAGTCGTGACGTAGGATCCTTTGCCGGTGCGTTCGCGACGATAAAGAGCGGTCACAATCGCGGCATAAATGGCGACCGCAGTCGCATTGTCACCGCTGCCTGCTACCGGCCAGGTCGGCGGCGATCCGGCATCGCGCGTCATGGAAAGCAAACCGCTTCGCGCCCAGTAGGCAGTGATATCAAATCCCGGAAGATCGGCGTCCGGACCTTTCTCGCCGAAGCCGGTGAGATCGGCATAGATCAGACGCGGATTCCACTGCGCGACATCCTCATATTCGAGCTTCAATTTCTTGCGCGCGGAATGCGGTGTGTTCACGATGAACACGTCCGCCCACTTCGCTAAGCGCTCAAGAACCTGCGGCGCGCTCGCAGCTTTCAGATTGAGCGCAACGCCACGCTTGTTTCGATTAGCCAATTGGAAGGGATAAGGCTCTTCCGAATGCGGCTGCGGCGGGATCTTCTGTCCGCTTCTCCACAGCTCTCCGTCGGGCGGCTCGACTTTGATGACATCCGCGCCGAAGTCCGACAGGATCGTCGCCGCACCCGGGCCCGCGATAAAGCTGGCCAGGTCTACGACCTTCAAGCCTGAAAAAATGTTCTCCTCTGCCATAACATCTCCTGGTAGTGAAATCGAGTCAGCGCGCAATGACCTCTTAAGATTCGTTCTGCACTGTTTCGGGCGCTGCGTTACCGACCCTGGAATTTCGGCGCACGTTTTGCCAAGAACGCTGACGTACCTTCCTTCTTGTCTTCTGACCCTACACAGATCCCAAATAGCGACGCCTCGATGAGTAAGCCTTCCGACACGCCTGCATCCAGTCCTTTGTTCACAGCATCGATCGAGAACTTCACGCCGAGCGGAGCGTTGGAATTGATCTGAGTGAGGATGGCTTCCGCTCGCGAGATCAGGTCGGTGCCCGGCACTACCTCATTCACCAAGCCAGTTCGATATGCCTCTTGAGCGCCAATGATTTCGCCGGAGAGAATGAGTTGTAGCGCCCTGCCCTTACCGATCAATCGTGGAAGACGCTGCGTTCCGCCCGCACCGGGCATGATCCCGATCTTGACTTCGGGTTGGCCAAATTTGGCAGTCTCGGAAGCGATACGGAAAGTGCAAGCCATGGCCAGCTCACAGCCACCGCCGAGGGCGACACCGTTCACAGCAGCAATCACCGGTTTGCCAAGATTTTCGATCAGCTCAGTAACGCCCTGCGCACGCCGCGTCGCTTCTTCACCCTGAGCGGCGGTATAACTGGACATTTCTGCAATGTCCGCGCCCGCGGCGAACGCTTTATCGCCGCTGCCTGTCAAAATAACGCTTCGTACGTTTGCGTCATCGCGGGCGTCCTCAAAGGCTGCTTTCAATTCCGAGAAGACTGCCTGGCTGAGTGCGTTGAGCACCTTTGGCCGGTTGAGGGTCACGTACGCAATTGGCCCTTTCTTCTCGTAAAGAATGTTCTCAAATTTCACTGCAGGTGCTGGCGAACTCATTACGATCTCCTCTTAGATTGCAAGGCCGGTTGAAGTCTTCTTTAAGAACTTGCGGGAATTTCGGCGTACGCGATGCCGGTCAGATTTCCCTGAGCAAAGAGCAGCGTCTGCTCGTTCGATCCGTCGAGATTGGCGCTGTAAACGGAACCAGCGAAATCGGTCAGGAACATACGCGCGCCTTTCAAATCCAGTGCCAGGCCAATTGCTTCCATCAAGTGTGTGATAAGAATCTCCGGGTCTTTGCGATTCCCCGGCGCGGCATCCATGGGCGCTCGGTTCACCGTGTTGCCGCGTGGAGGGTCACCGCGGTCGGTCCAGTACATGATTCGGCTGGAAAGATCGAGATCGAGATCGATCGGCTCAGGCAATTTATCGAAAAGAAGTTCGATGTCCGTGCGATTCGCCGGAGTCTGCCCCTTGGGAATTTCGATACTGGCGCGGAAGATGCGGCCCTGGCCCGCGTTATCTGGACCTTTCTGAGTCCAGTAAAGCTTTCCGCCAACAATGTCGAGAGCGATCCCCACGCACCATTTTGTAGCGTCCGGGCCGGGGCGAGAGTCGCCCTGACTGCTGTCAACAAGGGTTTCAATTTTGGAGCCGTCGAGATTGCATCGCATAACTCGCATGCCTTCGCGATCGCACCAGTAGAGTTTGCCGTTCTTTTTGTCCAGTTGGAGCTGCTTGGGAGTGAAGGTGCCACCTGGAGGCACAATGTGTTTAAGATTTTTCCCATCGAGATCGGCGCGCTCGATGGAGCCGTCGTTTGCCTTTAAATTGCCCATATTGGTCCAGTAGATGTGACCGGCCGCGACATCTACGACGATGCCGTCCGGAAGTCTTCGGCCCTCACTGACAATCGTCTTCAAGTCAGAGCCGTCTGGCTTGCAGGAGAGCACGCGGCCGGCACTAACGTCCAAGACGAACAGGCGTTCCGAAGTTGCTTTTGTCGTTACTTTGGAGGATTTTGATTTCGAAGCACTGGAAGACATTGAATTCACTTGCTCCTTTTCCGAGGTCAATTTGCAAAAGAAACAGCTCAGTGCGACCTTCCGAAAAGATCGCCTTTCGAAATGCGTTATACAAACGCGCTTAAACCGGTGATGGCTTTGCCGACAATCAGGTTCTGCATCTGAAACGTGCCTTCGTAGGTGTAGAGCGCTTCGGCATCGGCGAAGAAGCGCGCTACGTTGTAGTCTGCGGATATGCCGTTTCCGCCCAATAGCTCCCGGGCCCAGGCCACCGTCTCGCGGCACTTGGAGGTGCAGAACGCTTTCGAAAGCGCCGCGTGCGAGTCGGTCATTTTTCCTTCGGCTTCCAATTGAGCTAGGCGAACCAGCAGGCACTGCGCGGCAGTAATATTGGCGAGCATCCTGGAGAGGAGGTCTTGGACGAGCTGAAACGAGCCGATCGGCTTTCCAAACTGCAAGCGCTCCTGGGCGTACTTGAGAGCATTCTCGTACGCGCCCATGGCGCATCCCGTCGCTTCCCAGCCGACGAAATAGCGCGTCCCGCGCAAGACCTTGGCCGTGTCGCGGAACGATTTATCTTCTTGGAGACGATTCTCCTCCGAGATCCGGCAGTTCTCGATAGTGATCAGGCCGTTCTGAACTACCTTAAGTGCAATCTTGTTCTGGATCTTTTCGACCTTAAAGCCGGGCGTGGTCTTATTCTCCACGATGAAGCCCTTGACCTGATTGTCGGCAAGATCCCGCGCCCAGATGATCGAGATGTCGCACCACGGGGCGTTACCGATCCATTTTTTCTGGCCGTTGATAATCCAGGTGTCGCCCTCGCGTTTGGCGGTCGTCAACAGACCGCCTCCTGCTCCAGAACCCACTAACGGCTCGGTCAAACCGAAGCATCCAATCTTCTCCATACGAGCCATCGGCGGAAGCCACTTTTGTTTTTGCTCTTCCGATCCACCGTAGTAGATGGAAGACATTGCCAGGCCGCTGTGCACACCGAAGAACGTGGAAATAGACGCGTCGATTCGTCCCATCTCCATCGCAACCAAGCCGGCTAGCAACCCACCACCGCCTTTGCAGCCGTAGCCTTCCAAGCCAACGCCACCGAGGTTGAGCTCCTTCATCGCAGGCAATATTTCGAACGGAAAGGAATCTTCGACCCAGTATTTCGTGATGATCGGAGCGACCTTGGCCTCCATAAACGCGCGCAGCTGTTTGATAGTTGCCAAATCCTCCGCTGGAAGCGTCTCGGCGAGTCCGTAGAAATCACTATTGGGCGCCGGGAGCGGCTTCGTGGACTGCGGGGCGGCTTTTGCTGCGCTCGCATCTTTCGGTGGACTCGCCATGAAACACTCTCCGAACTTAAGATTTGCTTCTTGTTACGTCGTCCCAGCAAATGCGGAACTCTCCTGCTCGGGCTAGCTAACCCGACCTCACCGCTCCGCGTCCCTGTGACTTGCAACACGGCTAAGTGCACTCCATCGTCCAAATGGCCATTCGCTTAGGTTGCTCAAAAAAGGTGTCTTATCTACGGGGCATAGTCTGGCGTTCAAAAAATCGCTGCGAACATGCTCGCAATTGCACAGCTGCCGACAAGCTGCTGGCAACGTCAAGCGGGCTTTCGAGGACTACGATTGGGCTCTGGGGCGCCTTCCGTTTGAAACGACCGCATCGTGCGCCGTGCGGATTCTCCGGGTGTACTATTCCCCCATGGCCTCGGCAGAACAGCAACCCGATTCGTTGAATATTCAGCTTCTTGTCGATTCGATCCCCGCGCTGATTCACACAGGTAGGCCTGACGGGTACCTCGATTACTTCAATAAGCCTTGGCTGGAATACTTCGGCGTCACTTTGGATAAAGTTGTCGGCTGGAATTGGACCGCTCACGTTCACCCCGAAGACGTTGATGGGATTGTGGCCAAGTGGCGAGCCTGCCTCGCAACAGGGGAAATATTCGAGTACGAAACTCGGGTCCGCCGCGCGGATGGGGAATACCGTTGGATGTTCCATTGCAAGGTGCCGCTCCGGGATGGCTGCGGCAACATCGTCAAGTGGTATGGATCGAGCCTGGATATTGACGACCGCAAAACGGCGGAAGAAGCCGTCCGGCGAAGCAAAGCTTATCTTGCCGAAGCCCAAAGACTAAGTCATACAGGCAGCTTCGGCTGGAAGGTTCCCAGTGGGGAGATCTTCTGGTCCGACGAGACCTTCCGTATCTTCGGGTACGACCGCTCTGTCGAGCCAACAATAGATTCCGTGGTGCAGCGCGTCCATCCCAAGGACCGCGCCGACGTCAAAGAGGTCATTAGTCGCGCGTTTGCGGGGGCGCTAGAATTCGAGCATGCCTATCGCTTGCTACTGCCTGATGGGCGAGTCAAGCACGTCCACGCGATCGCTCACGCGACACAGAATGCATCTGGCGACCGCGAGTTTGTCGGGGCCGTGAGCGACATCACCGAGCGCAAGACCACCGAAGATAAGATCCGGCGCCTGGTCGACGCCGGCATTCTGGGGATCTTCATCGCGAACCTCGAGGGTGAAATTGTCGAGGCTAACCGGGCGTTTCTGCAAATGTTTCAATACGACCGTCAGGATCTCCTCTCGGGCCGATTGCGCTGGGAGGATATGACGCCGGCCGAATTGCGCGAACGCGACCAACGCGCCGTGACGGAGGCACTGGCAACCGGGTTTTTCCAGCCATACGAGAAGCAGTTTTTCCGGAAAGATGGCAGCCGCTTGCCCGTGCTTCTGGGAGGCGCGCTGTTTCAAGATTCGAACGAGGGCGTCTCCTTCGTCCTCGACTTGAGCGAACAAAAGCGCGCCGAGGCAAAGATCCGGGAGCAGGAAATGGAGTTCCGGCAGATGGTTGATCTCGTTCCTCAACATGTTGCTGTATTCGGACCGAATGGCGAACGTCTTTATGCCAACTGCGTTACGCTCGATTACGTCGGCCTTAGTCTTGAAGAGTGGCGGCAAACACTCGGACATTCTTTTCGCTCCAGTTTGTTCGTTCATCCTGACGACCAGGAGCGAGTGGCGCGCGATTTCAATGCTAATCGCTCCACTGACTCCGCTTGCGAGTTGGAGTTGCGTGTGCGCAAGGGCGATGGAACCTATCGCTGGTTTTTGGTTCGTTTTAACCCGTTGCGCGACGATCAGGGACAGATTACGCGTTGGTATGTTGCCTCGACGGACATCGAAGACCGCAAGCAGGCGGAAGACAGGCTGCGGAGCGAAAACGTTGCTCTGCGTGAAGAAATCGACAAAGCCTCGATGTTTGAAGAGATCGTTGGAACATCTCCCGCTCTGAAAACTGTTCTCTCGCGCATCTCCAAAGTCGCGCCGAGTGATTCTACGGTCCTCATAACTGGCGAAACGGGAACGGGCAAGGAGCTTGTCGCCCGCGCCATCCACCGACGATCAAACCGCGCCTCGCGCGCATTCGTTAGCGTGAACTGCTCTGCTACTCCACGTGAACTGATTGCCTCGGAGTTGTTCGGCCATGAGAAAGGTGCCTTCACGGGCGCGACTCATCAGCGCTTGGGTCGGTTTGAACTAGCAAGCGGAGGCACGATCTTCTTCGACGAAGTCGGAGAGCTTCCGGCCGAGACTCAGATCGCACTCCTGCGCGTTTTGCAGGAGCATGAGTTTGAACGTGTGGGCGGGACCCGCTCGATACGCGCTGACGTTCGGGTGATCGCCGCCACGAACCGTGACTTGCAGGCTGCCATCAGCGCTGGGGCCTTCCGAAGTGATTTGTATTACCGCCTGAATGTTTTCCCAATTGAGATTCCTCCTCTTCGAGAACGAAAACAGGACATTCCCTTGCTGGTCGAATACTTTATCGATCGCTATGCGAGGAAAGCCGGTAAGAAAATTACGACCGTCGACAAGAAGACTCTCCGATTGCTTCAGTCATATCCTTGGCCCGGAAACATACGCGAATTACAGAACGTCATCGAAAGATCCGTCATCGTGTGTGAAACCGAGAATTTTTCCGTGGATGAAAGCTGGCTGTCCAAGGATATTCTTCCGCCGACATTTCGCACTATTCAATCGGGAGCTTTCAAGGTTGAGGTTGAGCCGCGCAGTGAGCGAGAGATCATCGAGGCAGCACTGGCCGAGACCAGAGGGCGGGTTTCCGGACCGTCGGGGGCAGCCGCTAAGCTCAGAATCCCGCCATCAACACTTGAGACCCGAATCAAAGTCTTGAAAATCAACAAGGGCAAATTCAAATTTCGCTGATGGTGCTGCAAGGGTAGTCATGATTGTGTGATTTGTGTGATTCGCGGGATTCGTGGAATTCGCGTGACTCGCGGGATCAACGCAGCAACGGCCTTCCTTTCGCCTTTCTTCCCATGACATTACGAATGGTATAAGGCTTGCTTTTTGCTCACGTGTGTAGCGAGGCAGGCCGCTCCCTAAGATGGGCGGCCAAGCGGAGAGCAAAGGGAAGCACGACAGGAGTTTGCCGCATGTCATTTTGCTCTGCAAACGATGGATTAAGCCTGGAGCCGAAGTTGCGACGCTTCGCGAAATTCGCTTCAAGAGTAGGAAGCCTGCATGCTCAAAATTGACAGATCATCGAACGGTCGAACCGTGTTCACGCTTAGTGGACGAATTGAGGTAGAAGACATCAAGGAGCTGCAACAACTGCTCGCCTCGGAGGCATCTGGAAAACAGTTGGTTTTGAATTTGAGGGACGTGACGCTCGTCAACCAAGACGCCGTTGAATTTCTTGCCCGCTGCGAGGCGGATAGCGTCACGCTCGAAAATTGTCCGCCTTACGTCCGTGATTGGATTGGGCGAGAGCGTGCGCGGCCGAGGCGGAAAAAACAGAACGCTCACAGAGATAAACTGCAAAAAAGGGAGCAAGGCAATGAGCTTGAATAGTCTTACCTATCCTCTGGAGTACGAGGACCTAAGGCTTAAGACCGACCCGGAGATTACGCTTGATATAGACCCGATCGACGAACCAGCGAACTCGGAGACCGGTTTCGAAGGGATCATCGGAAGAAGTTCGGGTCTTCGCCGCGTGCTGCAGATGGTCGAAACCGTGGCCGGGGGAGATTCGACAGTACTCTTGCTAGGCGAGACCGGCACGGGCAAAGAACTCATCGCGCGCGCCATTCACAGTCACAGTCCTCGCAACGCTCGACCGTTCGTTAAGCTCAACTGTGCCGCCATCCCGACCGGGCTGCTCGAAAGTGAACTGTTTGGCCATGAAAGGGGATCGTTTACCGGCGCGATCGCACAGAAGATCGGCCGGATCGAGCTTGCACATCAAGGTTCGCTGTTCCTGGATGAAATTGGCGACATCGCTCTCGAGCTCCAGCCGAAGCTTCTTCGTGTCTTGCAGGAGCGAGAATTCGAGCGCCTAGGAAGCACGCGGACGAAGAAAGTCGACGTCCGGATTGTCGCCGCGACTCATTGTGATCTGGAAGGAATGATCCTGGAGAAGCAATTCCGCAAGGACCTCTATTATCGAGTGAATGTTTTTCCCATCCATGTTCCACCCTTGCGAGAACGCCCGGAGGATATTCCGCTGCTCGTGCATCATTTTGTCCGAGAAGCGGCGAGAAGAATGAATAAAACGATTGATACGATTCCACCGGACACGATGGATGCCCTCACCGACTATCAGTGGCCTGGGAACATCCGCGAACTGGAGAACGTGGTTGAGCGCGCGGTAATCCTGTCGCCCGGGTCGGTCTTGCGCGTACCCCTGCGAGCTCTGCAGACTCGCATCACAGCTGGCCACAACAGAGAGAGGCTTCACACTCTGGCCGATGTCGAACGCGAACACATTCGCTCGATTCTGAAAGAGACGAGGTGGGTTGTGTCGGGCCCCAGAGGTGCAGCAATGCGGCTGGGAATGAACCGCTCGACGCTTCATTTCCGCATGAAAAAGCTTGGTATCGCCCGAAGCGTGGATTCATGCCCTGACTCACAAAAAATCCTGGCGATGCGATGAGAATGAAAATTCAGATTATGGTCATCCTCCTCCTGGGCTTGCTATTGAACAAAGTAGAGTGAGTGTGAAGGATGAAAAGGCTGATCCATACAACTTCTTTCGCGAGTATGTAAGATTGGACGAGCACGAACATCTTGTTTCCCCGCCAAGGCTTCTGTCGCTCGACCGCGCGGCAGTCTTGCACGCGGGGAGACCTCAGATTGCTGAAAACACAGAGAAGCCAAATCAATCAATGGAGCTGTCGGAGTCGGACAACTCGCGCCCAAGGCAGGCGCGCTGCGATGGAAGATAGAAGAGGGCTGGGGTTGGGTGCAGGATTGGGTGCAACTAGAAGATTGAGAATGGCTCCAAGGCTTCCGTAAGCGACACCAGACGCGGCACTTAGATTTTGGACCACCTCGGCTGTTAACCGAAGGGTTGTAAGTTCCGTATTGAGCGCCGGCGTTGAGATGCGTTG
>Ga0209420_1001465_pt1 | contig 11155 bp, 7 predicted proteins | sample BlaSpr_A8_OM1_O1_FD_187972 | JGI IMG/M metagenome (GOLD analysis project Ga0209420, IMG submission 187972) | Forest soil microbial communities from Thunder Bay, Ontario, Canada - Black Spruce, Ontario site 2_A8_OM1_O1 (SPAdes) (version 2) | ecosystem: Environmental > Terrestrial > Soil > Boreal...
TGCGGCAGGCTCCGTCTACGCTCAACAGCCTCTGGTCGCAACTGGAAATCCAGACTTGGAAGGGCAAGTTGCCCCCGCAGTGGACTCTTCGTCACCGCCTGCTGCCGAGCCAGCAACCGCGGCAGCTTCTAAACCGGAGCCGACCCTGCCGCCGAAACACAAGATTGGTCCGCTTGAGATTTCGGTCAACTGGCGCACCCGCGCCGAGGGTTGGTACTGGTTTGAGGGCAAAACCGGAAATAGCGACTATGGCTTTTGGGATTCCTTGTTGCGGGTGGGGATTGGCCAAAGCGGTGAACACTTTGATTGGTTCCTGGAAGGAGAACAGCCGTCTATTCTCGGATTGCCAAACGACGCTGTGGTAGCCGCTCCCCAGGGGCAACTGGGCTTAGGTGGAAATTACTATGCGGCGAACAACAACCACACCAACGTTGCCAACGGGTTTGTGAAGCAAGCATTTGTGAACTTCAAAAAGGTTGGGCCGGCTGGTTTGAAACTGGGCCGCTTTGAGTATTTTGACGGTCTTGAGGGGGCGCCTCGAGATCCGTTGCTGGCCACGGTGATTCAGACGCGCATTTCGAGCCGCTTGATTTCGAATTTCACATTCGCCGCCGTGCAACGCACCTTCGATGGAATCCAGCTTACCGCGAACTCGGGACCGAACAACGTTACTTTCTTCGGCGCGCGGCCGACGCAGGGAGTCTTTCAAGTGAAGGGGATGGATGAACTGAATGTGGACACTTACTATGGCGCCTACACCCGGTCGGTCACGACCAAGCAGAGCGCCGGGGAATTGCGGGTGTTTGCTCTGGGCTATATCGATCATCGCACCCTGGTATTGAAAACCGATAACCGGCCTACGCCGGTTCGCACGGCTGACTTGGGCAAGATTGAGATTGCAACCTGGGGTGCGGACTACGCCCATGTTTTCAATACTACCGACGCAGGCAAGTTGGATTTTCTGGTTTGGGGAGTGGTGCAAACCGGCTCCTGGGGCAACCTCGCGCAGCGCGCCGGCGCGTTCGTCGGCGAAGCGGGATGGCAACCGCCCGTGGTAGTGCTAAAGCCCTGGGTGAGCGCGGGCTATTCCTACGGAAGCGGCGACGGGAACCCCAACGACTCGCGTCATGGCACCTTCTTTCAAGTCCTGCCCACACCGCGTCAGTACGCGCGCTTTCCTTTCTACAATATGATGAACAATGAGGATCTGTACGCGAGCTTGAATCTGCGTCCGGTTCCGAAGCTCGCGCTGCGCAGTGAAGTGCACACACTGCGACTGGCAAGCGCATCTGACTTTTGGTATTCAGGTGGAGGGGCGTTTCAGCCGCAAACTTTTGGGTATACGGGCCGTCCGAGTAATGGCAACCGCGGCCTGGCCAACGTCTGGGACTTCAGTGCCGACTACCCGATCACGCATTCCTTCAGCACCACTTTCTATTACGGCCATGGCTGGGGCAAGGGCGTGATTTCGGCGGTCTATCCGAAGGATGCAAACGGGCAGCTCATATTTCTGGAGACGAATTTTCACTTCTAGAATCGCGCGACTGCGGCGCGCCTCTAATATAATTCCATTATTGACCCCACCCCGGGTGAGGTGGGATCGTGGTCACATTTTGAAGGTGGGTCTTTGGCGAGGACGGTAATGGCAATTTCTCATCCCGCGGTTCCCAACATTCATAGTGCACCCAGGGCGAACGCAAGCTTCTCCGAGAAGCTCAATTCACGTTGGCACGAGCGCGGGCTGCAGATTTTTATGTTTATTGTGCTGGCGCACTGGGCGGAGCATCTGGTGCAGGCTTACCAGATCTATGTCATGGGATGGCCGCGTCCGAAAGCACTGGGCCTGGTTGGTTTGTGGTATCCCTGGTTGATCCAGACCGAAGCCTTGCACTACGGCTATGCCCTCGTCATGCTGGTGGGTATCTGGATATTCCGGAAGGGCTTCACCGGCGTTTCGCACACTTGGTGGATGGTGGCGTTTTGGATCCAGTTCTGGCACCACATTGAGCATTTCTTGCTGATCTGGCAGGCCACGTTTCATCATAATTTCTGGGGTAAGCCGGTACCCTGTAGCGTACTGCAGTTAGTTTTTCCGCGGGTTGAGCTCCACCTTTTCTACAACTCGATCGTATTTATCCCGATGGTGATCGGGATGTATTACCACGTGTTCCCCCCCGAGGGCGAGCATGGGAATATGGCTTGCACGTGCGAATGGGGCCGCCACGCTGCCGCGGAAGCCGCCTGATCAACAAGTATCCTTATCAAGGCAGGGACTGGCACGATGGGGGAGTAGACCTTCGCGCATGTCGAGTCCTCGTAGGGTTCGCGTGTGCGGCAACTCTGCTCGTGGCCGGCTGTTCCCGACCGGTCGAATCGCCTGGCGCTGTCGCGATTGAGCACGAGATCTCGCCTGAACCAGCCCGGGTCGGCCTGGCTACGATCGTTTTCAAGTTGGCCGATGCCGCCGGCAAACCGATTACCGGCGCGCACATTGCGATTGAGGCTGACATGACGCATGCGGGTATGAGTCCGCGATTCGCAGAGGCGAAGGAAGAAGCGGCTGGTCGTTACAATACTCATTTGGAATTTCAGATGGCGGGCGATTGGGTTCTCCTCCTCCATGTCAGGCTGGCTGGGGGTAAGAAACTAGAGCGACAGATTGAAGTGCGAGGCGTCCGACCCAAGTAGGCAAGCTGTTGAACCCATCTTCCATTCCGGCCCCAGACCCTGTCGAGTCACCCCCATTCGACCTGATGCGAGTGCCAGGCTTGGGGCATCTGTTCCGCTGGCGTTATGCCCGTCCGCTGCTCCAGGCGCCACTCCTCGTGCTCAGCATCATCATGATCCTGCACGGGCTCTTCGGGCCAACGCTGGCACCAAAAAATCTGGCGACGACGCTGAGCTGGCTTCACTTCCGGGGTGTTCTGGTGCTGGTGCTGCTCTGCGCGGGAAATTTTTTCTGCCTGGCCTGTCCCTTCATGCTGGTGCGTCAAGCCGCACGACGCTTCTTTAAGCCGCGGTTCAATTGGCCCCGAGCGTTGCGCAATAAGTGGATTTCAGTTGGTCTCTTCGTCGTGATCCTTTTTGCTTATGAACTCTTCGCTCTGTGGTCTTCGCCGTGGTGGACGGCCTGGCTGATTGTGGGCTACTTTCTTTCCGTCCTGGTGGTGGACGGGTTTTTCAAGCATGCATCTTTCTGCAAGTTCGTCTGTCCCATCGGACAATTCAATTTTGTGGCCTCCACGCTTTCGCCGTTTGAAGTGAAAGTGCGCGAGCAGGACGTTTGCACGCGCTGCCATACCAAAGACTGCATCCGTGGCCGGCGCGAGCCAGTGTCGGATCTGATCACCATCCGCGGCTGCGAACTGGCGCTGTTTCAACCGAGCAAAGTGGGAAACATGGATTGCACTTTCTGTTTGGACTGCGTTCATGCCTGCCCGCACGACAACATTGGCATCTTGAGCCGGCTGCCAGCCAGTGAACTGATGGCCGATCCCATACGATCGGGAATTGGGTATTTTTCGCGGCGCAAGGACTTGACAGCGCTGGTAATCGTGTTCACGTTTGGCGCGCTGCTGAATGCCTTTGGTATGGTCAGTCCCGTCTTTGCTGTGGAGAATTGGCTCGGAAGAGCGTTGCATGTACATCACGACGCTGGGGTGCTCGGCGTGATCTTCACGTTCTCGCTGATTGCGGAACCGGTCCTGCTGCTGGGAATGGCCGCATGGTTGACCCGGGCTTGGGCGGGTAAAACATCGTCTGGGCGCCCACGCGCGCTGTTGCCCCTGGCGGTGAGATATACCTACGGGCTGGTTCCGCTGGGCTTCGGGATGTGGTTGGCGCACTATTGCTTTCATTTCTTGACGGGACTTTACACACTCATACCCGTTACGCAAGACGCGATCGCCAGTCTAGGACGACCCTTCCTGGGAGAACCACGTTGGACCTTAACCGGCGTGCCCTCGAACATCGTGCAAATCATTGAGATCGGTTTTCTGGTGCTGGGATTGGCGGGCTCTTTGCTAGTCACCTATGGTCTGGCGGAAGACGATTCGCCGGACAGGCCGCTGCGGGCGTTCCTTCCATGGGCGGCTATTTGTGCGGTTCTCTGGTGCGCGGCGATGTGGCTTATATTTCAGCCGATGGAAATGCGCGCCACGCTGATGACCGGTTAGCCGGTTCAACACCGTTGCTGCCATGGTGGCATTGGTTGAGAAGGATGCTGAAGCCTCTGATGAGCGTGAAAGAAGTTGCGGCTGGGCTGGTGGTTGGGTTCTGGCTGCTGGTACCCACGGCGGCGAGTGCACACAACGGCCCGCCGTTTCCTATTATTGAGAACCGAAAAGTTGGACCTTGCATGGTCGCGCTTTGGACTCATCCTGACGTCGGCTCCGGGGCCTTCTACGTGTTCCTTCAACCGGCGCCGGGCGGCACGGTTCCAAACGATTTAAAGATCCGGATCGGAGTGCAACCGATAACCGGCAGGCTGCCTGAAACATTTTATGAAGCCCAGCGAGTGAAATCGCGCGGACAAGTGCAGTACAACGCCCAGGCCCAGTTCGACCGGCAGGAGTTGTGGCGTGTCCGCCTGGTGGTTCAGAGTGCGCAAGGTGGCGGCGAGGCTACCGCCCAAGTGGAAGTGACTCCGCCTGGGTTCGGCCGGTGGGACCTCTTGTTTTTTCTTTTGCCGTTCCTCTTCGTGGCCTTCTTGTGGTTTCGGGGTATCGCCCGCGTGAGGCGGCGCCGGAACGCTCAACTACAGAAGACGAATCGAGCAGTTGATCCAGCACAGATCGCAGGCAATGCGGAACGGGTTAATTGACGCCGCGCTTCTTTAAGGGGTTCAATTCTGATGGGGACTAGCTTCTAATGTGCATGGACGCGTTGAGCTGTCGTAGCCGAACGTCCGACCGCCCTGACGGGCGATCGGTCAGTTTTCGAGCTACAGCGTTCGTACTGCTCCTCGCCACCGTTGCGGTTGTCCTTGTGGGATGCCATTCCCGTCCCAATCTGCCCGAGAAAGGTTCGAAAGCTTATGCCGAAGTGGTTTCGGCTTTCTATATTGGATTGGCGGCGCTGCAGGTTGGCGACGATGTTCACGCTGAGAGCAAACTTTCTGAAGTAACCCAGCTGGTGCCTGCCGAACCTGCGGGATGGGGCAACTGGGGAGTGCTCGCATTGCGTCAGCGAAATTATGATGCGGCGGCACAAAGACTCGAACGGGCGCGCGATCTGGTCCCACAAAACGATCAGATCTACGATCTGCTGGGGATTCTTGAAGGCGATCGCGGCCATTCCGCAGAGGCGATCGCTGACTTGCGCAAGGCAGTAGACTTGAATCCCAAGAACCTGCGGGCAGCCTATGCCCTGGCTGAGGAGATCGAACGGCAGGGGGCTGCCAACAGCGAAGCCGAATTTCAGCAGGTGATTCAGAAGATTCTGGTGGCACAGCCCGACAATCTTGCCGCCCTGCTCGAGTTGAGCCGCGTTGCCGCGAAGCGCGGCGACGCCCAAACACTCAAATCGGCGGGGGCTCAGATCAGCGCCCGATCCTCCGCATGGCCGGCGGAGGTAAAGCAACAACTTGAGGCGGTGCAGGCTGCGGCTGCTAGCGCGGATCTACGCGCGGCCGCCACGCGAACCACATTTCTACGCAACGTGCTCATGCGCGTTCCCGAGTACCGTCAAAGTCTGTCGACAATTAAGGCGCCCGCCGGGGAAGAAGCGCAGCCCTTCATTCATTTCCTGCGATTGGAATCACCGGTCTTCACGCCGGCACCCCCTGACCGGGCGATGCGATTTGCTGCCCAGCCTTTGGCGAACACTGGCAATCGCCGCTGGAATTGGATTGCAGCCCTGCAGCTCGGCAGCGCAGGTACGCCCGTCATCGCCGAAGCCGATGGCCGCGAAGTGCATTTGTCCAGCGGAGCAACGCTTCCGTTTCCCGGCGGACCTTCTGCGATTCCGCCGTCACCTGAAGGCGTTTTGCAAATCGACTTCAACTACGATTTCAAGACGGATTTAGTGCTTGCAGGCGCCGGAGGCGTGCGCCTGTTCCGGCAGGACACCCCGAACGCTTTTACTGATGTAACCTCTGAAACCCAATTACCCCGGTCTGTGATCAATGCGCGCTATACGTGTGCGTGGGCGGTGGACATTGAAGCCGACGGCGATCTCGATATCGTGCTGGGCGCGAATGAAGGATTGCCACTCGTGCTCAGAAACAACGGCGACGGCACTTTTCTGCCGATTCATCCTTTTGCTGGAATCGCGGGCATGCGCGGATTTGCCTGGGCGGATCTCGACGGCGATGGCAATCCCGATGCCGCCATCATCGACGGGGCGGGGCGGCTTCATGTTTTTATGAATGAACGGCAGGGGCAGTTCCGCGAGCGTTCCCTCCCTGCCCGTTTGCCGCCGATCAAAGCGATTGCGGTAGCCGATTCGAATAATGATGGAGTGCTCGACCTTTTAGCCGTGCAGGCAGACGGCGCCATCCTTCGCATTTCCGACAAGGACCAAGGGCAGAATTGGGACACGGCGGTGATGGCGCGAGTTCCCGACCCCGCCTTTCTGGCGGGAGAGGTACGGCTGCACGCCGCGGATCTCGACAACAATGGAGCGCTCGATCTGCTTTTGAGTACAACCGCGCCAGGTTCTGGCGCCAGCCCTTCCGGTGCGCTGATTTGGCTGGGAGATGGCGACGGCAACTTCGTTTTGCTGGATCACCCTGCGGGCCCGGCAATGGTGTTTGACGCGGCGGATTTGAAGGGCGACGGCAGGCTCGATCTGCTGGGCCTTTCCCCTGACGGAGACCCGGTCCAGGCAATCAATCGAGGATCGAAGAATTATCACTGGCAAGTAGTGCGGCCGCACGCCGTACAGGCCGTCGGCGACCAGCGCATCAATCCATTTGGTGTGGGCGGCGAAATCGAAATTCGTTCCGGCTTGCTGGTGCAGAAGCAACCAATCACCGGTCCTCAACTTCATTTCGGCTTGGGAGAACACACCGAAGCCGAAGTGGTGCGGGTGGTATGGCCGAACGGCACGGTGCGCGCCGAATTTGGCGTGAAGGCCGACCAGGAGGTTGTAACCGAACAACGCTTGAAAGCTTCGTGCCCGTTTCTCTACGCATATAACGGAAAGCAGATGGAATTTGTTAAGGACGCCGTGCCCTGGGGCTCGGCCATCGGCCTACGGATCAATACCCTTGGCTCTGCGCAGATCGCGGCTACGGGGGAGTGGTATAAGATTGGCCGCGATCAACTCGTGCCCCGCGACGGCTTTTACGACATACGCATCACCGCCGAACTTTGGGAGGTCTATTACTACGACTATCTGGCGCTCATGACCGTGGACCATCCGGTTGGGACGGAGATTTTTGTTGATGAGCGTTTCGTGATTCCGCCCTTAAAACTCGGAATCACCACGGTGGCCGCGCCGCACAAAATCGCGCGCGCCATCGACGACACTGGCCAGGACGTCACCGACATTGTCAGCACGCTCGACGGACGAGCGTTGGCCAGTTTTGGCCGCGGCCAGTATCAGGGCATAACACGCGATCATTATCTTGAAGTCGACCTCGGGGACGACGCGCCGAAAAGCGGCCCCCTGTTTTTGATTGCGCAGGGATCGATTCACGATACAGAATCATCGGTGAATGTGGCCATTACGCAGGGGAGTCGCTGGCGCGCGCATGGGCTGAGCGTCGAGGTGCCGGACGGGCATGGCGGCTGGGTTACGGCGCAGGACAACCTGGGTTTTCCCGCCGGGCGGAAGAAAACGATTCTCTTCAATCTGACGAATGTCTTTCGACCTGCCACTCCGCGTCGCCTACGGCTGCGAACTAATCTTGAAATTTACTGGGATGCTATTCAGTGGGCGCGGGGAGCTGCAGATACTCCGTTGAAGACGGCAACGCTGAATCCCACTGTCGCAGATCTGCATTATCGCGGATACTCCGTCATGCATATGCCGGCAGCCGCACGCGCACCCGAGGTGCCCGATTACAACCAGATTGAGGGAACCAAGCAGCGCTGGCGCGATCTGATCGGCTACTACACACGCTACGGCGATGTGCGCGAACTTATCAACCACATCGACGACCGGTACGTGATTGTGAATTCAGGGGATGAGTTGTCGCTGCGCTTCGCCGAACAACCGGCTCCGCCCGCAGGCTGGGTGCGCGACTTCGTAATCGTTGGCGACGGGTGGATCAAAGACGGCGATTACAACTCGACTTTCTCGAAGACAGTATTGCCCCTGCCCTACCACGCGAAAAATGAGTACACGACCCGGCCCGGCAAATTGGAGGATGAGTGGGTGTATCAGCATCATCCCGACGATTGGAAAACGTATCACACCCGCTATGTCACGCCTGAAGTTTTCCAAAACGCGTTGAGGGACGAGACCGGCAAATGACGGGCAATCGGATCGCGCGGGTTCTGGTCGGCCTCCTTTTCATAGCGCTATTGGCTACTCCTTTGGCCATTAAGCGGATGTCGGCCGGGCGGGATGCCGATCGGGCGAAGATCGATGCGAAGACGGCCCTGGCGCGACATGGCTTCTATCTGGAAGAAGTCTCTCATGCCGCCGGCATCAATTTTGTTCATCGGTCTCCTCAGTTGGATTCCAAGCTCGATCCCATTATGCCCGAGGTTGCATCGATGGGCGCATCGGTGTCGATCGTCGATTTCGATCGCGACGGCTGGCCTGACATCTACGTCACCAATAGCGCGATCGGGAGCAAGAATGCACTCTACCGGAACATGCACGACGGCACCTTCAGAGACGTGGCCGGCGAGCTGGGCGTTGCCGATGTCAACCAGACCGGCACCGGAGTTTCAACCGGCGCGGTCTGGGGGGATTTCGACAATGATGGATATGAAGACTTGTTCCTGATCAAGTGGGGACGTCCAGAGTTGTTTCACAACGACCATGGCCACGGCTTCACGCGCGTAACGGAGCAAGCTGGATTGCCGTCGTGGATCAATGCGAACACGGCGATCTGGTTCGATTTCGACGGCGACGGGCTTCTGGACCTTTTCGTCGGCGGCTACTACTCCGAAGACATTGATCTTTGGCATCTCACGACGACGCGCATCATGCCCGACAGTTTTGAGTACGCCAAGAACGGCGGGCGAAAGTATTTGTTTCACAATCTCGGTAACGGCAAATTTGAAGACGTCAGCGCAAAAGTTGGAATCGAGAGCCGGCGCTGGGCATTGGCGGCTGCCGCGGCGGATCTGCGCGGGAGTGGCCATCCCGATTTGTTTGTTTCGAATGATTACGGAGTGTCGGAGCTTTACTTCAACGACGGTAAACGCTTCCACGAAGTTGGCCAGCAGACGGGCGTCGGCTTCGCTCCGAAGAGCGGGATGAACGCCGCGTTTGGCGACATTCTCAATCAAGGCCGATACGCGGTCTACGTTTCCAACATTTCCGAGGACGGCATCCTCATTCAAGGGAACAATCTGTGGGTCCCGAAGGAAGGTACTGCTGGCGACACCATCAAGTATCAGAACTTGGCGCGGGACTTTGGCGTGGAACTTGGGGGATGGAGTTTTGGCGCGCAGTTTGGCGATTTCAATAACGACGGAACGCTGGACCTGTATCTTACAAATGGTTACATCTCTCTCGACCGGAACCGGAGTTATTGGTACGACTTTTCCAAGGTAGCGGGGGGAAACAGTACCATCATCGGCGATGCAAAGAACTGGCCGGCATTTGAAGGGCGCAGTTTGTCGGGCTATCAAAACAAGCGGGTCTGGCTCAACGATGGCGCCGGGAAGTTTGTCGATGTTGCCCAGGCGGTCGGCGCTACGGATCGGTATGACGGACGTGCCGTGGCGCTGGTGGATTTGTGGAATCGTGGCGTGCTCGATGTGGTTGTGGCCAATCAAAACGGGCCGCTGCTGCTTTATAAGAACACGGTAGCACCTGAGAACCAGTGGATTGAATTTGAATTGGAAGGGACGGCCAGTAACCGCAGCGCTATCGGCGCCCAAGTTATCCTGTTTTGGAACGGTCAGCAGCAGGTGCAAGAGGTTTCCGGCGGCAGCGGTTTTGCAGCGCAGAATGATCGGCGGCTGCATTTCGGGTTAGGCAGGAAGCCGCATATCGAGAAGGCTATCATTCGCTGGCCCTCGGGCAAGGTGCAAACAATCGATCAGCCTGCCGCCGGCCAGTTGCACAAGATTAAGGAGGCAGTATGAGTCAGACGAGCCTTCCCGTGCTGCCGCCGCCGCGGGCGCCAGTCCAGCCGAAACCGCTGTTCAGAATCGACAGCCGCTATATCGCGCCGGCATTCATCACTTGCATTCTGCTGGCGGGCCATTTGTCATTCGGCATTCTCGAGAGCTATCAAAAGACGCTGCTGGCGATCGTTACGAGCATTGCGTTCGAGTTGGTGCTGGGGCGAATGTTTTTTCACAAATGGTTGCACCCCGCCAGCGCTTATATCACCGGCATCAGCGTCGGCATTCTGGTTCGCTCGCCGGCCTTCTGGCCATATGCACTGTGCAGCGCGATCTCGATCACCTCAAAATACGTGTTGCGGGTGAAGGGCCACCACCTCTGGAATCCTTCGAACTTCGGCATTTCCCTGATGCTGTTGCTGGCGCCTGAGACGGTAGCCAGCTTGAGCATTCAGTGGGGCAATTTTCTATGGCCCATGCTGATTATCTGGGCGCTTGGATCGGTGATCATTTGGCGCCTGCGGCGTTTTCATATTACCGGGATTTATGTGGTCTCATTCGTTGCGTTCGCGTTTCTGAGAAGCTGGATGACGGGAAACCCATGGCAGTCGGAGATTGCACCCATTACCGGTCCCATGTATCAGCTGTTCATCTTCTTCATGATTACCGATCCCAAGACTACGGTGCGATCGAAGCGAGGCCAATGCCTGGTCGTGTTCCTGGTGGCCCTATTAGAAATGGTGCTGCGACTGCGCCAGGTTGTTTACGCGCCTTTTTATGCGCTCTTCATCGTGGGGCCATTCGCCATGCTTCTCGAGATTTGGCTGGATTCGCGCCGCCCCCGCCCTGCCAAGCAAACGGTGGCGCAGTGATCGTTGGCGAAAGCGGCTTTCCCTTTCTGCTACCACGATGCCAAGTCGTCTGCTGTTTGCTGCTGGTTGCGATCATTGGATTATCCG
>Ga0209420_1001466_pt1 | contig 11155 bp, 9 predicted proteins | sample BlaSpr_A8_OM1_O1_FD_187972 | JGI IMG/M metagenome (GOLD analysis project Ga0209420, IMG submission 187972) | Forest soil microbial communities from Thunder Bay, Ontario, Canada - Black Spruce, Ontario site 2_A8_OM1_O1 (SPAdes) (version 2) | ecosystem: Environmental > Terrestrial > Soil > Boreal...
CCGGCCCGCCAGCTCCAGCTCTTACACAGCCGAGCAGCGACACAGCACACACAGGCCCAACCAACAAGCGGCCAGCAGAACCAAGGGAGCACCAGACATGCAACAACCAAAGACAGCCGGGGCCGCAATCACCGCGATCCTCACACTCACCGCGCTACTCAGCGCCCTAACAGCCACCACCGCCGCAGCCGCACAACCCGAATTCTTACCCGGGACAGCAGGAACAAAGTTCACCAGCAAGAGCGGCTCACGCAAGCTCGAAGCAGAAGGAGCGCCCACGATCGAATGCAAAGAAGGCGAGGACGAAGGCGTACTGCTCAGCAGCACCGAATCATTAGTCACCATCGACTTCTTAGGATGCAAAATCCTCGGTCTCGTCGGCGCGCACTCGTTAGGCGACAAAACCGAAGTCATATTAGTCCACGGCAACCTATTACTCTGCTACATCAACAAAGAAAAATCAGAAATAGGCGCCGCCCTCCACATCCAACCCGTCCACTTAGAAGCCGCCAAAGAATTAATCTTAATAGAAGGCATCGCCATCGGCAAAATCACACCCTACAAATCGAAGAAGTTAGCGTTCTTAATATCCTGGAAATCGAGTGGCTCGACGCAGGAAGTCAAAAAATGTGAAGGCAGCACCACCGAAGAAACCCTAACGTCAAAGACGAACGGCGGAACCGCCGTCAAAGCCGGTGAGAACACCGAAGACACAATCGGCTTCTTAGTAACCGAACAAGAAATCATGGAATAGCCGACCAAACCAGCAGCACCAGACACGACATAGAGTAAAAGATGGGTGTTGTAGGGCGGCCGGGGACACACCACCGCCCTACAGCACCACCAACAGCACCTAACACCCGGCCCGCCAGCTCCAGCTCTTACACAGCCGAGCAGCGACACAGCAGACACAGGCCCAATCAACAAGCGGCCAGCAGAACCAAGGGAGCACCAGACATGCAACAACCCACCACACTCAGAGCCGCGATAACCACGATCCTCAGACTCACCGCGCTACTCAGCGCCCTAGCAGCCACCACAGCATAGCCGAGGAGGCGTAGGGCGGACCGAGTTTTGCAGCACTGCAATTTCGGATCGTCGCAGAGGTCATTTTCGACTTCAGCCATAGAAGCGTGCGATAACCTGCAACTGACTGAAGACGTCGTGGGTTGCGAACAGCATGATGACCGCCGCACCAACAATCGGGCCCCACCGGCGACCCCCGCCTCGGGCGGCCAGCGTTAGCGCTCCAGCGAGCAGGGGAAGCATCGGCAGCAGATATCGCACCTGCCCATATTCCGCGTCGATGCGTGGGAACGTCAGGTAGGAGTCCGCGCCGATCAACACCAGCAGCCCAACGCACATGGCGCAATACACGGCCAGCTCGGCGGCACGGGCGCGCAGCGCACCAGCGCTCGCGACCACGGCGCGAAGGCAAAGACCCGCGAACAACACGGCTGGAATCAGGGCGACCTCATAGACCCACGCCGGGAAGGTCGTGTCGAGCCAGCCATACAACCCCACATACCAGTTGAACCAGATCTGGCGCGCCGTGAAGATGCCGGGGAAGTCGTCGTGCATGCCTGGCAACCTCGGCAGATACAGCTGCCAGATGTAGCTCAGCTCCTGCAGTGGCGATCCATGCGTTGTGGCGACTCCCCGCGAGACGATGCCCAGCGTCCGCGCGCCCGACGCGATGTGCACCAGGGCATACGCAAGCACCGGACTGATCGCAATGGCGGCCGCGAGGGCGAAGGACACATACGCGGTCGGCCCCCGCCTGCGCGCCTCTCGTACGCTCAGCAGCGCGAGGCCCAGGAGCGCCCCCGGTGCGATGCCGATGAAGTTGAGCTTGGTCAGCAGTCCGACCGCGATCAGGGCGCCGAGCACGAGCGCATGCCCTCGCGTCATGCCGCGTCGAAAGGCACGCGCAAGGCAGTAGAAGAGCGCTGCCGTGACCGCAAACAGCATCGAGTCCGGGTTGACCGCGCCTGACTCGAAGCCCAGCAGTGGCACGAGCGCCACGCCGAGCCCTCCCACAGTCCAGGCCCACGGGACGCGCGGCAGGGCCTCACGCACGAACAGGAACGCAAACAGCGCCGTCAGTCCCCCCATCACGGCCGACAGAAGCCTCATCAACTCGACGCGGTCGAGCAACGTGCCGCCCGCCCCCAGCGCGTAGGGAATCGCCTGCAGGGCATAGTAGAGGGGTGGCTGCGCCGCGGCGGCACCCGCGTATGAGCCGCCTTTCTCGGGCGAGCTCTTGCCCAGCTGGAGATCCTGCTCGAGCGTTTCCTGCTGCGCTTGCGTGGATATCGTCTGATTCTCAGGTCGCTTGGCCACCGTCTGAAGGTGGACTCCTTCAAGTGCGATCGCCTCTTCGAACGACAGCGACCCGGTGCGTGTAGGCAAGCGCCCCGTTTCGGCCAGGTACCTGACATACGCCACGTGCACAGGTTCGTCGGGAGACTCGAACGGCGGCGTGATGACCGACCAGCAGACCGCGTTGACGCATGCAACGCCAGCGCACAGCCACGCAGTCGAGGGAATTCGCCGCAGTGCCCCCGTGAGCGATCTTCGCGTTCGTCGCGCAGAGCTCGATGTGGGATCGGCGCCACTGGTTCCCAGGCCCCTGACGATCACGCGCGCGCACGCGAGGACGATGCCGCCCATCAGCGCCGCGACGAGAAGCACGCTCCACGTGCCGCCGGCGGCATGGCCGAGGCCCATGCGACGGGCCACCATGGGCGCAAGCGACCACCAGGACGATCGACCGGGCCGCAGGTATTCGACACGGATGCGCCCCGGCAGCGGCCCGCTCGGGCCCTGCGCGGCGAGCGCTCCGGTCGCCGATTCACCCTCTAGTTCGACCGATTCGTATCCGTTTAGCCAAAGCGCGAAGCAGAGAGTCACGCCAGACCTCTGCGTGGCCAGCGGATGGACCGGTATCGTGACCGCGCCACTGGTCCATCCCTGCCCCCGTTCTCCATCGGCGATCACGCGCCCGGCGGAGTACACCGCGAGCGTGACCCTCGGGCCAAGGAACGCATACATCGGTAGTCGAATGGCCGAGGTGCCTCGCGGGAGCACTTCAGCCGATTGACATGCCTGTGCCCGGTGCCGGACGGTGGCGATGGTCGCTTCTTCGACTGTGTTGACGCGAGCGATCGAGAGAGGCGCCTGCGAGAGCGTCATCGCGATGGCTGCGGCGCCGACCAGCAGCCCGACGAGGAGGGCGATCTTGAAGCGCCCATCGGTACCCGCTCGCGCGCTGCTCAGCGCTCGTCGGCGCACCTATGTGGGCGCTTTCGCATGAACGTGCGCGATCGCAGCCTGAAAGGCGTCCTCCCAGTCCTGTACATGGTTGTCGATCGCCTGTACCTTCGCCCACTTCAACGCGCGCTTCGCCAGTCGCCTGCGTCTGCGCGCATTGCGGACCAGCTCATCGATCGCGGCGAACCAGTCGTCGTCGCCGACCAGCACGCCACCCTGGCGCTCGCCCAGCCCGCGATAGGGCCCCACCGGGGACGCCAGCCACGCGGTCGCGCCCGAGCCGTACTCCTTGAGCTTTACGTTCGACCGCGAGTGATTGAAGGGGATGTCGGCCAGCGGGGCCAGACCGATGTCCATCCTGCTGGTGACCTTCAACAGTTGCGGGTAGGGAACTTCGACGATGTGCTCGTAGCGGTCGGCAGGCAGCGCAAGGCGCACCCCCACCGTCAGCACGCGAACATCGTCGTGGGTCTCCAGCACGCGCTTGAGCGCCTTTATGAGCGGGATCCGCTCGAGGTCCACGCGATGCTCGCGTCCGGCTACCCAGCCCACCACGATGCCGTCGTGGCGCGAGCCCGCCCCGAACCCGAACATCGACCGCTCGATGCGGTTCTCGATCACCGCCACGTTCTCGACGCCAGCACTCCGGTAGATCTCCGCCAACACCCCGCTCGGAGTGGTTGTCAGATCCGACGCGGCCGCCGCCTTGAGCATCTCGCGAAAGAGCGCGTTGTTGTAGCGATGTCCTGCAAGCCCGGAGCCGCCATCGCTGACCTGCGCGGCCGCGAAGTTGTCGTCGTTGTCGAAGGTCACCGCTACGCCGCGCTCGGACAGCCCGCGCAGGTCGCCCCTGCGCCCGACACGCCGGTAGCAGTGGACCAAATCGCAACTGGACAACTCCCGCAACGGCACGTCATCGCCGAAGCGGGCCGGCCACAGCACATCGTGGCCACGCCGCTGCAGCGCGCGCATGGGCACGATGGCGCGGTAGTACGCGTTGTTCGTCGGCTCACAGATGAAGCTCAGCCTCACCGCATCTCCAATCGCATCACCTCGAAGGCGCGGCCGGCAACCATGAGCACCCACCCGATCGCGCGCTTTGTCAGACGCTCATCCCGTCAGCGCGCAAGACGTCAGGCCGGCGGCCGTCGCTGCGGCGATCAGCTCTCGATGCATCGCTGCTTTCGACTTCGCGAGCGCGCGAATGGCCGCGGCGTCTTTGGCTTTCGCGACGCGAGCGAGATCGGCGAGTTCCAGCGCGAGCGTCCTTCGATACGCGATGATCTTCTGCAGGCCGCCAGCAATCGTCGCCGGCGGCGTGAGCTGGCTCAGTTCAGCTACCACCTTTTGCTCGCGGACCGCGCGGGCGGGAGCGAACCGCACGATTTCGGGGATGCTCGAGTTCGCCGGCTTGTCGGCCGCGAATTCTGCGCTCATACGCTGGCATATCGCGTCGGCCTCCGCGACCAGCTGCACCCTGGAGGCAGCGTGCCCGTGCGAGTCGGTCGAGCTGGTGTTGGACGAGCCGCCGCATCCAGTTACGACGAGTGTGACTGCGATGAGCGCAAGTGGCCGGAGCGATTTCATGAGGCGCACTATCTCCCGAGTCCGGGCGTCGAGTCAAGGCAAAGCGTGCCATTGTCTCTCACTTAAGTCGGCGAGCGCGTGCCGCGCACGCCCGACATCGTGGCAGCGGGCACAGTGCCAATCGAGCTGGAGACATTTGCGGAGATCGCTTGGCATGCAACTGGACGCGAAGTAAGTTTGCCTGCAGTCTGAACCCACAAGTCGCAGGCAAGCCACGAGGAGAGCGCATGCAACACGCAGCTAAGGTCGTCAAGGGCTCGTTGCTCGTGGGGGCGCTCGCGCTTGCGGGCTGCAGCAATACCGGCGTGTCGAACACACCCACGACCAAATCTGTCGCGAGCATCTCCGTTGCCAGCCCCGCGATAGACGGGGTCTCGATCCCGGCGCGCTACACCTGTGACGGCGGCGACGTCTCTCCCCCCTTGGAATGGGGAAAGGTGCCGATCGGGACCAAGAGCCTCCTCCTGTTCGCCGTCGGCTTGACGCCGGAGCCCTCCACGCACACATTCGAGCTATCGGTCGGGTGGGCCGTCGCCGGCCTGAATCCCAAGTTGCACAAAATCGCCGCCGGCCGCCTGCCGGCCGGCACCTTTCTCGGCGTGAACAGCCTCGGCAAGCAGGACTACTCCCTCTGCCCGCCAAAGGGGCCTCAGGTCGAGTACCAGTTCGAACTGTACGGGCTGCCGGCCACCGAGAAGGTGGCGCCGAACTTTGGCGGGCTGGCAGTAGTCCGGGAACTACAAGCCGCCAACTCGCCCATCAACGCACGTGGTTTCCTGAGCACCGCCTACAAACGCCGATAGGTACTTCTCTTGGCGTGCGCCGCCCGCGCTCAGCCATAGAACCGCGCGACGACCTGCAGCTGACTGAAGACGTCGTGGGCCAGGAACAGCATGATGATCGCCGCGCCGACGATCGGAGCCCAGCGCCGACCCGCGCCCCTGGCGGCCAAAGCAAGCACGACGCCAAGGAGCGGAAGCAGCGGAAGCAGGTATCGAACCTGCCCGTATTCCGCGTCGACGCTCGGAAAGCCACGATAGGAGTCGGCCCCGATGAGCACCATCAGACCGGCGCACATCGCCCCGTAGACCACGAGCTCGCCGGCACGCGCACGCAGCGCCGGGGCGCTGGCGATCACTTCGCGTAGGCAAAGGCCCGCGATCGCGCCCGCGGGAATCAACGCGAGGTCATAGACCCAACCTGGAAAGGTCGTGTCGAGCCAGCCATATAGCCCGACGTACCAGTCAAACCAGATCTGCCGAGCGGTCAGGACGCCGGCGAAGTCGTCGTGCGTCCCCGGCAACGCCGGCAGGTACAGCTGCCAGATATAGCTCGCCTCGCTCCAGAGGGACCCGCTGGTGGTGCGGATCCCTCGTGAGACGATGCCCAGGGCCGGCGAGCCCGCCGCGACGTGGACCGCTACATAGGCCAGCACCGGGCTGACCGCCGTGGCGAGCGCAATCCCAAGAGGCACAAGCGCGCGCCGTCCTTGCGCGCGCATCTCGCGCAGGCCCAGCACAAGCAACCCCAGCAGCACGCCAGGCGCGATTCCGATGAAGTTGAGCTTGGTCATCAGGCCCACCGCGGTCAGAGCGCCCAGCGTGGCCGCCCGACCTCGTGTCAGGCCGTGTCGAAAGGCCCGCGCCAGGCAGTAGAACAGCGCGGCCGTGACCGCGTAGAGCATCGCGTCCGGGTTCACCGCTCCGGACATGAAGCCCAGCAACGGCACCAACGCGACCGCTAGCCCACCGACGGTCCAGGCCTCAGGGACGCGTGGAAGCGCCTCGCGCACGAACAGGAAGGTGAACAGCGCCGTCAGCCCACCCATGACCGCCGACAGAAGCCTCATCGCCTCGAGGCGATCCAGCAGCGTGCCGCTCGACGCCAGGCTGTAGGGGATAGCCTCGAGCGCGTAGTAGAGCGGCGGCTGGGAGGTGGCCACACCGGCGTACGCGCTGCCCCGTTCGGGCGAGTGCTCGGCTTCCAGCAGGTCGCGTTGCAGCTTCTGCTCCTGCGCTCGCGTTAAGATCGTCTGGTTCTCGGGCCGCTCGGCGACCAGCGTGTGATGGAGGTCTTCCAGCGCGATCGCCTCTTCGAATGGGAGGGACCCCATATTCGTCGTCGGCACATGCCCGGTTTCGGCCAGCTGCTTGACATAGGCCACGTGGTCAGGTTCGTCGGGAACCTGAAACGGCGGTGTGATGATCGACCAGCAGACCGCGTTTGCGCACGCCACGAGTGCGCAAACCCAGCCGAGTGCCGGTACCCGCCCCAGCGCCCTCAGCGGCGATCTCCTGCGCCTGTCGCCGATCGGCCGCCGCGTCGACGCGGCCGACACGATCTCGGTGGAACTCATCTCAGTCCTCTGAGAATCACGCGCGAACAGGCGACGACCACGCCGCCCATGAGGGCTATGACGAGCAACACGGTCCAGGTGCCGCTCGGCGCATGCCCGAGGCCCATGCGGCGTGCGACTTGCGGCCCAAGCGACCACCAAGTCGATCGACCGGGCTTCAGGTCTTCGACTCGAACGCGACCGGGAAGCGGCCCGCTGGCGACCTGTGCGGCGAGTTCCGCGGTTTCTTCTCCTGACAGATCGACCGATTCATCGCCGTTGAGGAATAGCGCGAAGCAGAGGACCAGTCCGGACCGCTCAATCGCGAGAGGATTGACCGGCACCGTGACGGCGTCGCCCGTCCACCCCGACCCGCGTTCCCCACGGGCGATGACGCGCCCGTCCGAGGAGATGGCGACGGTCACCCTGGGGCCGAGGAAGGCGTACATCCGCAAGCGAATCGCGGAGGTGCCCTGCGGCAGTACTTCGTTTGCCTGACACGCTTCTGTCCTGTCCGTGACGGCCGTGAAGGTCGTGTGTGCGTCCATATTGACCCGGGCGACAGTCGAGGGAGCCTGCGACAGTGTTGTTCCTATGGCGGCGACGCCGATGACGAGCCCGGTGCCAAGGGTGATCTTGAGACGCACATCAGTAATCGCAGGCGCACTATGCCCGGCATATTGCGCGTCGGTCAAGAGCAGCCCCGCGCGTGACCGAATCGTCGAGTCTGTATGAACTCATCAGGCGGCATTCTCGCGCAGCTGTTTCTGACTAACTACCGAGTGGCGCAGAGGGTCTTTGAGCTATACGAAGGTCACGAATTGGTTGCGTAATCGGAGACAAAGCTTGTACGTCACAGCGGCCCCGAATATGTTGAGGCGACATCGGGCCAAGAAGAGGGAAGTCCGCTTGGTCCCAGGCGAAAAGAAAGTGAGTTCCACCATGCAGAAGCGAGTCGAGGCCACACGGCCTCGCAGGTTCCAGCTGCTCGTCGCCGCCGCGATCGCAGCAGCACTCACAGCGCTGTCGGCCGGGACGGCTCTTGCCGCTACGCCGACCGGCGGGTTTGCCGTGTTCAAGTACTGTCCCGTCAGCAATCCCACAGTGGTCGACTGCACTGTGGCCACAACCGAAAGCGGCGAATTCATAGTCGGCAACAAGACCGTGCCGATTAAGCACACGATCACGTTGCAAGGCGGCCTCGCGGTGAATCCGGAAACCGGCGTCGCCACGTTCGTGGCGGCCACCAACGGCGAAACCCTGTCGAAAACACCGCAGACGGTCCCAGGCGGTCTGATCGGAATCGAAGGGCTCGGAGGCGAAGTCACCGCGACATCAGAACTTGCGGGGTCGGCCGGCTCGATCGTCCTCAACGCCGAAAACCTCTTGGAGGGATCAGGCACCGCGCTTTCGCTCCCGGTCAAGCTGAAGCTGGGCAACCCGTTCCTGGGGAACAACTGCTACGGCGGCTCCAACGCACACCCGATCACCCTCAACCTCACGACGGGCACCACGAGCCCGCCGAAACCATTCAAATCGATCACGGGTAGCCCCGGAACCACCACGGTCGAAGAAGAAGGCGAGATCGTTGTCGCTAGCGACACCTCGCTCGTCAACAACACGTTCAAGGCGCCGGGCGTCGAAGGGTGCGGGCTCGTACCCCTCCTCGTGGACCCGCTCGTCGACCTGGGCTTCGGTGTCCCAGCTGGTGAAGGGCACAACACGGCCATTCTCGACGGAACGCTGAAGCTGACCTCCGCTGAAGCGGTGAAGGCTCACACGCCCTAGCTTTAAGTTCGTCAGACCTACCGAGAGATAAGACAACAGGGACCTGGCCTTGCCAGGTCCCTGTTGCGTCTTTGCCCCACGCTTACGAGGCAGCCCCGGGGTTCACGTCCAAACAGCCACTCTGCGGGCGCAAGCGAACGTGGCGTCGCCCGCTCAAGCGATTGAGACGCTCGCCGGATGCTTGTCGATCGGCTCCCACGGATAACGCAGGCACCGCAGGGCCACCGCGATCGCCCCGCGCAACTCGACGCGCCTGATCTCATCGGGCTCCACACCCCTTATCTTCGGGTCTAGCCCACTCAGGCCGGCTCCGGCGAAGGCAATTCGCAGCGGGGTGATGAACGTGTCGCCTGTCGCCGCCAGCAATCCCCCGATGAGTATCCGGCTAGGGTCGGCGAGTCTCGCCACGTCCGCGAGGCTCACGCCGATGATCGCCGCCGCACGCCTGAGAGCGGCTCGTGCCGCCTCCCGCTCAGCCTGCTGGTTGTTCAGCAGAGCGACCAGGTCCGCAACCGTCTCGGGCGAGTCTGGTTCGCTGCCCTGCCGTTGAAGCAAGCCGACCAGCGCCTGTCCCGAGGCGACGTTCTCCACGCATAGACGCCGGCCACATCGCGGACAGCCCCGCTCGGGGGCTTCCCGGTCCGGGTCGAACTCGTAGAGAAGACGGCCGTTCTGGCTTTCCTGCTGGGGTAGCCACATGTGGCCCACCTGACCCGCGAGACCCCTCGCGCCCGTCACTGGGACTCCGTGGCAGATCATGCCCGCGTCCAGACCGTGACTGGCCTTCAAGTAGAGCAGGCTGTCTCGTCTCGCCCGACTGGCCTCAGGCGAGCCAGCAGGGTACTTCTGCAGATGCTCGCGCCAGAGTGCGCGGGCGCCGAGGTCCGCATCGCGGGCGAACCAGACCTGCAGCCGCGGGTGTATGCTTCCGCCGCTTCGCCTGGCTCGCTCGGCGAGCAGTCCCTTTAGGCTCGCGCCCAGCGGCAAGCCCGTCAGGTCCGGAGCGAACATGCCGACGACCGTTCCGTCGGGACCAACGGGATAGGGAAGTCCGATCGTGATCGCGCCGATCTCGTGCAGCGAGTAGGGGACGTGGCCATTGACCTCGCTTTCGTTGGCCTTGGCGACAGCTTCTTCGATCAGCGTCGCGATCCTGATCAGCACGGTCGAGGTGAACTGCTCGGGCTCGTCGTGACTGTTCGGTTCGGCCGGCTCGTTGCCGATCAGGTTGCCGTGGGGGTCGGCGAGACTCGCTCGGCGGTGTGCCCGGCCGACGTCCACGCCGAGCACGAGGCCCGCACTGCGTGCGAGGCGAATCCCCGCACCGGCTGCATCTTCGTGGTCCTCGATGAGCTCGAGATGGCGCAGCTCGCGCAGCGCACGGTCGACCGTCGGCAGCGACATGTGCGACACATCCGCGATCTCGCGCCGGCTCAGGCCGGCGGGGCTGTCTGCGAGCGCGCGAGCGACAACGGTCGCTCGATCGTCGCTGCTCCCATTGCCGGTGGGGCTGCTCATGTGAACCTATCGGCCTCGCACAGCTAGTGGCTGAGTACTTGGGCCGCCGGACGGCGCTTGCGCGGCCGGCCATCCGCCTGCTTCGTGACATCCTCGAGTTTGCCTGGCCGAACAATCAATCCGATCGGTCATAGCGTGCGCTTGACAGGCATTGTGATCACTTGCTACAGTCACCATTAGCGGCCACTCAATCAAGGTTGATGGCTCCGTCGCAAAAATATACGCACTCCAGGTCATCCAACGTTATCAGGTTTAATGACATGTCGGGACATCCGTTGCCCGCCGCGTCCATAAAGACCAGCGGGCTTCACAGACTGTAAGGCCATCCATCAGCAGGCTCAAGCTCGCGGCCGCTCTCGCCGCAGGCTTTTTGGCAGCCTGTCCGATCGTCGCCCAAGCACGACCCCGAGCGACCGGTGGGCCAGGGTCAGAAGTGCCTCTCCTGGGCACGTTTACGAGCAGCGCAAGCTCGCTCGCGTGGCTCGGCGAGCGCGCTCCCGCGACCGGCGAATCTGCCGCGGAGCTGGAGACGTCGGCGTGGATCTGGGTCGCTCCGGTGCCCGTGATACCCAACCAGCCGCTCGCGCCAGAACCCGTCGATCGATGTCCCGCGCCGACGAATGCCGTCGCCACGATGGGGTGCGGCCAGGGCTC
>Ga0209420_1001467_pt1 | contig 11152 bp, 11 predicted proteins | sample BlaSpr_A8_OM1_O1_FD_187972 | JGI IMG/M metagenome (GOLD analysis project Ga0209420, IMG submission 187972) | Forest soil microbial communities from Thunder Bay, Ontario, Canada - Black Spruce, Ontario site 2_A8_OM1_O1 (SPAdes) (version 2) | ecosystem: Environmental > Terrestrial > Soil > Boreal...
CAGAGTCCCACGTATGGGAGCGTATCAAATCGTTGATCCAACGCTTTCAGAACGCCGATCGAATCGTCCTAGGAACTCCAATGTGGAACTTTAGCCTGCCTTACAAGCTCAAACAATTGATTGATCTCGTAGCGCAGCGAAACTATCTGTTTACCTACGACGGTAAGCGGTACGGCCCTCTCTTGAATGTGGGAAAGGCAGTAGCCGTATATACACGCGGTTCGCGTTATCTCGAAGGTACTCCCATATCGCCCTCGTTCGACCACCAGGCGCCTTATCTCGACTTCTGGTTGCGACTTATTGGCGTTCGAGATTTTCGCAGCGTGATTGTTGACAACGCGTGGAATCGGGATCGTAGGAATCAGAAGTGAGCCTGGCGAAGGGCAAAGCAACTCTGGAGCGATTAGTTGAGTGGTTCCTTAACGAGTCTCGCCGAGGCAAGGATGGATCGACCGGCCGCCGTACTTCGATTCACAAGTCAAAAGAGAGGCAGAAATGAAAGTCGGACTTCAACAACAAACTACTCGCTCCTGGACGACGCGCCGCGACGAGAAAAAGAGACGCCTGCAACTCGTCTCATCTTTGATGAAGAGCCGGCTGCTACCGAGAGAAAAGCTGGTGGACTCTTTGGAAGCACTCATTGCGCCGGGTGATCGGATCGTGCTCGAAGGCGACAACCAGAAACAGGCTGACTTCCTTTCACGGTCTTTGGTTAAGGTCGATCCTAAGAAATTGCACGACTTGCATTTAATCATCTCCAGCATCAGCCGACCGGAGCAACTCACGCTTTTCGAGTTGGGAATCGCGAAGAAGATCGACTTTGCGTATGCAGGTCCTCAAAGTCTGCGGGTGGCTCAGTTGCTTGAAGATGGAGTCCTCGAAATCGGAGCCATTCACACATACGTTGAACTCTACGCCCGCCTGCTTGTCGACCTGGCGCCAAATGTCGTGTTGGTGTGCGCGGAACAGGCCGATCGTGACGGCAATTTGTACACCGGACCCGGCACGGAAGACACGCCGGTGATCGTTGAAGCTGCAGCGTTTCACGATGCGATCGTCATCGTCCAAGTAAACGAAGTCGTCGAAGAGCTTCCGCGGGTGGACATTCCGTCTTCATGGGTCGATGTGGTTGTCGAAGCTGACCGGCCCTTCGCAATCGAACCACTCTTCACTCGCGATCCGCGGCAAGTCACCGACCTTCAGATTCTCATGGGAATGATGGTCATTCGCGGTATTTATGAGCGCCACCAAGTGCACTCGCTCAATCACGGAATTGGATTCGATACTGGGGCGATCGAGCTTTTGCTGCCTACCTACGGCGAGTCGCTCGGACTGCGGGGCAAGATTTGTGAACATTGGGCGCTAAATCCGCACCCGACCTTGATTCCCGCAATCGAGAGTGGATGGGTGAAGAGCGTCCACTGTTTTGGAAGCGAAGTCGGAATGGAAGACTACACGCGCGCCCGTCCCGATGTTTTCTTCACAGGGCACGACGGCAGCCTGCGTTCAAACCGTGTCCTGTGCCAGCTTGCGGGCCAGTATGCCGTCGATGCATTCATTGGATCGACGCTGCGGATCGATGGCGAAGCGAATTCATCGACGGTGACCTCGGGTCGAATTGCCGGATTCGGTGGCGCGCCCAACATGGGACACGATCCTCACGGTCGCCGCCACGCGAGCCCTGCGTGGCTTGATCTAAAGACAGACCCGAGCCCCACCGCCAGAGGAAGAAAACTGGTGGTTCAAATCGTGGAGACATTCCAAAAGGGCGGCGTGCCCGCCTTCGTCGAAACTCTGGATGCGGTCGAAGTTGGCAAGAAAGCAGGCATGCCAATCGCACCGGTCATGATCTACGGCGACGACGTGAGTCATGTAGTGACCGAGGAGGGCATCGCATACCTCTACCGGGCAGAAGGCATCGAAGAGCGTCGCCGCGCTCTTGCCGCAGTGGCCGGGATCAGTCCCATCGGACTGCTCGCCAAACCTCAGGAGACAGCTCAACTTCGAAAGCGAGGCATCGTTGCTTATCCGGAGGACCTCGGGGTGCAACGCCTTCAGGCTACGCGTTCGCTTCTTGCAGCGCGAAGTATGGAGGATCTGGTTGCATGGTCCGGCGGGCTCTACAAGCCACCCGCGAAGTTCAGGAGTTGGTGAATGGGGACGAGCTTCGACGTTGCGAATGACCTTTCCAGAATGGATCTTTCCAGGACGGATCTCCTCAGGGGGGATTCCGATAGGAAGGATACGCGTCACTCATCGCGGGCGGCTGATCGATCCCGTTTGCTGGGTGCTCTTGCCTTCCAGGCATTGATCGCAGAGGTAGAGCTTACGCCGAAGCCAGGACTTGTTGACCGGCGTGGATCGGGTGCGCATCACGATTTGTCGCTCGACTTGATGAGGCTCTCTGCGACCATTCTCAAGCCGTATTTTGTGGCAATGAGTTCAACGTCGGTGGGCCGGGATGTGGATTCCAGCTTACGACAGGAGCTTGCCGCAATCGGACGCGATGCGGAAGCCATGATGTGCAAGGCCACCCACGGAAGCAACACGCACAAGGGCGCCATCTGGAGTCTTGGTCTTCTAGTCAGTGCCACATCCTGCAGCGAGGGACAAACTGCTACAGAGATAGCAGCGCTGGCGGGCGCCATCGCGAGACTTTCCGATCGGGCGCAGCCTGAGCTCATCACGCACGGTGACGCGGTGCGGAACCGCTACGGCATTTCCGGCGCGCGTGGGGAAGCGTCCGATGGTTTCCCGCATGTTATTGATGGTGGCCTTCCGACACTTCGCAAGCGACGAGAGGCTAAATGCTCCGAACGCATCTGCCGTCTCGACGCGTTGATGTGCCTGATGGCTGAGGTCAATGACAGTTGCGTCCTATATCGAGGTGGAAGGGAAGCCTTGAGTCTTGTGAAATCGGGAGCACAAGCCGTTCTCAGGGTGGGTGGATCTGGTAGCGCTCACGGGAAAAAGCTCATGCGAGACTTGGATCGCCAGCTGATCGCGAGACATATTTCGCCAGGCGGAAGTGCCGACTTGTTGGCCGCAACCATCTTTTTGGACGCAGTCGAACGACAGCAAAGTGAAATAGGCAAGGACTATGACCTAAGCAAACGGGAGGGGAGAGATGGAGCAGCTTAAATTCGATTATCCCTCGGCAAAGCGGCCCGTCGTCAAGAAGGCGCACATTGGAGTCGTCGGTTCTGGAGACATGGAAGTTCTCATGGAGCCCGCTGACGCGGGTTTCGCGCATGTCTCGGTCTTAACGAGTGTGAATGGCTTTGGTGACAGCTGGAAGGCTGTGCTGGATCGCTTTTTCTCGAAGTATGACGGCGCAGTGCGCATTGAGATCAACGATGCGGGCGCTACGCCAGGCAGCGTGATGCTCCGGCTCGAACAGGCAGTTGAGGTGGTCGAATCGTGAGCTACGCAACGGTGGTTCCGGAATTTGTCCTGCGGCAGAGCTTTGTCGAACTGGATGCCAGGGCTAGAGCCCAAAGTCTGATGGATGCAGACTCATGGCGAGAATTGATCGGGCCATTCGACCGTGTCGAGTCTCCATGGTTGCCGATGCAGGACATCCCACCGGAATCCGATGATGGCTGCATTGTCCTCAAAGGTGCGATCGCGGGGAAGCCAGCGGTGGTCATCGCGCTCGAAGGAAAATTCCAGGGTGGCAGTATGGGCGAAGTGTCGGGCGCAAAGATGACCGCAGCCCTCGATCTTGCGGCTAAGGATTCGCAAAATGGGAAGACGACAACCGCTGTGTTGCTGCTTGAAACGGGCGGTGTGCGTCTGCAGGAAGCCAACCTCGGACTTGGTGTGATCGCCGAAGTAATGGCATCTATGCTTGCCCTGCGTGAACATGCACCGGTGATTACGGTGATTGCCGGCACGGTCGGATGTTTTGGGGGGATGGCGATAGCTGCAGCCCTTTCGAGCTACATCTTAATGACCCGAGAGGCCCGCCTTGGTTTGAACGGCCCTGAGGTGATCGAGCAAGAGTCTGGAATCGAGGAGTTTGATTCCTCCGACCGTGCGTTGATCTGGGCGATCAACGGTGGTGAACAGCGTGTCGGCATGGGAGTCGCCGATGAGCTCGTCCTGGACGACGCACCGACAATTGCGGCAGCATTGCGGCGTTGCCTAACAACTGGTCTGCCGCAAGTCCATCGCAGCCAGCAGGTCCAGTTTTATCGTGAGTGCGTTGCGGCGCTCGACACGCTCCAGCAGATCGATCCATTCAGACTGAGGAAGAGTTGGAAACAAGGGACAGAGGGAGAAGTCACGCGATGAGCACGAAAATAGGACTTCGGGGCAAGGCGTGGTTCCAAGCGTTCACTGGGAAAAATTCTCCGATGGCAGGAGATCCGGGCTCTGTGCTTACGGCTGATGCTCAGCTCGGTGAAGACATGGCGCGATTTCTTTGCATAGTACCGAACCCAGGAGCTCGCTTTCCCTGTGCGCGGCGCGGAGAAGTCGGACTTGAAGAATCTTACACGCTGGCGACGCGTGTACGCGAAGCAATCGAGCAGGACAAGAACGGCAGGAAGCGTCCGATCGTCGCCATTGTGGACTTAAAGAGCCAGGCTTACGGGCGCCGCGAGGAGACAGCCGCTATCTTTCTGGCCTGTGCGGCTGCTGCGGACGCTTATGCGACCGCGAGGATGAAAGGGCACCCCGTGATCGCGCTCGTGATGGGAAATGCTATCTCCGGAGGGTTTCTGACACATGGTTACCAAGCCAACCGCATCCTTGCCTTTGACGATGCCGACGTGATCATTCATGCCATGCACAGGGAAGCGGCTGCGCGAATCACGCTGCGAACCGTCGCGGAATTGGACATCCTGGGGCGCAAGATAGCACTGCTGTCATATGACATTCACGATTACGCGAAGCTCGGTCTACTGCATAAGCTGCTTCACGTTCAAGATCCGGACAATCCCTCAAAGACCACCGTCTCCCAGGTGCAGAAGGAACTCATCGACGCTATCGCAGACGCACGCGCTGGAACGGGAGACCTCAGCAATCGGCTGACCTCCGAGGGTGCGCGTGAAATGCGTAAGGCAAGCCTGGCCGCACGCGCACTCATGGAAGAGCAGTGGGTGAAAGGCTGAGGACATTGGAATGACAAAAGTTCTCGCAGACGCTTTGGTGCCGATCTTCGCCGGCTTGCTCATTGGCTACTTGGCCGGACTCTGGCGCAGGATGGACAATCAAAACGTGCGAACGCTGATCACCTTTGTCATGAGCTTCGCTGTCCCCTGTTCGCTGTTTATGTCCATCGCCCGGACTCCGCGGGCGGAGTTAAGAGAACAAGCTGGAGCGGCCCTCGTGCTTGCAATTGTCTACGCCGTTCTGTACGCACTCACCTTCTTGTGGGCTCGTTCCAGCCAAAAACTGGGCACTTCGGAGAGTGCAGACCTGGCGCTGACGGTCAGTTTTCCAAATTCGGCCGCGGTGGGACTGGCACTACTCGTCTCGGTCTTCGGGCCAAAATCCCTAGTCACGGTAGCAACCTCCATTGCTCTGGGTTCCATAACTATTTCCGCGATCACCCTGGCGATTCTCGAAGCGGAACGGGAGCCTTCTGGCGAGGGACTTTCATTTCGGCACTTTGCTATTTCTCTGCTCCATTCTGGTAAGAACCCAATTGTCTGGGCGCCGCTACTCGGGCTTGTGTTCTCTTGTGCAGGATTGCAACTCCCTTCTTACGTGAATCGGTCTCTTGCAGTGATGGGATCGGCGTCGGCTGGCGCTGCTCTCGTACTCACCGGTCTGGTTGTTTCGGCTCAGAAGTTCGAATTCGGCAGCAACACGGTGGTTGCAGTTTTTCTCAAGAATCTGCTGCAACCGGGACTCGCTCTCGGAGCCGCGATGCTGATTCACCTTTCGTTGGACCAGACGCGTTACGTCACGCTGATCAGCGCCATACCCTGCGGATTCTTCGGAATCGTCTTCGGCAAGGGCTATAACGCAAATCCGAAACTCGCAAGTTCTGGCCTGATCGCGTCGTACGTTCTTGGTGTGGCCACTCTGGCTGTATGGATCGTGGTGGTAAACCGTCTTTGATTGAAGTGAGTGATGGATGAATCTCTCCGAAATCGGCGACCCGCAGGTACATGATCTGCTTCGAATCGACCCGGATTGCGTCACGGCATGTTCCGTAGCTCAGCCATCCTCGGTGAGAGCGTCGCTCGTTGCCTGCCCGTGGGTAGTTCTTCGCCGCACTCAAGCTCCTGTTGGCCAGCTAGCAGTCGGCATTCGAGGAGCCACTCGAAGCGAGCGCTGGGGAGGGTTCTGTGCGAAGGGGCTGATCAGCGAAATCGTTCGGCCCGCGGAACTGCTTGTTCTCGCTCGATCCTCAACTTATATCAAGCGGCCACCGGCATTCGCAGCGTTACAACAGGTCATCGAAAGCTGGCGCGATCTCACACTGCTATGGGGACCCACTGGAAGCGTTGGATTTGAGTTAGCCACCGGGCGCCCGGTCACAACCGAAACGAGCGATCTTGATATCGCGATCTGGGCCCCGCAACGGATCGTCGTGGCGCAGGCGCGATTTTTATGGGACCGTGTGACAGGGCTGCAAACGAAGGTGGACGTTCGCGTGGAGACTTCAGAATGCGGTTTTTCCCTCGAGGAGTACGTTCGCACGTCGTCTGGGCGGATACTCTTGCATTACCCGCACGGCCTCAGGTTCGGCGATGATCCATGGAATGAGCTGTCGAACCGTGAAGTGACCATCTTATGAGTGTGGCATTTATCTTTCCTGGACAGGGTTCGCAGTCACCCGGAATGCTGCACCACCTCCTCGATCATCCCGCGGTGGTCCGCACGCTCGACGAAATCAGCGCAGTGCTTCATTCCGACGCGCGCAACCTCGACAGTGAACAAGCCCTCAAATCTGATGTCTCCGTGCAGCTCGCACTGCTCGCGGCAGGAGTTGCTACGGCGCGCGCGCTCATGGAGCAACACCTCAATCCTGCGGCAGTTTCCGGTCTCTCCGTCGGAGCATTTGCCGCTGCTGTTACTGCTGGTGTCTTGTCGTTGCAGAATGCGGCTGAGTTGGTAAGGCTGCGGGCGGAGCAGATGATGAAACTCTATCCGAGCGGTTACGGTCTCTCCGCGATTGTAGGGCTGAATGAGTTCCAGCTAACGAAAATCGTGCAGGCTGTGACTTCGGTCCAGAACCCGGTCTTCGTTGGAAACATCAATGCGCCGCGCCAGATTGTGATTGCCGGTTCGAACGAGGGGATGGATCGTGCATTGGAGGAGGCTCGGCGCCAGGGCGCCAGCAAGGCAGTGCGATTGCATGTTCCTGTTCCGTCGCACTGCCCTTTGCTCCAGCCTGTTGCGGATCTCCTGGGAAAGCGAATGTCCTCCGTGAATCTGACAACGCCGCGAATGACTTACATCGGAAATGTGAACGCGCGGGCCATGCGCACCAAGGAGATGGTTGGGCGCGATCTGGTAACCAACATTGCGCACCGCGTCCGCTGGCACGATGCTACAACAGTACTCAAGGAATTGGGCTGTAACCTTTTTCTTGAGATGCCCCCGGGATATACTCTCAGCGATCTCGCCGAAGAGAACCTCCCCGGTATCAAATCCGTTCCCGTCGAGGCGAGTGTATTGTCCAGAGTTTTGCGTTTAGCCCACCAGGAGGAAGCAAGTACATTAGAGGCTGCTCGCAACTGATAAACGCTGAGGAGGGATCATGACCAGACCCGGTTCTGAGAGCTTAGCCTCGATCGGGTGCCCGACATCAGATGCTTAGTCTTAGTGTCGAGGCGAATCGATTTCGCGCCGCGGTTTGCAGGTTTCCGCTGCCCGCACTTTTTACCCGCAGTTGCCCGGCACAAGTCTGTAATCGGACGAATGAAATCTCGCTGACTCCCCAGAAGGTCGCCTCAACGGAAGTGAGCCGTGTTGAAACCTCTGGAGTTGGACGGAAGTCAGTGGAGTTCCGCTATCTTAGGCAATTGCGATGTGCTCCATCCTCCTCCCAGGGCTTTGACCAGCAATACGCTGGCGTCCATGCGACGCCTCAGGATGTCGACATCGTTTCGTTCATTTTGCAGCGTGATCGTTTGCGCCGTGAGAACCTGAAGGTAAGGGTCTGCTCCGCCAATGTACCGATCGGTGAAAATCTGCAGCGATTCTTGCGCGGAGGCCGTCGCTTCATTTTGTTGCTGAGCTTCCTGGCTGAGGATCCGCAGGGCGGCCAGATTATCTTCGATTTGCTGAAAAGCCGTGAGTGTGCTCTCGCGATAGTTGGCGACGGTGGCGTCATAGTTGGCGAGGGCGGCGGTTGAAGTCGCGCGGCGGCGGCCACCATCAAAAAGAGTTTCCGCCACCTGCGGTCCGACGGCCCAGAAGCGGCTTGGCCAGGTAAACCAGTTGGTGATGGAATCACCTTCGAGGCCCGCAGACGCTCCCAGTGTGATGGTTGGGTAATATGCGGCCCGCGCAATTCCAATCTGATCGTTAGCCTCGGCGACTCGACGCTCAGCAGCGGCGATGTCTGGCCGGCGCTCGAGAAGTTGTGAAGGCAACCCGGCGGAGATATCCGGAGGAGCCAAATTGAGCGGCGATGCAGGCAGGCTGAACGCTGCCGGCGGCTTGCCTATCAAAATGGCGATGGCATGTTCGAACTGCGCCCGTTGCACGGCAACATCCGTATCCTGCACCATGGTGGTTTGGAGTTGCGTTTGAGCCTGTGCTACGTCGGACTTCGGAGCGGCGCCTCCCTCGAAGCGATTCACGGTGAGCTGCAAAGCATCCTGATAGGTTTTCACGGTGTCGTCGAGAAGTTTTTTCTGAGCATCCGCGCTTCGCAATTCGAAATAGTCGTAGGCCAGTTCAGCATGCAGACTCAGGTTGACAGTTGCGAGATCGCCCGCGGTCGCCTGGGCTTCTTCCCGCGAAGCAGACACAGTTCGGCGTATGCGCCCCCAAACATCCAGTTCGTAAGAAAGATCGAAAGGCAGCACAAAATCACCCGTGCTCCCGCTAGGTGAAAGATAAGGTGTGTTGTGCGAGTCATGAAGTGATTCGATGCCCGGCGATGTGGAAATAGTCGGAAATTGCGCAGCCCGATTGAAGTGAACCACCGCCCGCGCTTCCACGAATCGAGCGTTGGCCGCCTTCAAGTCCTGGTTCGATACCGTGAGTTCACTCTCCAGTGCGTTCAACTGCGGATCGCCGAAAATCTCCCACCACTTCCCACGCAGTAGTTGATCGCTCGGCTGCGCCGGTTTCCAGCCGTCCGTTTCCTTGAACGCGTCTACGGGCGCGGTCGGCACGTTAGGCCGTGCATATTTCGGGCCTACTGTGCAGCCCGCGAGCAGCATTGTTGCAAATAAGAGAAGAATTAGTGTGAGGTGCTTCATTTTACTGTTCCTCCCATTTTCGAACCACTGATCTCGACGGCCGTGCCACTCGTCAGCGAGTCCGAGGGACTGAGAATTACATCGTCGGTTGGTTGCAAGCCGGAAAGTATCTCCATGCTGTCGCCATAGTCGTGGCCGGGCGTCACCCGGACCAACTCGGCTTTTCCATCGCGCACCACACCGACCTGCAACCCTTCTCTGCGGAAAAGCAGTGCATTCGCAGGAACCACTAGCGAACGCATGCTCTCCGGCATTTTCAAATGAACCTGAACGTATGCGCCCGGCTTGAGACGCCCACCAGCGTTCACCACATCCACTTCGACCAGCAAGGTTCGCGAGGCCTGATCGATCGAATCGGAGTTGCGAACCAAAGTACCGTGGAACGTCTCTCCGGGATATTCATCGAGCATCAGATCTGCCGGCGCGCCCGACTGTGCGGCGACCGAGTAAACCTCTGGGACTGCGACGTAGACGCGCAGTTTGCTGATGGAAGCGATATGGAACAACTCTTTGGGTGCGTTCGCGCCGGCGTCGATCAGCGCCCCTATGTCCGTCTCACGAGCCGTGATGATTCCATCGAATGGCGCGTACACTTTCTCGTAGGACTGCAGTTGTTCGAGCCGCGCGACATTGGCCTGATTCGACTGAACCGTCGCTTCGTTGGCAGCATTGCCGTTGACCGCATTGTCCCGCTCCTGAGTAGAGATTGAATGTGTCTTCAGAAGGTTCTCGTCTCGCGCCGCGGTGATTTGCGAAAGGTTAAGGTTCGCTTCGGCTGTGGCCAACTCCGCGCGCGCCTGGCGCAATTGCTGATCGAGTTCCGGAGTTTCGATTTCTGCCAGCAGCTGCCCTTTGCTGACGCGGGCGCCGATGTCGACATACCACACTTTGAGATATCCGTTTGTCCTGGCATAGATAGGAGAGTCAATGAATGCCTGTGTATTGCCCGGCAACACCAGTTCCTGAGCGCGATCTCCAGGTTGCGGATGCACGACGTTCACGCTCGGAATTGCGGCCTGAAAAGTTGCTTGTTGCAGCCGAGTCTCAGCTGCGACTCGAGAATGAATGCCAAAGATAATTACAATCGCGACCACGAGCCCCGTCGCGCCAAGAACAATGAGGCCACTTCTCGAAAACTTCCCTATCGGAGGTTTCGTTTCGGAGACCTCTGCTGGACTCGCTTCGGGTACTTTTGTCGTATCTACCGCAATCGAGTCGGTGTCATTGGAATTTATTGGGGTCTCCCCTTGCTTAGGCATGAGTTGGTTCTCCTTCCATTTCAACCGAAACGGTTGGTTCTGCGTCCGAACGCTTTTTATGCAACAGGCTGAACACTGCGGGAACAAAGATCAGCGTGGCAACCGTGGCACAGAGCAGGCCTCCAATCACGGCGCGCCCGAGCGGTGCATTCTGCTCGCCTCCGTCGCCGAGGCCGAGCGCCATGGGTACCATGCCGATAGTCATGGCCAGAGCAGTCATCAGGACTGGCCGAAAGCGCGTGAATCCGGCCTCAATGGCCGCTTGGATCGGATCGCCGTGGTGCAGCAGGCGTTCCTTGGCGAAGGCGATCACCAGAATGCTGTTCGCTGTGGCGACCCCCATGCACATGATCGCGCCCATCAAGGCAGGCACGCTGAGCGTGGTATGTGTGACGAAGAGAAAGAGGACAATACCTGCCAGTGCCGCCGGGAGCGCAGTAATAATGATGAATGGATCCAGCCACGATTGAAAATTCACCACGATCAGTAGATAAACCA